>Ga0169931_10002225_pt1 | contig 31721 bp, 25 predicted proteins | sample Kivu_15m_20L_FD_129675 | JGI IMG/M metagenome (GOLD analysis project Ga0169931, IMG submission 129675) | Freshwater microbial communities from Lake Kivu, Western Province, Rwanda to study Microbial Dark Matter (Phase II) - Kivu_15m_20L... | ecosystem: Environmental > Aquatic > Freshwater > Lake...
AATACGGGAAAAAAATGTCAAAAAATCGCGACGCGCTAGACACGGGGGGGGGGGCAGCGGTTAGACTACTGACCAAACTGTGTCGGGAACGTTTCCCTACTGGTCCATCTGGGAAATCCCGGCCTAAATAATTACTCGAATTATTTGCAGAGGTTGTCGCCGGGGGATCCGCAGATTTTCGAGCTCCTGCGGCGGGCGATCGAATTGGATCCGCTGTCGCCGTTAGGATATGCCGACGCGATCGACTATTTGCTCGCTCAGGCCCGCCCGCAGGAGGCGCTGCAATATGCACGGCATCTGGCGAAAATCTGCAATCCGCCCGCGGAAAAACGCACCGAATACTGTTTGCGGCAAGTGCCGGCGCTGGCTGCGCGGATCGATCGCGGCGAGCTGACGGTGCAAAGCTACGCGGCGGAGTTTGTGGCGCGTTGCGAGCGCGCGTTTGCAGGCGGTTGAGGCAGTCGCGCGCTTCTTTGAGCTTTAGGCAACGGACGACCTGCGACGCGATATCGGGCAAATAGACGGCAACTCGCCTTGACGCAGTTCAGGAAGAACGCTTCAATCCGCGAACCTGGGCGATTCGAACAAGCGCTTGCTGTGCAAGCGCCGTGCGAGACGAGCCTGGAGCTCGACTCGTAGAAACGCATGACGATCCCTGTCTGGATGCCCATAGGGAGACGCGTCATGAAAAACTTCGGGCATCCATTTAAGAGGAGCCACGGACATGGCAACTAAGAAGACGACCAAGAAGATTGCGACCAAGACCCCGGCCAAGAAGACGGCGACCCGTTCGCCGAAGGCTGCTGCCGCCAAGAAGATGCCGGCCAAGAAGGCCGCCAAGAAGAAGGCCTAAGCCTTTCGCCGGGCTTACTGAATCCGACGAGAAAGGCCGGCTCCCTGAATGTCAGGGGGCCGGCCTATTGTTTTGTTATTCTTACTGTCAGGACACAGCAGCCAGGCGTGGCGGATCGCCCTAAAAAATACGTCGCCCACCATCGCCACGAGCTTCGCGTTTACGGCTACAATCCTGGGAATGGACGACGAAGCACGCCTCAAGCGAGTTTGCGAGATCCTCGACACGCTCAAAAGTTCGGCGCTCACGCCGGAGGAAATTGACCGTCTCGAGCGCGAACTCGATCAATACGTCCAGGTGCGCGATCCAAACGCTGTCGGTGAGCTGCTACCTGGTCCACCCGCGGCTTACGAGCTGGCCGCGTTTGCCGAGCGACTCAAGAATCGGAAGGGGACGAAAATGCCGGACTTCGTCGCCCTCTATCGGCGCAGGGCGGACCTGGACGGGAAAACCTAGCGGCCGGAGTTTCCCAGCCATCCCCCTGGGTTGACCAAACCTCCTCTGGCCGCTAGAGTTAGGGTAGTTTAATGGATCCAAAATCGGCCGGTTGCGGATGGGCCGCAGCCACTAAGGATCACACCCATCCGTCTCGTCTGGAAGTTGCGTGCAAACGAGTACTACCGAGAATACCCCGCCTGAAACAGCCGCCTCTGGATTCGCCGCTCTGAACCTCTCCGAGGCGATGAACGAGGCTCTCGCCAAAGCCGGCTACCTTGATCCCACCCCGATTCAAGCCGGCCTCATCCCGTATGCGTTGAGCGGCGTCGACGTGCTGGGCCAGGCCCGCACCGGCACCGGCAAGACCGCGGCTTTCGTGATTCCGATCCTCGAGCGCCTGCTCGCCGCCAAAAAGGCTCACGGCCCGATGGCCTTGGTGCTGGTGCCCACGCGCGAGCTGGCCGTCCAGGTCCGCGAAGAGGTGGTGAAGCTGGCCCACGGCCAGAAGATTCACTCGGTGGCCGTCTATGGCGGCAAGCCCATTCGCGGACAGATCGACAAGCTCTCGCGTGGTTGCGAAGTTGTCATCGGCACGCCCGGCCGCGTGCTCGATCACATGGGCCGCGGCACGCTGAAACTGGACGATCTGCAGATGGTCGTTCTGGACGAAGCCGACCGGATGCTGGACATCGGCTTTCGGCCCGACATTGAAAAGATTCTGCGTCGCTGCCCGCGCTCGCGACAAACGCTGCTCTTGAGCGCCACGGTGCCGCCGCCGGTCGAGCGTCTGGCACGCTCGTATATGCAAAACCCCGAGTCGCTGAACTTCTCGCCGACGGACGTCTCGGTCGACACAATCGAGCAGTTCTATTGCACGGTCGACGGCGACCGCAAGTTTGAGCTGCTTGAGCACCTGATCAAGCGTGACGAGCCGTCGCAGGCGATCGTCTTCTGCCGCACCAAGCGCGGCACCGACAAGGTCGACCGCCGTCTGCAGAAGCGGTTCAAGGACGTCGCCTGCATTCACGGCGACCTGGCCCAAAGCGCTCGCGACCGCGTGATGTCCGCGTTCCGCGAAGGCAAGGTGAAGATCCTGGTGGCCACGGACGTCGTGGGGCGCGGGATAGACGTGAGCAGCATCTCGCACATCTACAACTACGACATTCCGCAGTTCTGCGACGACTACGTACACCGCGTGGGCCGCACCGGCCGCATGGGCCGCGAAGGCGTGGCCCACACGTTTGTCACGCCCGAAGAGGGAAACGAGCTGACGCGGATCGAGATGCGGATCAATAAGCTTCTGAAGCGGGACGAGGTGCCGGGCTTCGAGGCCGTGAAAGCAGCGGCCAGTGCCGGTCGCCCCGTCGCGACCGAACCCATCACCGACGGCGCAGCAGCCGAAGCAGCTCCTCCCGCGCCGCCGAAGCCGGCCCCGCCGCAACTGGGTCGCGGTGGCCGCCCGCCCAAGCGATTCCGCCGGGCCCTCTAAAGCGGCCAGTTTGTGCCGATTGTGCAGGCCAAGTCGGGGTCGCACGCGCTGGCGCATTACGCCAACTACAATGAAGATTGGCACGCCCACGGATCTTTCCGCTCGACCGCCATGTTTCGCTCGGCATTAGTTTTTGCATTGCTGGTGGCCATCACGCTGCCGACGAATTCGGCACGCGCCGACGATCCCACGCTCCGCACGCTTACCTCCCAGCACCTGTCGCTGGTGACCGACCTGCCCCCGGATCCGGAAGTCGACGCGCTGCCGGGCTACTTCGACCAGGCATTCCCGCAGTGGTGCGCGTACTTCGGCGTCAATCCGGACCAGCATGCCGACTGGCAGGTGCGCGGATTCCTGATGCAATCGCGCGAGCGATTCGAAGCCGCGGGACTGATTTCGAAGGACGTGCCCGAGTTCGCGACGGGCTATGCACTGGAAGGCAACTTCTGGCTATTCGATCAGACGAGTCCCTACTTTCGCCGGAATCTGCTGCTGCACGAAGGAACGCACGTCTTTGCGATGACCGTCCTCGGCGGCACCGGGCCAGCCTGGTACGGCGAAGGCACGGCCGAACTTCTCGGCACGCACCGCTTGGAAGGTGACAAGCTCCTGCTGAACGTAGTTCCGGCGAATCGCGACGATGTGCCGAAGTGGGGGCGGATCGAAGCGGTGCAAGGAGACTTTGCCAAAAGAAAGGCACTGACGATCGAGAAGATCTTCAACCTTAGCGGGACGCTGCACGGCTCCGTCGAGCAGTACGGCTGGTGCTGGGCCGCCGCAGCCTTTTTCGAACATCATCCGAGGTATCGTGAGCGCTTTCGCGCCCTCGCACGAGAAGTGAATCAGCCGGACTTTCAAGACCGCGTCGTCGCAGCCTTCGCCGACGATCGTCAAACGCTTGACGAAGACTGGCAGCTCTTCATCGCGAACCTCGACTATGGATTCGACTTCGAGCGCATGAACATCGAGCGCAAACCAGGCTCGCCACTCGGCACAGGGCCGGCGCATGCGACCGTCGCCGCCGATCGGGGCTGGCAATCGAGCGGCGTCGCCGTCGAAGCGGGCAAGAAATACACCCTTCGCGCAAGCGGCCGCTACCAGGTTGCCGGCGGCGAAAAGCCCTGGCTGAGCGAGCCGGGCGGCGTAACGATTCAGTATCACGCAGGCCGCCCGCTGGGAATGCTGCTAGCCGCGGTGCGCAGCGACGATGACGCGGCAAGTGCTCGCTACAGCGGCCTGATCCAGCCGATCCCTGTGGGGCTGGAAGCGACCCTCGAACCGAAACAGTCCGGCACGCTCTATTTCAGAATCAACGATTCGGCCGGAAGACTGGCGGATAACCGCGGGGCGGCGGAAGTGGAAATCGCGGACGCTCCCTAGCTCTTCCAATTCCCACTCCGGTCAACCGGCCACCACCAATTGACGCCCTGCGACTTCAGGCCGACAATACCGTATTCCACGAGTTCCGAGTGTCCCACGCCAGGTAGCCGCCGATATGAATTTCATTCTCGAAGAAGACCCCGAAATCTGGGCCGCGATTGCCGCCGAAACCGACCGGCAGCAGGACGGCCTGGAGATGATTGCCAGCGAGAACTACACCAGCCCCGCCGTGATGCAGGCCGTGGGCAGCGTGCTGACGAACAAATATGCCGAGGGTTACCCTGGCCGGCGATACTACGGCGGTTGCGAGCATGTCGACGTGGTTGAGGACCTCGCCCGCGATCGTGCCAAGCAGCTCTTCGGCGCCGACCACGTGAACGTCCAGCCGCACTCGGGCAGCCAGGCCAACATGGCGGTCTACATGACGGCCATCCAGCCGGGCGACACCGTGCTGGGGCTCGATCTCGCCCACGGCGGGCACCTGACCCACGGCATGAAGCTCAACGTCTCTGGCATTCTGTACAACTTCGTCAGTTATGGCGTGCGCGAATCCGATCATCGAATCGACTTCGACCAGGTCGCCAAGCTGGCCCGCGAGCATAAGCCGAAGCTGATCGTAGCAGGCGCGAGCGCCTATCCGCGCGAGATTCCGCACGGCAAGTTTGCCGAGATCGCCAAAGACGTTGGCGCGAAGCTGTTCGTCGATATGGCACACTATGCCGGCCTGGTGGCGGCTGGACTGCACGACAATCCCGTGCCCGTGGCCGACTTCGTGACCACGACCACGCACAAGACCCTCCGCGGGCCGCGCGGCGGCATGTCGATGTGCCGCGCCGAATATGCCAAGGATCTCGACCGCTCGGTGTTCCCAGGCATTCAGGGTGGGCCGTTGATGCATGTGATCGCCGGCAAGGCGATCTGCTTTGGTGAAGCGTTGCGTCCCGACTTCAAGCGCTATGCTCAGGGTGTGATCGACAACGCCAAGACGCTCTCCGAAGCCTTGCTCGCCGGCGGCTTGCGGCTGGTCAGCGGCGGAACAGACAACCATCTGATGCTGATCGATGTCAGCCCGCTGGGCATCGGCGGCAAGCAGGCCGAGGCCGTGCTCGACGCCGTCGGCATCACGGTGAACAAGAACATGATCCCTTACGATCAGCGGAAGCCGATGGATCCCTCGGGCATTCGCGTGGGCACGCCAGCGCTGACCAGCCGCGGCATGGGCACTGCCGAGATGAAGAAGATCGCCGGCTGGATGTTTGCCGCTCTCAAGTCGCCTGACGACAAGCGATTGCACACCGAGATTCGCGGCGATGTGTTCGATCTGTGCGAAAGTTTCCCCGTGCCCGCCATGCGCATGGCCGAAGTCGACACCGACGAGGTGTGAAGCGCCCTCTCGGGATTTGTTGGACTAAATCGCGCTCGACTGCGCGCCGGTCAGTCACGAATTGCGGACGCTTAACGACCATTCGAGAGACACTTGCCGGGGATCCAAACTCCGGTTTCAAGCTGTTCCAGCCTCGCTAAGCCCGATGCAATCAGTAAGTTGCGCCGCGGGACCGGGAGCCAAGGTAGAAAACTCACTTCGGCGGCACGCCCCTTGCTTCAACGGTTGAGCAACGAGGACAGCACTTCGGCGAAATCAAGAAGTGAAACTTCCAAAGCCGTCTTTCGTACTGCGATGCGAAGGAATGGTTAAGACGAAGAATCAAGCTTGAAAACATGACTCATTTGAGTCGTCGCCGGAGCGACTGTCCTCGTGTTTTTCTGGACACGGTCCGCCCCGCTTGGGCTGTAGCTGGCAGGGGCAGCGGCCGGATTCCCATTCTCTGCCGCGGCGAATCGACCTATAATCCGTGGATTGCCGGCGAGGGTACGTCGGCTGTTCACGTGTCTGGTCGAGAATCGCAAGCGCCATGGCCCAGTCCCCGCAAAAGAGCCGGATCCTGATTGCCGACGATAACGGCCCCAATGTCGAGCTGCTCGAAGCTTATCTGAGCGGCCTGGATGTCGAGATCGCTGTGGCCGTCGATGGCCGCGACACGCTCGACAAGGTCGCTTCGTTCCAGCCTGACCTGATTTTGCTCGACGTGATGATGCCCAAACTGAGCGGCTTCGAGGTCTGCGAGAAGCTCAAGAATGATCCCGAAACTCGCACGATTATGATCTTGATGGTCACGGCGCTGAACGAACTAGGCGACATCGAACGGGCTGTTGAAGCCGGCACGGACGATTTCCTCAGCAAGCCGGTCAATAAGCTCGAGCTGCTCAAGCGGGTGGAGAATATGCTGAAGCTGCACCACGTGACCGACGAGGTCGAGCGACTTCGGCAGTACATCGCCCAGATGGAAGACGCCACTGGCCCGCGGGTCTAGCATTGCTAGCGTCCGACTGATCTTGCCCCCAGACGCCAGGGCGCAGTATACGATTCGACCGGCGGCGCCGCGCGATGAACGCGGCCGGCGTGTTTTGCTACTGCCAATTTCGAGACAAGGACGTCTCTCCCATGCCGCGGGCTATTGTGGTCGTGCCGTGTTACAACGAAGCACGGCGGCTCAACATGCGAGCCATTCAAGAGTTTGGCCGCCGAAGTGGCGCCGCCGAGCTGTTGTTCGTCAACGACGGCAGTCGCGACGAAACCCTAGAGTTGCTGGAGCACCTGAACCTGGTCAATCCGCGGGCTTTCAGCTTTCTGCACCTGGGGCAGAACCGCGGCAAGGCCGAGGCAGTTCGCCTGGGCATGCTGCTCGCCGTTCGCTCGGGAGCCGACTACGTGGGCTTCTGGGACGCGGATCTCGCCACGCCGCTCGCCGACATCGAACCCTTCTGCAAGATCCTCGAGGGCAAACCGCATATCGACTGCGTGATCGGAACTCGCATGCGGCTGTTGGGACATGCGATCGATCGGCAACCACTTCGCTACTGGCTCGGCCGGGTCTTCGCGAACGTCGCCTCGCTGGCGCTGGGGGTAAAAGTCTTCGACACCCAGTGCGGAGCGAAGCTATTCCGCGTGACGCCCGAGCTTACCGCCGTGCTCGCGCAGTCCTTCTGCACACGCTGGATCTTCGACGTCGAGATGTTCGCCCGGATGAAACGACTGCGCATGACCTCGCTGCGGGCGGCGCTCCGCGAGGCGATTTACGAATTCCCGCTCGATGCCTGGCGCGACGTGGCGGGGTCGAACGTCAAAGGGCGCGACTTCGCCAAGGCCTCGTTCGAGCTCGCGCGGATCTATTGGCGCTACCTGCGGCCGGGCGCGAGTTACGATGGCGCGGCCGACGGCAGCGATCTAATCGTCCACGGACCGGCGGACAAGCCAGGTCAGAAGGCCGCGTAATCGCCGCCACCGAACATCGGCAGGTGATCCTCGGTCCAGCCGGCGCTCATACGATCCGCACCGGTATGAAACTTCGGCCATTCGGGTCCTTGCGGCGTGCTGCCATGCCAGCCGATGTCGAGCCGGTGTACGGTGTCGACAGCCTGCTGCAGGCGGAACTTCTCGAAGGCCTGACGCGAAATGATCTGGAACCCGCGCCGAGCTTGCGAGGCGCGGGGGCGCCAGGCCAGCAGCCGGGCGATCGACGGCCGATTGGCAATCGGCAGCGCCTCCTGGCGGCTGAGCTGCCACTGGGTATCGCGCATCTGCCACAGCGTGCGGAGATCATCGGGGTCGAGGCAGTAGTCCTCATCGCCCACCAGGATCACGTCCCCTTGCGTGTGGTCCAAGCCGGTTTGAATTGCTTCGCACAGGCCCAACCGGACCGGATGCCGCAGCAGGCACACCTGCGGATAGCCCGCAGCCAGCTGCCGGGCCACTTCGGACGTTTCGTCGAGCGAGCCGTCATCGATGATCCAAAGCCGGAAGTCACTCGCCACGTCGGCGAGTACCTCGAGCATCTCGATCACGTCGGATTCCAGGTTTGGCTGAGCGTTATATACCGGCAACAGGATGCTCAATCGGCTCACGCGATCCATCTCCCCAGTTCGAGTTCGGTAGGCGATGTTCGGGCGAAGGAACCTCCGCCGGTTCGCTGCCACGGCCGCCGACCGCGGAGTATTGATCGGACCGCCACCGCGCCGAACTCGAACGGGCCAACCGAAATACGGTCTGTGCGCGCTGTAGCGGCGGCGGTGAGTCGCCACACGTAGCGGACGTAGTAGTCGCGCTTGTCGAGCCACGCACGACACGCGACCGCGCCGCCCGCACAGGCGGCACAGGCCGAAGAAGCCCCACACTACGCCGGCACAACCGCCACTTCATAGTCGCGGCCTTCCCAGCGCTCGGGGTGCGTCCAGCGAAACGTGAAACGCACCGTCACCTTCTGGTACCGCTCAATCGGCAAATCCACATAGGAGATGCCCAGCGCCGTGGCCCGGGCCGGCGTATCGTGCACGGTGCGCCACTCGTCGGTCGACCACCGCAGGCAGAACGAACCCGGCGCCTGCACGCGCAGCGTGTGGCCAGCCTGCACTCGGATTGCATGCCGGTCGGGCTTCCAGAATTCGATCGGATCGTGCGTGCGCTTGCCATCGATATAGCGCTCGGCCACATGCGGCAGGTAGTCGTAAACTCGCCCATCGGCCACGCTCCGCAGCAGCGTCAGGTACTCGGCATGCGCCCAGACCAGCGGCATCGCGGCGCCCGTTGGTAGACCGCGCCACTGCCGCTTCTCGGGCAGATCGTCGGCGTCCCAAACCTGCTCGGGCAGCAGCCCCCAGCGGGCAAAGCCTTCCATCGCCCGAATGTATGGCGTCACATCGCGCCCGGCGGCCAGCTCGTAGTGCCCGCGCTCGCCGGTGAGCAACGGCCAGCCGCGGCCGCGGCCCGATCCGTCAAAGGGCCCGCCATCGTCACGTTGGCCATAACCGTCGTGGTTGTAGCGCCGCCAGCAGGGACCGTATTGCGTCTCGACCTTCAGTAGCTTGTCGACGACCTGCACCGTGTCTTCGATCACTGGGTCGGTCGCGCTGCGAATGCCGTAGCGGACAAGTTCCAGGAAACCGCCATCGACGACGTCCTTCGCCGGGAACAGGTACTGCTCGCCAGGCGCCCGGTTCTTGATGAGCACGGTGGCGCGGTTGGGATCCTCGAAGGGGCGCGGATTTCCGATGTCGACCGGTAGGATCCGGATATAGTGCTTCGAAATGCCCGGCACCAGCGTGCTCTCGGTGGTGACGCACCAACCTTCAAGGTGCGACTCCAGAAAGTCGGCGTACTGCCAGAGGTAGTCCGACGTGTGCTGATCGCCGCGGACGCGGGCCATTTCGGCAGCGCAGCCGAGAGCCGCGATATTGGCCGCCAACGAAGACGGCGAATAGCCGCTGTTCTCTTCCCAGCGTTCCTGCGGGGTGGCCGGACCTTCGCGCACGAGGTAGCCCGCGGCGCGGAGCACCATTGGATAGGGATCGAATCCCTGCAGGGCCCCGGCCTCCTGCACGCGCCAGGCCAGCAGCATGCCGAAGGAAACTTCGTCCAATTGCACGCCGGTCCAATACGGCTCGCCGTTGATCCAGAAGTTCTGATAGAACCCGCCATCGGGACATTGCGAGCAGGCCAGGTAGATCAGCGAGCGATAGGGGGTCGATTTGTTCCCCGTGGCCAGCAGTGCGGTGGCCGAATGGACCATGTCGCGCGGCCAGACGAGGTGATAGCCCCCCAGATCGTCGTCCCCTTTTGCCTCACCCCAAGGGATGCTGAGCGATGCGATCAGCGCGCCGGGATAGGTCTTGTCCTCATGCGCCAGCAACAGGCTGTGGCTGCGGCGGTACAGCGAACCGGTGTCGCCGCAGGCGCCCTTCATGGGCGAAACATGTCCGCAGGTGCGCTGCCACTGTTCGATGAACCGTTCGCGATGACCTGCAAACGGCACTTCAATCGACTGCGCGAGCGTGGTCGTGGCGTTGTGATAAGTATCGCCAAAGGCCACGCCGAGCGTGAACTCACGACTTTGGCTGAGATCGACCTGGGCAATGAGCGCAATGTTACCGCTCTCGGCGGCATCGAACTCCCAGTCGAGCCGCTTATCCTGCGCGAGGTCGGTCCAGCCGTCACTGCGGCCCACATATCCGCACGAGCACTTGAGCAGCGGAACCGAAGCTCCCATCGCCAGCCAAGTGTTGCCGCGAGTGGCGACCAGCATTTTGCGATCGGCAATCGTATGGACGTATCCGCTGTTGCCCCAGCCGTTGCCCTCCAGATGCGGCGCGAGCAGGGCGTACACCTTCAATCGCTCTAGGAGACTTTCGTCACCTTCGATCCGCGTGTTCACCAGCAAGCAGGAGTAGTGCGGATCGCAGATGATCTCTTTGACGATTCGGTAGTCCTGCTCGCGGCTGCTGTTCGTCAGCTTGAATCCCAGCGAATGGTCGGATAGTTGCTCGACCGTCCAATCCGTATCGCGGCGCTCGTCGTGAAAGAACGTTTCGCCGTCGGTGACGAGAAACTGCAAGTCGCGAATCTGGGGCCGATCGATCGTCGGATAGTAGACTTCGCTCACAATGCCGGCCGCCAGGGTGAACCACAGCCGACTGCCGGCAAAGTACGCCGTGCCGACGGCCGACTTGTCGCTGCGCGTCCAGCGCGGCTCAATGCCGGGAGCTCCGAAGGCGGGTCGCAGGGGCGCGGTGGACATGGAGGGCGAACTCAGCGGGGAAGTGCGGCGACGACTACCGACCAATCTGACGACCGGCGAGGTACGTCGAAGTCTAGCTTGCGCGGCCGATTCGTGCAAAAAACAGGGTGTTTTTGCGATCCTGCGAAGCGTCGAACGCGGCCCGGCAGCGTATACTGAAGAAAGCCCATCGCGAGCTTCCACTTCTCGCCCGAATAGCCAACTGCACGCACGTCATGAGCATTGATTCCGACCTGCTTTCCACCGGCATCCAACTGCATCAGGCGGGACAGGTCCAGGCGGCGTACGCGATCTATCGTCAGGCCCTCCATACCGATCCCCAGAATGCCGCCGCGCTCAGTCTGCTCGGCGCGGCCTGCATCAACCTGAAAAAATGGGACGAGGCCGCCACACATCTGCAAGAAGCGATCCGCCTGGAGCCGAATCATCTTTCGGCCCACGACAACCTGGGCGTGTTGTTGGCCAAACAGGGCAAGATGGCCGAAGCGGTGGAGAGTTTTCGCCGCGCAGCCGCGATCAGCCCCAACAACCCCCAAACGCACCTGAACCTGGCGGCCGCCCTCGAACGCGCTGACGATGCGGCCGGCGCGATCGATTCCTATCGCGCGGCAGGGCATCTCGATCCCAACTCGCTCCGCGCGCATCGCGAAGCGGCCAAACTGCTCGCTGCGGCCGGACGCATGACAGAAGCCGTGCCACACCTGCGTCAGATCGCGCGGCTCAAGAGCGCCGATCCCGAGGTTCGCTTCAACCTGGCAGCCGCGCTCGCACAGGCCGGACAGGTCGCCGAGGCAATCGCGGCCTACGGCGAAGTCCTGCAGCTTAAGCCCGACTCGGCCGAAGCCTATGTGAACCTCGCGCAACTGCACATCGACAAGCGCGACTACGCCGCGGCGATCGATGCGGCACAGCGAGCGATCGCGCTCCGACCGCTGTTTGCCGAGGCCCACCTGAATCTGGCCAGCGCGCTTGCCGGGCTGAAACGGAATGACGAAGCCCGCGCGGCACTTGCGGAATGCTTGCGGCTCAAGCCGGAACTGGGACAGGCCCACAACAATCTTGGCAACCTGCTCGCTGGCGAAGGGCGTTTCTCCGAAGCAGAAACCGCCTACCGCCGTGCTCAGCAGCTTAATCCCACGAGCGCCCAGTCTCCTTACAACCTGGGCATTGCGGTCCTGCGGCAGGGACGCGTCACGGATTCGCTCCGGCATTTTCAACACGCTCTCTCACTCGCGCCGCGCTATGCCGAGGCCCATCACAATTGGGCCAGCGCGCTACTGCTTCTGGGACGCTACGCCGAAGGGCTCTCGGAATACGAATGGCGATTCCAGTCGCGCGACTTTCCGGCGTTCCGCCCACGCTGGCCGATCTGGGACGGCACGTCGCCCGAGGGTAAGACAATCGTGCTCGTGAGCGAACAGGGGCTCGGCGATACGCTGCAGTTCATTCGCTACGCCCACCCATTGGCCGAGCTTGGTGCGCGCGTGATCGTCGAATGTTCGGCCGCGCTGCATCCGCTTCTGGCCCGTACGCCGGGCGTGAGCCAGTGGATCACGCCGGCTGATCCCGCGCCCGCGGCCGATGGCTGTGTGCCGCTGATGAGCATGCCGCATCGGATGCGGACGACGCTCGAATCGATTCCGAAAAGCATTCCGTACATCTTCGCGGACGAGTCCCGTGTCGAGGCCTGGCGCGACGAGATCCGCTCATATGACAAGTTGCGAGTGGGCATCGCCTGGCAAGGCAACCCGCACGCGCCGTACGACGACGAGCGATCGATTCCGCTCAAGAATTTTGCTCCGCTGGCGGCGCTGCCGGGCGTGCAACTCTTCAGCCTGCAGAAAGGGGAGGGGAGCGAGCAGCTGGCCGCTGTGCCGGATTGGAACCTCGTCGACTTTGGCGAGCGGCTCGACGCCAATGGCGGCGCGTTCATGGACACGGCCGCGATCATGCAGCACCTGGACCTGGTGATCACGAGCGATACCTCGATGGCGCACCTGGCCGGCGGCCTGGGCATGCCCACGTGGCTGGCCCTTAATCACGTGCCCGACTGGCGGTGGCTGCTGGAGCGCGAGGACTCCCCCTGGTATCCGACGCTGAGGCTCTATCGCCAGCGCTCGATCGGCGACTGGAGCGAGGCATTTGCGCGGATGGCGGAGGAGCTGGGGCGATTAGTTCGCTAACAGCGCTCGTTAGTACCGATTCTGATACAGATTCTTGCTCGGCGGCTCATCGAGATTGATCGTGACCTCACTCTCTGAGCCGTCGAACTGGTACTCTCGTTTGCCTACGGTAACCACGATGGGCGCGTCGATCAGGCCTTTGTATACGGCCATTCCCCCATCATCCGTGGCATCGACATCGACGGTCTCGCCGAGATAGTCGCCGTAGCTGGGACCTGTTGGTGTTTTCATCACGTATTGCTGCCCGACGCGGATGGTTGGCGAGTTCTTCCGCTGTTCGAGCTTATCCAGATCGCCAATCAGGTGAACCTTCAGATCGCGTCGCGGTGGAATCTTCACTTCGATGCCGGTCTGTCCTGCCACGACCGGCGGCAGCATCACGCGAGCGCCGTCTGGCCCTTCGGCCATGACCAGATACAGCTTGTCGTCAGCGAGTTCATCGATTGAGAAGCGTCCTTCGTCATCAACAGGAGTTCCCTTGTTCGTGTGCGCTATCCCGCTCGTCGGCGTCACCTCGGCCCGAATGATTAATTGCGAGCCTCGGGCAGGCTCGCCGTTTGATAAGCGAACAACCCCAGTCGCGTGCCGCGCTCTGCGCATCGTAATCACAACAGGCGCGTCGGCAGGATTTGGCGGAACGGTATTCGTGGGCAGATTAAGGCTCGCCGATTGATAACCTGCAGCGCTGACCGAAAGCTGATAGGCCACGCTCTGCGTCATGTGCTCAAGTGACAGGGCACCACTAGCATCGGCTGTGAGTGGCTTCACTGGCCCAGACAAACCATCTCCGATAAATGGAACTGCATTTGCCCTGGCAACCACCGGTGCACCAGCTTCATCCTCAAACTTGAGGTGCCAAGTCACGCCGGGCCGCAACACGAGATCTAAGTCCTGGAGCCTCTGCCCCGGCTCGATATCAAGAGGCCCTGCCGTCACTGGAGCGAAATCATCCGTGAAGTAAGTGAACCACAACTTGCCGGGCTGCACGTTGAAGGTGTGCTGGTCTGTAAATGTGCCCTTAGTCTCCAACGACGAGTTACCATTGGGCCCGCGATGCAATGTGTATAGCCAGCCCTTTTGCGTGGGCGCGGCCCCATCTTCCAGCTTAATTCGCCCGCTGATCGTGGCCTTGGCGTCGGCCGCCGGCTTAGGATTCGCCGGCAGATTGTCAATCGTGGTCCAGGTAAAATCCTGCACCTGGAAATCGAACTCCGCGATCTCATCAGGCTTCAGGCCAGGAAACTTGAAGATCGTCTGGTTCACGGTTTCGACTGCCGTGAGGTGTGACGAGAACTTGCCCGTGTGCTTCTTGCCAGACTTGTCGATCGCTATGAGTCGGGCCTCTTGACCGTGCCAGTTGTGCGACACGACCACCGCGCTGCCCTTGCCCTGGGCAAACGTCTCTGAAAAGACGACGCCTTTGAAATCGTTGTTTCCTTGGGCTACGGCGCCTGCATCGCCGGAATAGACCGTCTTCCACTCACCGTCGGCTCGGCCAACGCGGAGGGTCATGACCTCGTCGTCGTCACTGATCGTATGCACCTCGTGCAGGATCTTTGGCTTCCCCTCGGGCGCATCGAGCTCGCTTGCCAGTAACTCGCCGCGCGACCAGCCGCTCTTCGATTTGATCTCGAAGCGCACGGCCGCGCCGGCGGTGTAATCAGGAAGCTCGAACACAACCTGCCGCGCTCGCGGAGACCGCATGAGCTGCGGATTTCGACGCCCGGCAAACTTGGTAGCCGGGGCTTCGCGCGGCGTGCCATCCGCGTTCCACCAACGCGGTCCGGGTTTGTCGACGGCATCGCCGTAGCCGATAGCGAGTACTTTGACCGCGTCGCTGCGAGGTTTTTCGATTGCGGGCTTGCCTTCCACTTCCGGTTTGGAAGCTTCGGTCGTCGCGGTGCCAGTTCCCGTTTGTCCGCTGGAAACGACAATCCGCGGCGTCACAAAAAGTGCGAGCGTTAACAACATTAGCGCCATCAGTCCCGACGGCGAAACCCGCAGCGGTTCGCGTACAGGTTCTCCCAGTAGCACGGCGATTCTGCGGCGAAGCTGGCTCGGTGAATCGTTAGCGGCCGCCAGCGACGTCAACGAGTCGACGCCACTGCGATTCGACCGGGCAATCTGCAACTCGGCCAGGTGAACGAGTGCCTGCGCATAGCGCAGGCGCGGGGAGACTTCGTCCGAGGCCAAGCGCTCGCAGGCTAGTTCGTCGCAACAGTACTCGCGGAGCACGTTGATCCGCCGGCTGACGTACCACATGCCCGGATTGAAAAACAACACCGCTTCGGTCAGTCGCTGGACGAGATGTGCCCACAGGTCGCGGCGGCGCACGTGCGCGAGCTCATGCGCCAGGATCATTTCGAGTTCGACCGGCGAAAGGCTGTTCAGCGCCGCCAGCGGAAACAGGATCGTCGGTCGCACGATCCCCATCACGCAAGGCATGGCGAGTTCGCTGGCCGCCGCCAAGCGGGGCTGCACACGCAGCTTGTAGCGGATCGCGAACTGCCGGAGCGCCACGAGCAGGGCCCCGTTGACGATCGGCTGAGCCACGCGCATCGTGCGCTGACCACTCCAGACGCCGCGAGCCAGCCGGCCGAGCATCAGACATACGCCCAGTCCATAGGCGGTCGCAATCCACCTGGTTGTCACAGCAAGTGGCGATTGTGGCGATGCGCCGACAGCCGTTGTGCCTGGCAAGGCGGCGGTTTGCGGAGTGCCCGATTCTGCACCACTTGAATTCGACTCAGACAAACCCAGGGCACGATCCAACGCGGCCAGTTGCGAGGCCTCGGCAGTGGCCGATGGAAGAGCCTCGCGCGCGGCAGTTTGTGTCGATGCAGGCTCGCCAGCGCGGAGCGCGTTCCAGGTGAGCGAAAGCGCGGCGATGCCCACCAGCAGCATCGCCAGGCACAGGTTGTATCGCGCGGCAAACGACAAGCGGCGGCCAACGGTTTCAACGAACCAGGCCAGTAGCGCCAGCAAACCAAACTGCCAGAGAGAATGCGCCAGCGTCAGACACAACCGCTCGGCGAGCGAACCATCCCTCGACCACGCCTCAACGAGAGCTATCCAGCGCGTCATGACTGCTGCTCCTTGCTCTTGCGGTTGATCAGTTTGCGAATCTCGGCGAGTTCCTCGGCGTCGATCTCGGCCGATTCCAGAATGTTGAGCGCCATCTCGGCCGGCGAGCCGCCAAACAGCCGCGCGGCGAGATCGCCCAGCACGCCGCGGCGAAGCGTCTGCTGCTCGAGCTTCGGTGCGAAGAGGAACGCGTTGCCTTCCTTGCGGCGGCGCAAATAGCCCTTGCGGACCATGATGTTGAGCATCGTGATCACCGACGTGTGGGCAAGCTGCCGGCCGGCGTCGCGCTCCAGCCGCGCGCGCACTGCGCGAACGGGCAGGGGCGACTCGGCCCATAGGACCTTGAGAATCTCGAGCTCCAGCTCGGTGGGATACTCCGATTCGCGACGGGCCATCTACTGTCCTCCTGAAAACTCGCCTGCTTTCAATCTTCTAATTATTTAGAGAATACCTTCGCCTAAGTCAATCTCAGTCTTCTAGTTTCTTAGAAGATTATCCGTCCATGGGCGATCGAGGTTTTCTTGCATCAGCGCCCGTAAATGGGTACGCTGAAGAGCGATTCGTGCCCGCCTTTTAATAATTTGCCTGCCCGCCATCCTCATGTTGCCAGAGTGCCTTGGCCATGAAGCACCAGCCAGCCAAAGCCCCCCAGCACTTGCGATTCAGTCGCCGCACGGCGATTCAGGCCGGCGCTGTCGGCCTGCTCGGCCTGGGGATGAACCACGTGGCCGGACTCCGGGCTCTGGCGGCAACCAGCGATGCGGCCGGTAAGGCGGCTCCCCGGGCCAAGAATGTCATCTATATCTTCCTCTCCGGCGGCTTGGGCCAGCACGACAGCTTCGACATGAAGCCAGATGCACCGGACGGCATCCGGGGCGAGTTCAATCCGGCCGCCACGCGCACGCCGGGCCTGCAAATCTGCGAACACCTGCCAATGCTGGCCGAGCGGAGCGAAATGTGGTCGCTCGTCCGCTCCATGCATCACCAGCAGCCCGAGCATTCGGCGGGGCACCTGCTGATGCTCACAGGCCGCAACAAGCTACCGGTGGGTTTCGACGCCTCGAAGCCCAAGCCTAGCGACTGGCCGTCAATGGCCGCGGTGGCGAATGCGGTTTGCCCACCCAAGAACAACGTGCCGCCGTCGGTGGTGCTCCCGGAAGTGCTGATCCATCGCGAGGGGCGAGTCATTCCCGGCCAGTTCGCCGGCGAGATGGGTCCTCATCGCAACCCGATGTTCGTCAGCTATGCCCGCTTCAGCAGCACGGCTTATGGCGCGTGGCCTGAGTACGGGTTTCATCATGCCTCGGGCAAGTTGAACCCCAAGGACATGACGTTCGAAGCGCCGAATTTGACGCTGCAAGCGGATATGGATCCACGGCGGTTCGATCGCCGCTTGCAACTGCTGGACTCCGTGGGGCAGCAAGCCCTGGCCCTCGAACAAGCGGCCGCCAGTGGAGCGTTCGACCGCGAGCGACAGAAAGCGATCTCGCTGCTCGCCGACAAGAAAACCCAGGCCGCGTTCCGCATCGACAACGCCGACCCCAAGGTGCTCGATCGTTACGGCCGCAACACGTTTGGCTGGTCGCTCTTGATCGCGCGGCAGCTCGTCGAGTCGGGCGTGCGGTTCGTGCAGGTGAACCTGGGCAACGACGAAACCTGGGACACGCACGGCAACAATTTCCCGACGCTGAAAGACTTCCTGTTCCCGCCAACAGACCGCGCGGTCTCCGCGCTGCTGGATGACTTGCGCGATGGCGGTCTGCTGGAGGACACGCTGCTGGTGATGGCCGGTGAGATGGGCCGCACGCCGAAGATCTCGCACCTGCCGGCCCACTATGAGAAGCCGGGACGCGACCACTGGGGCACGCAAACCGTGTGGCTCGCCGGTGGCGGAATTCAAGGTGGCCGCGTCATCGGCGCCACAGACAAGATTGGCGCCCTGCCCAGCGCCAGCCCGCAAACCCCCGAGAACCTCGCGGCGACGATCTATAGCGCCCTGGGCATTCCGCGCGAACTGGCCTGGCACGACCATACGAACCGTCCACACTTTGTGTATCACGCCGATCCGATTCCGGGACTGACCTGAGATTCCCGGCCGACTGAAGTTTCCCGCCTGAACCTGCCGCAACTGTTCGACGCTCCTCCGCCCTTGCGTTGATTCTGGTTTGAAGTAGCGAGTCTGAAGCTCCCGCCGAATTGCGAATTGCCAGCGCTGGATTTGCGCCGCACGATTCACTCCGCCCCCCACGCCCGCCACTGCCATGCCGCTTTATTACACCGCGGTTCACCGTTTCGATTCCGAGTGCGCGGGCGAACGCTGGCGCGACTACATCGCCTGGTCGGGGCTGGAGCAGCTTCGGGAAGTCGTGTCGCTCGATCAGTTGCTGTGCCCCAACTTTTTCGAATCGCTTACGACGGAAGACTGGGAGCACAACGTTCAAGAGGATTACAAAACGGACCTGTTTCACAACCTGGAACACGTGCTGCGCAGAGCCGCGGCCCGACGCTGTTTCCAGGTGCTGGGAGTGATGCAGTCACCGAGCGCGGCCGAACTCGCGGAGGTGCGCGACCCACGGCTCGAGTTCTGCGGTTTCGATCTCGTCGAAGCCGAGGGTGACATCAGCGCGCTGGTGAATTGTGGCGGCTTCGAACGCTCGTTCTCCAACCAGGAGCTCAACCCGCTGGGTCTGATCGGCCAGCACGAGCGGGCACTTGAAGTCCAGGACTGCCTGGCCGCGGAGTATCCCGATGAACCGCACGCGCACTGCGACGTGTGGGCGATTTACCGCTACGCGCTGGGCTCGTAAACGCGGGTGCTACGAGATCAGGATCGGCGTGAAGCACAGCACCGGGATCGCCAGCGAGACGAACCCGAACGCCCAGCGTCCCCAGCCAAGCTTCACGCTGTCGTCGCGCGTCGGCGGATGATCTACTCCCAGCATGATCACGAGTACGAGCATCACAGTCCAGTTGTAGTGCTCACCGACCACGATGAACAGAATCGCGGCGATCAAAAATGCCCGGGCCACCCAAATCGCGCGTCGCCCGAAGAGGCCGTAGATCACGTGGCCGCCGTCGAGCTGGCTGATCGGCATCATGTTCAGCCCCGTGATCAGCATGCCGACCCAGCCGGCCATCAGCAGCGGGTTGTTCTTATTTAGGATTGCGTCGGCGGCGATGTCCGGCCGCAGATAGTGCGTCATCAATTTGAAGATCAGCGGATCGCCCAATACGATCGGCCCTGACTGTTTCATGACGTCCGCCTGCAAAATGCCAAACCAGGTGATCGGCAGCGCCACGAGCAGCCCGGCCCAAGGCCCCGAGATGCCAATGTCGAAAAGCTGCTTGCGATCGGCCCGCGAACCTTCCATGCCGATCACGGCGCCCATCGTGCCCGTGAGCAAAAAGGGGACGGGAATAAAAAACGGCAGGCTTGAGGGAACGCGGTAGCGAAGTGTTTGCAGGAAGTGGCCCATCTCGTGCGTGAGCAGGATGCCGATCACGGCCGCGGCATAGATCAGCCCCTGCTGCCAGCCCGCGGCGATCTGTCGACCGGCCAGGTCGCTGGCGATGTACGTGCCGGGATCCCAATTGAGCGCCCCGGCGATAAACGTCGACACGCAAGTCGCGAGAAACAGGAACACGGGCAGGAACACGCGCCGCTGTCGCCGGCGGGCCGTGAACTCGGCTGCCGAGAGCTCGCGGTGCATGGCCTTGGCCAGGCGCTCGTCAGCCAGCGGCAGGGGAGTCTTCGACTCAAACCATTCCGAAGGTTCGCCGTGCGCGGGCACAGATGCAGGCTCACCCTCGAAGCGCGGCTGCGGTCCCCCATCGAATTCCCCTCGCTGTTCGGTCATAGAAGCCAGCATACCAGCGGCAGGGCCGGTTTTGCAGGGGCAGCGGACCATTGGTGATCAGCCGCTCAACCTTGTGATTCTCGACGCTGTTTGACAATCTCGAAGAAATCTGGCGCTAAGTGCTCTCGGTCCGGTTCGAACCGCGAAAAAAAGTACGGCTTGCCGAGATGCTCAATGACCGCCTTCTTTTGCCGGTGGTAGTCGGGTTTTTTCCAGGTGGTAGGCGATTCCGATAGCCGAATGCTTACCCCCTGGCCGCTCTCCCACACTTCATAAGCAGGCGCGGAAAGCACTCGATCGCGGCCCATGAACTCGCAGTAATCGCTCCCAAAGTGGTTCAACCAATACAGGCCTGGCAAGTGCTGCTGAAACGCGACTCCGATCGCGCGAGTGCACTCCGGCGTGATTTCCATGTTGCTCCAGTCGTACTCGTCGTGCAATTCAGCATGCGCGTAACGAACTGGGAGTCTGGCAGTAAAAGCATCAAACAGCTTGGCCAGAACAAAATCGCATGGGCGCGATTCAACCAACTCAACGTCGACGATCTCGACCGCAATGTAGTTAGTTTCGATGGGAATGGTTCGTTCGCTATGACCGAGAAAGAAAGACACTCCACCGGCGTTGCTCTCCAAACTAGCCGATCCTAGGCCGCGTCGCGTCGCCGGCAACTTCATGAGCGATTCGTGCCAGCGCTCACCACGATGAATCGGCAAGGCATGATACTCTCCGACCTCCAAGCGCATCGATTCCACCCAGGTCGGCAGGACATCAACAATGACCTCCTGAAGGATGTCGAACTGCGAAGGCTCGAAGAGCGGATCGGAGACTAAGAGCCGGCACTTTAGGTGCATCGGTTGCTCCTGATGACTTCTCGATTTTGCCGGCAAAGCGTCCGACCCGCCCACACGTCACTCCCCCGGCACTTTCTCTTTCGCCAGGCGTTTGTAAACGCCGGCGTGCCAGCGGGGGATGTCGTTCTTGTAAAAGCCGCTCACGATGCTCTCGCTCGGGCCGCCCGGTAGATTGGTCCAGGCCTCGTCGGTCGACAGGTCGGTGACGAAGTGGTAGCTCGGTGCGAACGATGCTTCGCGCCGTGCCGCTCGCAACAGATGCCCTTGAAACGGCGTGGCGTAACAGCCGGGCATCGGCATCGACGGCGTATGAAATCCGAACGCGCGCCCCACCACCCGGCTTTCCACAAACCGGTTCGTGAATTGAAAGCTGTTGATCGTCGACCAGGGCGCATCTTGTTCCTTGGCCAGCGCTTCCGCCGCGCGGCGAATCAGGTTCGCCTTGTCGCGCCCTTTCCACCACAGCGAATCCTGCCTCAGCAGCAGCTTGTCGATCGCCGTGAGCACCATCGTCGAGAAGCCCACGCGGCTGCAGAGGTACATCATTCGCCGCCAGCCGATGTTCTGCTCGTGGCCAAACGTTTCGAGCAACACATTGCGATACAAGTGTGAAAACAGCGTCGCCTCGTGGCTGTCCGGCGTATAGCTGCAGTCCCACCGCGCCAGGCGATCTTTGAACGCGCCGTCGGGCATATGCGGCAGAAACACCGCCAGCAGATCGCGGGCTTGCGTGCTCACGACGTCGTACTGCAGCGCCTGCATGTCGGCCACTGTGGCCGGATTCATCGCCGCCAGCCGCTCGTCAATCCGACGCTTGCGATAATCGGGCACCGGCTGCGTGACCAGCATCGGACCGCCCGGCTGGTTGATGTTTTCGTTGGCCGTGGCAACGTAGCCTTCCGGCGGATCGTACACGCGCGGCAGCACGCTGCTGGGCAGCAGGCCGCGCCAGTGGTTTCGCTTGTCCCAGGCTGGAATCGGCAGCATGCCGTGATGACTATGGCTGCGGCGGGGAAACCAGCCGCCGGCCTGCATGCCGATGTGACCCTCGCGATCGGCGAATACCCAGACCAATGTCGGCAGCGGACACTCGCGGGCGACGTCCATCGCAGTAAGCGCGTCGGGCGCTGCCACGAAATCGAGCCAGGTGCTGATTGAGCGGCCCGAGCCTTTCATGTCGCCTACCCAGGCGTTGAGCAGGTAGTAGCCCGGCTCACCCGGTTTAGGTTGCGTTTCGAGGGTGCCGAGTTCGTTGAACAGAATCGGCAGCACCTCGGGCGTGCCGCCTTTATGAACGATCGTTTCCACGCGTACGCGGAAGTCGTGCCAACCATCGTCGCGACGATACTGCCAGACGCCGCTTTCGGACTGCCGGCAATCCTCGACGAAGTGATCGAACGTGTCGCCTTTGAGATACGTGACGCCCCAGGCCACGTCGCGCGTGCGGGCCACGGCAAACAGCGGACATCCCGGTAGCGTGGCGCCGATCACGTACTTATCGTCCCAGTGCAGCTCGGCTTCGTACCAGATGGCCGGCAGGCGGTTGACCTCCAGGTGCGGATCCGAGGCCAGCAGCGCTCCCCCCGTGCCGCTGCGCTTTGGGCCCACGGCCCAGGCGTTGCTGCCTGCCAGACGCGGCAAGTCGGCAATCAGTTCAAGTGCTTCGTCTGAAAGCTGGCTGGCGATCTTCAGTTTCCGCATGAGCTCGAAGTCGCAATCGTCCAGCAGCGGGCTGAATAGCTCGCGCAGCTTCGCATCGGGCACGCCGGCCTGGATCAGGTCGATCAGAATCCGCTCGTTCTGTTGCTGGCCAACAACCAGTCCGCCAAAGCTGAGCAGATGCCCCATCAGCAGCACGCTTTTCTGATTCCACGGCTGGGGCACGAACCCGGTAGCCCACATTGGCAGCGAGCGGCCCGAGTCCTTCATGCCGTCGTTCACCCCCTCGCAGTAGGCGGTGAGCTGATCGAAAGTCTCGTCGTCCAGATCGGCCACCTCCTGGTCGAGGTTCAGGTACAGCCCCACCCGGCGAAAGAATCGGTCCATCTCGACCAGCTCGGGCTTATCGGCGATCAGCTCGGCCGACTGCCCGCTGGCGATCGCTCGCGAAAACAGGAGCTGGGTGGGGCGGTCGATGCCGTGCATGTAGCCCAGACCGTAGAGCGCGGCTCGCCAGGAACCGGCCGAGATGTGCGGCACTCCATTGTCGTCGCGCGCGATGCTGATACGGCGGCGGGCGTTCTTGGTCGGCAGGATTTTCATGAGCAGCGGAAAGCGTCGTGCAAGGCGGGGGTTGGCAGGCTCTACGCGCAAGTTTAGCACGCCGTGCACAAACGGAGCGATGCGAATTCACGGCGTAAACCGCAGCAGTGGGGAAGTTTCGCGCTCATTCTTCTACAGCAGTACGCCCGCCACGCAGGCCGTCATGAAGCATGCCAGCATGCCGCCGGCCATGGCGCGCAGCCCCAGCCGTGCCAGGTCATGCTGGCGCGAAGGAGCCGCTGCGCCGATCCCACTGAGCTGCACGCCAATCGAGCCGAAGTTGGCAAATCCACACAAGGCATAAGTCAGCAGCGTAACGGTTCGTGGGCTGAGCTGCGACTCGGAGCTCTTCAGCAGCTCTCCGAGTTCCTGATAGGCGATAAACTCGTTGCTGATCGTGCGCACCCCCAGCAATTCGCCGGCAACGCGGCAATCCGCCGCTTCGATGCCCATCACCCAGGCCAGCGGAGCGAACGCCCAGCCGAGCACCCCGCGCAGCGTGAGGTCGAGCGCCACGAGCCCCATCGCCCACTGGAACAGGAACTCGCACATCGCGATCAGGGCCAGAAAGGCGATGATGATGGCTCCAATCTGCAGGGCCAACTGCAGCCCCAGCAGGGCCCCGCTGGCGGCCGCGTCGATCAGGTTGATGCTCGGCGATTCAACCGCCGCGGCCGCGGCGCCCAGCGTGGTGGGCTCGTCCACCTCGGGCTGCATGATCTTGGCAATCATCACGGCCGCGGGAGCGGACACCACCGAAGCGGTGATTAGATGCTTCGCATCGATCCCCATCTGGACATAAGCCGCCATCACGCCGCCGGCAATCGTGGCGAAGCCGGCTTGCATGATCGTCATCAACTCCGACTTCGTCATGCCTGCCAGATAAGGCCGCACTACAAGGGGCGCCTCGACCTGGCCGAAGAACACGTTTGCCGCGACGGCCAGACTTTCGGCCCCAGAGAGCCGCATCGTCTTGCGCATCACGAAAGCGGCCGCCTGGACGCAGCGCTGCATGACGCCCAGGTGATAGAGAATGCCCATCAGTGAGGCGAAGAAAATAATCGTCGGCAACGTGCCGAAGGCGAACGATCGCAACAGGCTCAAGTTCGTTTGCCCATCGTCACCCGACAACCCGAAGACGATCGCGCTGCCTGACTCGACAAACGCCAGCATGCCGGTGAATCCCTCGGCCAGCGCCGCAAAGAATCGCTCTCCGATCGTAGTGTGAAACACGAAGGCGGCCAGCGCGAACTGCAGTGCCAGTCCCGTCGCAATGATCCGCCAGGGAACCTGGCGCCGCCGGCTGCTCATAAGCCACGCCAGCAACAGCATCACGAACAAACCGCCAAAGCTGATGAGCCGTTCCATGGCAAGCATTCGATCCCAGGGGGTTTCGCGTTGGCGCCGTCGCGCGTCATGCTAGCAGAATTACCGCAGAATGCAGAGTGCGATTCAGTCGAATCGATATCGACGCCGGGGGGCGTGTATCGCGCAGCGAAAAGCCCCGCTGCAGCGCGCTAGAGGAACGCTCCACCGGGGCCTTCGATCATGCAGCGTAAGCCTACAATCCCGGCGCGAATTCGCCGAATCGGTTCTGGCCGAGCAAGTAGCTGTACACCCGCACGCGATCCAGTTCGCTGGCGAAGACGTCGATCTGCCACTGAAGCTGCTTGGCGTGATCCGCATCTTTCAACGCCAACCCGCGTTGCAACTGCAGGTCGGCGACGACGGCCACTTGCCGGAGCCGTTCGATGTCGCCTTTGGTAACGATGTCCGGCGCCTTCTCGTAGGTAGCCAGAGCCCGCTTCTCGCGATCCATGGCCGAGCGCAACGCCAGCCTCATCCGCTCGACGGTGGCCGTGAACGGATCGCCGCCCGGATTGCCCTGGGCGGCTTTCAGCTCGCGCTCGGCAAGCTCCACCTCTTCGTTGAACTGCTCGACCATGCCGGTGATCAGAGTGCCGCGCACCTTGTTGTTCAGCTCCTGCATGCGCTCGAGGTTCATCTGGGCGAGCTTGAGCTTGGCTTCTGCCACTTGGACGGTGAGCTGACCAAAGTCGTACTTCGGCTTTTCGTCTTGAGCGGCGGAGCCCGTCGTGCGACCCGCCACGATGCCAATTGCCAGGACGGCTGCCACCAGTGACCAATGTCGCACGTTCATCGCAATCACCTCCGAACCGGTTTTTTTCAGGCCTGGCAAGCGGCGCGACTCACTCCACGAAGCGCGCATCGCCGCAGTTCTGGGAAAGTATAACCGCGTTTCGCCGGCTGGCCCATCTGGGTGAGCTGGCCGTCAAGCGATCCCGCCGCCCCACGCAAGCAAAATCGTTACACAACCTAGCGTTTTCGCCGCTTGCGCCGCTCCAGTCATCGCACCCTTCGGCACTCCCAAGACGCCCGGCGCGGTGCAGGTGGTATAGTTACCCTAGTGGGCACAGGTATTCGTACGACGACGGTGCACGGATCGGGAAACCGGATGCGACAGCTCCTCATAGGCATGCTGCTGGTGTGGGCAATCGGCGGCCAGGCGGTCGCCGCTGCCCCACGCGTAAGCCTCGAGATCCTCACCCAGCCGGGCCTTGCGCCCACAGCCGCGCACCAGTGGTACGAAGCCCTCAGCAAGCTTGGCTTCACCAACCTGCAGATTCGCTCTGGCAATCCCGGCGAAGAGATGGACATCGAGACCACGGGCGCCGGTTCGAGCAAGTCGTTCCGCGTCACCGGCATTCTGGGGACTGATAACACGCTTCAGGTGCCCGGCGGAAAGTTCGGCGTGCGCGACTCGGGCCGCATTCAAACCTGGCTTAACAATCTGGGGACCGACGGAGTGGAAGGTGTCACCGCGCCGCGGGCGGCCTTCGGAATGACGCCATCGCAGATCGAACACATTCACGCGGACCTGCGGCGGCCGGTGAGCATCTCGACCGTCGGCATGACCGCGGATCAAGCCGTAAGCGCGATTGCGAAATCACTGCGCGGCCCGGTGCGCCTGGGCCCGGGCGCAGGCGGAGAACTAGCGCGAGTAACGCTCGAAGACGAGCTTCGTGGAATCACCAGCGGCACCGCGCTCGCGGCAATCGCCCGGCCGGCAGGGTTGGTCTTTGCACCCGCGCGGCAAGCGAATGGCAAGATCGAATATCGAATTGGCCCGCCGGTGAAGGGAGAGCAAACCTGGTCGATAGGATTCACACCTCAGCAGCGAGCCGTGCAGGTATTGCCGGCAATGTTCGATGTGCTAAACGTCGAGATCAGCGAGATCCCGGTCTCCGAAGCGCTCACGGCAATTCAAGAGCGGCTGAATGTGCCGTTCGTGTACGATCGCAATGCAATGGCCTTGCACGGGGCCGATCCAGCGAGCGCTCCGGCTGAGGTTCCCGGCAAGCGGCTGTCCTACAGCCAGGTACTCGGCAAGGTCCTCTCGCAAGCCGGCATGCGCTACGAACTCCGCGTCGACGAGGCCGATCGGCCTTTCCTTTGGATCACGACGATCAAGCCGGCGTTGTAACGGACGTAGCGTTTCTTGGGGGCCACTGTCTGGCTTGTCCAGCAGTGCTCCTCCGGCCCTTGCCTTGCAGCCTGCATCGCGGTTTCGAATTGCACTTGCAACGACACGACGTTAGAGACGAGACAACCGTTGGGTTAAGGGTGGACTCGATCTTGGGCCGGCGCGGGTGAGCATTTGGCCGTTGTTCGAGGCATCATCAGTCGGTTAGGACGCAGCAAGGCAAGAATCGAAGAAAACACTGCTGGGCAAGCCAGCCAGTGGCACCCAGAACGCCTCACGGTCACTCGTCGTAGTGCACCGCCAGCCACACGCTGGGTGTTTCTTGCGTCGTCCAGGCCACGCGATGCCGGCAGCGGGCCGGAATCACAAGGTAGTCACCCGGCTTTAGTTCGCGCGGATCCGGCTCGCCTTCGAACAACACATGCGCTTCGCCCGCAAGCAGAACGACGAACTCGGTCTGCGGCTGGTCGTACCAGAAGTCATCAGCCGAGGCGTGCCCCTTGGAAACGATCCGCTCGATGCGGACGTTTTGACCTTCGGCGAGCACTTCGAGTGCTTCGCTCGTCAAATCGATCGGCAGTTTCGCTAGCAGATTGCCGGCACCGACAGGATCGTGTGCTTCACTCATCATGCTTCCTTGCTTGCGTGTTGCGCTACGCCGTCATCCGTTCCCACAGCAGCCGGTAGTATTTCATCACGCGGATCGGATCGGTCGTGGTGTTGCCTTCTTCGAGCAGCGTCCAGCCATCGAAATTCGCGCCCTTGAGCAGGCCGAACAGATCCACCCAGGGATAGCTGGAAATCAGCTCGTGAATGTGGATCGTGCTGATCCGGTCCTGCACACTCTTGAAATTCGGGGTGAGACCCGGCTTGGCCAGATCGGCCTCATTACAGTTCCAGCACAGCCGCGAGCCAGGATGCTGCGACACATCCATGATCTTGCGAATGATGGGGATTTCGGACGTGACTCGACCGTGAATCTCCAGGCGAATTTCAACGCCGTAGCCTTCACCGTAGGATGCCACCTCGTCGAGCGCGCGGCCAATCTGCTCGATCGTCTGCTGCTGCGGTACGCCGGCCGGCATTCCGTTCGGACGCACTTTCACGCCGCTCCCGCCGCAGTCGTGGCAGAGCTTGATGAACGCCTTGGTCTCATCGATATTCTTCTTCAGCTCGGCCGGATCGGGCGAATGGTACTCGCACGCCGTGCCAAGCCCGACGAGCGTGACGCCGCTGTCGCCGAACCGCTTGGCCACTTCTTGCCGCTGGTTGTCATCGAGCGACGGCTCGACGCCATGCTTGTGCGTCGTGCGCAGTTCGACGCCGGCAAAGCCCGTCTCCTGGCAATTCTTGATGAGCGTGGGCAAATCCCAATCCGCGCCCCACTGGTAGGTGACAAGTCCGAGTTGCATGGCGTCCTCTTTCAAATGTCATAGTCTGCTGATCGTAACAGCCCCCGGCTTTGCCGGCGGGGTTCCCGACTAACAAGCATCTCGCATCATACGCAATTTCGAACGAATCGTAATGAATGCCACCGCATTCAAAGGCACTGCACACAATCCAATGGAGATTAGATTCAGCGCGGTGCTCCAATGGACTAAGTCGGCGGTGTAAATCCAAGTGACCAGCCCAATAATTCCTACCAGAACCATCAACCCGCGCGTCGAAAATCGACGCCCGTCCGTTTTAAGCACCTTCGCAAACGAAACCGCAAAGGCGATGCTCAATGCAAGGCAAAGCAAGGCGTTGACACCAAATCTTATGGGAGAGAGCTTAACAAACAACTTTGGCGAAAGTCGGATGAAATTATCCGACAATCGTGGTGGATAAAACACTACATCACTCGGAAGCGGTTGCCCATCAAGCAACTCGCGGGCGGTGGTCATTACCCGAACTCGATACGCTGCAATAGCGTATTGCTGGGTTCGAGAAGAGTCGGATTCACGAACGAGAAACACCAGCGGCCAGCCGTGATCTATTTGACAATCCACGCCGCCAGCGCCCGGGATGGCGTGACTCGTTCCAGCCAAGTTCACAACTAGTGTTCCCGCCAAGGCCAAAGTGAACAAAAGAATGACCACAGAACGACTCAAGGAAGTCCTCGGAGCTGCTTTGATCATTAGAGTTGGCTCCGCCGACGAACTCTCAGAGACCCCAGGCCTCTCCAGAATACGCACCGCTGAAACGGCTTACAACAATTCATCCAGCTCGCCGACCAGTCCCTCGAAATAATCGAGCGCCGTATCCACGGCCGTGGGCTGTTCCATGTCGACGCCGGCGCCGCGCAACAAATCGAGCGGGTACTTCGAGCAGCCACCCTTGAGAAAACCGAGATAGTCATTCAGTTCGGTTTTACCACCGTTCGTCACACGCTCCACCAGCGCAATCGAGGCCGAAAGCCCCGTCGCGTACTTGTAGACATAGAATGCCCGATAGAAGTGCGGGATCCGCAAGCATTCGAGCGACAGTTCGTCGTCGAGCGTGAAGTCCGGGCCAAAGTACTGCTCGAGCAGCTTGCGATACTCGCTCTTGATCCGGTCGACCGTGAGCGGTTCGCCGGCCTCGGCCAGGGCGTGCGTAATCCCCTCGAACTCGGCGAACATCGTTTGCCGCAGGATCGTGCCGCGGATCGAATCGATTTCGCGATTGATCAGGAACGCTCGTTCCTTGTCGCTCTTGGCATTTTCCATCATGTGCCGGGCCAGCAGTTGTTCGTTGAAGGTGCTGGCCACCTCGGCGACGAAGATCGTGTAGTTGTAGTACTGAAACGGTTGATGCTTGGCCGAGTAGTAGCTGTGCATCGAGTGCCCCGCCTCGTGCGCGAGCGTGAACACGTGATCCAGCACGTCCGGCGAGTAGTTCATGAGAATGTACGGATCGCCGTCGAATGAGCCGCAACTGAACGCGCCGCTCTGCTTCCCCTGGTTCGGATAGCGATCGCTCCAGCGGCCGTTCAGCCCGCGCTCCAGCACCCCGCAGTATTCGCTGCCCAGCGGTTCGATCGCCTTGATCACCAGCTTCACGGCCTGCTGCCAGGTGTGCTTGCTCTTGAGTTCGCTGAGAATCGGCACATAGGTGTCGTAGTGATGGATGTCGCGCAGCTCCATCTTCCGCCGCCGCAGATCGTAGTACCGATACAGCGCCGGCAGATGCTTATGGACCGACCCAATCAGGTTCGTCACCACCGAGGTAGGTACTTTGTCGTGAAACAGCGAGGCCTCGGGGGCGCTCGGATAGTTTCGCGCGCGGGCATAATAGACATCGCGCTGCACCGAGCCCGAGAGCGCCGCGGCCAACGTGTTCTCGTGCGACTTGAACTGCGTGTAATACTCGTGAAAAGCCTTCTTGCGGACCTTGCGATCGGGAGATTGCAGGAACGAGCTTAACGTGGAGTTGCTCAGCTCGACCAGTTCGCCGCGCTCGTTCTTGACCGTGCCCCATTTCATGTCCGCATCGGTCAACTGGCGAAAAATCTGGTTCGCCGCGTCCGACATCTCGGCCTGCATCGCCAGCAGCTTCTCTTCGTTCTTGCTAAGCGTGTGGGCCTTGTAGCGCAGGAGTTGCTCAAGCAGCAGCTTGAATTCGGCCAGCGACTTCGAGGCCAGGAACTTCTCCATCGTGGCTGCGGGAATGTCCATGATCTCCGGCCGGATGTAGCTGGCGGCCTGCCCCGCTCGGCTGGCGACATTGCGATAGCGCCCCTGCATCCGCTGGTAGGTGCTGTTGGCCATATCCTCGGTCGTTTTGAGGAAGGCGTAAGTCCCCAGCTTTTCGCCCGCACGTTCGAACTCGGTATCGAACTTCAGGCACGCAGCCAGCGTCTTGGCGTCGTCGCCCAGCTTGCCGCGATAGTCCTCATAGCGCTCGATCTGCTTTTCCCACTTCTTGAAAGCCGTTTCCCAAGCCGTGTCCGATGCGAACAGGCTCTCGAGATCCCAGGTGTCTTCGATCTTGACCTTGGCGCGGGGCGGGAGCGATTTGACTTTAGCGATCATGGTGCTCGCGTGAATGCTTGATGAAAAGCGCGGCCGAAGGACGCGCGAAATCTGGCTATGGAATCAGCCAAAGTATATGTCAGCCGGCGTGCCGACCAAATGAAGAATCGGTTACCACGCGAAAATCGCCGTGCCCCAGCTCAAACCGGCGCCGTACCCGCTCATAAGCACCTTGTCGCTCGGCTTGATCCGGCCGGCCTGATAGGCCTCGTCGAGCGCCAGCGGCACGCTGCCGCCCGAGGTGTTGCCATAACGATCGACGTTGATGATGATCTTCTCGCGGTCGATGCCCAGGTAGTCGGCCGAAGCCTCGATGATCCGCAGGTTGGCCTGGTGCGGTACGAACAAGTCGATGTCCTCGAGCTTGAGCTGAGCCTGCTCCAGCACGTCGATGATGCTTTCGCTCAGCACGCGCGTGGCCCATTTGTAGACGGCCTTGCCGTCCATGTAGAGCGAGTGGTCCAGCCGGTCGATCCCCGCGTGCGAAGCCGGCTCGCGCGAGCCGCCCATCTTGATGTAAAGCTGCTCGGCCCCGGCACCCTCGGCCCCCAGGCAATAGGCCAGCAGCCCTTGCTGCTGAGTCCCTTTCTCCAGGATCACGGCCCCGCCGCCATCGCCGAAGAGCAAGTAGGTCTTCGGCACTTCCTTGTGGATCACGCGCGAGCAGCAGTCGGCCCCCATCACCAGCGCTCGCTGGCTTGCACCCGTGGCGATATATTGCGCCGCCGTGCTCAGGGCATACATGAAGCCCGCACAAGCCGAGGCGATTTCGATCGCGCCGCAGCGCATGCCCAGCCGGTCCTGCAACACCGCCGCGGTCGAGGCAATGTGCCAGTCTGGCGAGACGGTGCCCACCACCAGCAGATCGATGTCCGCTGGCGAAACGCCTGAGCGCTCAAAACACTGCTGGGCCGAGTGGTAGCACATGTCGCTGGTGGCGATCTCGGGCGGCGCGTGCCGGCGTTCGCGAATGCCTGTGCGGCGAAAAACGTATTCGGGATCGAGACCAAGCGGGACGAGGTCCTCGTTCGTCACGACGTTGGGCGGGGCGTAGCTCCCGGTCGCCGTAATCTGCATCCCCATCAGGGTATGCCGCAGCAGGGTGCCCCGGTTCGGTGTTTGAGCCATGCACGGAATCTTACCGAACGTCCGCACGATTGAATACGCCAACGCGAGAGCAGGGGCCGCAGGGTGG
>Ga0169931_10002226_pt1 | contig 31707 bp, 17 predicted proteins | sample Kivu_15m_20L_FD_129675 | JGI IMG/M metagenome (GOLD analysis project Ga0169931, IMG submission 129675) | Freshwater microbial communities from Lake Kivu, Western Province, Rwanda to study Microbial Dark Matter (Phase II) - Kivu_15m_20L... | ecosystem: Environmental > Aquatic > Freshwater > Lake...
CAGTGCCAGAAAAATCGTTTTTTGCCGTGGGTTCAAGGAAATGGACAGTTCCTTTTTCGAAAAAATGCCCATGATGGCTACCAAGGGTGAAGTCTTGACCGGACGTCATCCATGCTTGCCGGAAAATGTGATGCTGAACAACGGAAAATTCTGCCTGCCCATCGGAAATGGCTCGTTCCGCATGGGTTCCACTTATGGTTGGAGTCAAACGGACCCTACACCCACTGAAGCAGGAAAAGCTGAAATAATGGATCGGATAGAAAAACTGAGTTCTCAGCCAATGGAAATCACAAACCATGTGGCGGGCATCAGACCCACCGTGCGCGACCGCAGACCCCTTATTGGTACTCATCCCAATGAGCCGCGTCTTTGCCTTTTCAACGGATTGGGCACTCGAGGTGTGCTGATAGCGCCTGCTATGGCCATCAACCTGACTGAACATTTACTGTATACAAAACCCCTCTATCCCGAGGCGGACCTCACAAGATTTGTCAACGAGAAAAGCAGATGAAATACAAATTACTGTTTTTCAGACATCAAAGCCAGTAAAAGCATTTTATAAATAGCCTCCGAACCGTTATCCCAAAAGTTTGACCCCGGCCCTTTTTTATACCTTCGCGCGCAATTCTTTTTGACCACAATGAACTATCAACGCATCAACGTTATCACGGGCTGGGCAGTATGGCTGGCCGCCACCATTGTTTACCTCATGACCATCGAGCCCACATCGGCTTTTTGGGATTGCGGTGAGTTCATTGCATCGGCTTATAAACTGGAAGTAGGCCACCCACCCGGGGCGCCATTGTTTATGCTTTTGGGTCGATTGTTTGCCATGGGCGTAAGCCCCGAAAATGCGGCTCTGAGTATCAACTTTTTGTCTGCGCTGGCCAGCTCATTCACCATTCTGTTTTTGTTTTGGAGTATCACCCATTTTGCCAAAAAAGTAGCCGACCAATCCGGTGACATCACCAAAGGAGCTGTGTTGGCCATCATGGGCAGTGGTGTGGTAGGTGCCCTGGCTTATGCATTCAGCGATTCATTTTGGTTTTCGGCCATTGAAGGGGAGGTTTATGCCTTGTCTTCGCTTTTCACAGCCGTGGTATTTTGGGCCATTTTGAAATGGGAAAACGAGACCGAATCAAAGAACCAAGCCCGTTGGATCATATTCATCGCATACATGATGGGACTTTCTATTGGGGTCCACTTGCTCAACCTCTTGGCTATTCCTGCCATTGTCTTCATTTACTACTTCAAAAAATTCAAATTCTCCTGGCGAGGCTTTTTGCTCGCGGGAACGATTGGTGTGGCCATTTTGGGTTTTGTGCAGTATGGTATTATTCAAGGATTCATCAAACTGGCCGCATCTTTTGAGTTGTTTTTTATAAATACCATGGGCATGCCCTTCAATACAGGTGTCATCCTGTACGCTGTATTGGTTATTGGTCTCATTGCCTATGGATTGTATTACTCCAAAAAGAAAAACTGGTTTGCGGTCAACACTGCAGTGTTGAGTTTCATGGTGATTTTGATTGGTTACAGCACGTTTGCCACCATTGTGGTGCGGTCTTATGCCAATCCACCCATGGACGAAAACAACCCCGAAAATATTTTTGCCCTTTTAGCCTACCTGAACCGCGAACAATATGGTAATCGTCCTTTGTTGCACGGTGAGTATTTCATGACGCCAACCGATTTGAGTCAGGCCAACACGGATGGACCTGCAGTTTGGATGAAGTCCTTCAGCGTGAAGGAAGAAAGAAACGGAAAAACAAATCGCAAAGCGAGTTTCCGCACACGTTTCGAAGCAGACAAAATGGCCGCTGAAAATCCGGGCCAAAAGCTACTGGTTGTTGAAGAATACATCGAAACAGGCGAAAAGAAAGCTTCTGTGCCCAATTACAGAGAAGAGTACTGCGGCTATTTCCCCAGAATGTACAGCTCTCAAGCAGACCACGTGCAGGAGTACAAAGTCTGGAGTAATTACAAGGACTACATGACGCCAAAAGGCCGCGAAAAACTGGAGAAAATGGAGGCCAAACGCGCCAAGTATGAGAATGACTTGTACAGCCTGAATTATTACATGAACAATTCAGAGTCAGCCGAAATCCGAGCAAAGGCAACCGAGGAATTTGACCGCACTTTGGTCAATCTTGATGTGCTCTATAAAAACCTCAAACCAACGGCAGGCGAGGACCTCAGCTATTTTGCCTCTTACCAACTGGGTTGGATGTACTGGCGTTATTTCATGTGGAACTATGCCGGCCGTCAAAACGACAACCAAGGTCATGGCGATATAGCCGATGGCAACTGGTTGAGCGGAGTGGATTGGGTCGACCAAGAGCGCTTGGGCAACCGCAGCCAATTGAGCGAAACCGCACTTGGCAACAAAGCCTTGAATAAGTTCCTCTTCTTGCCTTTACTGCTTGGTTTGATTGGCATTTTCTTCCAACTGCTGCGCGCTCCCAAAGACCTCACTGTAGTGGGTTTGCTGTTCTTCATGACAGGTATTGCCATTGTAATTTACCTCAATCAATACCCCAATCAACCCCGCGAACGTGACTACGCCTATGCAGGTTCGTTTTATGCTTTTGCCATCTGGATCGGGCTTGCGGTATATGCCATTTATCATGCTGCCATGCACATGAACTGGCGCGAGACGGGCATTTTGGTAGGGTCTGCTGTCGGACTCAGCGCGGTGCTTTATCTACTGGAGACGGTAGCGGGAAGCGACCATTCATTCAGCTACGCGATGTTTTGGATGTCCGCTTTGGCTTCCGGAGCATTCCTATTAGCCAAAGCCGCGCGCATTGGAGGTCTGCCTGATTTGGCTGTGGCCGCTTTGTCTTTTCTGATGTGTCTGAGCGCGCCCGGCATTATGGCTATGGAGGGATATGATGATCACAACCGCGCCAAGCGCAAAACTGCGGTGGATTTTGCCAAGAATTACTTAGACACTTTGGCTCAGGACGCTATCATCTTCACTAATGGTGACAATGATACTTTTCCATTATGGTATGCCCAAGAGGTGGAAGGTTATCGAACCGATGTGCGCGTGGTAAACTTGAGTCTGCTCAACACAGATTGGTACATAGATCAAATGAAACGCAAGGCCTATGAGAGCAATCCGGTGCCTTTCTCCATCAACGAAGTGAAATACCGTCAAGGCACGCGCGATGTGGTCATCATGGACCAGCTGGAAGATGCTGAGGCCTACATGGATTTGCGGGCAGCTATGGAAGTGGCTCTGGACGACAGCCAACTGCGCACTGTGGGCGATGCCCGAACATACAGTTTCTTTCCGGCCAACAGATTTTCGCTTCCGGTAGACAGTGCCAAAGTATTGGCTAACGGCACCGTGCGTCCTCAAGATGCCGCTTTAATTGCAGACACCATACTATTTGAAGTAAACCGAAGCTATATCCTGAAAAGCAACTTGATGGTTTTGGACCTTCTGATGACAAACAACTGGGAGCGCCCTGTCTATTTTGCCGTTACGACAGGAGAGGATACCTACATGGGCTTGAGTGACTATTTCCAACTGGAAGGATTGGCTTACCGACTGGTCCCCGTTAAGCAGAAGAAAAGCAAAAACCCTAACATATTGGGTGGTATAGCCACAGATATCATGTACAACAACGTGATGAACGAATTCAGATGGGGCAATATGGACATGACCGAAGGCGCGGGCATCTATTTGGATGAAAACAATCGCAGGATGGTGACCAACTTCAGATTGCAAATGAGCAATTTGGCCGAAACACTGATTCTTGAGGAAAAAGATTCGTTAGCAATAGCCGTCCTTGACAAAGCCATTGCGGTTATGCCGGAAAAAAACGCGCCTTATGACCGTGTTCTATTGCCGATGATAGAAAACTATTACAAAGCAGGGCAGCCGGAAAAAGCCACCAAACTGAGTGAGCGATTGTTCGAATTGATGGAAAGCGAGTTGAACTATTTCAACAGCTTGGAGCCCAAACACGCCATGAACGTGCTCGAACCCATGAGCATTCACGTGCAAGTCTGTGGCAATCTGGAGCAATTTGCTCGTTTCTACGATGGCGGCTCAGAACATGCCACATCCCTCACAGAGCGATTTGACCGCATGCTGCAAGACTTTGAGGAGAAAAACCAAGAAATAGAAGGTCAGGGAAGAAGGCGCAACAAGGCGCAGTTCTAATCTTGAAATTGGAGAGTTGAAGCTTTGTTAAGCCAAAAGCCTTCGGAGTCGTTCCGTTAGAGATTGTCGCAGGACATCCAATTTCAGCCCCTCTGTTGTGCTGCGCAACTTGCGCCATCGAATGCGCTGACGCATAATTTGCAAACAGTCATCGGCCAACAAGCCCGGTAAAGTCACCAAGCCGGCTCCGGCAGGTATCAACAGTAGCAACCAAGCATTACCGAGTATCAAAGCGGCTGTGGTTCCCAATAGTAGCCACCAGACCGGTAACGCGAACATAGTGAGCACCAGGCGAGCCGAACTGATGAAATGCGGGTCTCGGACTTTGCGCGCGGTGAATCGTTCCACCCATCGATAGGGTACCCAACGCACCGCCTGCCTACATACCCAAAAAACCGTCAGAATGGTAAAAATGACCCACTCGCTGCGGTTGCGCGAAAAAGCTCTTTCATCCAGCCTCATTGATTTTGCCATTGACTTACATGCCTTTAGTTCTTCTTCCAATGCCATGCGATCGGCAGACTGCATTGAGGCCATTTTATCACTGAGAATGCGGGAAAAAGACGTCTCGTCAGATACCAAACGAGCTGTGTTGGACAACTGAAAAGCCATTCGCCCTGCGGGATAAAGTTCAGCCGGGTGATAATGCACCATGGTCTGACGAAGTGCATTTTCTAAATCGCGGGTGAGATCGATAACCGCTTTGTTCTGACTTACCGCATGCGTATCAATATAATTGGCCAAGCGCAAAGGTGGTCCATAGGTAACCCGTAAAACAGATCGATAATCAATAAAATCCGAATAGTCTATACCCACCGGCAACAGCAGTATGTTGTGTAATTGAGTGTGGCGTGCAACGGCCCCTAACGCCAGTCGGGCCGCACCTTTTTTCGCAGGGCGCAGGTGCTTCACATTGCCGTGGGTACCTTCGGGAAAAAGGGCGATGGTACATCCACCGGCCAGCCTATCGCTGCATTCATTGAAAATGGCTTCGTTTCGCTCGGCCATGTCGGGCAGGTTATCTCGTTCACGATAGACCGGCATCATGTTCAACGAGTTAAAAAACTTGGCTGCCAGAGGCTTTTTGAACACATCCGACCGAGTAAGAAAATGCAATTGTCGAGGATGAACCATGCAGAGCATCACCGGATCCATCATGCCATTTTGGTGGTTGCTCACCATAATGACAGGTGTGCCGGCCGATGGAATATGCTCTATACCCAATATCTCTATCTTTTTGTAAAAGCCATTGGCGGTGGCCCAAAATAAAGGTTTGAACATAGCATAAAGCCATGAGTATTTGGAATGCGGCCGGGCCATCACATGCGCAACTTGGCTCCATGTTCGCGCTCCAGATTGGAGGTCACTTTGTCCATGATTTGCCTGATTTGACCATCAGTCATAGTGGCGCGCTCGTCTAGCAACGAGAGGCTTATTGCATAGGACTTTTTACCCGTTTCCAAGTTTTTTCCTTCATAGACGTCAAACAAATTGACATCCTTTATCAGTTTGGGATTGGTGCGCAGTACTGTATTTCGAACATCGCCAAATTGAACAGCCGTATCTACCAGGAGAGATAAATCCCTGCGTACTGCAGGAAACCTGGGTAATTCTGCAAATTTGACCTTGGTTTTTTCGGCTTGCTTCACAGCTAAATCCCACATTACTTCGGCATAGAACACAGGTTGGTCAATGCCTACTTTGCGCAATATGTGCCCTGCTACCTCACCGGCACAGGCAACGGTTTTTTGCCCAAACTGCCATTGAATGGATTGAGAGAAATAGGCCGGGCCGTCATTCTGAGCCGTCTCGGGAGAAATGCCCAAAGAAGCAAACACGCTGTTTAAAATGCCTTTTAGTTCATGGAAACCGGCCTTTTCGGTCTTGCTTCGCCACGATTCCGGCATGCGGCTGCCTGTTACAAACATGCTGAGCATTGCGGTTTCACGATAGCCGTTTTCGTCTTTGCGATACGTGCGACCGAATTCGAAAAGGCGCAGGTCAAGCTGACGATGGTTAATATTGAGCGCCACAGATTCAAGTCCGCTGAACAAAAGTGTAGGTCGCATTAGGTTGAGATCGGTGCTGAGGGGATTGAGCACAGGCACCAACGTTTCGGGGGTCATGTCGGCATCATTTAGGAGGAGTACGTAATCCGACTTGGTGAGCGAGTTGCCCATGATTTCCAAGTATCCGTTAGCGACCAACATATCAGATACTCGATTGACATACTTCTCATTGTTGACGCGGTCGGTGAAGGCCAATGAGGCTTTGAGCGACACGGGCAATTCGACACTGTTGTAGCCATAGATGCGGAGGATTTCCTCTGTCACATCGGCTTCGCGGGTCACATCAACACGATAGCGCGGCACAGCCAGCTGCCATTTTCCATCGGCCTCGTCCGTGATGACAATATCCAAATCCGTAAGAATGGCCTTCATGTCCGCATCGGTGATGGCGGCTCCTGTCAGTTGGCGGCAATTCTTAGCTGAAAAAGCCACCTGCAATGGCTGCAAGCGCGCGGGATAAATATCAGATTCATTTGAAGCTATTCGGCCTCCGGCCACTTCAGTCAACAAGGCGGCCGCTCTGCGTGCGGCATACATCACCATCTCGGGATCGGCACCGCGTTCAAATCTGAATGAGGCATCTGTATTGAGACCGTGTCTGCGCGCGGTCTTGCGCACCGAAGCGGGATGAAACAATGCCGATTCGATGAAAACCCGCGTGGTGCCTTCGCTCACACCGGATTCTATTCCACCAAAAACCCCCGCTATGCACAGAGGTTTCTTCGCATCTGCAATCATCAGATCATTGGCGTTCAACTTTCTTTCTACCCCATCAAGGGAGACAAATGGGGTGCCTTCGGCAAAAGTCCGGACCACTATCTTGTTGCCTACCAATTTGTCCGCATCAAATGCGTGGAGCGGTTGACCGCACTCGTGCATGACAAAGTTGGTGACGTCCACAACATTGTTGATAGGTTTAAGGCCAATGCCTTTGAGCGCATTGGCGAGCCAATCCGGTGATGGGCCCACTCGCAGCCCATCCACACAAACACCTGCATAGCGCAGGCATTTTTCGGCATCAGCAATTTCGGTGGAGATAGACATGTGCTCGCGGTCAACTGAACAGGGATGAACCGCAGGTAGCGCAGCACGCAAACGTTGAGCACCCGGACGGTGGCGATTGACAGCCGCGGCCAAATCTCGAGCCACGCCAAAGTGGCTCATGGCATCGGTTCGGTTGGGCGTAAGACCTATTTCGAGCACATGATCGTCCTGAAGTTTGAAATAGTCGGCTGCCGGAGTGCCCACCGTTGCATAGGGATTGAGAACCATGATGCCTTCGTGGCCATGCCCCAACCCCAACTCGTCTTCGGCACAGAGCATTCCGGCTGACTCTTGGCCCCTGATTTTTCCTTTTTTGATTGAAATAATATCGCCTTCGATAGGATGCAAAACTGCTCCGGGCAGAGCCACCGCCACTTTTTGGCCGGCAGCCACATTAGATGCGCCACACACAATTTGAAGCAATTCACCTGTGCCCGCATCCACTTTGGTCAGCCTGAGACGATCGGCATCAGGGTGCGGGGTCACCTCTTTCACCTCACCAACCACAACATTGCGCAATCCTCCCGGAATTGACTCCGTTTTTTCGATGTTCTCGGTTTCGAGTCCGGTGTTGGTCAGAAGCTCGGCCGTTTGCTCGGGGGTGAGCCCGGAATCCAAATAGCGGCTGAGCCAATTCATTGAAATTTTCATCCGTCAGGGGTGTTTTTGGGGAGCGGCAAATGTAACAATCCCATGCAGGCCTCAATGACCGCAAAGTGCTTAGTCGGGAACCTCAGCGCAGCGTAAAAGGCTCAGAGTATTTTCTTGTTTCTCAGCTCAAAACTCTCGCCCAAGTACACTTTGCGCACTGTTGGGTCATTGGCCAATTCTTCGGCCGTTCCGGCTTTGAGAATAGATCCTTCGAAAAGCAAATAGGCTCTGTCTGTTATGCTCAAGGTTTCTTGCACATTGTGATCTGTGATAAGGATGCCGATGTTTTTGTCTTTGAGTTGAGCCACAATCCGCTGGATGTCTTCAACAGCTATGGGGTCTACCCCGGCAAAGGGCTCATCGAGTAATATGAAAGCCGGATCGGTGGCCAAGGCACGCGCTATCTCAGTGCGCCTGCGTTCACCTCCCGAAAGTTGAATTCCTTTTCCCTTGCGCACTTTGTGCAACTTGAACTCCGAGATGAGCGATTCCAGCTTGTCACGTTGGGCATCTTTGGGCAGATTGGTCATTTCCAGCACGGCCTTGATGTTGTCCTCCACACTCAACCTGCGAAACACCGAGGCTTCTTGGGGTAAGTAGCCCACACCAAGACGTGCCCTCCGATACATGGGTTCAATTGTGATGATGCGGTCGTCAAGAAATATCTCGCCTTCGTTAGGCTTCACCAGCCCCACAATCATGTAAAAGGTGGTGGTTTTTCCCGCACCGTTGGGACCCAGCAAACCGACTATTTCTCCGCGGTTCACCTCCACCGACACGTTGTTGACCACGGTTCGGCTTTTGTAGGTTTTGATCAGATTGCGGGCGCCCAGTTTCATGCGGTCAAATATTGTGTCTTTCCGGCATCGATGGTTCCCAAGGTTTCAGAAATCAATTTGGAATTTGGCTCGCAGCCCGAATTTGACAATGTTGGGGTGGTCCAAATAAGTGAGGCGATAGAGCAAATCCAAGCGCAAAAACTTGAAGATGTTTTCTACGCCAATGGCTGCTTCGGCAAAAGGCTTGGTGAGGGTGAATGTGGTGGGCGGCAGCAACATCACGTCCAGATTGCGGGGGTCAAAATTGCCCACCACGGCCTTGGCACTGGCCACTTCGCGCCATTTGAGTCTGCGGAACAAAGGTACTTTGTTCAGAAACAAGCCTTCCAAGTGCCATGTGGCCGAGGCCATGGCATATTCATCACTTACAAACTCGAAGAAATTCATGGTATTGAAGGCCGATTCGTCATACATGAAAGTCTCATTTCCCTGGTGCAAAATGAGCAAAGGATAAGGCAATTGGCCCCAAATTTTGCCTACCTCGGCCTTCAAATTGGCGTAGCCAAATGGCCCGAAACGGATCTTATCTAGGACGCGGAACACAGCCCTTTGGTATTCGAACGAACCACCCAAAAAATTGGGCAAGCCATAGGTCAGCATCAGTTCCAGCGTGGGCCATTTGGTTCCCAAACTGACCCGATCAAACTCCCCTGCAATGAATTTCTCTTTGAAAGCGAACCGAGTGAAAAGGCTTACCTCAGTGGTGATAAGGTGGTCAACTGAAATCCTCACGTTCTCGGGATTTAGCTTTTCGTAGGTCAAAGTTCCCAGTGGTTTGAGTAAGCGATGGTTGAAAATGAGTTGGTTGCTCAATCCATAAAACCACTCACGGTCATAAGACACTTTGAGTTCGGTTACATCGGTTAGTTTGGTGGCCGGATTTCGCCTGAATACAGATGAAAGTACGTTGTCCTCAGAAAAAGCCGCATCTGTTTGGCCCAATTGCTCTATGTCTTGCTTGGCATTGATTTCAACAACTTGCAATGGAACTTTGGACAAGCGGAACCTGGTGCCTGCGGCATATTTGAATCTTTGGTCTCGCAGCCCGTAAGCCAAGTGTCCATTAAGTTCGAATTTGCGTGAAAACTTGTTGCTGGTCCGTCCACCAACTCTGAAGCGATTGCCCTCGATGGGATTGAAGCTGTAGGTAGAATAATAGGGCCCGAACTCCCACCACCCTACCTCCTTGTAGCCGCTGACAAACAAGGTGATGACATCCACTACTGACCTGAATTGCGGTATGGTCATCATGGTGTCCACCATGTTGTAGATTGCCAATTCGTTCTGACTTAGCTTTTCATGCCGCTGTTCGTTCCAGAAATCGTCACTTTTATTTTCGGCATCTTCAGCGACTATGATATCACTGATGCCCGAATAAAAACCGGGATCCCTTGGTTGGTTGATGTTGAAATTGCGGTAGGTTGTTGTCTTTCGGCCATAGACGCCCATAGTCTTATCGGCCAGGTTGAAATCAATGACCAAGTTGTCCTTGGTCAGCATCCACACCTCTTTCTGTACCTCATTGTACTCTTGCCGCACTTTTAAGCCTTGAATCCAGTTGATGTTGGCATCTCCGGCTATGGCTGCTTCGACCTGTTTGATAGCATAGGTGGTGTCATTCACCCAAAATTCTCCGTCAAATGTCAATTCTTGTTTTCTGCGCGGAATGAACTTAATGAGGTAGCACCATTTGTTGTCAATATAGGTGCTGTCCATCAAGTAATATTTGTAGAAGGCAAAACCCGAATTGCTTACTGGGCTGACGAAGCTTTTCCCGAAAATGACAATGTTGTTGTCATAGATATTGACGTTTTGGTACATGTCGCCCAAAAACTGTGAAACGCTCTTGTTTTCAATCCCTGACACCTTGGTAGCTTTGATCATTTCCTTTTGGGTCGTGGGATTTTTGCGGAAATAAAAATCAGACATGCTTTCGGTCATCAATACAGGCAAATAGACTTTTTCCTCAGTGCTGTCTATGTTTTCGAAGATGAATTGGAATGGCTTCATCATCTTTCTGCGGGTAAAATCTTCGGAGAAATTGTTCAAGTCAAATTCCACCTTATTGTACACCTCGTATTCATATGCATCCAGCTTTTCGCGGTTGTTGATGTCTTTGTTTTTGATGATGGCCCGTACAATCGGGTGGGCAGGGTTTTCCTCATCAGTTGCTTTGACCACGGCCGCTTCAAGCATCACACCGCTTGGTTCCAGCTCAAAGTCAATGGTCTGCGCGCGGTCGCGTTGGACCTTTTTTGTTTGTGGTTTATATCCCAAGAAGGACACCCTCAAAGAATCCGATGCGTAGTAAGTCTCAATGGAAAACTTGCCATCCAAATCAGTCATTACACCGGACTTTGTCCCCAAGAAGAGCACATTTGCAAATGGCATCGGCTCCCCGGTGGAAACGTCTTTGACCGTGCCTGTCACTTTGGTAGTCTGAGCTTCAGCCGGACAAGACAAAAGGATCGCCACCGTCACAAGCAGATATCTCAGGTGATTGGCCATTTTTTAAAGAAAACCAAATTTAGGCTTCGGCCTTATAACGCATTAGCGGGACTTTCGTTGTTTTCAACAAGTCGGGTCTGTAAAAAAGTGACCATTTAGGCCGCCAATTATTAGCGCGCTGCGCGTTTGCGCTCTACTCTTTTGGCCACCACAATGCTGATTTCATAGAGCACCAAGATGGGAATGGCCACCAGAATCTGGCTGGTCAAATCGGGAGGCGTTATAACAGCCGCAACAATCAGAATGGCTACCAATGCATGTTTGCGGTATTTGCGAAGCGTGTTGGAACTCAACAATCCGATTCGGGTGAGGAAATAGACCATAATTGGCAATTGGAAAACCAAGCCGGTAGCCAAAGTGACACTCAGCATCAATTTCATGTAGCTGTTAATGGTACTAATGGTAGGCACATCACCGAGTTGGTAATTGCCCAAAAACTGCAACGAAAGGGGTAGCAAGCCATAATAGCCAAACAACACACCCGCAAAAAACAAAAGCGAAGTGTAGAATACAATGCCCCGGACGGCTGAAATTTCTTGTTGACGCAAGCCGGGCTTAACAAACAGCCATAACTGATTGAAAATGTATGGAAATGCAATGATTATACCGCCCACAAAGGACACCATCAAATGGGTGGTGAATTGACCTAACATGGTAGTGCTTTGAAGCGAGTAGTTGATTTCTTTGATACAAAGACTGTCGCCCATTCCCAGCCATACACCCAGGGCACACCATGCCCTGAAACTGACAAAATCCAGCCTGCGTGGAGCAAAAATGATTTGATCGAAAACGAAGTCTTTGGCGATAAAAACCACGATGGCACCGGCCACTACCGCAATAGCTGAGCGCACCAAGCGTCCTCTGAATTCTTCCAAATGGTCCAAAAAGGACATTTCTTTTCCCTGTTCACTCATCGCTTCAGAAAATTCCTTCTTTCAAAATTTGGTGCAAATGAACGATACCTGCATATTGGCCCGACCGCAAAACCGGCAATTGTGTGATTCGGTGACGTTCCATCAATTCAAGCGCTTCGGTGGCCAGCGCCTCGGCATCGATATGCTTTGGGTTGGGCGTCATCACTGCCGAGGCTTTGATATGGCCAAGGTTTTCATTCTTTTCAAGCATTCTGCGCAAGTCGCCATCGGTGATGATGCCCAATATGGCATGGCCATCAGTGACAGCAGTCGCGCCAAGCATTTTAGCTGAAATCTCCATGATGATTTCTTTTACCGAGGCATCGGCAGCAACAGCAGGCACTTGATCGGGCCGCAGCAGGTCGGCCACTTTGGTAAAGAGGCGTTTCCCTATGTTTCCACCGGGATGATAGCGGGCAAAGTCTGCCGGTTTGAAACTGCGTGCTTGCATCAAACAAACGGCCAAGGCATCGCCCAAGGCCAACTGGGCCGTTGTGCTTGTAGTAGGGGCCAGATTGTGTGGGCAGGCTTCGCGCTCCACTGTAGCATCCAACACATGGTCTGATTCTTTGGCCAGCAGTGACCCGCTGTTTCCGGCCATGCCTATCAGCACATTGCCCATGTTTTTGAGCAGCGGCACAAGCACTTTGATTTCGGGACTGTTTCCGCTATTGCTGATGCAGAGCACCACATCGTCTTTTTGTACCATGCCCAAATCGCCATGAATAGCATCCGCAGCGTGCATGAACAAGGCAGGAGTCCCGGTAGAATTCATGGTAGCGGCTATTTTCTGGCCAATGATTGCGCTTTTACCAATTCCCGTGATGACCACTCGCCCTTTGCACGCCAAAATTACCTCAACAGATTTTTCGAAACGCGAATCTAAATTTCGTGCTAAATTCGTCAGCGCTATGGATTCAGCCATCAGGGTGTTCCGAGCCGATTCAAGAATATTCATGCAGTGGGTTTTTATCGGATTTTGTGTCAAATCGCAGGGGTAAATATTTTATTTCCCATCAATAGAAATTGCGCTACTTTAGAGACCCGCAAAAGTAATAATACATGATTACGACAGATGTTTCGCCCAAAGAGGCGTTAGAAAAGTACTTTGGCTTCAAACAGTTCAAAGGCGAACAGGAAGGTGTTATCCAAAGTGTTTTGGATGGAAACGACACTTTTGTCATCATGCCTACAGGTGGGGGTAAATCCCTTTGCTATCAGTTGCCCGCCCTCATGGGACTCGGGACAGCCATCGTAGTAAGCCCGCTCATCGCATTGATGAAAAACCAAGTAGATGCCATACGTGGTTTCAGTGAAGAAGAAGGTGTAGCCCACTTTCTCAATTCATCCCTGAACAAAACGGAAACCATGAAAGTGCGGGCAGACATAACATCGGGCAAAACCAAACTCCTTTATGTAGCCCCCGAGTCCCTCACCAAGGAAGAGAATGTGGAGTTTTTCAAGACCGTAAACATCTCATTTGTTGCCATTGACGAAGCCCATTGCATCTCAGAATGGGGCCATGACTTCAGACCCGAATACCGCAGGCTCAAAGACATCGTGATGCAAATTTCCGATGTGCCCATTATTGCACTCACGGCCACCGCCACACCCAAAGTTCAACAGGATATCCAGAAAAATCTGGGAATGACGGATGCAAAGACCTTCAAGGCGTCCTTCAACCGACCCAATCTGTACTATGAGGTGCGACCCAAAAAGAACATGGTGAAGCAAATCATCCAGTTCATTAAGCAAAACCAAGGAAAATCGGGTATTATCTATTGTCTGAGTCGTAAAAAAACCGAAGAACTTGCTGAGTTCCTTGTGGTGAACGGTATTAAAGCATTGCCATACCACGCAGGTATGGACGCCAACCACCGCAGCCAAGTTCAAGACCGTTTCTTGATGCAAGATGTGGACGTAATTGTCGCTACCATCGCCTTCGGAATGGGGATTGATAAGCCCGATGTGCGTTTTGTAATTCACCATGACATTCCCAAGAGTCTGGAGAGCTACTATCAAGAAACCGGACGCGCAGGTCGTGACGGAGGCGAAGGACATTGCATCGCTTTCTATTCATATAAGGACATCGAAAAACTGGAAAAATTCCTGCAAGGCAAGCCACTGGCCGAGCAAGAGATCGGCATGCTGCTGCTTCGCGAAGTAGAATCATATGCCGAAACCGCCATGTGCCGCAGAAAATTCCTTCTGCATTACTTCGGTGAAGAATTTGATGAACTGGATGGAGAAGGCGCCATGATGGACGACAACATGCGTTTTCCGAAAGAAAAATTCAACGGCAAGGACCAAGTCGAGCTTGTTTTAAAAGCGGTAAAAGAATTTAGAGAAGGTCATAAAGCTAAATTCTATGGCGACCTGCTCACCGGCACTAAAACCGCTGAAGTGACCACCTACAAAGGCCAATTGAGCGATCTTTTTGGCGAAGGCAAAGAAGATGGTGACGACAAGTATTGGATAGCCATCATCAGACAATGCGTTGTGCAGGGTTTTTTGCGAAAAGAAATTGAGAGTTACGGTACCCTGAAATTGACCGAAACGGGACAACAATTCATTAAGAGCCCTCAAGATGTAATGCTCATCAAAGAAGCAGACTATAGCGATGTGGACAGTGATGATCCCGTGGTAAGCATGAAAGCAGGTGGTGGCGCAGCCGATGAGCAACTCTTTGCCATGCTTCGCGACTTGCGCAAAAAAGTGGCCACCGAGAAGAAACTTCCTCCATATGTGATTTTCCAAGACCCCTCTCTGGAAGAAATGGCCACTATCTACCCCATCACAGAAGATGAACTCAGTCGAATTAATGGAGTTGGACGTGGAAAAGCCTCCAAATATGGTAAACCCTTCTTGGAACTGATTAAAAAACATGTGGATGAGAACGAAATAGACCGCCCCAACGACATCCACATCAAATCAATCGTCAACAAGTCCAGCCTCAAAGTGCAAATCATCCAAAACCTTGACAAGCAATTGCCTCTTGAAGACATTGCCAAAGGCGCAGGCAAAACCTTCGAAGAAATAATCGAAGAGATAGAGTCTATTGTTGAGTCAGGTACCAAACTCAACATTGATTATTACCTATTGGACATTTTGGACAAAGATTCCATCGGAGAGATTTTTGGCTACTTCATGGAAAGCCAAGAAGGTGAACTTAAGTCGGCTTTCAGAGAGTTGACCCCTGACTTTACCGAAGAAGAAATCAGACTGGTCAGAGTGAAATTCTTGAGCGAAATAGCTAACTGATTTTCTGACCCTTTTCAATGAAACTCCGGGGCCTCTGCACTTGCAGGGGCTTTTTTATGGCAGAAAAACCCTGTTTTGCCACAAACACACATGGCCCGGACCGGGCTGACCCTATATTCGCCCACCCTGCTTCAAGAGGGGTTTAAATGGCTGCGGCATCGGATACAACATCAGCATGGACGCGCTTCAGGCGCAATCCTACGGCAATGGCCGGATTGGTGTTTATCGTATTGATGGCAATCGTTGCGCTGGCCGGCCCATTCATCAGACCCGATCACACACCCAATGCCAACGATCAACAACCTGCCTTGGCGCGACAAAAACCGGGATTTGAAGTACGAATGGTTCGCGTTCCCGAAGGCGGTGCCGGATTTACTTGGAGCAGCTTGATCAAACAATATGGATGGGCTAACGGATACCGAGATTATCCCACATCCGGTTGGGAATGGCGCGGAGATACCCTTAGGATTTGGGAATGGAGCCCCACTGCCGATCGTGCGGACTTCACGGACGTCACATTGGCGGCTTTTGGCCCGGGTGTTAGCCGGGAACAAGTAGAAAATGAATTTGTCATCAACCGAAGCTTTGTGCTGGGAACTGATCGATTCGGGCGCGACTTACAGAGCCGACTGATGGCCGGCACCGCCATATCACTGAGCATCGGACTGGTGGCAGTGACCGTTTCGCTTTTAATTGGACTTACGCTGGGGGCTGTGGCAGGTTTTTTCGGTGGGCGCACCGACAAGTTGGTGATGTGGCTGGTGAGTGTAGTGTGGAGCATACCTACTATGTTACTTGTGATGGCAATCACCATGGCCTTTGGCAAGGGATTTTGGAAAGTATTCATAGCTGTAGGCCTGACCATGTGGGTGGAAGTGGCGCGAGTGGTACGCGGCCAGGTGCTGTCCCTGCGTGAAAAAGAATTCATCGAGGCCTGCAAAGTGCTGGGCTATGGTCCCGTGCGCACCATTGTGCGACATGTGCTTCCCAATGTTACAGGACCCGTAATCGTTGTAGCCGCGGGCAATTTTGCCTCCGCCATTTTGGTTGAAGCCGGACTTAGCTTTTTGGGCATAGGCGCGCAGGTGCCAACGCCATCATGGGGTGGCATCATCAAAGAACACTATGCCTTCATCACCACCGATTTGGCTTATCTGGCCTTTACTCCCGGATTGCTGATTATGCTATTGGTGCTGTCATTCATCTTAGTAGGGAATGGGCTTCGAGATGCTGTAGACGTGCGTTTGAATTGAGTCCGACCGGTCCGTTAACCTACCTTTGGGCCCATGGATAAAAGTGCAAAAATCTACGTAGCCGGTCACCGAGGTATGGTAGGCTCAGCCATTGTGCGGGTTCTCAAAAAAGAAGGCTATTCTAATCTGCTCCTGCGTGATTCAGCCCAATTGGACTTGACCGATCAGGCATCGGTGGATGATTTTTTTAGTCAAAACCAACCCCAATACGTTTTTCTGGCCGCTGCTAAAGTGGGCGGCATCCAAGCCAACAATATCTACAGGGCTGACTTTCTCTATCGCAATTTGATGATTGAAGCAAACGTGATTCACGCGGCCCACAAACACGGAGTCACCAAGTTGTTGTTTTTGGGTTCGTCATGCATCTATCCCAAGCTGGCCCCTCAACCTTTGAAAGAAGAAAGTCTGCTGACGGGACTTTTGGAAACGACCAACGAGCCTTATGCCATAGCCAAAATAGCGGGTATCAAACTGTGCGAGGCTTATCGCGACCAATATGGTTGCAACTTCATATCGGCCATGCCCACCAACCTCTATGGACCCAACGACAATTTTCACCCTGAGAACTCGCATGTGTTGCCGGCCTTGATACGCAAGTTTCATGATGCAACTGTGAACAACAAACCCACGGTGGAGATATGGGGAACAGGCAGCCCTTTGCGCGAGTTTTTGCATGTGGACGATTTGGCTTCGGCATGCTTGTTCCTGATGCTCAATTACAACGAGAAGCTCTTTGTCAACGTGGGTGTGGGTCATGATCTCAGCATACGTGCGCTTGCCGAGATGGTGGCCGAAGTGGCAGGATACCGAGGCCAATTGGTCTGGAATACCCAAAAACCCGATGGCACGCCCCGCAAGCTGATGGACGTGAGCCGCATCAACGCCCTTGGCTGGAAAGCACGCATCGACTTGCGTGAGGGCATAGCATCGGTTTATGCAGATTATGATCAAATGACCGCTCGGGCGTGAGATTGGCCTTGACCATAGGATGCATCATGATGGCTATGGCTGTCCAAAGCCAAGTGCGGAACCATCCTATGAGCATGCTCTATCGGTTGGAAGGCGAGCGGCTGGCCTTGGTGGCAGACAGTGGTGCGGTCACATCATTTTACCCGATGAACAGCGCGCGGGTCAGTTTGGATTCGGCTTTTTATTACACCCGCACCCGCAAATACTATTTTGCCTATCAGGAAAAAATCCTGCGTGACCCCTTGTTCTATGTCAAGGGCGAAGACTTCAAAATCGGGATTGACCCTGTGTTTGACTTTCGCTTCGGGAAAGATTTTGCAGACACCACAGCCTATGCCGACTCAGTGAAACTGGTGGGCAACACGCGGGGCATGCGCATCGAAGTGGACTTGGGCAAAAATGTGAGCATCCAGACATCCTTCTACGAAAACCAGGTGCACCTGCCCGTCTATCTGCGCGACTATGCCAATGAAACAGGCGTGGTGCCCGGCATGGGAAGGCACAAGAAATTTAAGGATGCCGGTTTTGACTATGCCAACAGCTTTGGCTGGATCAATTGGCAAGTCAGGCCGTGGCTGCGGTTGGAGGCCGGCCAAGGCAAGCACTTCATTGGCAATGGCTATCGGTCCCTTTTGCTCAGCGATGCTGCCTCGGCCTATCCATATCTGAAGGCAGTGGTGGAAAGTCCAAACCGCAAATGGACTTATCACACCATGGGGGTCAAACTCCAATCGCTGGACAGGCAGCCATTGGGCGAGGTGCCTGAGTCGCTGTTCAAGGTGAAAAATGCCACATTTCACTACCTCACCTACAAGCCCGCGCGCTGGCTGGAGGTGGGCCTGTTCGAAGGTGTGATATGGAAAAGATGGGATGATGACAAGGGGACCCTACCCGCAAGTTGGGCGATGTATGTGCCGCTGCCGGGATTGGGCTCATCAGGGATGGAGGGTAATAACAAAGGCACTATGGTGCAGGGTCTCAACCTGAATGGGGGCAGCAAACAATTGCGAGGCTATGTGCAATTGGGATTTGAGGGAAACAGTCTCAACAAGACCCAATTGGGTTTTAAGTTGTTTGACTTTCCGGTGGCGGGGTTGATGGTACAAGTGGAGAATAACCTCTCCAATGGAAAAGAAGTGTTTGTCGGAGCCAATGCCCAAGATGGATATACCCACCAGAACGAATACCTGGCTTTTGGCGGAGGTCCGCGAACCAATGAGTGGATGGGCTTGGCACATTATCACCGAAAACGTGTGCTGATAATGGCCAAATTCAACTACATCGAGCGCATTGACTTTTCTGTCGCGAGGATTTATGAAGGAAGTTTGGGCTATCTGATCAATCCCAATTCGGGTTTGAGTTTTAGGATGGGCATCACCAACAGAAACATGACCTCAGGTGCACAACAGTCACTCACCAACTTTGTTTATTGGTCTTTCAGTACTTTGCTTTGGCAGTCCTACAGCGATTTTTGATACTTTTGACCTGACCCAAAACCGAACCGTGTGATTGAACTTGTGCTTGGATTTCTTACCGCTTTTATTTTGGTGGTTGTGGCCACACCGGCCTTGATTAAAGTGGCCAAATTGAAACATCTGGTGGACGAACCGGGAGAGGCGCGCAAGCTGCACATGCGCAGCGTGCCCACTATCGGGGGCATCATGATTTTTGCGGGCACCATCATCGCTTATTCGCTGTGGTTTCCGGACAAAGGCCAACATCAACTGGGATTCAACTACAACACGCTCACCGCGCTCAGTGAGTTCAAATACTTGGTGGCTTCTCTGTTCATCCTCTTTTTCATGGGGGTCAAAGACGACATCATCGGGGTGAGTCCGAGCAAAAAACTGTTTATCCATTTCATCGTGGGATTCATTTTGGTGCTGATGGCGGGCATCCGCATCACCACCTTTCACGGCCTGTTTGGCCTGGACGAAATACCCGACTGGGCGGCCATGATTCTCAGCATTTTCACCTACATCGTTATAGTGAATGCCTTTAACTTGATAGATGGGATAGACGGGTTGGCTTCGACCATGGGGCTTTTGGCTTCCAGTGCTTTTGCCGTTTGGTTTTTCCAAACCAACGATTTGCCTTTGGCCTTGTTGGCAACGGCATTAGCAGGTTCTCTTGCGGGTTTTCTTGTTTTTAACTTCAATCCCGCCAAGATTTTCATGGGCGACTCGGGTTCGCTCATCATTGGTGCGGTTCTTTTTGTACTGAGTGTGAAACTGATTGAACTTGACTGGCGCAGAATTCCCGTTGAATTGCGGGGTCTTTCAAAACCTGTTTTGGTCATGGCCATTTTGGCCTATCCGTTGGTTGACACTTTGAGAGTGTTTTTCATTCGTGTAGTGGCGGGTCGAAGCCCATTTTCTGCTGATAGAAATCACATTCACCATCGTTTGATTTCCCTGGGCTTGGGTCACAAAAAAATAGTGCTTGTGCTGACGCTTTATTCGCTGACTATCATTGGGCTCATCTTTGTGATGCCTGCCAACCGACCCAACGTTTCTTTTGGGGTATTGGGGGCCTTGGCATTTGGGCTCGTGCAGTTGTTTTGGCTTTTCAAACCCAAATCCAAAAATCCTTCCTGATGCGCTTTTTCTGGGCGGTGCCTGTGGCTCTTAGTTGGGTTAATGCGACCGGCCAAAATCCATTCACCGCGCGGCCCGAGGGAATTGCCCCCGACTCAGCCATTCAGCGACTTGAAAACGTCCGCAACGATGGCACCATTCACCTGCATCTCAGACCGTACAGCCCGCTAAAAGACGCCCAACTCCGCCTCAAGACTGACAGCGCAGAGAGTCAAGCCCAATTGTCTGTGGGAGCTATACTTAGCGGAGGGTATGCACCTTCCGTTGGGCCGATAGGCGCTGCTGCACCGATGGTGACGGCAAGAATACAGGGTTTGCAGCGCTTTTATGCCGAGGGTAGTTATGTCTATTGGTTGGAGGAGATGCCCGGCCATGTGGAGCGTTTTGCCGACAGCACCGGGGTGATTCCGGGTATTGGGTGGCGTCAACCTGTGGGCACCTTGTCGGGTGCGCACATGGCCCAAGCAAGGATCATTTATTCGCCCAATAAGTTCTTTGAGTTTGAAGCGGGGCGCGGGCGGCACTTTTGGGGAGATGGCTACAGGTCCGTTCTGCTGGGGGACCACGCGGCACCCTATCCGTATGTTCGCATCAACACACGAGTTTGGAGGGCCCAACTGACCAATGTCTATGCTTTGATGCGCGATGTAACGGGCGTGGGACGCTATCGCGACAGCCGTACAAAGTTCATGTCCATGCATGCGCTGAGTTGGAACATCACCCGCAATTTCAATTTTTCTTTCTACGAATCTGTCGTGTGGCAATCTACCGATACCATGTCCGTTAGGGGTTTCGAATTCAATTATCTCAATCCCTTTGTACTTTACAGACCCTTGGAATTCAACCAAGGTTCGGCTGACAATGTGCTGCTGGGTGCCTCCACTGCATGGCAAATCACCAAAGAAGTACGGGCCTATGCCCAACTAATGCTCGATGAGTTTTTGCTGAAGGAAATCAGAGCCCAGCGAGGCTGGTGGGCCAATAAGTTTGCGGTGCAATGGGGTCTGCGTTGGCATCAGCTTTTTGGACTTCCGCTGCATGTCCAAACCGAGTGGAGCCTCAGCAGGCCATTCACTTACACTCACGGCAGTCCGCTCCAAGGCTATGGCCATTTGGGCCAATCAGTGGCACATCCGCTTGGAACCAATTTCATTGAATGGACTACTCAAGGTACTTATCATCTCAGGGGTTGTGACATAGGTTTTGGGTTTACATGGGCGTCCTTTGGCCGCGACCGTGATGGTAAAAATTGGGGAGGAAATGTCTTGGGAAGTTATGCCAATCCGGCCCGCCAGTTTTTTAATCAAATAGGCCAAGGCAACAAGCACACTCTGCACGTGGCGCATGTTTCGGTTGCCTTTCGCCCTCTGACCTCGTTGAAGATACGACCCACCATTGCTACCTATTACCGGTATGACAAAGACGATTTTCGCACCGAACATGACTTCTACATCAATCTCGGATTCAACATGCCTTTGGTGCCACACTTGCGTGATTTTTAATTGAATACTACCCACGAGCAAGTGATATTGTGACTGCAACATGGCTAAATAGTCAGAATCACTGTGTTGTCGAGAAGACAATCGGCACTCACGCTCTTGATCAACCGTTCTCAGGAAGTAACTTTTCTTCTTTTCAGCTTATCATTTCGATTAAAATCCACCCTCGACCACAGGTCGGTGTCCATTATGTTTGTCCGGTCAAATCAAGCACTACCCCATGAAAATTTTCATTACCTCCTTCATAATGGCCTTTGCGGCCGGACTCAACGCCCAAACTGACCTTTTTACCAACATCGAAGCCGTTGACTATGACCCTGCAAGCGGACGTTTTTTCATTTCCAATGGTAACTCAATTGTCCAAAAACTACCTGATGGATCCTATTCGCTTTTTGGCAGCGCCCAAGCCAGCCACGGCATGGAAGTGTTGGATGGCAAATTGTTCGCGATCAAGGGCGGGCAAGTGCGTGCTTATGATTTGAACACAGCCGAACAACTGATGAATCTCTCGGTTCCGGGTGCTCAATTCATGAACGGGATGGCCACCGATGGGGTCAATCGCCTGTGGGTCTCTGACTTCCAAGCCAAGAAAATCTATGAAATCAATGTAGCTGATGTGTCTAATCCTGTGGTAAGCACTGTTGTGGCCAACACGGTGAGCACACCCAACGGTTTGGTATATGAAGGAGCCAACAACCGCCTGCTAATGGCCAACTGGAATGAATTCTCAGATATCAAAGCAGTGAGTTTGGCCGATTACACCATCAGCACGTTGCACGCCACAGGCTTGACCAATGTGGATGGCATCGTGCTGGACAATGAAGGGCGGATTTACATCAGTTCTTGGCAGCCTCAGCGTGTGACCCGCTATTCCAACAATTTTACCCTCACGGAGAACATCATCACTTCAGGACTGAGCAATCCTGCCGACATCTGTTATGCTCTGGCCGTAGACACACTGGCCGTGCCAAATAGTGCAACTGAGACCGTTCTATTTGTGGGATTCGGTTCTTCGCAAATCGGAGAGCCTCAAGAGGGTGAAGTTTTGCGCTTGACCGTTTATCCCAATCCCGCCACAGACCATGCCCAAGTAACTCTTTTTCTCACGGAAGCGGCTACACTGCGCCTGGAGCTCATGGATGTAATGGGGCGAATTGTAAAAGTGCCCGTTAACGAGGCTGTCCCTGCCGGACGCGCCATTGTGCCATTCTTATTAAATGATGTGGTTTCGGGATCCTACACAGTCCGCATCATAGCCGATGGGCGAATGTTGGATGCCTTGCCACTGGTGGTGAAGTAATCATTCGTAAAAGAAAGAGTGAGCAATCCGCTTTTTACACATTGGAGCCATCGTGGGGCGGCCATTTGGTTTTTGCTGAGTACTTTTTTCATGGGCAGTGCGCTGGTTTTTATTGGGGCACTCGTGGTGTCGTGGTTGGCGGGCAGCACGGTGGAGACGGTTTTTGACGTGGCGAAAGACCTGCAAAATCCGGCTGCACGACCGCTGTTGCTCATCCTGACAGGCCTTAACCAAGTGGGCTCTTTCATAGTTGCCGTGTGGGCTTTCACTCGATGGTTTGGACGAACTCGCGCAGATAACCTCAGCTTACGCAAACCGAGCGCCTTGATGATGGTGGCCGGAGTGGCGATGACCATCGCTTTTTTGCCACTGCTCGAATGGACATTGCAAGTAAATGAGTTGATGGCGCCCGAAGGTTCTGCACTTGGCGAAGCGCTGGAAGAAGCCGAATCACACAGCAAGGAATTGTATGAAGTGATACTCAGGATGGAGGGGCTCGGAGATGCCTTGCTGGTCATTCTGTTGGCAGCGCTGTTGCCCTCGGTGGGCGAGGAATTAGCCTTCAGAGGCGTGTTGCAAAATCTGCTCGTCCGCAGTACCCGCAATGTGCATGCGGGCATCTGGATTGCAGCGGCTCTGTTCAGCTTTTACCATATGCAGTTTTTTGGATTTATTCCCAGATTGCTGCTGGGTGCTCTGTTTGGCTACATGATGGTGTGGAGCGGATCGGTGTGGGTGGCAATGGCGGCCCATTTCACCAACAATTTGCTGACAGTGGTGCTCTATTATCTCATCTACAATAAAAAAATTATCTCTGAAGAAGCGGTGGAACAAACGGGAAATTCGGTGGTGTTGGTGATAGGCTCGGTGGCGTTGGTCGTTGGAATATTTTGGCTGATGCGCAGAAATGCAGTGAACAGCGAAAATCCGGAAGCATTGCCCGCTGAACCCGATTACGACTCTGAATCATCCAATGATATCAATGATTGAAAAGGAGTTTGAATCTTCGGATTGAAAGCCTATTTTTGAATACTATTCAAAAAAAATTACCTCAAACCCATTCTGTCATGAGATTGATGTTTACCCGCCTTTCGGCCCTGGTTTTCTTTTGCTTTTTAGCCGTTTCAACGGCTTGGGCCGCACCTGATTTTTACCGCACTTATGTGATTGTGAACATGGGATTCGGGCCTGAATCTTACCAAGTCAGCGGCTCGCCCGATGGCAGCAGCCCACAGTTTGTGGATTTGGTTAAAAACATTGACACCAGTATCCCTTTTACCCTTTTGGGTGCAGAAATACAATCTGGCGAAAGCGGAGCCACCGTGATTAACAATGCCCGTTTTTACTGGCGAGTCTATCTCTCATCAGGCACTCCCGGGCCGTATGCCATGATTCCGCTCAGCGCTTGTTGCGATGAGACCGGCACGGACTGCGACTATGGCGGGGCGTGTGTGGATTCGGGATTTCCGACAGAATTCCGCAGGCTTTTCAGAGACAACACCCAAAGTATCGATGTTCTTGCAGGCCTATATGTGGGCGAGTTCGATTTTGATTTTTACTTTGAAATAGAGAGCACTTCGACCTCAGAGCTGCTGACCGAGGGCTCGGCCGGAGCGCCATACACGCACACTTATTGCCGCATGTTTGAGAGTTTTTCGGATGGAAACTTTTCGACCAACCTGACTTGGAACGGAGACTTGGCCAACTGGACTGTTGTATTTAACTCGGACGTGGCCGCAGGCGCTACTGCATCCAACACATTGCGATTGAACGTAGCGGCCGGAACAGGCACACAATACTTGAGCACCGGATACAGCCAATGGGGCGATGAGCAACAATGGACATTCTGGTTGGGAAGAAGAGCACAGGCGGCCACTTTGACCAATCAATCGATTGTTTGGCTTTATGCAGACCAAACCAATTTGGAAGCGGCCAACATCAATGGATACAGAATTTTATTCGGAGATGACACGGGCGGAGATGAAGTGTTTTTGCAAAGAGTAACAGCCGGTGTTGCCACCAATATTGTGGCAAGTACTGCAATTGCCAGTGGCCTCACTGATATCGGATTTCAAGTGCGTGTAGAGCGCGATCAGTTCGGCACATGGAGCCTATTCACTTCCACCTTACCCACGGACAACGGACAAGGCGCCATTGCATCTCAGTGCGTAAGCGCGACTGTTTCGCACGGCACCAATATAGACAACACATACAACTTGACCGGACTGACCAGCATAGGTTACGTTGGTGTGATGGCTATTCATACAGCAGGAGCCAACGGCCGCTTGGGCCTTGAATTCGATCAATTTGGCATACGAGTTACCCCTGCACCACCGGTGGATGGGTGTACAGACCCACTGGCTTGTAACTACAACCCATTCGCAAGCAACGATGATGGTTCCTGCACATTCCCCGGTTGTACTGACCCTGCTGCTTGCAACTTTGATATCAATGCCGACTGCGATGATGGCAACTGCTCATATCCCGGCTGCACGCATGCTTTGGCATGCAACTATGACCCGGGCGCAGGTTGCGATGATGGATCATGCATCAATGTGACTTATTTTGAACAATGGACAGATGGTGATTTCACTGCAAACCCTGTTTGGACCGGAGACACCGGAAATTGGTTGGTAGTGGCAGACTCAGACGCTTCAACCGGAAGCATCGGCAGCCAGACCTTGAGGTTGAATGCACCTGCGGTGGCACAAGCAGACCACTTGGTGACCGGATTCAGCAACTGGCAAGATGAACAAGAATGGAGTTTTTGGATGGGACGCAGGGCCCAAGCTTTGACCGCAGCCAACAATGTGGCTATATGGCTCTATGCCGACAATGTGAATTTGGAATCTCCGACCATCAGTGGCTATCGACTATTGTTAGGTGATGATGCGGGTGTGGATGAGTGGCGCTTGCAACGTGTGAACAGCGGCACAGCCACCACCATTATCACTGCATCTGCCGGAATTACCAATGGTTTGACGGATTTTGGATTCAACACGAGAGTGACACGCACATGGGATGGTCAGTGGGAATTGTTCACAGATGCACTGCCTGTTGCGAGTGGCACGGGGGCAGTGGCAAACTTGTGCTCTTATGCCAATATCTCAAGAGGAACCGCTACAGACAATTCAATTGCATTGGCAGGGCCGATGTTGGTGGGTATTGTGGTTACGCACTCAAGTGGTGCTTCGGCAATCGTGGCGACCGAATGGGATGACATTTCCATCATCACCAACTCAGTAGTCTATGGTTGCACTGACCCGATTGCCACCAATTATGACCCTGCAGCTGTGGCTGATGATGGTTCATGCACATACACCATTGCCAATTTGGTCATCTCCGAAATTCACTACAATCCGGATGATGCAGGAGGGTTTCCTGATGTGGATTACGAGTTTATAGAGATATACAATAATGACGGAGTGGCAGTGGACATCAGCGGATACACCTTGAGCAACGCTGTGAGTTTCACTTTCCCTCCCGGAACAACTATAAATGCCGGGGATTATGTGATTGTGGCTATCAATGCGGCTACCTACTCTTCGTTGGGATGTCAAGTATTCCAATGGACCGGTCAATTGAACAACACAGGTGAGACGATTGAACTGCATGATAACTTGACCCAATTGGTGGATATTGTGTCCTACTCCAACTCATCACCTTGGCCAACTGCAGCCAATGGCAGCGGCCCATCGCTGGAATTGGTGGACGTGAACAGCGACAATAATGATGGTTCGAATTGGGAGGCACAAACCATCAACGGAACCCCTTGCGGCCCCATCTTGGTGGTGCCCGGCTGCACAGACCCATCTGCGACCAACTATAATGTGAACGCAACCGTGTGGAACGGAACCTGCACCTATGGAGCGCCCACCGTCATCATCAATGAGATTCACTACAACCCATGCAACTTGCAAGGAACTGACGCTGACTTTGAGTTTTTGGAATTGTACAATGCCGACCCGGTGAACACCATTGACATCAGCGGATGGCAAGTGGTTGGGACCGAATTGACATTCCCCACCGGTACATTCATCGCTCCCGGAGAGTACATTGTGATTGCTAAAAATCCTGCGACCTATTCAGGAAACGGATATCAGGTGTTTGGATTTGGCAACGTGGGTAGTGGTCTCCTAAACACCGGTGAGCCCATCTCTTTGGTGGATGCCTCGAGCAATGTGATTGACTATGTCCTTTATGGAACTTCATCACCTTGGCCGTCAGAAGCCAATGGAGAATGTCCAACCTTGGAATTGATTGACCCAATGGGCGACAATTTCGACCCGGCCAACTGGCAGCTCAGCAGCAACTCAGGCGGAACACCCGGAGGACCCAACAGCACTTCGTTTACTTGCACCGACTGTGGCCAGATAGGCGCGGTGACCGAGACCGTTTTGACCGAAAACTTCGACAGTGGCTCACTCACCGGATGGCAATTGAGCAATGCATCGCACTGGAGCGCAAGCACCAATACTCCAATTGGCGGCATACACTCTCTGAAACACGAGGGAGCCGGAGCAGGATCGGCTTATGCCTCGCGACCACTGGCCTGTGCCGGATTGAATGGCCTTTGCACTGTATGGCAATTTGAAGGGCTATACAATTTCACGCCTTCTGCCACAGACAAATTCGCCTATTTCTTGGCATCAGACAATGCCAACTTGGGCGCAGCGGGCCTGAACGGATATGCAGTTGGTGTGAACCAAGTGAACAACAACAACCGATTGGCCTTGTATCAAGTGACAGCCGGGGTTTATACAGAAATCATGGCTGCACCCTATGCACTGCCATCGGGCACTGCATTCAGCATTGAAGTGATCCGCGATGAATTTGGCGACATGATGTTGAAATTCGACACTGATGGAGGCTATAACCTCCTTTTGCAAGCCAACATTAATGCTTCGAATCTGAGTGGCGTGGCCAATGGCGGACATTCGGGAATTTTCTTCCAACATACCGTTGCCGGTGCAGGCAATCTGCGTGTGGACAACATCAGCATCACACAATGCGCCACGCTGAAGACATACTACTCACAAATGACAGGTGACTTTGAAAATGCGGTTTGGGCCACCACTCCGGTGGGAGCACCCATTTCGTTCACATCAAACAGCTTTGCGAGCATTGTGGTGCAAGCAGGACACACCATCACCCAAAACCAAACCGAGCAAGTGCGCAATGTAACTGTCGAAAACGGAGGCACATTGGCTTTGAACGGAAATGACTTGGTAGTGAATGGCGATTTGACCACCAACAATGGAGGAACCTACAATGGCTACCCCGGCCACACCATGCTGGTGTGTGACCCAAGTCAGACCATTGTGTCCAACGGAACTACCCACTTTGGAAACCTCACTGTGGACAATCCTGCGGGTGCATCTGTCAGCGGCAGCAGCGATGTGATGTTGCGCGGAACTTTGAACCCCGTTTCCGGAACATTCAATGCAGGCACAGGCCAATTCACGCTGGATGCCGATGGGACTTATGCAGGATTCATCGGAGCCATTCAATCCGGTGCTGATGTGACAGGAGATGTGACCATCAAAACATACATACCGGCAGCCCCGGTTTGGAATGGCAGCAGCCCAACCACCGGCGATGGCTATGTCACCCTGACCACCCAAATCCAAAACCAAGTGATAGAAGATTGGGATGACGATATCCTCATCACAGGATTCCCCGGTTCGGACTTCCCAAGCTACTATTTCATCAGCATGAACACCTACGATGAAACAGTACCCGGACCCCGCTCATTGGGATGGACCAACCCCACTTCGACCTCTGACCCATTGACACCCTGGTTAGGATTCTCAACCTATGTGCTGCAAGGCGCTCAAGTGATAGACAACACCGGTGATATTTTCAAAGGCAACCAAACCATCCCGTTGAGCCGCACGCTGAGTCTGGGCGGGTCTAATGACGGGTGGAACCAAGTGGGCAACTCCTACCCCGCTCCCATTGACTTTGACGCCATGTACTACTTCTCAGACCCCATTCCTTTGGATGGAAATGATGCACCTTCGTTCTTCTATGTTTTTGATCAACAGATAAACGGTTATCGTGTTTGGAATACCTTGTTACAAACCGGCAATACCTCTCGCTACATCGGTCGAGGTCAGGGTATTTTCGTTTGGGCCCAAAACAATTTCCTTAACTATCAGTTGCACGAAGGCCTGAAATACACTGCGGCAGGAGCTCCTGTGGCTATTGAGCGCAATGTGGAGGATCATCCAATGGTAGCTTTAACCATTGGCAATGGCGAGATGCTGGATGAGTCATTCGTGGTGTGGCACCAACTGGGCGCAGATGAAATGCAACCCGGTCTTGACGCTCCCAAGTTTGGCGGTGCAGTGCGAATCTCGACTGTTATAGATGAAGAAACACTGGGTATCAACGCCCTTTCTAATGAGTTCAATTCCTTGTCAATTCCGGTTATGGTTGAAGTAACCGAAGATTGGGTTGTGGGTAACTACGAAGTATCATTCCCCGAAGTGGAGAACATGCCACAGGGTATTTGTCTGAGCGTTGAAGACGTTCTTACAGGTGAAATGTTCCCATTGGAATCAGGCCTCACCTTCCCCATCGAAGTCAATGGCTTGATGAACGAAGTGCGCTACATGATTCATTTGGTGAAACCCGCCACTGTCACCGTTTCTGACGCCACATGTTACAACAGCCAAACCGGAGCCATTGAAATCGAAACTATTGAAGGCACGGATTGGAACGTATGGGTAATGAATCAGAACGGAGAAACCGTTTTGAACACCACCCTAAATGGCGCTACCGAGTTGATTAATGATCTTTCAGCCGGAACCTATGTTATGGTGCTCAGTGGAGATTTGAATGCTTGCGGAACATTGACCTACAACTTAGAGGTTGACCAACCCGCTGAAGAATTTATGATATTCTCTTCGGATGTGGCCACTTGCAACTGGAACTTGGGTCAAATTCATATCACCCCTGAAAATGTGGACATTTATGATTTGCAATTGGTAGGTCCAAATGGTATTGAATTTTCAACCGATCAGTTGAGCGGACCATTTTCTTTGACCGAACTGGCTTCCGTGCAGTACACTGTTCATTTCAACACCGCATGTTGGAGTGGTGAAATGTCATTTGATCTATTTGATCCCAATGCAATCACAGCAGTATTCACCGCTTCCGCAAACCAAGTGGAGCTCGTGAGCGGCCAAGCCACCGTGTTCTTTGAGAGCAATGACCCTGCTGCCACCCATTTCTCATGGACTGTAAATGGCGATTTGATTTCGCAAGAAGCCAACACAAGCTACACTTTCACAACAGCAGGTAGCTACTTGGTTGAATTTGGTGCATACAGCGTATTCTGTGCCAATGCCACCAACCAAACCATCGTGGTTACAAGTCCCAATTCAGTGAATGAAATGGTTGCCACTGCCTTGTCGATGGTTCAAATGGGCAATGCCATTGGTATCACGAATGGCCAAAATATGGACAAAGCGCTTCTTGACATTTTTGACACCACCGGTCGTTTGATTCATAGCGAGCAACTGAACTTGCCTGCCGGTTTCAACATGGTGCAACTGCCCGCCAACGTGTCCGCAGGCATATATACGATTCGTTTGACTGATGGCACTATCAGTGAAACACTCCGCGTGGTGCGATAAGGCATCGATTGGTTAAAAACACTCCAAAAACAAACGCCCCGGTTCAATGACCCGGGGCGTTTTTTATAAGCGTCAAAAAAAAAGAATCAACCCGCCAAGGTGACACTCACAGCGCGCACATCGCCACTGATGGGCGGATTGATTTTGCGCACGGTGACCTCAGCGCGTGTCAGTGTGGGGAAAGCCGCGTGCAAGCACGACAAAATGCGCCCTGCCACGTGCTCAATCAACTTGGACCGAATGGCCATTTGCTCCACAGCAATGCGATTCACAGTGACATAGTCTATGGTGTCGGCCAAATCATCAGAAGCAATGGAAGCCCTCAGATCTGTCTCGAGGGTGATGTCCACTTCATAGTGCTGGCCAATGCGTTCCTCTTCGGGCATACAGCCGTGGTGCGCATAGCAGCGGATGGTTTCGAGTTTGATAATGCCCATTTATCCCAGTTTGGAAATGGCGGCTTCAAAACGCGCCCGGGTCTCCTCGATACCGAAAAGGGCAATCAACTGCGGAACGCCCGGCCCCATGGTGGTGCCCGAAAGCGCCAATCGGACCACAGGTCCCACTTGGCCAAAGCCCAGTCCTTTCTCAGACATATAGCCTTTGAAGGCAACATCTATGGCCTCTTCGGTCAGTGGACTGATGGCCTCAAAGCGCGTCATCAAATCGCGCAAAATGACCTTGGCACCTTCATTCCATTTTTTCTCCACCGTGCCGGCATCATAGGCCGAGGGTCGTTGGAAAAGAAAAAGACCATTGTCGAGGACGTCTTTGGGAAAAGATGCGCGCTCGGTCATCATGGCTGAGGCCGCTGCGCAATATGCGTCTGACACCTCGATGCCCGCAGCTTTGAGGAGCGGCTGCACCATGGCGGCCAAATGCTCGGGGCTCAGCGCGCGGAGGTATTGCTGGTTGAACCATTTGGTTTTGTCCGGGTCGAATTTGGAACCTGATTTGCCCACCCTTTCGATGGAGAACAAATC
>Ga0169931_10002227_pt1 | contig 31706 bp, 31 predicted proteins | sample Kivu_15m_20L_FD_129675 | JGI IMG/M metagenome (GOLD analysis project Ga0169931, IMG submission 129675) | Freshwater microbial communities from Lake Kivu, Western Province, Rwanda to study Microbial Dark Matter (Phase II) - Kivu_15m_20L... | ecosystem: Environmental > Aquatic > Freshwater > Lake...
AACCGCGGAAATTAAACAGATTGATATTTCTGGAGATGAGAAAACGATTGAAACTTGGCTTGGCTCCAATCCAAAAGGAGCTTTCAAAGATGTTGAAGTTAATTACTTAGATGCTTCCAATTTCGAAGGCGAAACAGGAATAATCTCAGTCACCATCTCAACCCCAATTGGAGATGTCGTTCTAGACTAAGTATCGTTCAACTCCCTCCGCCGCCCTAGCTCAGTCGGTAGAGCGTCGCTCTCGTAAAGCGAAGGTCGCGGGTTCGATTCCCGCGGGCGGCTCAAACAAATATGTGGACAAAAATCAACAATTTACCAATAGACTTACATAACTTAAATGGAAAGGATAAATTACTTTTGAGCGCGCAGAGATCGAAAGTCTCCATCAGGACACTACAGCGATTAAAGAGGGAAGGCGTACCAGCTGTTGGCGTTACTGCTTACACATACCCCGAAGCTGTTCTTGCCGATAAAGCAAGCGTAGATTTTATTCTTGTAGGCGATTCACTAGGTATGACAGTTCTTGGTTACAAAAGCACAATAGCTGTGACGATGGAAGACATGATTGCGCATTGTCGTGGAGTTTGGCGAGCGAACAAGTACTCTTTCCAAATCGGCGACATGCCCTTTATGTCATATCAACCGTCAAATGAAGTTGCTATAAGAAATGCCGGTAGATTCCTCCAAGAAGGTGGATGTGACGCAGTAAAAGTTGAAGGCAACATGTTTGACAGAATTAAAGCCATTGCAGATTCTGGCATCGTGGTGATGGGTCATCTCGGACTAACTCCACAGAATCGGGCCATGTTCGGCGGTTACACAGTTCAAGGAAAGACACTACAAGCCGCCGAGAAATTAGTAGAAGAGAGCCTAAAAGCGCAAGAGGCGGGATGTAAGTTCCTATTCCTAGAAGCTGTGCCAAAAGAAACGGCTCAGATTGTGCGTGATAGCTTACAAATTCCTGTTTATGGAATTGGAGCAGGAGACAAAACAGATGGCCAGTTAGTGATTCTCCACGACTTGATTGGTATGTTTTTTGAATTCAAGTCCAAATTTGTGAAGAGATATTGTGAAGCAGGTCTCTTGATAGAAGAAGCACTAAAAGAGTACGCAAACGAAGTTCGCTCAGGAGTATTCCCCAAATCTGAGAATTTTTATACTATGAATGACGGAGAGTTAGAAAAATTATTGGCAGATCCAAGATGGAAATATGTTCAAGATTGAACTTATTTATATCTGAAACTGTAATCACTTTTAATACTTTTGTGAGCAAGAGATTTTCCGTTTTTTGATGCACAAATCTCCTTAGTATTGAAACCGTTGACATTTCCCCTCTCTATGTCTTAAATGGGGGCGTGAAGCTGTCAGACTTTGTCGCGAGTTTTCTTGAAGAAAATAGTGTGGATAAGTGTTTTATGGTTTCTGGAGGCGCTGTTCTCCATATTTTAGATTCTATCGAACGAAAAACAAAGATTCAGATTGTTTGTTCTCAACATGAACAATTTGCAGCTACGGAGGCGGACGCATTTTCAAGAGTGTCTGAATCGAAACTAGGTTTATGTGTTGCCACAAGCGGTCCAGGCGCCACCAACTTGGTTACAGGGGTCAGTAATGCTTTTTTTGATTCAGTACCTCTCATTTGCATAACCGGACAGGTATCCACGTTTAGGAAGAAAGAAGAAGCAAAATTAAGGCAGTACGGATTTCAAGAAACAAACGTAGTTGATATCTTTAGACCAATAACAAAATATGTCGTTGAACTGAAGAAACCAGAAGACATTAAATATGAGTTAGGAAAAGCGATTCACTATGCAAAGACGGCCAGACCAGGTCCGGTTCTAATTGACATTCCTGATGACCTACAAAGGTGCGAAGTTGATCCAGATTCCTTAAGAAGTTATCCCAAACAGAATAAGTCAAAATCAGATTCTGAGGCTGTAGAGCAATTTAGTGGTAAGTTGAATTCGTTTTTCTCAAAGAGCAAGAAACCTTTAATAATCCTTGGCGCGGGAGTGAGAATTAGCGGGTCGGCTCCATTAATTCGGCCCTTTATCGAGGAATTAAATGTCCCGTTCGTGACAACATGGGGCGCTAAGGATCTATTTAATGAAGATCACCATCTTAACGTAGGCACTTTTGGCGTTTGTGGTCCCCGGCCAGGGAATTGGGCAATTTCAGAATGCGACTTCTTACTTGTATTGGGTGCACGATTGAATCAGATGCAGATTGGTGGGAAAGTACAAGAGTTTGCTCCCAATGCTTGCAAAGTAATTGTAGACATCGATAATCTGGAATTAGAGAAGTTTAATAAACTTGGGTTAGAAGTTGACCTAAGTATTAACATAGACTTGAAGTCTCTAATCAAAAGTGGTGCTTTAAACAAGGTTAACACTGAAGTTTGGAATAGCTGGTTGAGAGACTTGAAGTCTAGATTTTCGATAATCTCAGAACATGCAAGTGATGTTAATCAAGTCAACGCATACCAGTTTGTTGATTTCCTCTCTGAGCAATTACAGGAGAATTCAATCGTATTTACGGACGCAGGAGGAAATCTGTGCTGGACTATGCAAGCTTTTAAGATCAAAAACCATCAAAGATTGATATCAGCATGGAATCACTCGCCGATGGGATTCTCTCTACCTGCTGCGATTGGCGCTGTTTTTTCTGCCGTAAATAACAAAGTCACTTGCATCATCGGTGACGGCGGCCTAATGATGTGCCTGCAGGAGTTAGGAACTGTTGCAAGACACAACCTTCCAATTGACATATTTATTTTTAATAATCGCGGACATGGCATTCAAAAGCAGACGATAAACACATGGTTAGGGGGAAACCAGATCGGAGTTGATTATGAGACGGGTCTTTTCTTCCCAAATTTTGAGTTTATTGCAAAGAGTTTTGGAATTGCTTATCACAAGGTTGAGTCAATTTCTCAGGCAAGAGAACTATTACCGACAAAAGTCCAGAAGCCTACTATCTACGATGTGATGATAAAGCCATCCCAAACCATCTCTCCTATGCTCATCTATGGAGGGAGTCTTACGAATCTTGATGATTCTGTGGTTAAGCCTAACTTTCCTTCGATATAGAATCTGACTAGCAGACCCATCCATGTCTTGATTTCAAATTAAATGCTATTTTATTAAGAAAGTTGCGGAATGTTTCTTGTTCCAATAAGAAATGAGATTCAGTACTTGTAAGGAGTTTAAACCTATTCGCTTCTTTCAAACCAAAATGTAGTCCACCGTAGTACAGGGTGCCCTTGATACCTTATTCACATGAAGGCGCTTAAATTGCCAGAGTAGTAGTGACGTGCCTGGCCTCCGTCGATGGCGTGAATTGACCCAACAGCAAAACTTGCCTTCTGGGAGCAAAGTAGAGCGACAAAAGGTGAGATTTCATCAGTCTCACCAAATCTTTCAATTGGTGTTCGCTCCTTTAGGTACCTTTCGGCGTGGTCAGGGTTATTCTTAAGTACATTTTGCCAATGACCTTCTTCTGTTATCACGACACCTGGTAGAACGGCTGACATTACAACTCCGGACTTAGCCAAAACTCTAGCCATGGATCTTGTATACGCCGTATAAGCTGCCTTAATTGAACAATAAGGTACGGGACCCGAATTCTCTAAACTTGCATTTGCAGAAATGTTTACAATTCTTCCCCACTTTTGTCCCATCATAAATGGGAGGAAAAGATTATTGGTTTCAACATGGCACTCCAAGTTCAATCTATAAATTCGGCGCCAATCCTCGAGAGAACAAAAAGGATCAAGGATTCCTAGAGTATCGCCAATATTATTAACAAGTATGTCAACCTGCACACCTAACTTATACAACTCATTATGCAGCAACTTCGGGCCATCCTCCAAAGCCACATTTATATTCAGCAATTGAGGTTGGAATTCATAACTGGACATCTCGTTATTTTTGAGTTTTCTAGGCCCCTTCCGAGAAGTGTAGAAAACTCGGCAACCATTTTGAGAGAGCTCTTTGACGACAGCATGACCAATTCCGCTGGCTCCGCCCGTTACTAGAGCAACTTTCCCTCTGATTCCTAAGTCCATCAGAATTTCCTAATTTCCACAAAAAATTTAACCATAAAACTTTTTGCTGCAGTATGAGCCAGGCACTTATTGATATCTAGCGTCGATATTTGCATTTACTTAATCTCCACTCTCACAAAGTCACAGGACCTGCTTGAAGGTAAATCATCCAAAACCTCGATAAATTTCTTGTAGAAAGGATTATAGCAACTTAATCCACGAATTTGTAACTGATCAAAAATATCTTTCCTTGTTTCATCCCTCCAATCACATAAATAAACTAGACCGTGGAGAAGACCAGCTTCTAAAACAGATTTCAAGACGGTGTAGTCTTCTCCCTCAGCATCCAATTTAACTATTGTGTTTACTGCAAACCTACCAATACTTAAAACAGCAACAGTGTCCTCCGATGTGTTCCCGTAAAGATTATCTTTGCGTCCCGATAGATGATTAGCGGTTGGGTTATCAAGAATTCTAGTGAAACTTGTATAACCGTCAAAGTCCGATACCGCGGCGTTGATTAAAACTAATTCGTTTGAAAATCTTGAAATCTCGTCGATGTTCATTCCTGATGAATTGAATTCAATAAAATCAACTTTGTTCCTTTGCAACAATTCTCTTGATATCGCAAAGGTTTCAGAGTCGGGTTCGAAACCAACTACCGAGTATCCAATATTTCGCGCCACGATGGAATGAAGACCGATATTCATACCTACGTCTATGAAATTACCTATTTTTGGATAATGTCTATAGTACCTAGAGAAAAGGAATAAATCCTCTGGGCTAAAGAGATCTAGCGAAGTCAGAGTTCTATATCGAAAAAATGGAAAAGTAAAGGATCCAATTACTCCTAGATTGATATCTATGAGATCTCCATGATCCAAACCTTGTGAAGCACTTGAAATCAAGTTTCTTATTTCTTTGCCTAGGAATTCGAAGTCTGGTGGAACATTCTCTTCACATTCAATAAGAATAGAAAGAAAGGGTGCAAAGTCGATTTCCACCAATTAAAGGTACCATGTATCCTGAAGCCCGGTGTCTAGAACTCTTCGCAAGTTAGACGGCTTATATAATTTCTATGTTAACGAGATTCAATTTAGTTAGAGTACTGGGGTAGAAAAATAAGCCACCCAAACTTCTTTACCGATAAATTGAGGCAGAAGGAGTTGCCATTTTTTTGGAACAAAATCAGGTACAATTAAGTAGTAATTACCAGTACTTTTCCAAGTTAGCTAATCAACGATAAAGGAGATTGTAGGTTGGTTGAGGCATTAAGTATCTTTGAGGAAGAGTTGGAAGTGTATAGAAGTAATTTCATCAAGATTATGGAAACTCTAGATTTGAAGCGCTTGTTGCCTGTTCTGGAATTGTTGACCACTTCATTGAATGAGAGTTCAACGATGGTCTATGTTTGTGGAAATGGCGGAAGCGCAGCACTTTCCCAACACTTCGCCATTGATTTAGGCCTTGGGACGTTAAAAATTAGAAATAGAGCATGCAGAGTTATTGACCTCACCTCAAACGTTGCGGTATTGACAGCCACGGCAAACGATACGGGATATGAAAACGTGTTTTCGAAGCAGTTAGATCTTTTGGCACGAAATGGGGACATTCTCATTGCCGTCTCCTCTTCAGGCAATTCAACGAATGTAATTGATGCTGTGTTGAAAGCAAGAGAACTAAGAATGAAGACTGTCGGCCTAACAGGATTTGACGGAGGGGAGATAAAGAAGCTAGTTGATTTCTCAATACATGTCGAGACAGAAATTGGAAATTATGGAATGGTGGAAGATTCGCATTCATTTATCTTGCATGCGTTAACATTCTTGCTACGACGTAAAGTGAATGAAACTTAATTGAAGTCTCCAGTTGCGATTGTAGGAATAAACTCATTTTCGGGTGGCACTTTTGCAAGGCACATTATTGAAGCGGGTGGGAGCGTAGTTGGCTTTGCAAGGAGCGAAAATACGAAAAGCTCCTTCGTGCCATTCTTTTCTCATTTGCAGTCAAACCCTTCGAAACTCAAAGTATATATAGCAAACCTGATTCACGATGGTAGATTTATCGCCGATACGATAGTTTCGAATAAATGCACATACGTCGTTAACTTCGCTGCGCAGAGTATGGTTGCAGAGAGCTGGGAAACTCCTGAAGACTGGTACGACACAAACGTATCTGCCTTTGTAAAGTTTGCAAACTTCTTGCATAATAATGGAGAGCCCAAGATTCAAAAGTTTGTTCAATTCACCACACCGGAAGTTTACGGTTCAACTTCCGGTCTCATAAGGGAAAATTGGCAATTTAACCCAACTACGCCATATGCAATTTCGCGAGCCGCTTCAGACTTGCACCTTAGGGCAATGTTCAACACTTTTGGATTTCCAGTTATATTTACACGCACGGCAAACATATATGGACAATATCAAAAGCTTTATAGGCTAATTCCAAAATTAATCGTAAAAGCTATAAAAAAAGAAAAGTTCCAACTTCATGGGGGTGGAAGTTCGCTTAGGTCATTTATTCATTCCAGTGATGTTGCCATAGCGCTATCTTTGATTCTTGAAAACGGAGAGATTGGGAGCACTTATCATATATCAGGTCAGGAATTTATATCAATTCTCGACTTAACATACAAGATATTAAGTAATTTAGATACCAATTTCGAGGAGGTGGTAAGTGTTGTTGGCGATCGACCAGGGAAAGACCAAGCATATCTTCTTGATAGTTCGAAAGTCAGAGAAGAATTAGGCTGGAATAACCAAATCTCCTTAGACGAAGGACTAAATGAGGTGGTGAGTTGGATAAAGGCGGAGTGGAAAACAATCGGCAATCTAAGTCTTGAATACAATCACTCTAGATAGGAGTGCACCTAATGAATACATCAGTAATGGTAACCGGAGGGTGTGGGTATGTCGGTAGTCGGCTTGTTCCACATCTAGTATCCAAAGGATATTCAGTCAGGGTTGTCGATACTCAGTGGTTTGGAAACTTTCTAGTTCCTTCAGACCAAATTGAGATAAGAAGAAAAAGTATACGTGAATTGGCGATCTCAGACTTTGATTCAATTGATTCAGTAATTCACTTGGCGAATATCGCCAACGACCCTTCTGTTGAGCTTAATCCGACTCTCTCTTGGGAGACCAACGTACTTGATTTCATGCATGTCTTGGAGTTGTCTAAAGATGCTGGCATAAAAGACTTTTTGTATGCGAGTTCAGGTAGTGTTTATGGAATTAAGGATGAAGAAAGAGTTACTGAGGATTTAGAGCTGGTTCCCATTTCTCTTTATAATAAAACAAAGATGATTGCTGAGAGAGTCCTAATCTCATACGAGAATTATTTCCGTTGCATTGCCCTACGGCCCGCCACCATTTGCGGGTACTCGCCGAGAATGAGATTTGACGTGTTAATAAATATGCTTGTAGAGCAAGCTTACAACAAAAGGAAAATTAGAGTGCTTGGTGGCAATCAGATAAGGCCAAATATCCACATCGAAGACATGTGTGATGTTTATACGCATTTCTTGGAACGCCCTAATTTGGGAAGTGGACCATATAACGCAGGATTTGAAAACGTGTCTGTCCTTGAGGCTGCAAATCTAGTTAGTAGTCTAATTTCCTCAGAGATTGAGATAGCCCCATCAAACGATCCGAGGTCATATAGGCAAGACTCATCTAAACTTCTAAGTACCGGTTACTCTCCGAAAAAGGGCATAAAGGAAGCGATACTTGATGTCGTGGCCAAGCTAGAGGATGGGTCATTGAAGGACGATGAACGTTGGCATACAGTCCAGAGAATGAAAACCCTAGGATTTGGAAATTGATGTTAGGGAGAGAGATTGACTTACTTGCCAAGTACCCTAGAGCTAACAGAAATCTTGAGCATAGACTCCAACTAAAAACTGACGAAGTAAGAACTGTCGCAAGGAGGTTTGACAGAGATTACTTTGACGGAGATCGAATCTATGGCTACGGAGGATTCAGATACAATCCAGTTTTCTGGACAAATGTTATACAAGACTTAATTTCCGAATACGGCCTAAATAGTGAATCAAAAGTACTAGACGTAGGTTGTGCGAAAGGATTCTTTCTCTATGATTTGAGATTAGCTATTCCTGGAATAGATATTTCCGGTATTGATATTTCAAAATACGCAATTGAGAATTCTCTTCCCGAAGTTCGTAGTTACCTAAAAATTGGCGATGCAAAATCTCTCCCATTTGAAGATTCTTCGTTTGACCTCGTAATCTCTATTAATACTATACATAACCTAACCAAAGAAGATTGCAAAAAGGCCTTACGTGAAATTCAACGGGTCTCAAAGAAGAACTCATTTGTTACAGTCGATGCTTATAGAAATTTGGAAGAGAGACATCGGATGGAAGCTTGGAACTTGACCGCATTAACGATGATGTCGGATGTGGAGTGGAAAGAATTCTTTATGGAAGCTGGATATCAAGGGGACTTCTTTTGGTTTATTCCATAGGAGATCCAGAAACCTGGAAAGCGCTTTACAAGACGGCATTCCTAATACGCTTTGTGGAGTCTGAAATTGCTCGAGAGTATTCGAGTGGAGAAATGCGTTGCCCAGTTCACTTATCGGTTGGACAAGAATTACCAAGTGCGATTTTCTCACTCTTTCAAACCAAGGGCGATTATGCCGTGAGTACGCATAGAGCACATGCTCATTATCTTGCGAAGGGCGGAGATTTGAATGAAATGATTGCCGAGATTTTTGGGAAGGTAAGTGGTTGTTCAAAGGGCCGCGGTGGCTCGATGCATCTCTCTGATCCAAAGGTTCGGTTTATGGGTTCTTCTGCAATCGTTGGTAACAGCATACCTGTTGGAATCGGAATCGCTTATGGGGTAAAAGTAAGACGTGAAGAAGATATTGTCTTTGTGTTTCTCGGAGATGGAGCCACAGAAGAAGGTGTTTTCTACGAGTCCTTGAATTTTGTTGCAATACATAAACTTCCAGTTATTTTCATATGTGAAAATAATCTATATTCAGTGTACTCAGATTTGAGTTTCCGCCAACCTTCAAATAGACGTTTAAGAGAAATAGTTGGCGCGATGGGACTAGATTCACATACGATTTCCTTTGGGGATGACACGGGTCTTTTCGAAATACTTCAGCGGTACACACAAACTGAAATTAGGGGAACGCCTTGCTTTATAGAGATTGATACTTACAGATGGCTTGAGCATTGTGGACCAGACAATGATGATTCGTTGGGATATAGATCAAAAGATGAGATCGAAAAATTTAGATCCTTTGACTTTCTCAAACTTGTAAAGAACAGATTAGAAATGGCAGGTTGTGCCTCCGAAGTGTCAACCATTGAATCAGAAATTTATATAAAAGTTGGTGATGCCTTCAATTTCGCGCGTCAATCAACATTCCCAACTAAAGAACAAACATTTGGTGAATTTGATTATTTGGAGTTTAGATGAAGTCATCCAAATCTGTTGCAGATTCAATCAGGGATACGCAGGATAAATTACTACGTATGTATCCCGAATCAGTACTTTTCGGTTTAGGTGTGAACGATCCCAAGAGAGTGTTTGGTACCACTTCCGGTTTAGTTGAAAAGTATGGAATTGAAAGAGTTTTTGAAACTCCAACGGCAGAAAATGCTATGTTAGGAGTTGCAGTCGGTATGGCAATCTCTGGGATGAAGCCGATAGTGGTTCATCAGAGACTTGATTTTTTTCTTCTCGCAATGGATCAATTAGTTAATTCCGCGGCAAAATGGCGGTATATGTTTGGTGATGAGTACGAAACGACTATGATTATCCGATTGATTAATGGAAGAGGCTGGGGGCAAGGCCCTACACATTCTCAAAACCTTCATGCTTGGTTTACTCATATTCCTGGACTACGTGTTGCTTATCCAGCTTTTGCAACGGACTTTGAGCAGGTGTATCAGGAAGCCTTCACACATAAATATCCAACATTGATTCTTGAGGATAGATGGGTGCATCAAAGTACAAGTAAAGTTAACAATGAGAATCAAACAAAAATTGGCATGGGTGCTAGAGTATTGTATTCAGGTGACAAAGTTACGTTGTTAACTTTTGGTTTCAATTCAATTATTGGCATGCAGGTTTGTGACTTTTATAGGAAATATGGTGTAGATGTAGAGCAAATTGATTTGATTTCATTAAAGCCTATTGATTATGGGACAATTTTGGAGTCTGTGAAAAAGACTCGTCGTTGTGTTATTGTCGATAGTGGCTTTGAGTACTCATCTATTGGTGCATATATTTCGCATCAAATATATAAGCGTCTAAGAAATGAATTGTTGTCTCCCATTCAAGTTATTACAGCTGGTGACATTCCGGAACCTACCTCTCACGGAGTAATTTCGTACGTCAAGGTATCGGCAGTATCACTAGCGCTTGGAATCCAGTCTGTTCTTGACGGTATCCCATCGCTTGACCTCTCCCAATTAGTACCAAAATTGCACGACGTACCAGATGCTTCATTTAAAGGTCCCTTTTAGGAAAACAATGACCAAGACCTTTAGAGCAGCAGTCCTAACTTGTCTGAATCAGCCTCTCGAGTTACTCAATTTGAAGTTTCCTAATTTATCTGAAGGGCAAGTGTTAGTAAAAATACTTAACAGCACTATTTGTGGCAGTCAACTATTTGAGATTGCCGGCGAGAGAGGGTCTGATAGCTATATTCCCCATTTATTGGGCCACGAAGGTTATGGAATTGTCGAAGACGTTGGAATTGGAGTAAGCAGATTTAAGTCTGGAGATGAAGTAATTCTAACCTGGATTAATCAATTCGGTTTGGACTGTAAACAAATTGTATTTGAATCCGATACTGGTAGAAGAATCAACGCTGGCAAAGTAACGACATTTTCGGAGTACGCAGTTGTTGCTGAGAATAAATTGTATAAAGCACCAAGAATAGAAAATCCAACAATTTTGCCGCTTCTGGGTTGTGCCGCATTGACTGGGGCGGGGATGGTATTTAACAACAAGACGGACAGTAATCGCTCCTTGGTTATAGGTGGCGGCGGTGTAGGAATATTTGCCATTTTAGCTCTACTACTATTAGGTACAGAGGAGATTCATGTCGTAGAGAAATCGGAACGAAAACGAAATTTAATTTCTCAAATTGATTCTAGGATTTTTCTTCATTCCGGAGTGAGTTCACAATCACTGACCCAAGAGATATCGAGTAAAGGCACATTTGAAGAGGTTTTTGAGTCCACAGGTTCAATAACTTCTCTACAAATGGGAATTGAATTAACTGCAATGCCAGGATGCCTTACATTTTGCAGCCATCCAAAGCACGGGGATAGTTTAATCATAAATCCTTTTGACTTGGTTCGTGGGAAAAGACTGATTGGATCATGGGGTGGGGGCTGCGAGGATGAGAAGTTACGAGATAAAGCGATTGATGTTGCTAAGACCTATGGAAACTTTCTGTCCTTAACTTTGTCAAAACCATATCCCCTTGCGTCAATAAATAAAGCATTAGCAGACGCTAAGAGTGGCGAAAACTTCAGGGTTCTTATAGGAATGACAGAATGAAAATGGGTATGAAAGAAAGCTTAGCGCTGGTCCACGGAAACTTCGAAATCCTACATACAGGACACGCCAGACTCTTTGCGTATGCAAAAAGTTTGGCAGATAAACTCGTTGTAGGCTTGTATGTCGAAGGAATTGCATTTGACGAGATAGAGAGAAGAAGAAACTTACTTCTCAGAAACTCATTAGTAGACGAAATTGTCGAGTTTACTGAGATAAATATATTGTTAAAAAAGGTAAAGCCAAGAATTCTTGTTAAGGGTAGAGAGTTCAAAGAAAGAGAGAATTACGAAGAGGCGATATTAGGTGACTACGGCGGAAGAATAATATTCACCTCGGGCGAAGAGCACTCTCCAGATTCCGAGAGGTTCATTAAGGCCATTTCCCCGAGTAATCTAATGACGGATCAGATCAAAGACTTTATTCGTCGGAACCGAATCACAAAGAGTGTTCTGATAGATGCAGTAAACCTTTGCGGACAAAAGAGAACATTAGTTGTTGGAGATCTAATACTTGATGAATACATAGACTGTTATGCTGTGGGGTTATCCCAAGAAACGGCCTCGATTGTTGCAAAACCAACCGGCATGAAAAAGTTCTTGGGGGGCGCTGGAATAGTTGCAGCGCACTGCGCAGCACTAGGGTCCCAAACTTCTCTCTTGACTATTGTCGGTGAAGATCAACCTGGTACTGAAGCAAATGGTTTTCTAAGAAATTTTGGAGTAACCCCCAACTTTGTTGTAGATGAAGATCATATAACTGTCCTAAAGCAAAGATTTGTTAGCAGTGGACAGACTATTTTTCGCCTAAATCATTATCGAAGTGGCTCAGTTAAAAAGAAGAGTCAGAATCTTCTCTTAGAAAAGTTCAGCGAAATGATTTCAAACATCGAAGTACTGATTTTCTCTGACTTTTCCTATGGAGTTCTAGACTCTGATACAACGCGCATGATGATTTCTATGGCAAAAGAGAGAAAAGTATATATTTCATCCGATAGCCAATCTTCATCACAGAATGGCGACCTGAAAAAGTTTAGAGGTACAAACTTAGTATGTCCTACTGAACGTGAAGCAAGGCAAGAGGTCAGGGAACCGGAGGGTCTCATAGTAATTTCACAAAGATTATCTGAACTGCTAATGAGCGAGGTAATATTCTTGAAATTGGGTTCGGAAGGACTCCTAATTAATGGGGTTGGTTTGAAAACGGAACACATACCTGCTTTAAATAGCCAACCTAAAGATGTTGCAGGTGCCGGGGATTCGTTGCTTGCGGTCTCTTCATTGATTATGGCCAACAAGCTTCACCCATATGTTTCAGGACTAGTCGGGAGTGTAGCGGCGGCTATTCAAGTATCGAGAGTGGGCAATATACCTGTGACAAGATCTGAATTGATCAACCAAATACAATCTATGGATTTTGAATAGCAGTTCGTAGCCTAGAAAGATCATTAGGATTTTCAACCGAATGGCGGTAGCCCAAAAAGGGAACAGCCTTTAATAGTTGTTGAGAAATCAAGTGCTTAAGAATGCCATCAACAATCTCGCTATTATCTATATTGCGGAAATCGACTCCCTGTAAATGCTTGCTTCGGATTAAATAAATTCCTGAGTTAGACCAAACTTCTTCTTCGGGAAATTCGGACCTTAAAAAAGGAGGTTTTTTTATTGAAACCACAAGATTTTGCTCAAGATTGACTTCCGATCTAGCATTCACTCTTTTACGTCGATGTATCACCACTTGAGAAAAGTCAGAGTCCGCATTCAATTCTTGAACTATATTCTCGAGCCAATTGTCTTCCAAAAACAGATCGCCATGAATAGCTAAGACATCAGTTCCCACTAGTTCTGTAACTACTAATAGCGATCGAGACGTTCCAATAGGCTCGGATTCCCAAACAATTTTTACATTTCGCACATGAGGGGATTCAGAGATGGCATATACAACAGTTTCTGGCTTATATGAACAGTTAACATATACATTTGAGACTTCGGAGGCAGAAGATATCTGCCTTATGAGTCTTGATAACAATGTCTCATCCCCTACCCTAAGAGCCGGTTTTGCTATTTCTGAGGTCAAGTGCTGCATTCTGCTTCCGAAACCCGCGGCAAAAATCAAAGCAGCCCATTTCATGATTAAGAGAAGAGTGACCAGTGCAGTTGGTTAGTCGGGATTAACGAAAAGACTAAGTACTCGGGTAACTCAGAGGGTCTATGTATATTTTTTTCAAACATGCTCGGGTTCTGTAGTAGAAAGATCCGCTTAACGCCTCCAAGACTTGCACAAGCTACATCCGTTATCCTGTCTCCAACAAATACGGAATCATTTAGATCAAAAGGAAGAACGACTCTTAATGCATTTAACATGCCAGGTAAAGGTTTTCTTCGCGGGCATTCGCGTCTTAGGGGTCTAAAGTCGGATTTGGGATGGTGATGACAGACAAGTAGCGCGGTTACTCGAAACTTCAAGACAATTCCTATAACTAGCCAAATGTAATTAAACAAAATCTTAAGTTTAACTTTGGCTTGGTAACAGAAAAATGTTTGATTGGAAACCAATACCACCTTATAGCCGTTCTTTCGCGCCTCTTGCACTGCCAGTCGTACAGATGGATTAATAGGTGGTTTCATGAAAATAGTTCCGGGGCCTTTGTCGTCCCAAATTACGCCATCAATGTCAAGGAAGAGTATCCGGGTTTTCTTAGATCTGTAAATTAGTCTAACGATTGAATCAATGAGGACGTAAACAGGATTAATCCAAACGTGCCTGTTGAGTAAAAAGACTGAAAGTTTTTTCACTAATGCTCAAGTCTACTAGGAAAAGTAGACCTCTGAAATAAGACCTTCACCTATTCCTCCTATAGATTTCTTCAACTCCTGAAAATTTGAGGGATTTTTGCGAGAAGCAGCAGTGTTGCTCAACAAACTAGAAAACTCTCTAACCGCTGACAGTATCTCTTCTCCAGAATTGTTTTGAAGATAGAATTGATTTTGGGAAGTTGCTAATTCACAAAAGCCTAGCCCGAGTCGAAGCACGTTTTCGTAGGTAAGTTTCTGTCCTTTCGAGTTAAACCAAGGTTTTGGCAACGTCATCGATAGCGCTGGGGTACTGTAGCTATATCGCGCTATTGCAACCCCATCAACTATGAGAGTTGGTACGCCTAGGGCGTGCGCGACAGCAGTAGGGCCGGATTGGCTGGAAATCAAGTAGTCGCACTGTGAAATTACGAAGTCATGAAGAAACTGCTCCTCCGCACTAACCGCGCCTCGGAGGTCAATCAAACCTGGAATAGGGGGCATGCCTGATGAATTTGGTGAACCAATTCTTATTGCAACTCTTCCGGTCTTGATTATTTCCTGGATTGTTGGCACGAAACTAGAAGCTACTGAATCGCGTGCGGAATACTTATCTTGAGTTTCACGAATATGTATAGCCACAAACGGTTGTTCATGACTGTATCCATGTTCTCTAAAAAGTCTTTCAACAGCGACTAGTTCCTGGTCAGTGAATTGGAAATTTTCTCTCTCAAAATTTTGACGTTGGATCTGTTTTTCAGAAACCAAATTGAAGAACTCGGCAAGCTCTTTGAATCCCATATTGGTGCTTGTGAAAGAAACTTTTTCTGTGAAGTGAAAAAATGGTTCAGTATCGAAGATACTATTTTCGGAAACAGAATTCATAAAGTCAAAATTGTTGCGCAATAACCTATAAATTGGGCGTCTAGCATAGTAATGGTTGGAAAGTAGAACAAGCCGACGGCCCAATCCAACAACTCCCAATTCTTGTGCGTTTCGAAAATTTATCAAGCAACCTAGATGTCCGTAGTGCGTTGTCCATCCTCTCTCGAGAATCGTAGGCACAAAGTCCTCATCCAGGCCATGTGCAGATCGAGCTTCAAGAATTAGATTCGCGCGGCCAAGATTTGCTTTGTGGTACTCACCCTCCATGGCCATCCACGCAAATCGTGTCCACTCTCTCCTAAAATAACTTCTAGGAAGTCTGCTTGCAAAACCTTTACTTCTAAAGTAATCACAGTATTCTGAGTTGATTAGTTGACGTAAATCTCCGCTTGAAACTCTATCAATGTTTAAATAAGGGAAAGTTGCAAGAGAGAGAGAGTTCTTTAGAAACTTGACTAAACTATAAAAGCTTATAGCTCGAAAGGAATGCAGAACATTCCTTAAGAATTGAGAAACAACTCCCATAGAGAGTGGGGTCATAAATCGCATTATAGATTCAAAATGACGCTAAATGTCCACATTTGAGTTTTTCAGACGCAACAGTTGAGTCGGTAGACTTGAAATGATGCATCAAGTATTGTCAACCCCGTCATTAGCTGATGGCAATTTTGGAAGACAACAAGAAAGAGATATTTTTCAATGGATTCAAGCGCCTACTACCGGCAAGAAGATATTTATGAGGTTCTTAACCGTGCAAGTTTGACCCTAAATCGGTTGTCTGGAAAGACCGTGATGGTAACGGGTGCTGGAGGATTTCTTGGTAGGTACTTTATAGCGCTTTTCCAAGCATTCAATTCGAGGACGAATCTTCTTCCCATATACATCATTGCTCTAGACAACTACGTTACATCTTCACCACCGGGAAAAAATGACTCCAGGAAAACAGATGAGAATGTCGAATGGATTTACGGAGATGCTTATCTTGGGTCAAAGTTACCCAACAAACTAGATTTCATTTTCCACTTAGCCGGCATTGCCTCCCCTGAGCATTATCAAGCAAACCCACTGATGACAATTGACGCTGCCGTGAATTCGACTAGGGCACTTCTAGAAAAGGCCCGAGAAGATAATGCGAGGATGCTTTATTTTTCCTCCTCTGAGATCTATGGGGATCCACACCCCGAGAATGTCCCCACGTCTGAAGATTACCGAGGTAACGTCTCTTGCAGGGGTCCACGTGCTTGTTACGATGAGTCGAAGAGACTCGGAGAAACGCTGTGTTGGGTTTATGAGAAATACTTTCAAGTATACGTAAGTGTCGTAAGGCCATTCAATGTTTTTGGTCCTGGCATGATGCCTAAAGATTATCGAGTTATGCCTAATTTCACATCTTCACTGTTTAGCGGAAAACCGCTACAAGTTTATGGAAATGGCATGCAGACACGAACTTTCTGTTACATAAATGATGCGATAGTGGCATTCTTAAAGATTCTTATCGAAGGCACCACACCTGATGTCTACAACGTCGGCAATCCAAACCCAGAGATATCAATGCGTGATTTGGCAAATTTAGTCACTACATTAAGCGAATTGAACTTGGGCGTGGAAATAGTAGATTACCCCTCCAAGTACCCAAAAGATGATCCAACTCGTAGATGTCCAGATATCTCTAAGCTGGAACGTGACTTCAAGTTTCACCCTGAAGTTGAACTCGAAGAAGGTATCAAGCGGTTTCTTACTTGGGCAAGGGAAGTTTACCCTCAAATAGTGTGAGTTATGGACACAGTTCACGTCAAAGATTTCCTAAGTTTCTAAACGCTAAGTGCAATTCCAAATTATTTTGAACGTCTATTGCGCTTACAGCCGTACGAAACTTTGACTTATCGACAGAAAGCGTAAGACAGTTTCTAACTCCGTTCCGAATACTTTCTAGGTCGCTCCAGTCAACTTCATGGATAACCTTTGCCTCCACCAGTTCTGGCCAATTCCTAGTGCCACCACTCGTCACCAGACTCGGAACGCCTAGTAAAGCCATTTCAAGACAGTTAGTAGAAACGGACTCAACGAACGGAATTGAAGTCCCGTAATCCACAGGATAGATATGGATATCTCTGGCATCCGGCATATAAGCTGACAAAGATTTTCCGAAAGAAAAAGATACTCTTCGACCAAAGATAGATTTAAGATTCCTAACAATTTCTTCTTGCACATCGGGAGCGACTACATAAAACTCACATTGCGAATTTAAAGCTCTATCGATAACTTCTAAATTATTTATACCCTTCCAATCCTTAAGTCTTCCAAGGTAGACGAATCTAGGCGAGCTAACGGGACTTCTAGGAGGGAAATTGTCCACTACATTTAACCTAGGAAGATAAACACCATTTCTGATGATATTTGTTTTCTTTGAGAAAAGTAATCTTCCCAATAAGGAAGAAGCTTTTAACCGATTCCAATCAAGCGAATAATTTACTGAGTTTATAAAAAGTTTATGAGCAAATTGGGAGTAAAGAAATCTCTTAAAGCGCTGGCGTGGCGCAGACAAACCCGGAAATTGCTGGATTACGCAATGAACAGAAACATCTGATAACAAAAAAAGACTTGTGATTCTTGATAGTACAGTTCCAAGGACTGAGTAGTCAATTATTAAATTTGGCTTTTCTTGTTTTATAATTCTTATAAATGCATATAGTCGTCTTATCCCTTTTCCCTCTATAAATTTAAGTTCAATTTGCTTCTCTTGGATAAGATCTCGTTCGGCTTGAAGAAAGTTTGCATTATGTCTCATACTTTCTGGTCTAAGAAGAACTACGACACCTGGATTTCCCAAGTCGCTGAGTAAATACAATTGGTCCAGGGCATTTCGCTCAATGCCCCCTATCCGCAAGCTGTCCGCGATGAATAGAATTTTCATGCTTCTTATACCCAGCTTCGTTCTTTTGCCGCGTAAAGATTTACTGTCGTAATCGCGGGAATTACTCAAATTACCCTCAGGGCTGCGCCTTGTGGGGCAAATGCTATGAATTCGAACTTAATTCGATGTTTCTTAGTAAATTCGGACCATGCCTTGTGTTCGTTATTCTGCCAATTAGGAACGCCAATGTACTCGTCAAACACTACTATGCAACCCGAAGTAATTCGTTTTCTGATAAGGGTCAAGACTTCAATGGTAGAGTCGTAAGTGTCTGCGTCCAAATGCAAGAAACAAAAATCGTAATCAATTTCCCTTAGAAATTTCGGAATGCTATCCCGAAACCAACCGGGTACCAGCTTGACGTTTGCGGGTACCTTCGGGAGTACTCCACCGGTTGAAAATGCACCAACGGCAAAATTAGTTCCGGTAAAGTCTTCTTGGAGTCCTTGGAAGGAATCAAAACCGTAAAATAGAGAATCTCTAGGAGCGAAGTTGGCTAATCTAGTCAATGATTTGCCCCAAGAGACACCAAACTCCGCGTAAATTCCGGGAATAGATACCTGATTTATTGCATACTTCCAGAATTCCTCTCGTTCTCTAAAAAGCATAGCGTTCTTACCAAAAGACTCAACGAACTCCGCGGACGTTTCTTGGGCTCTGATATCTAACAGATCTATCGTTGTCGGCTTAACCAACCTTGTTGGCAACGCGTACAAGAAAATCAATTTGCTCAAAACCATTAATGGGCGTAGAAGCCTAAGGGTTATACGTTTATATATATTAATGGTTACCAAATCCTCTCTACGCCTTGATTCCGAGAAGAGGATACTCTAAAGTCCACATAAATTGTAACTTTTGCATGTATTCGAGAGACGCCACCAATAGCTACTTCAAAATCTTCTTGGGATATATTTAATGCACTGGACGAGTCTTCCAAAATGCTTTGGTTGATAGCTCTAACGTTGGGATTTGAGTGGGAATAGACGTAGTAATACTTTCTCGAGGTAGAGAAAGAGAGCTGTCAACCACCCTGAACAGACTAGCAAGTACAGATCTTCAAATTGTTGTTATGCACAATAACCCAACAAGGATTCCTGCGCGTTTTCTTGCTGACAATATAACTTATGTATTTTGTCCAGGAGAGAACTTTGGAATTAGAGCTGCCCGTGCGACTGAATATCTAAAGAGCGAATTTTGCGTCATTAGTGCAGATGACGATGGCTTGATTGAGTGCGAACTTTTTCGAATGGAGAAATTTCTGAGAGAAAATGAGAATTTTTCCAGTGTAGGCGGGATAGCAATTGGGGCATTCCCGTATGCAAAGTTTGTAGCCGGAGCAATTGCCTACCGGGAAATGCTCGGATACAGGAACTCTTACACAGATAGAATTGAGAGAATAAAGAATCATTTAACTCCTCCTGGAAGTTCTAATCTTCCAAGAACCGCTCTTTATAGACTCTCCAGGAGGGAGTTGACAGTCAAGTTACTTGAAGCGCTTGGAGAATCCTCAAAAGTTGGCACTCCTTACATCTATGAAGTCACAGCTGAGATTGTTTCTGCCTGGGCAGGTAATACTATTTACATCAATTGTCCCTATTGGATTAGGAATTGGAAAAACCAAATGATTTCAAATGGCGATTGGAACCGTCAGTATGGATTTGATAGCTGGTGGAAAGATTTTGGTCGTGATAAAGAAAGAGATCATTATGTAGAATTCTTATCTTCGTTTTTGGATTTGGATAAGCAATTCATGATTGACTTGCTCGATGATTATGCGTCTACTTGGGGTAAAGTTTTTAGAGTGCCAAATGAGCAACGCTCAAGGGTGAATTGGAAATTTGGACGCTCCAGCCTCCAAGCTATAAGCAATAACTTAAGACCCAGTAACTCACCAACATCTATAGAAGAACTTCTTTCAACGGAGTTTCCAAATCTGACGAGTGAGTCCAGAATTGAAATCTGGGAAGTAACTCAAGATATGTTTTTTAATACAAAGAAAAGTAATTAGGAATTCATGTTAACCCCGAGAAATGTGCTTCTAACCTCGTATATGAGGCCGGAGTTGACGAGGCTTGCAATCGAAAGAACAGTTACTTGGATAGGGCTTAAGAAGCTTGTAGTTGTCGTTGACGGATTGAGAAGTAGCGCAAATCACGAGGAAATTGAATGGCGAAAGCAGACAATTGCAGAAGTAGAGAAATTTGGCGACTCAAGTAAATTGGAATTGTGGGTCTACGACAATAATATTGGAATTACCGAACATAACTTAAGGATTCAAGAGAGAGCTCTTTCAAAACTTCTTAACTTCATCTGGATTGAGGAAGACATCGATATTGACTTTCAACAATTTTCCGACGTGGAAATTGATGATTTCAATGGAATGGAACCTGTACTTCTCTCGGGTCACTCTCATTTTAATCACCCTAATCGGGCTAAGACTGGATTCAAGGGTAATCTCTTTCTTCCCCTATGGGGATTAGTAATTAATCAGGCTTTTCATGAGTTAATCACAAAAACTTGGAGAGACAAAAAATTTAATGAGGCCTATGTGGAAAGAGCTATCTCGCGAGTTCTACCAGGGAAAACGTTAACACAGAGAGCACACCTCAAAAGCGTTGTGAATTACTGGAAGGCTTACTCAAGATGGGGTTTAGATAGCTCTAGACGGTGGGACTCCCTTGCAAATTATTCCTTGTGGTCAATTAATCGGTATAGCCTTTCTTGCAATAACAGGGTTGCAGAAGATTCAAGTTATCTAGATTTTCGGGGGATGAATCAGAGAAAAAAACCTCAACCCGTAGAATCACACGCTCCCGAATATAAAGTAGTAAATTCTATGGAGTTCTGTATTCAATGCGAGATCCAAGGGAGTCGAATCAGTCCTAATCTGCTCCACCGATTTCACGATGCTTCAAAATATAGAATCAAGAGCGCATTTCTTCGAAATCAACGACCTTAAGTTAGAATATAGCATGGTCTCGAACGTCCTATTAGAGTTACAACTCAGGTTACTTGAGCAGTGCAATAGATACTCAAAGAGTCATCTAGGTAGTGCATTCTCTACACTTCCAATTCTTATCGAAATTTATGAACAGGCAAACATAAAAGATAGGATAGTTCTTTCAAATGGTCATGCGGCAACATCTCTGTACGTTACTCTGGAACGTTTTAGAAATGTAGACTCCAACTCTCTATTCAGAAGCATGGGAGATCACCCCAAACGTGACTTGATTAACGGCATTCATTGTTCAACGGGGAGCTTGGGAATGGGAATCACAGTGGCTGTAGGAATGGCTCTTGCAGACCAATCAAGAAAAGTTTATTGCGTTATATCCGACGGAGAATGTGCGGAAGGTTCAGTCTGGGAGTCTTTGAGGTTTCTTCAAAAGTGGCAATTAGAGAATATTAAGGTTTATGTGAATTCAAACGGATGGTCGGCGTATGACGCTGTTGATTCTGCTTTACTAGAAAGAAATTTAAAGTCCGTTTACCCAGAGATTGAAATCAGGCACACCTCCATTTTCCCATTTGAGACGGAGGGGTTACGGGCGCACTACATCAAAATGAATGATGAATTATATGAGCAAGTAAAGGAGAAACTTTGCGCGCAGAATTTGTAGGAGAAGTACTAGAGTTGATGAAGAAAGACGAAGATATATTTGTTTTATTGGGGGATTTAGGTTTTGGGATTTTTGACCAAATGAGAAACGAATTTCCGACTCGTTGCATAAATATCGGATCGTCAGAGCAATTGATGCTAGGAATGGCTAGCGGAATGGCCATAGAAGGTAAAAAAGTTATCTGCTATTCAATAACACCATTTTTACTTTATAGACCTTTTGAGTTTATTAGGAATTATCTGAGCTATGAAAAGATTCCAGTAAAACTTGTTGGAAGTGGACGAGGTAGAGATTACAGTGAAGCTGGTTTCTCGCACCATTCGGAAGAAGCGGCATCAATTTTGAAACTACTCCCTGCGATAAAGTGCTACTTCCCGGAAAATGTTGACGAAATGAAAGACTTGGTTGAGAACTTCATAAATTCTGATGAGCCATCGTTCTTATCACTCACAAGATGAAAGTTCTCTTTACTGGTCACAGGGGATTTCTTGGAAGGGAATTAATTCCAAAACTAGCTAGAGAATTTGAGATAAAAATATATGAAGGTGATTTATGCCACTTTCAAGAATTGAGGCAGTTTGTTGCAGATAACAGAATCGAAAAAATAGTTCATGCAGCCGTAAGGGGTGGTCGCAGAATCAAAGTTGATGACTATAAAGTTTTAGAGACTAATTTAGTTGCAAGTACAAATCTTTTAATGTTGGATCTTCCAACGCTATCTTTCTGCAGCGGAGCTATTTACGGCCGACAGGAGTCCCTATCTAATTCGAAAGAGAATCAGGCCGGAGATAGGTACCCGGATGACTATTACGGTCAGTCTAAGTTTTTATTTCGCCAGATTGCTATCGATAAACCGAACATTCAGATCCTCAGGTTTTTTAATGTCTTTGGAGTTCAAGAAACCCCAGAAAGATTTCTGACGTCGAACATAAGGCGTTACATTAATAGAGAACCGATGCAGGTGTTTCAAGACTTTTACATGGATTTCTTCTTTGTAGAAGATTCACTACCACTAGTCTCAAGATGGTTAAAGGGTGTCGAGATTCCTAAAGAGATTAACCTCGTCTATACTAAGAAGTATCTTCTTTCGGAGATTTGCCAGAAAATCAATAAATTAGGCAATCATTCAGTAGAGGTTGAGTTTACAAACGACTTACCAGGAAAAAACTATTGTGGCGACGGCACCGTTTTAGAGTCTCAAGGGTTAAATCTTAAAGGTTTAGAGTACGGTATTAACGAGATTTTTAAGAGTATGAATTGAGATACCTTTAGTAATTGTTACTCCTGAAAAAATCAAGGTCATGGTTCCAATTTGATTTAATGACGACTTTAGAATAATTACGAAAGGCCATGTATGAACTCCACCAAGAGAGCGAGCTTTGTGACGCAATAGTGTAATTGTAGAGTGACATTTTCCTCAGAAGCTCTATGGAAGTCAGCTTAGACTCACGTTCGGGAAACCGTACTTTGATTTTATTACTTTTGGGAAACAGCTCTTGTGCTGCCACTAAGTCGTCAGAATAACAGTCAAAGGTTCGTATTCCGAGACGTGCCAGATCATCAATTGCGTTCAAATAATAGTTTCGATCGTACCTAGCAATGCCACTTAGCGGGTAATCAGATCGTCGGATATGCACACAGGCAACATCCTTGATTCTCTCTGAACTTTGTAAAGAATCACTACCAAATATGAAAGTGTTTAAGGTTGAAAGATTGAAAGCCGCAGGTATCCTAAAATTTTGGAAGTATCCTTGCATCAAAAAAAATCGATTTAACTCCAGGGTTTTGAGATCATCTACATAAATAAAACTCGGCAGACCCAAGCGCTTGTTTGAAGCAACCAAAAATCTCACAAGAGTACGGGTCTTGGCACCCATTATTACCGGGGTGTTACTAGGACCAAACAGGCTACCAATATCAAGTTCTAGCGATTCCGTTCCTCCGGAACCTCGCGTGAGGCCATGAGTATCTATATCAGATACGTATAAACGAATGTCTATATCTTTGGAAAGTTGTCCCAGCGCGCAAAACTGAAAAAGTTGATTCCCCAAACCACCCCTAAGCAGAAATATTGCAGTTTTGCTAAACATATTCCTTAAAATAACTCAAATCGATAAAAAGACAACCAAGAGGAGTCACAGTAATTTAGCAATCTGCTTATCAGACGCTAAGTATGCAACGAGCTCTTCTGTAGTGAGTAAAGAGGTCGTATTAGAAGCATATTCGGAAGATGCTCGAATCTTAGGTAGATTGACTTGATGATTCAGAACAATACTTGGAACACGGAAAAAGGAATCAGTTTCTTCAGCATAAGTCTTCTCTTCTGCATTTAGTAGTGTCTCGTGTATTTTCTCGCCTGGCCTAGCACCAGAAAGGTCAAGCGTATTAGCTTTCCTGCTAAGTAAAGTTTCTACCGCTTTAAGTATTGTCAATAAGTCTGCTGCTACTGCTTTCTTTACAAATAGATCTCCTTGTTGGCCGTTCTTCATTGCATGAAGCACCAGATCTACTGAATCTTCAAGAGACATGACAAATCTAGTCATATTCCAATCTGTTATTCTTATTGGGCGATCATTCTTAATACTTGAGATTAAAAGAGGTATTACCGAACCTCGCGAGCCAACTACATTTCCGTATCGCGTTATACATGAAGTTGTTTCTGAAGGATAACTAGAGGATCGAACAAGCTTTTCCATCAGCGCCTTTGTCATTCCCATTGCATTGACTGGATAAACGGCCTTATCGGTGCTTAAGAAAACTGCAGTCTTTACCTTACTATTGGCCAAAGCGTTTAAGACGTTGTGACTCCCAAACACGTTAGTTTTCACGTATTCCAAAGGATTGTTCTCGGAAGCTGGTACATGTTTCAGAGCGGCAGCATGAAAGACATAGTCAATGTCTTTCAATGCATAAAGTAAGGAGTTGGCATCGCGCACGTCACCAATTTGGTATTCCACCCTGGAGTCTTGTAATTCGCTTTGTAAAGCAAAGTGTTTTGACTCATCTCGACTAAAAACTCTGACTTTGGCGCATTCTTCGCCCAACAGTCGTTTCACAATAGTGCTACCGAACGAACCTGTTCCGCCGGTGATAAGAAAACTTGAGCCTTTGATTTTCACAAATTAAAGATCCTCTGACCTGGACACGGATTGAGTATAGGGCCTCACTTACAACTATAAAAACTGTTCAAGAAATTATGATTGTAATGTTGAAATTGCCCTAAAAAAGCTTCCACAAAGTTAATATAGACCCACGAGACAATAATTCAGCTTAAATCCTTTGAAAGAGAGGTGATTGAATTGCCCAAGTTAGTAACTCACTGCGCAAGCTGCAAAGAAACTCAATTCGACACCCTTTATAGGTTTGGCAAAGTACCTTTAGCTGGTTATTTCCCAATTGCTGGTAGCGAACAAGAGGTCAATAGACTCCAGATGGATTTACTCATATGCAATAACTGTGGGCTAGTGCAAGTAAGCCCTATGGTTGAGGACAAGATTCTGTTTTCGAATTATAGGTATCGGTCCGCATTTTCTATGGGCAATCACTTTAAAGAATTAGCACTCTGGATTAAACGCAAAGGGATTCCTCAAGGCTCAAGAATAGTTGAGATTGGATCAAATGATGGAACCCTTCTTCAACAACTAATTGAAGTTGGTTTTGATCCTATCGGAATTGATCCAGCAGAAAATATTGTTAGTTATTCAGTCCAACAGGGGCATAAAGTTCTTTTGGGCCATTTTTCCGAGGAGTTAGTCGCCGAACACAAACTAGGTACCTCATTCGACTTGGCGATATCGTGTAACTCATTTGCACACATTGAGGGAATTAGAGAGATAGCTCGATGTGTATATAAATCATTAAAGGCAGGTGGACGATTCTTGATTGAAGTTCAATCTTGGGAGGAACTAGTTCGTCTTCATGCATTTGATTTTGTTTATCACGAGCACAAGTACTATTATGACAAAGATTCAATGATTCACCTTCTTGCACTTGAAGGATTCCAAGTAGAGTCCGCCGAAATAGTTCCGATTCATGGTGGATCATGGCGATTTCTATTCACAAAAACCGAGACAGTTCCTAATTTAAATGGATTGCCAAAACGAATAGACTTTTCGGTCAAGCAACAAGTTGTTAAAAGTGAGATTAGAAAATTCTTCAATTCAATAAACATGCTCGAAGAAAAGGTCAAATCAATTGTTGAAAGTGGTGGGAGAGTAATCGGTTTCGGTGCATCCGGTCGAGCCAATATGCTAATCAGCTACATGAACATGCAAAAAGAGATTCCTGTTGTATTCGATGAATCGCCGGAGAGAATTGGCAGAAATTTGGGTTTCTCGGGGATTCAGATTCAGTCCCTTAAAAGTCTTTCGGAAGACGAATACACGCACTGTGTAGTTTTAGCCTGGAACTTTTTTGATTCCGTTGCAAAAAAGTGGCCACATAAAGGAAAAATCTTAATTAGCCCGCTACCAGATTTGAAGGAAGTTGCTACATAATTCTCCGTTGACAGCGATGGAATTCTTTAAAGTCACAAACTCAAGTATTTTTTCAGTACTCAAGCAAGGCTTGGGTATAATCGATTGAAGTAATCAGATGTTTTACTTGCATAGCTAGGTCTCTAGGCAAGACCGTAGAACTCCCGTAGCCAAAAGCTAGTCGAAGAGTTGCGATCCAAAGTGAGATTTTTGAGTTGGTGCCAATGAATACGTGAGCGTAAAGGCAGCTAGCAATAACTCCCAATGTATCGAGATGTAAAATCTCCATATCAAAGTCTTCAAATCCATTTTCAAGTATTCGCAGCACTTCCTTAGGTTCAGAGTCAGAATAAACAAGCAATCTCTTTGAATCGGAAAAGAATTTCTTACTCTGTATTAGCTGATTGATGTCAACATGTGATTTCGACTTAAGTACCAGAAGATCTCCCAGCCTCAAATGCATAGCTGTATAAGATCCGTTAAATTTTGTTTTCTGCACATTTGGTAGGTTCATTGAATCTAAAATCCAATGTAGCTCCTCCAAGCGTATATGTATTCCAGTGTAATGCCCTCGCACCTCTTTGAGAAAGGGAGTTAAAGAGTCAAAGTCTGCTTCTTTGTTAAGTCTAGCTATAAAGCCGCTTTTAATTAAGAGTCTCAGAATTACACTTCGAAGAAAAAACACATGACTCTTGTCACTTGAGGAATTATCAGAATTACCATAAGGGTTGTAATCATCATGGAACTCATAAGTAAACGAAGAAGAAATCTTGGAATTAAGCTCCACACCTCTGTACGTAACGCCAGAACTATGAAAAATCAATACAACTCTTCTCTCAGGAAACCTGGAAATTAACCTTCTCGCCACGATACATGCAAATAGTTGAGATCCAAGTCCACCCCAACTGTGTACATAAATTGGCCATCTCGATAGCAGCCTCTTCTTTAAGTCCGATTTCATTCCTTAATTCTCGGCATTTTCTCTAGGTGTTTTCTACTCTCGCAATAAATTGATTCATGACTTTCAAAGCACTTCTGCATGTTGAAGAACGTCAATCTTGCTTGTTGGATTTCTAAAGCTCTATCTTGTAAAGGTCTCGAAGATAATAATTCCTCAAAGACCGACACTAGGGAGTCAAGAGAGCCGCATTCGAATAGACCTGGATGATCTTTACTCATGACTTCAGGTATGGCAGAAATGTTGGAGGCAATCACCGGAATATTGGAGTCAAATGCTTCCAATAAAGAAAGACCAAACCCCTCGTAATTTGATGTAAGTAGAAAGAAGTCAAGAGACTCCAAGAAATCCCAAACATTCTCAGTTCTTCCTAGAAATTTGACGCTTTCATTTACACCCAGGCTAAAAGCTAGATCCTGTAGTTCAGATTGCATGGGCCCTTCGCCGACAATCTTAAACATTATATTCCGCCTATTCTTAATTTGATAACGAGCAAAAGCGAGCAACAGGTTAAGATTCTTTTGGGCAGTCAGCCTACTTATAGTCCCCAATGTTATAAGAGACTTAGATTCATAACGTTTGGCCAAAGTCTTATTCGACCTCTGGATTTCGTAACCATAATAAATAACCCTATTTTTGCAGCTTCTGCTGAGTTCTCTGCTATTTATCAAGAAGTCATCTACAGCTTTTGATATTGCAATTACATGCGAATCACGAGTTACCCATCGGGATATAAAAGATGAAATAAAAGTAGGTGCCTTTGGAAAAAAACTCTCTGAATTATGTCTAGTAATTAAAAACTTTCCGCGTCCAAGACAAACACGAGTCATTAACTCTGCGCGAGGCAAGTGAGTATGGATAATTTCAGAATTCTCAGTCAAGTCTTTCAAATTTCGAATTTGCACAAGTGGACTTCTATTCAATAAATCTAAGTGAACCTGGACTTTGCTTGCATTGAATTCATTCATTAACTCCGGATTACCTTTTAGAGGAATGACACTCACAGAATGCCCATTTCTTGCTTGTGCTGTGGCTAGAGCTAGAACAGCCTTCTCGGCACCGCCGCGCTCAATCGTGGTTATTATGTGAGTGATTCTCATCAGACAACTTCCTTCTTAGTCAAGAGCAGCAAAAGTCGCTCTGTCCACCCCTTAAGCTCGTGAGAAGTTCGTGCAGTATTGAATCTTCTTTCAATATCAGCTATCGATTTTTCTGAGGGTTGAATATATACAACACTAAGTTGACGAGTTAATTCATCATAGATGTCTAACTTATCTACTGTCATATTTTCAAATTGATTCAGATATTCGGGATTAGCTGATACAACAATGCGTTTCAGAAATACCGCCTCTACTACGGACTTGTCGAGAGATCCCCAAAAAGCATGGATAAATCCATCGTGCTGACTAGATACTTTTGCCAAATCAGATGACTTCAGTTGGCCATGAAAAAGTATCCATTTATCTGCATTGAATGTCCTTTTTAGACTTTCAAAGTAGTTCTGAAACTTATCTGATGAAGGTGCGCCGTAGAAATGTAGATCAACTTCAAGATTATTATCACGCAGTCGTCTTACCGCACTTATTATTGTTTCGATATTCTTCGAAGGATCAATGCGACCAATGTGGTACCAACTTTTGGGCGGGATTCTTGGCAGGCGAGAAATACTCTCAGTTATAGAAGAATCAATTGCTTGGCCGAGCGGAACAACTTTCTTACCTGAAATTGGGCATGAGCCTTCGGTGGACGTAGCTAGGACATTAATGAATAGGTAGCTAGCACGGAGATAAATTGAAGAAGATCTATGTGCATACCAAAGAATATGGCGAATGCGTAGAATGCGACAAGGTAATGCAATCAGAGCAGACTGAACATCTGTCATATGTGAAAAAAGCGTGCCATTTCGATGCTTAATCAGTAGCGGGATAGCCACAACATAAAAGCGCCATAGGTTACTTAAGACTCTTCCCGTTTTCCATCTCGTACTAAAAATTTCGACATTTTTAATCGGTAAATCTGTGAATTCCTCTGAAGTAATCACATCAATTGCGTCAAAGTGTTCAGTAAGTTCAAAAACTATTTTGCGCTGATGTGAAAAAACCTGACTATGACTATTCATTGAATAATTCAGTATCAATAAATTCATAGTTTCCTTAGTCTACCGCGAAGACTTAAATCATAATTGAGAGCGCTTAACGCATATCCCCACCCTTCTTGCTAAACCAGTCAAGGAATAAATGCTAAAATCTCGGGGAGATATGCGAAAAATTCGTAACCTTCTCGTTAGTGAATTAGGAGAATTTTGAAAATTAAGTTTAATCTTGCCCCTTCATTAGTCTCAATTCTTAAGACGGTACGTCGTTCTCTCTTAATTCTAGAAAAAAGAGATAGACAGAAGTCGGCCGTGGTGGTCTTAATTTATTTAATCATGGGAATGATGGATGTTGCGGCCGTCTTTGTTCTAGGTCTTGTGGGCTCACTTTCGGTAAGCGGACTTTCTACAGGTAGGCCTGGTGAGCGAGTCAAATCAATTTTGGACCTTCTTGGAATAGGCAACTTGAGTTTGCAGAATCAAGTGGCTGTACTTGGGGGTATATCTGCCACAGCACTCATTTTTAAGTCCCTCTTTTCGCTTTATCTATCTCAAAAGACTTTACTTTTTCTCAGCAGACGAGCAGCTCTGATATCGCAAACATTAGTATTCCGTGTCCTAGGACAGCAAATGTTGAAAGTAAGAGAAAAAACAGTACAAGAGATGATTTTTGCTCTGACTTCTGGAGTCCAGTCGGTAGCACTAGGAATCATTGGATCTGCCATGTTGTTGATTGCAGATTTATTTCTAATTCTAGCCTTCAGCATCAGCTTATTTGTGGTTGATACGTTAGTGGCAGTTATGAGTTTAATCCTCTTTTCTACAGTCGGAATCTTGCTTTATCGAATCATGCACAATAAAGCGAGTGAACTAGGCGAAGAAGCGACTCGCCTTAGCATTATTAGTAATGACAAAATTTCTGAGGTTGTATCTTGTTACAGAGAATTACTAGTAAAGAACAGGCGAAGTTTCTATGCCGAGAAAATAGGAGGCCTTCGTTTCGAAATAGCAGAAGCTAGCGCAAAAGTTGGTTTCATGGGTCTATTGAGTAAGTACGCGATGGAGATAACACTGGTAGTCGGAGGGCTCTTGATTGGTGTTGCGCAATTTGTTACACAACCCGCAAGTAGAGCTGTGGCAGTTCTAGCAATTTTTTTGGTCTCTAGCGCGCGCATTGGGCCTGCTGTCTTGAGGGTGCAAACCGGCCTAATCATGTTGCGAACAAACATTGGAACTGCTAAGCCAACTCTTGATTTAGTCAAAGAGCATTTGGAAGGCGATGACTTTGATATCGAAAAGGCGTCAGAATTTAAAGGAAGGTGCCAATTTGTTCACAATAACTTCGTTCCCGACATAGAGTTTGATGAAATATCCTTTACATACCCTCAGGGTAAGGATCAAGCACTAAACGGGTTAAGTGTAAAAATAGATCGCGGAGAATTTGTCGGAGTCGTAGGATCTTCTGGGGCTGGGAAAACAACATTTGCTGACGTAATGTTGGGTTTAATCGCACCCGATGAAGGACAAATCTTGATTTCCGGGATTTCTCCAATTGAAGCTTTCAAAAAGTGGCCAGGTGCAGTCGCATACGTACCACAAGAAGTCAGCATCGTAAATGGAACTATAAAGGAGAATGTTTGTTTAGGGTTTGATTCATCAACAGTAAGCGACGAAGAGGTTTTAGAGCTTTTGAATTTTGTTCAACTTTCAGAATACGCAACTCAAGCAGGTTTGCGAGCTCAAGCTGGAGAAAGAGGCAATAAAATGAGTGGAGGGCAAAGACAAAGACTTGGACTTGCAAGAGCCCTTTTCACAAATCCAAAACTGTTGATTCTTGATGAAGCGACGAGTGCGTTGGATTCCACCACAGAGAAAAAGATTACTGATTATTTAGAATCCGTAAAAGGAAGCCTTACGCTAATTGTGATAGCGCACCGATTATCTACTTTGCAATCCGCGGACAAAGTCTTGTATATGGAAAAAGGAAGATTGCTCGCTGAGGGCACCTTCGACAGCTTGAGAGAAGAGTTGCCACAATTTGATTTGCAAGCGAAACAAATGGGAATTCACTGATGGAGAGTCTAATGGCAAGAAAATGACTTTATGCAGGGGTTACCTTCGCGCAGAAAACGAAAGGCCATCGCTAGGAGTTACAAGTGGGCTTCGACCTGAACCGACCCTTGATGAAGCGAGAGCTGAGTTATCGGAAGCGATTAGCAGGATCGCCACCTCCTTATTTAAAGATAAATACGGTCCGTTACTAGGCGTAGTTTCACAACCAGCAGTGAATGAATTCCTTAAGGGTTTTGAATCAAACCTATCTCGCACGAAAGGCGATCTGACCATAGTTCTTGAAGAACTTCTAGATCGAGTAGTTC
>Ga0169931_10002228_pt1 | contig 31677 bp, 31 predicted proteins | sample Kivu_15m_20L_FD_129675 | JGI IMG/M metagenome (GOLD analysis project Ga0169931, IMG submission 129675) | Freshwater microbial communities from Lake Kivu, Western Province, Rwanda to study Microbial Dark Matter (Phase II) - Kivu_15m_20L... | ecosystem: Environmental > Aquatic > Freshwater > Lake...
GAACCATTCGGGGACGCTCGCCTTTGATGCGATCATGACCCAGGTCGCCTTGAAGGACGACCATCCCGCACATCGCAACCTGCGCATGCTCGCCGCCAACCTCGTCTTCGAGACCCCGGTGATCGCCGACCTCGCGCGCAAGGCCGGGCACACCTTGGCCTGCCACGCCGATGCCGAGCGACTCCTCGCGGCCGGTGAGGTCGTCGGTGTCTGGCCGGAGGGGTTCAAGGGCATCGGCAAGCCCTTCCGCGAGCGCTACCGGTTACAGCGTTTCGGGCGCGGTGGTTTCGTGGCCGCGGCGATCCGCACCGGTGCTCCGATCATCCCCACCGCCATCGTGGGAGCCGAGGAGATCTACCCGATGATCGCCAACGCGAGTCCGTTGGCCCGCGTGCTCGGGCTCCCGTACTTCCCGATCACGCCCACCTTCCCGGCACTCGGACCCCTCGGACTCATCCCGCTGCCGAGTAAGTGGTTGATCCATTTCGGAAGTCCGATCGAGACATCCGAGATTCCGGCCGATGCCGCGGATGACCCGATGGTGCTCTTCGACATCACCGATCAGGTGCGGGAGTCGATCTCCGCGTCCATCGTGCGTTTGCTCGCGATGCGGGAGTCGGTGTTCGGTTAGCGCCTGCGACGCAGGGCACGCAACGTGTACCCGACGGCGAGACCTGCTGCGACGCCGGCGGCCCCGGTGGCCACGGGCTTGATGTAGGGGCGGATGTGCGCGCGGCGACGAAAGTCCCGGATCCGCCAGTCCATGCTGCGGGCGTGCTCGCGCAGTTCCGGATCCGGGTTGACCGCCACCGGGAAACCCACCTCGGACAGCATCGGCACATCGTTGATCGAGTCGGAGTAGGCACTGCACTGCGCAAGATCCAGGCCCTCGCGCTCGGCGAGTGCACGCACCGCCTCCGCCTTCGCCAATCCGTGCAGTGGTGGTCCCACCAGCCGGCCGGTGTAGCGGCCGTCCTTGATCTCCGACACGGTGCCGAGGGCGCCGGTGAGTCCCAGTCGCCGCGCGATCACACTGGCCAGCTCCACGGGTGTGGCCGTCACCAACCACACCTGCTGCCCGGCGTCGAGGTGACCTTGCGCGAGGGCGAGGGTTCCCGGGATGAGCTTGTCGACCATCACCTCGTCGAAGATCACCTCGCCGAGTGCGGCCAGATCATCGACCTTGCGGCCCTCGACGAAGGAAAGGGCGGACTGGGTGACCGATGCCATGTCCTCGAGATCCTCGGATCCGCTCGTGACGAACTTCAACTGCTTGATGCCGAAACCGACGATCTCGCGCGGGGTGAAGAAGTTGTGCCGCGCGAGGCCCACCGCTACGTGGTAGAGGCTCGAGCCCTTCATGATCGTGTTATCCACGTCGAAGAACGCGGCCGCGGTGGTGTGCGTCGCGGTGGCGGCTGCCGCCTGCGCCGATGCGCGACCCGACCTGCGGTACGAGGAGAGCACGGTGTCCGGCGCGTCCGCGCCGGTCAGGTGTTCGTCCGTCATGCGACGAATGTAGTGACGGGGGCCCGGTGGGGGAGGATGGTCGGGTGGCCCGGGTGGAGATCATCGGCAAGCCGGAGTGCCACCTGTGCGCCGAGGCCGAGGCCGTGGTGGCCGCGGTCTGTGCCGAGGTGGGGGCCGATTACGTGGTCCATTCGATCCTCGACGACCCGGTCCTGGCCGACCGCTACTGGGAGCAGATTCCGGTCGTGCTCGTGGATGGTCGGCAGCACGACTTCTGGCGGGTGGATCCGGTCCGGCTCCGGGCCGCCCTGACGTCCTGATATCGGACGCTGTCGTCCGGTCAACTTTGTGCATTCGTTACCGTGACGCCTACATTCCTCTCTCGCAAGAGTCCAGGAGCACCGTGCCACTTCCCACTGATCGTCTCGCCACGCGCGGGATACCCGACGCCACCGTCGCCCGGCTACCCGTGTATCACCGGGTGCTGGCCGCATTGCAGGAGGACGGGGTCACCACCGTCAGCAGCGAGGAACTCTCCCTGGCCTGCGGGGTCACCTCGGCGAAGTTGCGCAAGGACCTGTCCCACCTGGGCTCCTACGGGACCCGGGGTGTCGGCTATGACGTCGAGTTCCTGAGCTACCAGATCGCCCGCGAGCTGGGAATCACCCAGCCCTGGGGAGTGGTCCTCGTCGGAGTCGGCAATCTCGGACGCGCCCTTGTCTCCTATCGCGGGTTCGCCAGCCGTGGGTTCCGCATCGTCGGCCTGATCGATGCGCATCCCGACGTCGTCGGTGCGCAGGTCGCGATCGGCGACGAGAACCACCGGGTGCGCGCCATGGCCGATCTGCGCGAGGTGGTCCGGGTGGGCAATGCCAGCATCGCCGTGATCGCAACGCCTGCGGACTCCGCCCAAGAGGTGTGTGATCGTCTCGTCGAGGCGGGCATCACCAGCATCCTGAACTTCGCCCCGGTCGTCCTGAGCGTTCCCGTGGGTGTCGAGGTACGCAAGGTCGATCTCGCAGTCGAGCTCCAGATCCTGGCCTTCCACGAACAACGGCGCAGCGAAACGCTGCCGGAGGTGATGAACGCATGAGCGCGTCCAAGAAGGCGCCGGCGAAGAAGGCCGCAGTGAAGAAGGCTGCGCCCGCGAAGAAGGGTGCACCGGCCAAGAAAGCCGCAGCGGCCCCGCCCGCGAAAAAGGCACCGGCCCCCGCAGCGAGCGAGCCGGCGAAGAAGGCTGCCAAGAAGCCGCCGGCGCCGATCATCGACGATTCAGGTCCCGAGGAAGCACCCGCACCGGTCAAGCGCGCACCGCGAGTGACCACGGTGTCGATCCTCGCCGGTGGCCCCGGAGATCCGCAGTTGCTCTCCGTGCGCGCCGCGGCTCTGCTCGATCGCGCAGACGTCGTGATCGCCGACGTCGAGACCCTCGGCATCGCGCAGGCGTATGCCCGACCCGAGGTCATCACCACTCCGATCGGTAAGGACGGGGTCGCCCTCGCTCCCGCCGAGCGCGCGAAGGCCGCTGCCGATGCGGCCAAGGCCGGACAGCATGTGGTGCGTCTTATCTCGGGTGATCCGATCGTCGATGGCACGCTGGTGAACGAGGCTTCCGCGTTGGTGAAGCTCGGGATGGCCTTCGAGGTCGTGCCCGCGGTGTCTGAGGTGTCGGGAATCCCGGCGTATGCGGGCTTCAGCCTCACCGGGGGCAAGGTGCGCGAGGTGCGCGTCCTCGATGCGCAGGCCTCCGATACTCCGTGGGCCGATCTCATGTCCCCCCGCGCCACGCTCGTCTTCGTCCGCGGTGCGGACAAGGCACCGCAAATCGCCGAGGCGTTGATGAAGGCCGGGCGCGATCCGCAGACTCCCATCGCGGTAACCCGCGAGGGGTCGACCGTCGATCAGCGCACGATCGTGTCCACCCTGGGCGAGGTGGGTGCTGTCGCCAAGGCGCAACGTGCACATGGCCCGGGACTCGTAGTCATCGGCGAGATCATCGAGCAGCGCGAGAAACTCGATTGGTTCGAGCGCAAGTCGCTCATCGGCTGGCGTGTGCTCATTCCGCGCACGCAGGACAACGCCGGACCGCTCATCGAATTGCTTCGGGCCAATGGCGCGGTGCCGGTGGAGGTGCCCACCATCTCCGTCGAGCCCCCGCGCACTCCGCAGCAGATCGACCGCGCAGTGCATGGATTGGTGTCGGGGCGGTACGAGTGGATCGGGTTCACCTCGGTCAACGCGGTGCGCGCCATCCGCGAGAAGCTCGACGAGTACGGTCTCGATGCGCGCTACTTCGCGGGGCTCAAGGTCGCCGCAGTGGGGGATTCCACAGTCGACGCGTTGATCGAATTCGGCGTGCGTCCGGACCTGGTGCCGCGCGAGGAGCAGACCACCCAGGCGCTGTTGGACATCTGGCCGGTCTACGACTCACTCGTCGATCCGATCAACCGGGTGTTCCTTCCCCGTGCGGACATCGCCACCGACACCCTCGTCGCCGGACTCGGCGAACTCGGCTGGGAGGTCGAGGACATCACCGCGTACCGCACGGTCCGTGCGGCACCGCCGCCCGCAGCAACACGTGAGGCGATCAAGGCGGGTGGGTTCGACGCCGTGCTCTTCACCTCCAGTGCCACGGTTCGGAACCTGGTGGGTATCGCGGGCAAGCCGCACCTGTCCACGGTGGTCGCCTGCATCGGCCCGCAGACCGCGAAGACCGCGCAGGAACACGGTCTGCGTGTCGACGTCCTCGCCGAGATCAGCACGCCCGAGGGTCTCGTGCAAGCGTTGGCCGCGCACGGCAATGCATTGCGCGATTCCGCCGCGGACGCCGACGGCAACTGGCGCCCCAGCAAGCGCAGGGTCGTGGCGCGGCGCAAAGTCACCTGATCTGCGACGATCAGAACATGGCCGATGACCGCACGGTGGTGCACCTGCTGCGCCACGGTGAAGTGCACAACCCGGAGAAGGTGCTGTACGGGCGCCTGCCCGGGTACCGGCTCTCGACCCTGGGCGAGCAGATGGCCGATCGCGCGGCCTCGGCGCTCGCCGACCACGACATCGCGCTCGTGGTGTCCTCCCCGATGGAACGTGCCCAGCAGACGGCCGCGCCGGTCGCCCTGCACCACGGCCTGGAGATCGTCACCAACGAGGACCTGATCGAGGCAGACAACGTCTTCGAAGGACAGCGCGTCAGCGTCGGCGACGGCGTGCTGAAGCAACCGAGCACGTGGAAGCATCTCTACAACCCATTCCGTCCATCCTGGGGTGAGCCGTACGAAGTCGTCGCCCGGCGCATGCGCGCGGCGATCAGGACCGCGCGCGACTCAGCCAAGGGGCGCGAAGCCGTGCTCGTGAGCCATCAACTTCCGATCTGGGTTGCACGCCTCGACGCAGAGAACCGTCGGCTGTGGCATGACCCGCGCTCGCGACAGTGCACCGTGGCCTCCCTGACGTCGTTGACCTTCGACGAGCGCGATGCCCTCGTCTCGATCGCCTACACGGAGCCCTCGCGCGATCTGCTCGAGAAGGCCAGCCGCATCGCCGGGGCCTGACATGCGCGTGCTCCTGGCCGTGGTGCTCACGATCGGGCTTGGCGCCTGCAGCAGTGCCAGTGGTGAGGCGGGTTCAGGATTCGTCTCCGGCGACGGCTCCCTGGCGGTACTCGCTCCCGCTGATCGACTCCCCGCCCCCGATGTCTCGGGCACGGCGTTGACCGGCGAGGACCTGCGCCTGTCGGACTTCCGCGGTGACGTCGTCGTTCTGAATGTCTGGGCATCCTGGTGCGCCCCGTGTCGCGCGGAGGCACCTGCACTGAACGCGCTCTCCGAGGAACTTGCCGATCAGGGTGTGCAGTTCCTCGGACTCAACACCCGTGACTCGCAGGCCGCCGCGGAGGCCTTCGTGGCGAACAAGGGCGTGCCCTACCCGAGCCTCGTCGATTCGGACGGTCGTATCCAGGTGCAGTTCGCCAACTCGCTTCCGCCCCAGGCGATCCCCTCGACGGTGGTCATTGATCGGGAGGGCCGCGTCGCCGCACGCGCGCTGGGCAAGGTCAGCGAATCCGATTTACGCGGACTCATCGAACCGCTCATCGAAGGCGGCGAATCGCCGTGAGCGATATCGGGACGCTCGTGACGAGCGGGTCGTTGCTGTTGGCCACCCCGATCGCTTTCCTCGCCGGAATCATCGCCTTCGTCTCACCCTGCGTGCTTCCGCTGGCGCCGGGGTACGTCTCCTACGTCACGGGGTTGACGGGTGCGGAGTTGGCGGAGAACTCACGGCGTGGCCGCGTACTCCTCGGCAGTCTCGGATTCGTCGCGGGATTCAGCATCGTCTTCGTCTCCTACGGCGCATTCTTCGGCGGCATGGGTGCGGTGCTGCTGCAGTACGAGGCGATCATCACCCGCATCCTCGGCGTGCTCGTGATCCTCATGGGACTCGCGTTCATGGGACTGATCCCGGGGCTGCAGCGTGAGTACCGGTTCCATCGGGTACCCACCTGGGGCGTCGCCGGAGCGCCGCTGCTCGGCATCCTGTTCGGAATCGGGTGGACCCCCTGCATCGGACCCACGCTGACCGCGGTGCAGAGCATGGCCTTCAGCGAGGCGAGTGCGGCCCGTGGTGCGCTGCTGTCGCTCGTGTACTGCTTCGGTCTCGGGCTGCCATTCGTGTTGTTCGCCCTGTTGTTCAGTCGCGCTGCGCGTGCCACCGCGTTCATCCGGCGGCACTACGTCTGGATCATGCGGATCGGTGGCGGGATGCTGGTCCTGGTCGGCCTGCTGATGGTGAGTGGCCTGTGGTTGCAGTTCACCATCTGGCTGCGCACCCTCGTCCCCGGGTTCGAAACCGCGTTGTAGGGCACACTGGAGAGGTGGTCACCACCGCCCCGCCCCCGCTGAGCACCGGAGGTTTCCTGCGGTGGTCGTGGCGTCAGCTGACCAGCATGCGGACCTCGCTGATCCTGCTGTTCGCCCTCGCGGTGGTCTCGATCCCCGGATCGATCCTGCCGCAGCGTGGGACGAATCCGATCCTGGTCGATGAATGGATCGAGGATGCGCCGACCTGGGGACCGATCCTGGACTCGCTCGGATTCTTCGACGTCTACGCGGCACCGTGGTTCGCCGCCGTCTATCTCCTGCTCTTCATCTCCCTCATCGGATGCGTGATCCCGCGTGCCGGTGTGCACTGGGCGGCACTGCGGACCCAGCCGCCGCCCGCGCCGCGCTATCTCACCCGGTTCCCCGGGACGATCGAGTGGGCCGATCCGCGGTCCGAGTCCGAGGTCCTCGCCGCGGCGCGTGACGCATTGAAGGGGTGGCGGATTCGCGCGGAGGACGGTGCGCTCTCCGCCGAACGCGGATTCCTCAAGGAGACGGGCAACCTGATCTTCCACATCGCACTCGTCGGTGTCCTCATCGGTGTCGCGCTCGGGGGACTCTTTGGTTGGCGCGGCAACGTGATCGTGCGCGAGGGGAACGGCTTCTCCAACACGCTGACCCAGTTCGACGCATGGGGTGGTGGTCGACTCACCGGTGACATGGCGCTCGCACCGTTCTCCTTCACCCTCACGGACTTCCGAGTCGAGTTCTCACGGGAGGAGGCGCAGCGTGGCTCACCGACGCTGTTCCAGGCTGAGGTGAGTTACCAGGAGAGCCCACAGGCCGCGCCGGTGCGTGAAGTGATCGAGGTGAACTACCCGCTCGAGGCGGACGGCGCAAAGGTCTTCCTCGTCGGTCACGGCTACGCGCCGCATTTCATCGTGCGTGATGCATCCGGTGCGGTGCTCTTCGACGACTCGGTGCCCTTCCTCCCGCAGGACGGCAGTTTCACGTCCACCGGGGTGCTCAAGGTGCCCGACGCGAGCCCGCAACTGGGATTCACGGCACTCTTCCTGCCCACCACCGCCGTCGACGACATCCGTGGACCGCACTCCACCTTCCCCGAGGCGGACGACCCCTCGGTATTCCTGTCGGCGTGGAAGGGGGACCTCGGTCTCGATGGGGGTGTGCCCCAGAGCGTCTACACGTTGACGACCGAGGGCATGGAGCAGATCGGTCTCGAGGCGCTCGTCCCCGGTCAGACCTGGGAGTTCCCGGAGGGATCGATCGAGTTCACCGGCTTCGACCGGTGGGCCTCGTTCCAGATCGCTCACGACCCGGGCAAGGAAGTGACCTTGATCACCGCCATCCTCGCGATGATCGGGTTGATCCTCACGCTCAGCGTGCGGCGCAGACGTATCTGGGTGAAAATGGAGTCACTGCCCGATGGACGTACGCTTGTGCAGGTTGCCGGCATCGCACGTGAAGACGGCGGCGACGCGACCCGAGAAATCGCGCACGCAGCTCGGTCCCTCGGCGCTCCGGCGGAGTTGATCCCCGAGGAGGACGAGTGAACGGTCTGGCGGAGGCGAGTAGCGCCTTCATCTACGCCAGCATGGCGGCGCTGACTGTCGCCATGATCGCCTTCGCGGTTGCATTCTCGGGCAAGCGCAGCGCCGTCCCCGTCACGATTCCGGCAGGGGATGTGGCACTCCTCGAGCGTCCCGCTCCCGCACCGGGCCGGCGCGCATCCAACATCGGCATGTCGGTCACCTGGTTGGCCACCGCGTTGCTCTTCATCGGCGTTGTCCTGCGCGGGCTCTGGGCGGACCGGGTGCCGTGGGGGAACATGTACGAGTTCTCCATCACCAGTGCCCTCGGCATCCTGCTTGTCTTCCTGATCTGGTCGACTCGACGAGACCTGCGGTGGCTTGGCCTGTTCGTCGTCATCGCCGCGCTACTCACCCTCGGCCTCGCCATCACTGTGCTCTATACCGAAGCAGCGCAGCTGGTACCCGCGCTCAAGTCCTACTGGTTGATCATCCACGTATCGGCTGCCATCGTGTGTGCCGGCGCATTCACCGTCGGTGCGGGTACCGCAAGCCTCTCGCTCATTCGATCGCGAGTGGAATCGAAGAACGGCGGCCAGGTCACCGGGTGGTTGACCAACGTGCCGAGCACGGAACGCTTGCGCACTCTGACCAACCGCGTCCTCGCTTTCGCATTCCCGCTCTGGACCTTCGCGGTGATCGCGGGCGCCATCTGGGCGGAGAACGCGTGGGGTCGGTACTGGGGCTGGGACCCGAAGGAGACCTGGGCCTTCATCACCTGGGTGCTCTACGCCGCGTACCTGCACGCCCGTTCCACGGCCGGGTGGCGTGGCAATGTCGCATCGTGGATCGCGATACTGGGCTGGATCTCGTTCCTGATCAACTACTTCGGTGTGAATATCTTCGTGAACAGCCTGCACTCCTACGCCGGAGTCTGATCTACGTCGTGTTCTCCCCGCGGCGCTTGCGCATTTTGGCCGACCACACGTCGTCGTCGAGTTTGCGGAGGAATCGGGGATCGTCGTCGGGGGCGACCGGACCACGCTTGCGAAAGAACCCACCGTTCTCCGGCGTGACCCGGCCGAGGAAGAACCAGAGCACCCCACCGATGATCGGGATGATCACCACGACCAACAGCCAGAGGAACTTGGGCAGATTACGCACCTGTCCGCGGGGAGTCCGCACCACGTCGATGATGAAGTAGATGTACACGGCAAGAGCCAGCAGGATTCCTACGACTCGGAGCATGCGCACCTCCCCTCGATCCCACCAGGGTAAACCAGGGTCGCGTAGCGTGGAACCGTGAGGCAACCACCCCCGGTCCTGATTTATACGACCATGCGGCTGTTGGTGTTCATCGCGGTGTGGCTGCTGCTCCAACTGCTGACCCCGCTGAGGGGGCTGTGGGTCCTCGTGTTGGCGCTTCTCGTCTCGGGTGCGATTAGTTTCTTCCTGCTCAACCGCCAACGTGATGCCATGAGCGGGGTCGTGGCCGGCTTCTTCGGTCGGATCAACGACCGGATCGACGCGAGCACGCGCGCCGAGGACGTCGACGACCTACCCGAGGGCCAGTCCCAGCCCGAGCGCAAGCCCGGTGACCAGGACCAGGGTCCCGGTGGACTTCAGGGCGGGGATCAACCCGGGTCCACGCGCACCTGACGCCACGATCCGGACCGGGACGATCGCCCACGGGAGGGCGAGCAATCCGAGCAGCGTCCAGGGGGACGTGAGCACGGTCAGGGCGAGGATGCATGCGAATCCGGATACGACGATCGCGACATAGAGCACGCGCGTGCCCCGGTCACTGAGGCGCACGGCGAGTGTGCGCTTCCCGCTCACCGTGTCTCCGGGGATATCGCGCAGATTGTTGGTCACCAGCACCGCGCAGGCGAAGAGCCCGACGCTGAGTCCGGCGAGGAGTGCGGGCACGGTGAGTTCCAGCGTCTGCACATAGGCGGTGCCCATGACGGGGACGATCCCGAAGAAGACGAGAACGAATACTTCGCCGAGGCCGAGGTATCCATACGGTCGCGGACCCCCGGTGTAGAGCCACGCTGCGGCGATCGACGCGAGACCCACCGCGACGAGCCACCATTCGCCGGTGAGGACGACGAGTCCGAGTCCCGCGAGTGCCGCGATGAGGAAGCACAGGAATGCTGCGGCTCGCACTGATCCGGGGCGGGCCAACCCCTGGCCGACGAGTCGGATCGGTCCCACGCGGGAATCGTCTGTGCCGCGGATGCCGTCGCTGTAATCGTTGGCGTAGTTCACCCCCACCTGCAGGGCGACGGCCACGACGAGGGCGAGGAGTGCGCGCGGCGCCACGAATGATCCCGCGGCGATCGCAAGGCCGGTGCCGACCACCACGGGACTGACCGCCGCGGGCAGAGTCCGCGGACGCGCACCGGCAACCCACATCGCCGCGCTGGTCATCGACCCTCCTCGAACATCCGCTGTACGGCGTGGCGGTCGATCTTCCCGGTGTGGAGCAGGGGCAGCGACGCGACGATGCGGGTGCGACGTGGACGTGCCGAGTGTCCCAAGCGCGCGACGACTGCGTCGAGGTGCGTCTCTACCTGTGCATCCGTCATTCCCGTGAAGGCTGCGCAGATGACCGCACCGTCGACATCGTCGGGGAGTGCGACGACGCACGCATCCGAGGTGCCGAGGGCATCGGCGACAGCCGAGAGTGACACGTTCGTGCCACGCACCAGCACGACGTCGTCGATGCGTCCGGTCACCGTGAGTCGGCCGTCGTCGAAGGTCCCGAGGTCCTGGGTGGCGAACCGGCCATGGAATTCCTGATCGGTGTCGAGGTATCCAGCCGCGACGGTGACGCCGGTCACCACCACGCGCCCGTCGTCGATGTCGATGCCGACACCTGGTGCCGGAGTTCCATTGAAGACGCAGCCGCCCGCGGTTTCGGTCATGCCATACGTCTGCACGATCGGGAGGTGAGCGCTGCGCTCGCGCAGCATCGTCGACATCGACGCACCACCGATGAGGATCCGGTGGCAGTGGGCGAGGGCCTGCGGATTCGTATCGAGGATCCGCGACAGCTGCATCGGGACAAGGGAGAGGAAGACCGGGCCGGCCGCCGTGGCCAGGGCATCGAGGATCGTGTGCGGATCGAATGGGTGACTCGGTGGGACGAGGATCAACCCGTGCGGTGTCGCAAGACTGCGCACCGCGACGTTGAGTCCACCCGCGGCGGACCACGGCAGGCTGGAGATCCACTGCGGCGTGACGCCGTCGTGGACATGTGACGTGAGGGCGGTCAGCTGTGCTGCGGTCAGCCCGACCGGGCGCGGCCGCCCCGTCGAACCGGATGTATGCAGGATCACGGCGATCTCCGACGCAACCGTGTCCGCGGGGGCCGCGGACCCGATGCAGATGCATGGGCCGGAGCCATCGAGTGCCCGCGCGAGCGCCGCGAGGACGTCTGGTGCGGAGCCCGCGTCGATGGGGGACTGCATCACGTGCACGGGGCGCGGTCCCGGAATCAGGCTCACCGTGCGAGCGTAGGTGCTGGCGGTAGCGTGCGGATATGGACACTCGGACCCGATACGTGCTTCCCCCCGTCGTCCCCGAGGGTTCTCCTGCCCTCGACGACCCGGCGCACTCGTCGATCACACCGGCGTGCGCGTGGACGTCCGAGGGTGACTACCGCGATATCCGCTACGAAACCAGTGACGGCATCGCGAAGATCACCATCGACCGCCCGCAGAAGCGCAACGCGTTCCGCCCGCAAACCCTGTTCGAACTCGCGGACGCCTTCAACCGTGCGCGTGATGACGACGGTGTCGGTGTGATCATCCTGACCGGCCAGGGGGATTGGGCCTTCTGCTCCGGCGGTGACCAAGTGATTCGTGGCGATGATGGCTACATCGGTGACGACGAGATCGCCCGCAAGGGAATCGGGCGTCTGAATGTCCTGGATCTGCAGATCCAGATCCGCCGCACACCCAAGCCGGTGATCGCGATGATCGCGGGGTACGCCATCGGCGGCGGCCATGTGTTGCACGTGGTCTGCGACCTGTCGATCGCGGCCGACAACGCGCGCTTCGGGCAGACCGGTCCGCGGGTGGGTTCCTTCGATGGCGGCTACGGCTCGGGTCTCCTGGCGAGAACGATCGGTCAGAAGCGCTCCCGCGAGGTCTGGTACACGTGCAATCAGTACGGCGCCGAGCAGGCCTATGACTGGGGCTTGGTCAACGCTGTCGTGCCCATCGAGGACCTCGAGATCGAGACCGTGCGGTGGGCGCGCCAGATGCTGGACCTCTCACCGTTGGCCCTGCGCATGCTCAAGGCCTCGCACAATGCGGCCGACGATGGTCTTGCGGGAGTTCAACAGCTCGCGGGAGATGCGACCCTGTTGTTCTACATGACGCAAGAGGCGCAGGAGGGACGCGACGCCTACAAGGAGAAGCGTCCGCCGGACTTCGGGCAATTCCCGCGCCGTCCGTGACCCTCGAGGCGCTGCGCGCATCGGCGATGCCCTTCGCCGTCGCACTACGTATCCCGTTCCGCGGCCTGACGGTGCGTGAGGGAATGGTCATCCAGGGACCCCGGGGGTGGGGGGAGTTCGCGCCCTTCGATGACTATTCGGATGCCCGCGCAGCACGGTGGCTGGTCAGTGCCGTGGAGGCTGCGTACGCGCCCTGGCCGGATCTGGTGCGCAGTGCGGTGGCCGTCAACGCGATCATCCCGGGGGTTGACGCTTCGACGGCCGGGCTATTGGCGCGGGAAGCCATTGCGGAGTCCGGCTGCACCGTGATCAAGGTGAAGGTTGGCTCTCACGCACTTGCCGACGATGAGGCGCGAGTCGTGGCGGTGCGCGATGCACTCGATGTCACCGGCGGTGGTGCGATCCGCCTCGACGCGAACGGTGCATGGAGCACCGAGCAGGCGATCCGTGCGTTGCGTCGACTCGGGGCATACGGGATCGAACTCGTCGAACAGCCATGCGCCTCGCTGGAGGAGATCGCCGAGGTGCGTCGTGGTGTGGGTATTCCGATCGCGGTGGATGAGTGCGTGCGGCTTGCGGATGATCCGCGGGCCGTCTCGGTGAAGGAGGCCGCCGACTACGCCGTGATCAAGCCTCCGACCCTTGGGGGCGTGGAAGCGAGCATGCGCGTGGCGGAGTCCCTCGGCGTTCCGATCGTGGTGAGCGGATCACTGGATACGTCCGTCGGACTCGCGACACCTCTCGCCTTCGCCGGTGCGTGGCCGGACCTGCCACTGGCAAGCGGTCTGGGAACCGGGCGCCTCGTGGCCACCGACCTGGTGGAGCAGACGCATGTGCCACGGCGTGGAAGCCTGCCGGTTGTGCATCCAGCACCGGATCTCGATCACCTGCTGGCGGCACGTGATGCAGTGCCCGCCGATCGCGTCCCCTATTGGTGGTCCCGTCTGGAGCGGGCGTGGCATGCGGGCGCTGATCGTGCGGTGGAGGGTTGGTTGCGCACGTGACAGGCTGGGGCCCGTGAATCCGTCCACCGCTCAGGCTCTCGTGATCGTCGACGAACTTCTGCGCTGTGGAGTCACCGATGTCGTGCTGGCTCCGGGCTCGCGCTCCGCGCCTTTGGCGCTCGCATGCGCCGCGGCGGAAGAGCGTGGTGATCTGCGTCTGCACGTACGCATCGATGAACGTGTGGCGGGGTTCGTGGCCCTCGGCATCGGCAAGGTCACCGGCGTACCCGCGGCCGTCGTCACCACCAGCGGCACGGCCGTGGCCAACCTGCTTCCCGCGGTGATCGAGGCGCACTACTCGCGGGTACCGATGCTGCTGCTCACCGCGGACCGGCCGCCACGCCTGCGCGATGTCGGTGCGAATCAGACCATTCGTCAGCCTGGAATCTTCGGTGAGTACCCGCGCGCAGCCCTCGACATGGCCGTGGCGCACTCGGGCCGTGGTCAGGTGGCGTACTGGAGATCGACCATCTCTCGCAGCGTCGCCATCGCCACCGACGTCGTGGTTCCCGGACCTGTCCACGTCAACATTCCGTTCGACGCACCACTGGTCCCGGACGATGACAGTCCGTGGGTGGACGACCTCGCCGGACGTCCGGAGGGCCGCCCATGGACTGCCGATGCGCGGTTGATGGCCGGCATGAGCACACCACTCGATGATGTGGTGCAGATGCTCGATGAGGAGGCCGTCGTCCCCACCCGCGGTGTGATCATCGTCGGAGATCACCTGGACGACGTCGTCGAACTCGTGGACGAGTTGGGCGATGCTCTCGGCTGGCCCATCGTCAGTGAGCCGAGTGGCAATGCGGGCGGGTGCACTACGGCCCTCTCCCACGGACCGTTGATCTGTGCGCATGCACACTTCCTTGATCGGCACACCCCGGATCTCGTGATCACGGTGGGTCGGGTCGGGCTGCATCGATCGATCTCACGCCTGATCGAACGTGCCGGAATGCACATCGCCGTCGATCCGAGTGCCGAGTGGCCGGATCCGACCCGGACAGCGGACCTGGTCGTCGCGTCCGTGCCGATGCCGCCGGAGGAGTTCACCGTTGACGACACCTGGTTCCCGGCCTGGCAGACCGCGGATGTGCTCGCGGCAGCGGCAGTGGAGACCGTGTTGGTATCGGCGAAGGATGAACTCACCGGAATGCATGTGGCGCGGGTCGTTGCAGCACTCGCGCCCGAAAACGGTCTGCTCTTCCTCGGTGCGTCGCAGTCCGTGCGGCATGTCAGCTCCTTCGCCGGCACCGCGGCGCAGGAATCGATGGTGATCGGCAACCGAGGAACGTCCGGTATCGACGGAAGCGTCAGCACCGCGTGGGGTGCGGCGTCGGCATTGCAGGCCGGACTCGCGGGCGCCGCCATCGCCCTAATGGGAGATCAAGCCTTCCTCTACGACAGCAATGGGCTCCTCGTCCCCGACGACGAGGAACGCCCCGATCTCGTGATCGTGGTCATCGACAACGACGGGGGTGGGATCTTCTCGACGTTGGAGCAGGAAGCGTTCGAATCGGAGTTCGAGCGCGTCTTCGGGGTTCCCCTCGGAATCTCGCTCCGCAATGTGGCGAGTGCGATGGGAGTCCCGAGTGTGGAGGTGCGAGGCGTCGGCGAGCTCCAGGATGCAATCGCGTCGCGAATCGGAACGGGAACACATGTCATCGTCGCGCGCACAGTGGATCGTGCGGCGGAGGCGCGGATCCTGCGGAACATCGACGACGCGGTGGGGGCCGCGCTCGCTACGAGTTAGCCTCGAGCGCGTCGCGAATCGGAACGAGTTTCGCGTTGGACTCCGCGAGTTCCTTCTCCGGCTCGGACCCCGCGACGATCCCGCACCCGGCGAATGCCCGCACGGTTCCCTCCGTCGAGTCGATCTCGGCGCAGCGAAGCGCGATCCCGAACTCTCCGTCGCCGTGGGCGTCGAACCATCCCACCGGGCCTGCGTATCGACCACGGTCCATTCCCTCGAGATCCGTGATGACCGAGAAAGCGCGCTCCGTGGGCGTGCCGCAGACCGCGGCGGTGGGATGAAGGGATGCGACGAGGGACAGGACCGACGCGGTGTCGGCGAGGCGCCCGGTGACGTCTGTGGCCAAGTGTTGCACGTTGGCCAATTCCAGGACGCGCGGATGATCGGGAACCTCGAGATCCGTGCAGTGCGTGGCGAGTGCGCGGGCCACCGAGCGCACCGCGTATTCGTGCTCCTCGAGGTCCTTGTCGCTGCCGAGGAGCGCTTGCGCCATGCCTTCGTCGGCATCCGCGTCACCGATCGTGCGCACCGTCCCGGCGAGAACCCGCGATGTCACGAGATCGCCGGTGCGTCGCACCAGGAGCTCCGGTGTGGCGCCCACGAGTCCCGCGACGTGGAAGGTCCAGCAACTCGGATAGCGCGCAGCCAAGCGCTGCAGCAGATACCGCACATCGAGTGAGCCTGCGACGTGGGCGATGACATCCCGGGCCAGAACAACCTTGTCCAATTCGCCGCTGTCGATACGCGCAAGCGCCTGCGCCACGGATTGCTGCCATGCGAGAGGCGAGCGCGACCCTTCCGACCACCGCACCGTGGTGGGAGCGTCGGGAACCGAGGTGAGCGGCGGCTCCGTGGGCACCGGCGCATCGAGCGCGGTCACCCAGGCCTGACCGGCACGCATACCGATGACAATGCGCGGGACGATGACTTCTGATGGTTGCCGTGCGTCGAAGGCGAAGGAGCCGAATGCCACGGGTCCGGTCCCGGGAAGGCTGACCGAGTCTTCGATGGTCAGGTGTGCGAGGAGGTCGGTCCACCAGCGCTGCGTGCGCGAAAAGCGCTCGTCACCGCGCACCTGCAATCGCGCTGCAACTCCCCAGCCGATGAGTCCCTCACCTCGGCGCACCCATGCGGCCGTCTCCTCGGGAGGAAGGAGGGCTACGAGGTTGTCCACGTGGGGAAGCGGCGTGGTGATCACCCGCAACGGCGTGCGCGGCACTGCATGCACCTGGGGTTGTGACACCACACAAGGGTAGGGGCAGTCACGTGACGGCGCCCGTCTGCGAGAGTTGACCGGTGAGCAGGGCGGGATTGGATAAGTCACCGAGCGATGTCGCGGCGATGTTTGATGATGTGGCGAGCCGCTACGACCTCACCAACGACATCCTGTCCCTCGGTCAGACCCGCACCTGGCGTCGGGCCGTCGTGCGCGCCGTGGAACCCGTACCGGGGATGCGCATCCTCGACCTGGCCGCGGGTACCGGGACATCGTCGGTGCCCCTCGCGAGCGCGGGCGCGTTCGTCGTGCCCTGCGACTTCTCGCTCGGCATGCTCATGGTCGGCCACACGCGACTTCCGCACCTGTCCTTCGTCGCCGGCGACGGGATGCACCTGCCGTTCGTCGACGGTGCGTTCGATGCCGTCACGATCTCCTTCGGGCTGCGCAATATCCAGGACCGCATCGCGGGCCTGCGCGAGATGCGTAGGGTGACCCGTCCTGGCGGCCGACTCGTCGTCTGCGAGTTCTCCCATCCCACCTGGGCACCGTTGCGCACCGTGTACGACGAGTACCTGATGAAGGCGCTGCCGAGCATCGCGGCGAAGACCTCCTCGAACCCCGACGCCTATATCTATCTGGCCGAATCCATCCGCGCCTGGCCCGACCAGGAGGAGCTCGCCGTCGACATCGCCCGGGCCGGCTGGAGCGCGGTCGAGTACCGCAACCTCAGCGGGGGGATCGTCGCCCTGCACCGGGGGACCGCGCCTCGGTGAACTCTCGGTACGTCGCGGCGTCAGGTCTCGGGGATGGATATGCTTACCGGAGGTCGTGAAGAGTTTCACAAGTGCTCAAGCGGCCGTTCATCACGAGAGGGGTTCCGCGGGCGGTGAACGTCTACACGCCGATCCTGGTCCTCGGGCTACTCGCATTCGGGTTCGCCGCCTTCTCGGTCATCCTCGCGACGTTCACCGGACCCAAGCGTTACAACCGCGCGAAGGTCGATGCCTACGAATGCGGCATCGAACCCACACCGCAGCCGATGGGCGGCGGACGATTCCCGGTGAAGTACTACCTCACGGCGATGATGTTCATCATCTTCGATATCGAATTGGTCTTCCTCTATCCGTGGGCCGTCGCCGCCGACCAGCTCGAGGTCTTCGGGCTCGTCGCCATCGTGCTCTTCCTCGTCAACCTCGCCGTGCCCTACATCTACGAGTGGCGTCGCGGCGGATTGGAATGGGACTGACATGGGTCTCGAAGAGAAACTGCCGTCCGGCGTACTGCTGACCACGGTCGAGAAGGTCGCGGGATACGCACGCAAGGGATCGCTGTGGCCGGCGACCTTCGGCCTCGCCTGCTGCGCCATCGAGATGATGGCGACGGGGGGCCCGCGCTATGACATCGCACGCTTCGGCATGGAGGTGTTCCGTGCCTCGCCGCGCCAGGCGGATCTGATGATCGTCGCCGGTCGCGTCAGCCAGAAGATGGCCCCGATCCTGCGGCAGATCTACGACCAGATGCCTAATCCGAAGTGGGTTCTCGCCATGGGCGCGTGCGCTTCCAGTGGTGGGATGTTCAACAACTACGCGATCGTCCAGGGTGTCGATCACGTCGTGCCGGTCGACGTCTACCTCCCCGGGTGCCCCCCGCGCCCCGAGATGCTGATCGACGCCATCCTGAAGATCCACGACCAGATCCAGGACATGAAGCTCGGACCCCATCGCCGCGCCGAGATCATCCAGGAGGAGCAACTCGCGCTCGCAGCGCCCGCGACCCTGGAGATGAAGGGTTTGCTCCGATGACCGACATCGTCCCGGAGGGCGTGGAGTCGATCGAACTCATCGCCGTGCGTCAGGGTGCATTCGGTGTCTCCGGATCCGGTGACACCAGTGGATTCGGCGGGTTGGTTGCGCCGGTTCTCATGCCCGGACCGTCGAGCCGCCCCTACGGAGACGGGTTCGATGCCCTCGCCGACGAACTCGAACTCTCCCTCGCTGCGCGCGGTCTCCCGGCGCACAGCGCAATCGAGAAGGTTGTGGTCGATCGGGGGGAAATCACCTTCCACGTGCGTCGCGAGCACCTCGTCGAATTCGTGCGCGCCCTTCGGGATGAGCCGGGACTGCGATTCGAACTGTGCATGGGTGTGAGTGGCGTGCATTACCCCTTGGAAGAGGGTCGCGAGCTGCACGCGGTCTACCCATTCCTGTCGGTGACCCACAACCGCCGACTCCGCGTCGAGGTTTCCGCACCCGACTCTGATCCGCATATTCCGTCGATCGTCGCGCTGTATCCATCCAATGACTGGCACGAGCGCGAGACCTGGGACTTTTTCGGCATCGTGTTCGATGGCCACCCGGCACTGACGCGCATCGAGATGCCCGACGACTGGGTCGGCCATCCGCAGCGCAAGGACTATCCGCTTGGTGGCATCCCAGTCGAGTACAAGGGCGCCACCATCCCGCCGCCGGATCAGCGGAGGGCGTACACCTGATGGCCGACATCACCTTCACCTCCCAGGACGTCGACGATCCCTACGCGGGGTCGTACGAGACAACCGAGGGCACCGTCTACACCGTGACAGGTGGCGATTGGGACACCATCGAGGCCGCACCCGAGGGTGAGACCGAGCGGATCGTGGTCAACATGGGACCGCAACATCCGTCCACCCATGGAGTGCTGCGCCTGATCCTCGAGCTGGAAGGTGAGTCGGTCACCGAGGCCACATGTGGCATCGGGTACCTGCACACCGGCATCGAGAAGAACCTCGAGTACCGCTCCTGGGTGCAGGGCGTCACCTTCGTCACGCGGATGGACTACCTCAGCCCCTTCTTCAACGAGACCGCCTACTGCCTGGCGGTGGAGAAGTTGCTCGGGATCACCGACCAGATCCCCGAGCGCGCCAACGTCATCCGCGTGATGATGATGGAGCTCAATCGCATCTCCTCGCACCTCGTCGCCCTTGCAACGGGTGGCATGGAACTCGGTGCCTTGACCGCGATGACCTTCGGATTCCGCGAGCGCGAGTTGGTCCTCGACCTGTTCGAGATGGTGACCGGGCTTCGGATGAATAGCGCCTACGTGCGCCCCGGTGGCGTGGCCCAGGACCTTCCCGCGGGCGCCGAGGAGAAGATCCGCGAGACCCTCCCGCTGCTCAAGAAGCGGATGAAGGACACCGCCGATCTGCTCGTCGACAACACCATTTGGATGGGTCGCACGGTGAACGTCGGGTATCTCGACCTCACCGGGTGCATGGCTCTCGGCATCACCGGTCCGGTCCTGCGCTCAACCGGCCTGCCGCATGACCTCCGCAAGTCCCAGCCCTATTGCGGCTACGAGACCTACGAGTTCGACGTCCCCACCACCGATACCTGCGACGCGTACGGCCGCTTCCTCATCCGCCTGGCCGAGATGCAGGAGTCGATGAAGATCGTCGAGCAGTGCCTCGATCGACTGAAGCCCGGTCCGGTCATGGTCGCCGACAAGAAGATCGCCTGGCCGGCGCAGTTGTCGATCGGTGCTGATGGCCAGGGCAACTCCCTCGACCACATCCGTCAGATCATGAGCGAGTCGATGGAAGCGCTCATTCACCACTTCAAGTTGGTGACCGAGGGTTTCCAGGTTCCCGCGGGCCAGGTCTACTCCGCGGTCGAATCACCCCGCGGTGAGCTCGGTGCGCATGTGGTGAGTTCCGGAGGCACTCGTCCCTATCGAGTGCACTTCCGTGATCCATCGTTTAACAACCTGCAGGCCACAGCTGCCACGTGCGTCGGGGGCATGGTGCCCGATGTCATCGCGGCGGTCGCCAGTCTCGATCCGGTCATGGGTGGGGTGGATCGCTGATGGCCATCTCCGAGACCACTCGCACCGGCCTGCGCGAGATCGCAGACCGATACCCGTCCGCGCGGTCGGCACTCCTGCCGATGCTGCACCTGGTGCAGAGCGAGGAGAACGAGATCACCGTCGATGGGATCAACGTGTGCGCCGAGGTCCTCGGCATCACACCGGCGGAGGTCACCGCAGTCGCCAGCTTTTACACGATGTACAAGCGTCGCCCCGTGGGTAAGCACCACATCGGCGTCTGCACCAACACCCTCTGTGGGCTCCTCGGCGGCGATGCGGTCTGGGACGCACTCAGCGCGGAACTCGGGGTAGGGCACAACGAGCCCACCGCCGATGGTGAGTTCTTCCTCGAGCGCATTGAATGTCAGGCAGCGTGCACCCACGCACCCGTGATGACGGTGGACTGGGAGTTCATGGACGACGTCACGCCGCGGACTGCCTGTGAGGTCATCGAGAGGCTGCGTCGTGGTGAGACCGTGCAGTCCACCCGCGGTCCGGTCATCCGTGACTTCGACGCCACCGAGCACACGCTCGCTTTCCCACTCGACGGCCTTGCGGACGCTCCCTCCGTCGACTCGAAGATGCTCGCGGGTCTCACGATCGCCAAGCAGCGGGGGATGAAGGCGCCATGATCACCACAGGTCTCACCCCGGTCATCACCGAACATTGGGATGCACCCGATCTCTACACGCTCGAGGGTTACCGCCGCTTCGGTGGCTACGAGGCACTCGCGTCCGCGTTGAAGCAGGATCCTGACGCCATCATCGGCCAGGTCAAGGACTCCGGCCTGCGCGGACGTGGGGGAGCGGGCTTTCCCACCGGATTGAAGTGGTCCTTCGTCCCCCAGAACGACGGCAAGCCGCACTACCTCGTCGTCAATGCCGATGAGTCCGAGCCGGGTGCGTGCAAGGACATCCCGATCATGATGGCCGATCCCCATGTCCTCGTGGAGGGCGTGATCATCGCCAGTTATGCGATCCGCGCGAATCACGCCTTCATTTACATCCGCGGGGAGGTGCCGAACGCGATCCGCAAGGTCGCGCTCGCCGTGGAGCAGGCGAAGGCCGCAGGTCTCATCGGAAAGAACATCCTCGGCAGTGGGTTCGACCTCGACGTCGTCGTGCACTCCGGTGCCGGTGCCTACATCTGCGGTGAAGAGACCGCGCTCCTGGACTCACTCGAGGGCTACCGTGGTCAGCCGCGACTCAAGCCGCCCTTCCCCGCGGTCGCCGGGCTCTACGCCTCACCCACGGTGATTAACAATGTGGAGACCATCGCCAACATCCCATTCATCATCGGTCGCGGCGTCGAGTGGTTCCGGCAGTTCGGCACCGAGAAGTCACCGGGATTCAAGGTGTGGGCGGTCTCCGGACATGTGAACAATCCGGGACTGTTCGAAGCACCCCTGGGCATCACGATGCGCGAGCTCCTCGACTATGCCGGGGGAGTTCGCGGTGGTGGCGAGGTTAAGTTCTGGCTGCCCGGTGGGTCCTCGGTTCCGATGTTGACCGCCGAGCACCTCGACCTGCCGCTCACCTACGAGGCGATGGCCGAAGCGGGCACCATGCTCGGCACGGGCACACCGATGATCTTCGACTCGACCGTAAGTGTCGTGAAGGCGGTCACGCGGTGGCTGGAGTTCTACAAGCACGAGTCCTGCGGAAAGTGCACGCCGTGTCGTGAAGGCACGTACTGGATCACGGGCGTCCTCGAGAAGTTCGAGCACGGTCATGGCACCGACGCCGAGATGGACACCCTGGTGAACCTGTGCGGCCAGATCGCCGGGCGCTCGTTCTGCGCCCTCGGTGATGCGGCCGCCACCCCGTATCCGGCGGCGCTGAAGTTCTTCCGTCAGGAGTTCACCGACGCCACCCACACCCCCGTCGACGACACGTTCGATCCCGTCGCCTCGTATGTATTCGCTCCGGCGGTGGCCCGATGACTATCACCACCAACGATTCCCAGGTCGCCGTTCCCTCAGACACCGTCACGGTGATCATCGACGGGGTCGCGGTCGCGGTGCCGAAGGGAACTCTCGTGATCCGCGCGGCGGAACTGCTGGGTATCGAGATCCCCCGCTTCTGCGATCACCCGCTCCTCGATCCGGTCGCGGCTTGCCGGGCCTGCTTGATCGAGGTGGAGGGCATGCCCAAGCCGCAGCCCGCCTGCGCGCAAACCGTCTCCGACGGCATGGTCATCCGCACCCAACAGTCCTCCGAGATGGCACGTCTCGCCCAGGAGGGCGTGATGGAGTTCCTGCTGCTCAACCATCCGCTCGACTGCCCGGTGTGCGACAAGGGTGGCGAGTGCCCATTGCAGAACCAGGCGATGAGTGTCGGGCGTCCGGAATCGCGATTCACCGAAGACAAGCGCACATTCCCCAAGCCGATCAACGTCAGCGCGCAGATCCTGCTGGACCGCGAGCGCTGCGTCTCGTGCGCGCGCTGCACGCGGTTCGCGGAGCAGATCGCCGGTGACCCCATGCTCGAACTGCTCGAGCGTGGTGCCCAGCAGCAGGTCGGTACCGCCGAGGATCAACCCTTCGACTCCTATTTCTCCGGCAACACGATCCAGATCTGTCCGGTGGGCGCACTTACCTCAGCCGCCTACCGATTCCGTTCACGTCCCTTCGATCTGGTGTCGGTTCCCACCACATGCGAACACTGCGCATCCGGGTGCTCGCTGCGCACGGATTACCGCCGTGAGGTGGTCACCCGTCGCCTCGCGTGGGATTCCCCCGAGGTCAACGAGGAGTGGAACTGCGACAAGGGTCGCTTCGCGTTCGTCTACCAGACCGAAGGTCGGATCGAGTACCCGCTGATCCGGGAGAACGGTGAACTGCGCGTCGCGTCCTGGCCGGAGGCCATCGACGTCGCCGCCCGAGGGCTCGCCGAGGCTTCGAGTCACGCGGTCCTGGTCGGCGGACGCTCCACCGTCGAAGATGCCTACGCGTACGCACGATTCGCGCGCGCCGCACTCCGCACGGATGACATCGACTTCCGCGCCCGCGCTCTCTCCGACGAGGAGCACGCATTCCTCGCCTCGCGCGTTGCCGGCTCGCCGGTGTCCGTCAGCTACGAGAAGCTCGAGTCCGCTCCCATCGTGCTGCTGGTCTCCTTCGAACCCGAGGACGAGTCGCCGATCGTCTTCCTGCGTCTGCGCAAGGCCGCGCGGGCCGGAACCCGCGTCGTGAGCGTGGGTGCGGTGCGCTCGAAGGGCAGCGAGAAGGTCGCCGCGGAGATGGTGTGGTGCGCACCCGGCGACGAAGCCACCGCGCTTGCATCCCTGCCCGCAGAGATCGTCGACGCGCTCGCCACCTCGGGCGCCGTGATCATGGTGGGTGAACGTGCGGCACTGAGCGCGGGGGCCCTCAGCGCGGTCGCAGCACTTGCCGATCGCACCGGTGCCGCCCTCGCATGGGTCCCGCGCCGCGCTGGTGAGCGCGGAGCGCTCGACGCGGGAGCGATCGCCGGGCTGCTTCCGGGGGGGCGTCCGCTCTCCGACCCGCAGGCCCGGAGCGAGGTGTCTGCCCTGTGGGGGGTCGATTCGCTGCCGGATCCCGGAGTCGCGGGGGAGGCCCTGCTCGCCCGTCTCGGCTCCGTCGACGCGGCGGTGATCGGCGGAGTCGAACTCTCCGATTACCCGCAGGATGTCTGCGCCGCCCTCGAGCAGGTCGGCTTCATCGTCTCCCTGGAGAACCACCACTCGGCCGTGACCGAACTCGCGTCCGTCGTTCTTCCCGTCGCCGTGGTCACCGAGAAGGCCGGGACGTTCCTGGACTGGGAGGGTCGTCCCCGCCCGTTCACTCGGGTGCTGCGCGATGCGCTCACCATGCCCGATGCCCAGGTGCTCGGCATGATCGCCGACGCGATGGATCGTCCCGTCGGTCCACGTGACGTGAACGCGTTGCGCGCAGAGCTCGGAACCCTCGGTCCCTGGCGTGGAGCGCGCGCCGACGCACCTCGCGTGCCTGCGGGACCGCGTCCCGATGGACTCGTGCTCGCAAGTTGGCGTCACCTGCTCGACTCCGGTGTGATGCAAGAGGGTGAGCCCCATCTCGCGGCCACCGCCCGGCCTACCGTCGCGATGGTCTCGGACGCCACCGCACGACGGCTGGGACTCACCGAGACCGCCACCGTGCACGGCCCCGCGGGCATGGTCACCCTCCCGGTGGAGATCGCCGATGTCGCGGAGTCGGTCGTCTGGGTTCCGATGAACTCACCCGGCTGTCATATCTACCGCGATCTGGGCGCGCGTCCGGGAGACATCGTCCGCGTCACGGCGGGGGGTGCGCTGTGAGTCAGTTCGGACTCTTCGGCACCGACCCGTGGTGGTTGGTGATCGTCAAGGTTCTCGGCATCTTCGTGATGTTGGTGCTCCTCACCCTGTTCACCATCTGGTGGGAGCGGCGCGTGGTGTCTCGGATGCAAAACCGCATCGGACCCAACCGTGTCGGCCCGCAGGGGCTCCTCCAGTCGCTGATGGATGGGGTGAAACTCGCCCTCAAGGAGGAGATCCTCCCCAAGGCTGCCCACCGTGCGGTCTACTGGATCGCACCGGTGATCTCTGCAACTGCGGCGTTCCTCGCGTTCGCCGTGATCCCCTTCGGCCCGACCGTGTCGATCTTCGGTGTCGAGACACCGCTGCAGTTGACCGACTTCCCGGTATCGGTGCTCTACGTGTTGGCCATCGCGTCGATCGGCGTCTACGGATTGGTGCTCGCGGGCTGGTCCTCGGGATCTACCTATCCGCTCCTCGGCGGTCTGCGCTCCACCGCGCAGGTCATCTCCTACGAGATCGCCATGGGACTGTCGTTCGTCGCGGTGTTCCTCTACGCGGGTTCGATGTCGACCTCGCAGATCGTCATCGCTCAGGAGCCGATCTGGTTCGCGGTCATCCTGCTGCCGAGCTTCTTGATCTACGTCACCGCGATGGTGGGAGAGACCAACCGTGCACCCTTCGACCTTCCCGAGGCCGAAGGTGAACTCGTCGGCGGTTTCCACACGGAGTACTCGTCGCTGAAGTTCGCGCTCTTCTTCCTCGCCGAGTACATCAACATGGTGACCGTCTCCGCCCTGGCGACCACGCTGTTCCTGGGCGGGTACCTCGCGCCCTGGCCGATCTCCCTCTGGGAGAGCGCCAACACCGGCTGGTGGCCGATGATGTGGTGGCTGCTCAAGGTGCAGATCTTCATCTTCGTCTTCATCTGGTTGCGCGGGACGCTGCCGCGTCTCCGTTACGACCAGTTCATGAAGTTCGGGTGGAAGGTGCTCATCCCGGTCGCCTTAATCTGGACGATCATCGTCGCTGCCGTGCGCATCCTGCGCGACCAGGTCGCCCTCACCAATACGGAACTGCTGATCGCCGGTGTCGTGTTGATCCTCATCCTGCTCGTGGGGGCGTGGGTTCTCCAGGGACGCTCGGAGCGTCGTGCGCAGCAGCGCGACGCCGCACGGGCGACCCGGGCCGAACGTCAACTCGACCTCACCGCCGGTGGTCATCCCGTTCCGCCCATGCCCGGCCAGACCTTCGAGTACACGCCACGGCGGAGCGCGTTACTCACGACGCAGGCCACGATGAAGGAGGCCGAGGATGCCTGAGCTACCCCAGGCCGTGCGCGGCTTCGGCGTGACCTTCACCACCATGTTCACGAAGGTGGTCACGGAGCAGTACCCGGAGCAGAAGGACAAGTACCCGCCGAAGCCGCGGTTCCATGGCCGTCACCAACTCAATCGCTGGCCCGACGGTCTGGAGAAGTGCGTCGGCTGCGAACTCTGTGCCTGGGCGTGCCCGGCCGATGCGATCTACGTGCAGGGTGCGGACAACTCCGACACCGAGCGCTTCTCCCCTGGTGAGCGGTACGGACGGGTGTACCAGATCAACTACCTGCGCTGTATCTTCTGCGGCTTGTGCATTGAGGCCTGCCCCACCCGGGCGCTGACCATGACGAATGAATTCGAGCTCGCCGACGACAATCGCGCGGACCTGATCTACGAGAAGCAGGACCTGCTCGCCCCCCTTCTTCCCGGGATGGCGCCGCCCCCGCACCCGATGGTTCCGGGTACCACCGAGCAGGACTACTACGCCAACAAGATCACCGGCGCGGTTCCCGAAGGAGAATCTGTGTGACGGAAGCGGTCTCGGACTTCAATCTCGGGGAGACCATCGTCTTCTGGGTATGCGGCGGCCTGGCCGTACTCGGCGCCCTCGGCATGATCATCTCGCGCAAAGCGGTGCACAGTGCGCTGTTCATCGCACTGACCATGATCAACCTCGCGATCCTGTACGTCGCGAACGCGGCTCCGTTCCTCGGCATGGTGCAGGTAATCGTCTACACCGGCGCAGTCATGATGCTCTTCCTCTTCGTGCTGATGGTCGTGGGCGTGGATTCCTCCGACTCCCTCGTCGAGACCATCAAGGGCCAGCGCCTCGCCGCACTCCTGCTTGGCATCGGCCTCGGACTGCTGCTCACCGTGGGAATCGGCTCCGCGCTGACCACCTCGACCACCGTGGGACTCACCATGGCCAACGACGCCGCGGGCGGCAACGTGCAGGGTCTGGCGCAGTTGATGTTCGACGACTACGTGGTCGCCTTCCAAGCGACCGCCGCCCTGCTCATCACCGCCGCCGTCGGGGCCATGGTGCTCGCGCACCGCGAGCGTTGGACAGCGCGCAAGAGCCAACCGGAACTCTCCGAAGAACGGTTCCGCGACGGTGGGCATCCCGGGAATCGGCCGGGCCCCGGTGTGTATGCCCGCCACAATGCCGTCGATACGCCCGCCCTGCTCCCCGATGGCAGCACGAGCCTCGATTCTGTCCCCGGTCCGCTGCGCGCCCGCGACGACGTCCGCGACGTGGATCCCGCCGATGTCGACGAGATCCGCGAACTCACCAAGGGGGTCGACTCGTGAACCCCGCCAACTATGTGGTGCTGGCAGCGATCCTGTTCAGCCTCGGCGCCATCGGCGTTCTGGTGCGTCGTAACGCGATCATCGTCTTCATGTCCGTTGAGCTCATGCTCAACGCCGCGAATCTCGCTTTCGTGGCCTTCGCCCGGATGAACGGCAACCTCGACGGACAGGTGGTCGCCTTCTTCGTGATGGTCGTGGCTGCGGCGGAGGTCGTCGTGGGTCTCGCCATCATCGTGACGATCTTCCGAACCCGAAGATCCGCATCCGTGGATGAACCGAACCTGTTGAAGTACTAGAGCCGAAGGATCACCGTGACGTCTGACGTGTTCTCGCTGCTGTGGGTGCTGATCGCGCTCCCACTCGCGGGTGCGGCGATCCTGCTCTTCGGCGGGCGGCGCACGAACTCTTGGGGCCCCCTCCTTGCCGTGCTCACCGTGTCGGGTTCCGCCGTCCTCGGGGTGCTCATGCTCCTCGGCCTCATGGAGCTTCCGGCCGAGGAGCGTTCGATCACCCAGACCGTGTATTCGTGGATCGCGGTCGGTTCCTTCCAGGTCGACTTCGCGCTGCAACTCGATCAGCTGTCCATGGTGTTCGTGCTCCTCATCACGATCGTCGGCGCCTTGATCCACATCTACTCCCTGGGCTACATGGCGCACGATCCGGACCGCCGGAAGTTCTTCGGCTACCTCAATCTCTTCGTTGCGGCGATGCTGCTGCTCGTCCTGGCCAACAACTACCTCCTGCTGTATGTGGGCTGGGAGGGTGTTGGCCTGGCCAGCTACCTCCTGATCGGTTTCTGGCAGTACAAGCCCTCGGCAGCCTCGGCGGCGAAGAAGGCGTTCATCATCAACCGCGTCGGTGATGTCGGACTATCGCTGGCGATCATGCTCATGTTCGTCACCTTCGGTTCGGTCACCTTCGACGAGGTGTTCGGACAGGCCGGCGAGGCGAGCGAGGGGACGCTCACCGCGATCGGTCTCCTGCTCCTCCTGGCTGCTGCGGGTAAGTCGGCGCAGTTCCCGCTCCAGGCCTGGCTGCTCGACGCCATGGAAGGTCCGACACCCGTCTCCGCGTTGATCCATGCGGCCACCATGGTCACCGCGGGTGTCTACCTGATCGTGCGGAGCAACGTGATCTTCGATGCCGCAGTCTGGGCCGCCACCGCGGTGGTGGTCGTAGGCCTCATCACCATCTTCATGGGCGCGATCATCGGATCGGCAAAGGACGACATCAAGAAGTCCCTTGCGGGCTCGACTATGAGCCAGATCGGCTACATGGTGTTCGCGGCGGGTCTCGGACCGATCGGGTACGTCTTCGCGATCTTCCACCTGCTCACCCACGGTGTCTACAAGGCGGGACTGTTCCTCGGTGCGGGCTCGGTCATGCACGGAATGAACGACGACGTCAACATGCGCCGCTACGGAGCCTTGAAGGGCCTGATGGTGATCACATTCATCACCTTCATGGCCGGGTATCTCGCGATCATCGGCATCCCGCCGTTCGCGGGCTTCTGGTCGAAGGACGAGATCATCCACGCGGCCTTTGAGCGCAATGCCGTCATCGGCGTCGCCACCATCCTCGCTGCGGGGATCACCGGCTTCTACATGACGCGCATGATCGCAATGACCTTCTTCGGCAAGGCGCGGTGGGAGGACGGCGTCCACCCGCATGAGTCACCGCCGGTGATGACGATCCCGTTGATCATCCTGGCCATCGGTTCGACGTTCCTCGGCATGGCGCTGCTCTTCTGGGGCAACATCGAGACCTGGCTCGAGCCGGTCACCGGTTTCGCGTCCGAGCCCACCCCGCTGCCTACCTGGGTCTACATCGCGGTGACCCTCACCGTGGTGATCATCGGCGCGATCATCGGCTGGGTGATGTATGCCCGGCGCCCCGTGCCGATCGAGGCCCCGCGTGGATCATGGCTGACCCGCGCAGCGCGTAAGGACTTGTACGGCGACGCCGTCAACGACGCACTCGTAGTCCGCCCGAGCTTCGCCCTCTCCAAGGCACTTACCGTCTTCGATGCGCGCGGGGTGGACGGCCTTGTGAATGGTCTCGCCGGGTCGGTGGGTGCGATCTCCGGTCGGCTCCGGCGGACCCAGACCGGCTTCGCTCGGTCCTATGCCCTGTCCATGGTCGGCGGCGCGCTGCTGGTGGCCCTCGCCTTGGTGCTGGTGCAGACATGACGTTTCCCTGGTTGACCGTGCTCGGTGTCGTGCCCCTCGTGGGCAGCATCGTGGTGGCGCTGCTGCCGGCGTCCCGCGGGACATTGGCCAAGCAGGTTGCGCTGGTCTTCTCGCTCGTGACCCTGGCGGGCACCGTGGCGATGAGCCTGCAGTTCGACGGGTCCTCATCGCAGCCGTTCCAGTTCGTCGAGAACTATCCGTGGATCCCGGCCTTCGGTATCTCCTACGCGGTGGGTGTGGACGGCATCGGCCTGGTGCTCGTCGCGCTGGCCGCGACCCTGGTGCCGTTCGTGATCCTGGCGGGATGGAACGACGTCGACGACTCCCGGGGCTCGGTGAAGGGGTACTTCGCCCTGATCCTCGTGCTCGAGACCCTGATGATCGGGGTCTTCTCCGCCACCGACGTCTTCCTCTTCTACGTCTTCTTCGAGGCCATGTTGATCCCGGTCTACTTCCTGATCGGGCGCTACGGCGGACCCCAGCGTTCCTACGCTGCGGTGAAGTTCCTCATCTACTCCCTCGTGGGCGGCCTGTTCATGCTGGCCGCCCTGGTCGGGCTCTACGTGGTCTCCGCCCAGGAGTACGGCAGCGGCACGTTCAACTATGCCGCCCTGGTGGGTTTGGACATCGACCCGAATGTGCAGAAGCTGCTCTTCCTCGGCTTCTTCATCGCCTTCGCGATCAAGGCACCGCTGTGGCCCTTCCACACCTGGTTGCCGGATGCCGCGGGTGCCTCGAAGGCGGGAACGAGCGTTCTGCTGATCGGCGTCCTCGACAAGGTCGGCACCTTCGGCATGATCCGGTACCTGCTGCCCATCTTCCCGGCCGCCAGCGACTTCTACGCGCCCGTGGTCATCGGCATGGCGCTGATCGGGATCTTCTACGGCGCATATCTCGCACTTACCCAGAACGACATGCGCCGCCTCTTCGCCTACTCCTCGATGTCCCACTTCGGGTTCATCGCGCTGGGCATCTTCGTGTTCACCTCGCAGGGCATGACCGGATCCGTCGTCTACATGGTCGCGCACGGCCTGTCGACCGCGGCACTCTTCCTCACCGCCGGGTACCTGATGGCGCGACGCAGGGGCTCCTCGCTCATCTCGGATTACGGCGGTGTCAACAAGGTTGCCCCGGTGCTGGCCGGGTTCTTCCTGATCGCCGCGCTGTCCTCCCTGGCCCTGCCCGGCATGGTCTCCTTCATCGGCGAGTTCCTGGTCCTGCTGGGCGCCTTCGAGTTCAACATCTGGATCGGCGCGGTGGCGGCCCTGGGGATCGTGATCACGGCGGCCTACGTCCTCCGTGTCTATCGGCGCACGATGACCGGCCCGCTGAACCCGGATCTCACCGGCATGAGCGATCTCAACGGTCGCGAGATCACCGCGCTTGTTCCAATCGCCGCACTCATCATCGTGCTCGGCCTGTTCCCGTCACCGTTGACCGACGTCATCACTCCGGCCGGTGACCTCATGCTGGCGATCAGCGACCAGATGCCCGACGTGGACATGGCGCAGGGAGGTGGGCAGTAATGGAGTTCATCTCACCGGAGCTTGACTACGCCGCCTTGGCACCGATGATCGTGGTCGGTGTCGCTGCGATCATCTCGGTCCTGGTCGAGGCATTCGCTCCGCGCTCGGTCCGGCGCTTCCTGCAGTTGGTGCTGGTTTTCGCCGCCCTGATCGGTGCTCTCGCCCTTGTCGTCCTCAACAGCGGTATGCGTGTGCTCACGGGTGGACAGTCCATCGCGCTCGATGGACCCGCATGGATCATGCAGGGCACGATCCTGATCCTGGCCATTCTCGGCGCACTGTTGATGGCCGAGCGGGGGATCGATCCCTCCGGTGACGCGTTCGCTCCCCGTGCATCCGCTCTACCCGGTTCCGAGGATGAACGGCAGTTCACCATCCGCGGGTATCTGCAGACCGAGGTGTGGCCGTTCCTGCTCTTCGCGGTGCTGGGCATGATGCTCTTCGTCGCGTCGAACGATCTCCTGATGATGTTCATTGCGCTCGAGGTCATGTCCCTTCCCCTGTACCTGCTCGCCGGAATGGCCCGCCGCCGCCGCCTGCTCTCCCAGGAGGCCGCACTCAAGTACTTCCTCCTAGGCGCCTTCTCCTCGGCCTTTTTCCTCTTCGGTGCGGCACTGGTCTACGGCTATAGCGGATCTATCGCCTTCGGTCCGATCTCCTTCGCGATCACGACGAAGGCGGGGGAGAACACTCTGCTGATCATCGGCATCGCGATGCTGCTCGTCGGCCTGTTCTTCAAGATCGGTGCGGTTCCCTTCCACCAGTGGACCCCGGACGTCTACCAGGGTGCTCCGACTCCGGTGACGGGCATGATGGCCGCGACGGTCAAGGTCGCCGCGCTCGGTGCTCTGATGCGCCTGCTTTATGTTGCCTTCGGCGGCGTGCGGTGGGACTGGGAGGTCCTGCTGTGGATCATTGCGATCCTCTCGATGC
>Ga0169931_10002229_pt1 | contig 31677 bp, 29 predicted proteins | sample Kivu_15m_20L_FD_129675 | JGI IMG/M metagenome (GOLD analysis project Ga0169931, IMG submission 129675) | Freshwater microbial communities from Lake Kivu, Western Province, Rwanda to study Microbial Dark Matter (Phase II) - Kivu_15m_20L... | ecosystem: Environmental > Aquatic > Freshwater > Lake...
GTCATCCGGCATGAACCTGGGCATCATGCGCGGTGGCCTGTTGGGCTCTGCCGGCTTCTCGTTCTGGTTCTGAATTGGTTGCCCGCGTAGCGGGTGCGACGGCGAAGCCCGGCTGTTACACAGTCGGGCTTTTCTCTTTTTGTCGTTGCGGCGATGCCGGGCGGCAGATTTGCTCCATTACGCGCAGCTGGCGGGTTATTCTTCGCCGGTGCCAGCCAGAATCTGGAGCTCAGAGCGAAGCAGCACGATCTCTTCGTTTAGCTGATTGCGCAGGTGTTCAGCCTCTTCGAGGCGTCCGCGCAGGGTGTTGATCTGGTTTTCGAGCTCGCTGACCCGCGCGCCAAGGTTGGCGTTATTCTGCTGCAGAAACGTCTGTGCTTCATCAAGCGCACTCTGCAGTCGCGTAATGTTCTCCTCGGCACGCAGCGCGAGCTCGGTCAGGCGGGTGCGCTCGGACTCGAACTCGGCGATGAACTCTTCCTGTCGGGCGTGAATGGTGGTGACCTGCACTTCAAGGTCCTTGCCGTCGGCAGCGAGGTAGCAGCCGACCGAGGCGAGCGCCAGCGGCAGCATGCTGAGCAGGGCAAACAGCCGAGAAGAGGTTCGGGATGGTGTAGAGGGCTTTGCGGGGGTACGAATCATGCTGGCATCTCCTGCGTGTAGCTCGCGGAGTGTGTAGCCGAACGGCGGCTGGGTGGCAAAACTCCCGTGCGGTAGTCGCGCCAGTTTGCGTTGAGGTGCGGAGAAAAAACGAAAAAAGCCACCTGTGAAGGTGGCTTTGGTCAACGCCGAGGCGAGGTCAGCGGCTTAGCGCCAGCTGGTCTCTGCGCGGCGGTTCTGGCGCCAGGCGTTCTCGTTGGAGCCGCGAGCAGCGGGCTGCTGCTCGCCGTACGACACGGTGTTCAGGCGGGTAGCGGGCACGCCGTTGCTGGTGAACCAGTCACGGACGACGTTTGCACGACGCTGGCCGAGGGCCTGATTGTAGTCGTCGGTGCCGCGCTCATCGCAGTGACCTGCGACGGTGGCGTTGCCTTCACGGCGGTCGAAGCATGCGCGGTTGTCCTGCATGGTAGCCGTCTGGTCAGCGCGGATGCGTGACTCGTCGAAGTCGAAGTACACGGTCTGGAAGTTTCCGGAAGCGCATGCTTCAGGAATGGCGACGCAGAAGTGACGCTCGCAGCGGTGGTTTTCGGGGCAGTCGGCGTCGGTGTTGCACTCGCCCTGCACGCAGGTACCGTTCTGGCAGAAGTAGAACTGACCCAGGTCGGCGCAGTCAGCATCGCTGAGGCACTGCGGTCCGCAGACGCCGTTGCGGCAGACCTGACCGGGCGGGCACGGATTCTCCGGGCACGGAGCGGGGCCGCTGCGCACGCAGTAGTTGTCCTGGCACGCGAAGCCGGCGGCGCAGTCGTTGTCACCGCGGCATTCACGGCAGCGGCGATCCACGCAGAACGGCTCGTCAACGCGAGCGGTCTCGCCCGTGCGGTTGTTCGTCTGGCGATCGCGCTCAATGTAACGACGGCAATGCTTGTCCTTCTTGCACTTCGGGTAGCGACGGCAAGCCGACAGGGTGAGCGCGCACATCAGGAAAATCATGCCGGCGATCACGAACCGGTGATACTTCGAGAACTGGGTGAGATTCATATCCTTCCTCTAAAATCGGGGGGTGAACCCAAGGGTTTCACGGCAAAACAACCAGGCGCCGTGGCAATGTCTTCACGCATAGCGTCAATGGGACGCGATCCTATGCCACCGCCTCTGTACCGCGTCAACTGAAACGACTACATAAAAGACCGGTATGAGCACGTTATTCGACATTCTGTTTCGTGTATTCTAAAAGTTGAACCTATTGCAACCCTCTGATTTCACTGTTCGATCCGCCCATCGCCGTCCAGAAAACCGCTGGGTTACGCGTCTCGTAATCGCCATGGCGAATGCTTTTGGGGCTTGTGTGGCCGACCTCAGTCCGCGCGGTGTACCCGCTGAACTCCTGGTCGCACCCGAAGCCATCGCGGAGTCGGGCACAGCTGAAGTCCCCATTCTTCTGATGGCCCTCAATCAGTCTCCCGCAACACAGACCCGATGGGACGGGGCCTTTCGCTTTCGGGCGGGGCAGGTCACGGTACAGGCGGATATCGTCTGGCTGGCCACGCGTCGGCTGATCGTCGTGCAGCCTTTCGCGGCGCTCCGGTCCGATCTGCAGTGGACGCTGGAGTCTGGTGATGCGAGTGTGCGGACCCGTGATGGGCGCGAAATCCGCATCGTGGAGGCCGGGTATCCGCTGACACGGGCTGCCGCCCTGCCTGCAGTGCCTGACCCCAGGCCAACCGTTGCACCTGCAGTAGAGAGCGTCGCTGCGATCCTGCGATTTCGCTGCGGCTCCTGCCATAACGATGACGGCTTGCTGACCCCGCTCGACTCGGAGTCGCTGTTCGCGTGGTCACAGCATTCGGAAGGGTTACCGCTTGTGAAGCCGTTTCGACCGGAAGCATCGGTGTTATTGCATCGCATTCTGCCCGATTATCCGCTCGATGGCGTACAGCAGCGCATGCCACCCCCGTGGTCAGCTGTGCCGCCGATGAGCGACGAAGAGGTTCGGCAAATCGAAGCGTGGATTCTGTTGGGCGCGCCCCGTTGAACCACGACGCATGCGGTCAGGGGGCCGCGGTCGCGAGCGCGCGGTCGAGCTGCGCCGCCAGCCCCTCCACATCGTACCCGTCCTGCACCATCACGCCGTTGATAAACAGCGTCGGTGTGGCACTCAGGCCTGCGGTAAGGCCTTCCTGTCGCTCTGCGTTCACGATGGCGAGTATGGCTGGATCGGCCATATCTGTCTGAAAACGCTCCAGATTCATGCCGATTTGCTCAGCCCACGACAGCAGCAGCGCGTTGGCATCCGTCGCGTTCTGAAGCTCGCGCTGATGGGTGAAGATCAGGTCGTGCATCTGCCAGAAGTAGCCCTGACGGTGTGCCGCGTGCGAAGCCAGAGACGCTGCCAGCGCGTTGCGGTGCGATTCCAGGGGGAAGCTCTTGTAATAGAAGCGAACCCGGTCGCCATATCGCTCAGCAAGCTGCCTCACGACATTCGCCAGCTCGGCGCAGTGCGGGCACTCGAAGTCAGCGAACTCCACCACGGTAACGGTCGCCCCCTCGGCACCTTTCCAGGGCGTGTTGGACAGGTCGAAGGTGTGGACGCGACGCGCGTTCGCGACGTGCTGCGTCATGGCGTCTGAAATCTCGAGGTCGCCCGCGGACTCTTTGATCATCCGCATGCCGATCTCGGCCGTGGTGACGGCCAGCATGCAGACATCCTCCGTCTGCAGACACGCGTCCAGGCTAGACGCGGTACCATCACACGGGCAGAGCTCCGCTTCGGCGATGCTCAAAAAACGCACGCGCTCATCGATATCCAATAGCCCAAAGTTGAGCAGCGGGTAACGGTCTGGAGCAGGCGCCCCGGCTTGCGCCACGGCCGCGGGCTCGCCGCTGGCCTCGGCTGGCGCTGCCACCTCTTCGGGAGCCGCCGCGTGCGCGTTGCCGGTTTCCGTCGCGGGGGTGCCCGTATTGCGATCGCAGCCCGACAGGAGCGAGATCGCAACCCACGTGCTCAATAACAGAGTAACATTCTTGGTCATGGAAGCCTGATGGGGCGCATGCCGCTGGGTTGCGGTCCTGAAGGACCGGGACTGTAATCAAAAATAGGGAACGGTCAACCTCGGGCCGGACGTCGCACAGCAGGGCCAGATTCGGGGTTCGATAGAAGTCGGCGCAACAGTGAGCAGACGTCCAATGGATACGCTGAATGGGCAGGGCGGCGGAGCTTTGAGCTTGTGACGTGACGGCCGGGCGGGAGCCTCTCCGAATGATGACCGCGACGGGCTGTTCCTGATCGCGACGTCCGCCCGGTGAAGCGAGCGCACATTCCCGCTGGTACTTCCACGGTGTGCTTGAGATTCTGCCGCAAGTGCGGCATTTCCGCGGCGCCTTTCACGTCTTTCACCGGTTGCCCTGTGTCGTCCATGCGATCCAACGCTCTGTCTGCCCTGTATGGGGCTTCGCTTTTTTTTCTGATCGCCTGTGGTTCGGAGGATGACTCGGGTGCAGCCCCGTCCTTTGCGCTGGATAGCGTGGGGGCTCCATGTGACGCATTTTCGCCATGCGGACCTGCTGGTAGCGTGTGTCTGCCCGATTTTCCGGGGGGATTTTGCGCGATTCCGTGTCTTACGCGCGTCGATTGTCCGAACGGTGCTGAGTGCATCGAGTATCAGGACACGGCGGTTTGCGTGGCTGGCTGTGCGAGCAGCGTCGATTGTCGAGCCGGATATGTCTGTGAAAACACGGAAGGACTGGACGGCTATGTCGCGGCCGTGTGTGTCGTGGACGACGGCAACGCACCGGCGCCGGGTTCGGACGCGGGCGCCGGAGATGCGGGTGGCGAGCTGGATGGCGGCGACGTAGAGGGTGGAACCGACGGCTCCGGATCTCAGGCAGACGCCGGCTTACCTGTCGCCGATGGCGGCGCAACCAGCCCGGACTCCGGTGATGCTGGTTCGCCACCCTGAGTTGTGCTGGACGTCGCCTGTGCGTAAGACTTCGTAAGGGTCGGGTCAGCGCTTGCGGGGATTCAGGAACAGCCGCGTCGTTCAGGCTTCGACGAGCGCTTTCACCATGGAGTCCCAGGCGAATTCGCCCGCTGCGCGGGCGACGCCCTCGCTCAGGCGTTCTTCCATGTCTTCGTCATAGAATCGCTGGATGGCACTGGCGAGGGCGGAGGGGTCGGCTGGTGGAACGAGGAGGCCCGTCTGGCCTTCGTGAACCACATCGGGCAGGCCGCCGACGCGTGACGTAATGACGGGTTTGCCGCACGCATATGCGATTTGCACAATGCCGGACTGAGACGCATTGCGATACGGCAGCACCACCACGTCGGCAGCTGCCATAAACAGGGAGACCTCGTCGTTTGGAATGTAGCGCAGGTGCAGGTGAACGCGTCCCTGCAGCTTCAGGTCCTGCACAAGGGTCTGATAGCGAGAGATGTCGTCGTAACATTCTCCTGCGACAATGGCTTCGATACCCTCTGAATCGGGAATGCGGGCGAGCGCTTCAAGGAGCACATCGACGCCTTTGTAAGGACGAATCAGACCGAAAAAAAGCACGACCCGGTGCGCCCCACTCCCCAGCTGAGCTCGCGCCGTAACCTTGTCGGGCATCGCGGCGGGTGTGAACAGATCGTACACAGGATGCGGGTGGACACGAATGTCTGCGCGTGTTCCCACGATGTTCTCGAGCCGGTTCTTCTCGCTGCGTGCGTGAACAACAAAGGCGTGCGGAATGCTGTACGCGGCGCGAGCCAGCCACTTGTCCCAGGGTTTTGCCTCGTGCGGGAGCACGTTGTGGCAAAGAAACACCACCCGTGTTCCTGATGCACGTGCTGCCGCAGCAATGGAACCGAAAGAAGGTGTGAAGTAGGAGTGCCACCACTGCACGATGAGCAGCTCGGTCTTTCGAGCACGAACGGCCTGAGCGGTACTCACCCACGAAACAGGGTTTACGGAGTCCACCGTTCGCTTGGACTCGACCTCGAATGCGGCGTCCGACGTGTCGGTCTGTGAGGTGCCCGGAAAAAGAAAGTCCGGGTACTGCCGCGTGAGGTTCAGTACTCGGACGTTGTGTCCCTCCGCAATGAGCTCGCGATAGAGCCGGGTCGTGTAGTGAGAGATGCCACCGCGATAGGGATAGACGGGTCCGAGCAGGTCGATGATCACGCCGCTACCGTCGAAGGGGACGAGCCGGGTGTCTTCTGCACAGGGCGTTCTGGCGACGGAGCGACAGCGCCGGGCACATAATTGGCCAGTTTCGCCTTGATGATGGTCTTGCCTACCTGCGAGAGCGCAAACGGCGAGAGCAGAATATTGGCATAACTTTGATTTGCGAGCGGGCAGTCACACTCACCACGGCGAATGCTCGCCCGTACCTCGTCGGCTCGGCTGGAGTGCCAGATTTTCCAGAAATCGTAATTAACAGCCTTCAGGTTCCCGAGTGATTTGGAATCACTCAGAATGGCGCAGGGCCAGACATCTCCATACGCCGAAATATGAACATTCGAGATACCGGCATAGCAGGGAATGACCTGTTTCCGGTCTCTCAGCCATAGCCGAGTAATTTCGTAATAATAATGACGCATGCCCTGCGTCAGCAACTCGAGGCCGGATGCTTCGCGCAGACGTTCGAAGGTCATATCACGAAAGATCGAGATCCCCTCTCCGTACTGCTCACTCGTGGGGGTAATTCCCGTGCCGACATTGCGCATTTCGACCCGTTCTTCGGCGACCTCGCTAATGTAGGTATCGACTTCGAAGCGTGCCGATTCGGCAATAATATCAGGGAGTGTGTCGATGTTCATCGTCGAGATGACCGTGCCGACGCCAACCCGAAGGTGGTCGTATTTGCGACGCAGCTCGGCCAGGAGGCCGAGTGTCTCGACGAGTTTTTTGTAGTTTCCAGGAATTCCGCGCACCCAGTCATGAAACTCACCGACGCCATCGAAGGACGGCTTGATGGTGAGCTTGGTGCCAGGCGACCACTCCTGCAGACCCAGCAGCATCTCTTCGGTGAGCGCGGCGATGCGCTGTGGGCTGAGCGCATTGGTGGGGATATGGACAACCGACGGCTTCAGGTGTGTCGCACCGACGCGAACAATATCGACGATGTCCTTGCGCAGAAACGGTTCACCGCCGGAGATATTGAAGAAATAGACCGAGGTGTCGATGCTGCGAAATACCTTCTCCATCTCTTCGACGGTCAATTCCTCGGCCAACCGTTCTTTCTCGGCAGGGTAGATTTTCCAGATGTCGCAACTCTGGCAGCGCGAGTTGCACATGTTGGTAATGGAGACCGTGAGATTGATGGGTGCCGGTGGGTCGATGACCTTGCGGTAGGCGAGAGCATAACCGGACAGTCTTGGCAGGATCTCGGAGATGGCTCGGGGTACCTTCATGGGACCTGACCGGGACTACGTGTTGGTTTGGGTATCGGCATTGAAACCGTGGAGCGCGTGCACCGGGTATTCGTTGCGGAGCCGATGGTTCTGATAGGTCATCATTTCGGCCAGTAGCCCAAAGGTGATGAACTGCGTGGACATCAGCGTGAGCAGAATGCCAAGAAAGAGCAAGGGGCGATGACCAATGGGGTAGCCCAACGACCAGAGGGAGGTCAGATAGAGCAGCACGCCGAAGCCAAGAATGCCCATGACGAGTCCAAGTCCACCGATCAGGTGGAGGGGTCGTCGTTCGTAGCGGGTAAGGAACAGGACGGTGAGCAGGTCCAGAAAGCCGCGCGCGAATCGACCGGCGGCGTACTTGCTGAAGCCGTGAATACGAGGCCGATGCGAGACCTTGATCTCAGTGACACGAAAGCCGGCGCCGTCTGCGAGCACAGGAATGTAGCGGTGCATATCGCCGTAAACGGTGATCTCGTCGATGACCGCGCGGCGGTAGGTCTTGAGGCCACAATTCATGTCGTGAAGGGTCAGCCCTGTCGCGACCCGACTGGCATAGTTGTAAATCTTTGAGGGGATGCGCTTGCTGGCCGGGTCATGTCGAGGCCACTTCCAGCCCGAGACCAGATCTGCCTGATCATCGAGGATAGGGGCGAGCAGCTTGCCGATCTCGCCGGGATCATCCTGCAGGTCGGCGTCCATTTGCGCCACGTAGGCGCCGCGAGCGTAATGGAATCCCACGGACAGCGCGGCCGCTTTGCCAAAGTTACGCCGCAGGTGCACAGCACGAAAGCGGTGGTCAGCGTCGCAGATGTGCTTCTCGAGCTGTCGCGAGCCGTCGTTGCTGCCATCGTCGACGAAGATGGCTTCCCAGGTCATGCCGAGCTCGTCCATCGCAACGCGAATCTGCCGAGCGAGCTCTTCGAGGGACTCGCGCTCGTTGTAGACAGCGATGACGACGGAGAGTTGCGGGAGGGATCCTGTGGGCAGGTCGTCCTTTCCGCCATTCCCGAGTCGGATGACGTTGCCTCGAAACGAGGGTGCGTCCAAGGGATCGGACGGCTCATTGTGGACGCGGGCAGGCGACGCGCACATGCAGGATGCAGCGGGATGCGAGGAGAGAGTGAGGGCGTTCGTATCACATCTGAGTGGAACGTCCAACGTCGCGGACAAAAACGACAACGGGGCGGCAAAGCCACCCCGATGTGAAGTTCAGCGCAGGTTCCTGTTCAGGAAGCGCACACCCAGACCTTCACTGAAGCAGCCACTTCGGAGTGCAGTCGGAGTTCCACATCGTAGATGCCGAGATGCTTGATGGGCTCCTTCAGGACGATCTTGCGGCGATCCACTTCGTGACCGGCACCTGCGAGCGCAGACTCGATGTCACGATTGGTGACGGAACCGAACAGCCGGTCGTCATCTGCGGACTGACGCGTGATCGTAATGCAGAGGTTCTCGAAGCGAGCGGCCTGATCCTGCGCAACGGAGCGGAGGCGAGCGCGCTTTTCTTCGAGCTGGCGAAGGTGGTGTTCAAGCTGCTTCTTGTTGCCGCTGGTCGCCTGAATGGCGAGTCCGCGGGGCAGCAGGAAGTTACGACCGTAGCCCGGCTTGACGCGAACCAGCTCGCCCATGTGACCGAGGTTCGGCACATCTTCGGTAAGAATGACTTCCATGGCGACTCCTGAGCGCCGATTGCGGCGCGAAAGATAAAGCGAAACGTAATGAACGAACGCGGCGACCCGTTTGGTGCCGTCACGTCAGCTCATTCTTCTTCGTCCATGTCATCGACATCATCGTAGCTGACGTCAGACTGATCAGGACGCTTGCCGGAATCCTGACCGTCTTCCAGCACTACGGTCAAGAACTTGAGTACGAGGTCATTCAGTCGGAGGATGCGCTCAATCTCTGCGATCGCATCCGGGCGTGCGGCGTAGCGCACGTACACGTAGATACCGAAAGACTGCTTCTGCATCAGGTAGGCGAGCTGCCGCTTACCCCACTCCTCAATGCGACGCACTTCGCCCGAGAACTGCTCCTCGATGATCGACTTCACGCGCTCGGTGATACGCGCCTTGTCGGCCTGCTGGATATCAGGGCGAAGGATGAACGTGGTTTCGTATTCGCGAATAAGGGACATGGATTCTCCTTTCGAAGATCGCCCCCTTTTGGGGAGCAAGGAGTAACGGACCTGACTCAGTCGGCGGCCCGCCGGACATACACCGGATCGACACGCCTTCGCGCATCGCGGGAGCGCGGCCTTAGCACGAGTGCCGCGCAGGGAGCAAGAACCATTATGCCACTATTTCTGCGCGTGGATTACGTTCTGGGCGTCTACCAGGCCATCGCGAATGATCCGCTCTACCGCGTCGATGCCCGTCTCGCACAGTCGCTCCACCGTCGCAGACTCGTCGCTGCCGAAACGACCCAGCACCCAGTTCGATACCTCACCGACGAGCGGCCGCCCCACCCCCAGTCGGACCCGAAAGTAGTCCTTGCCCGGAAGGTGTTGATCCAGCGAACGCAGACCATTGTGGCCCGCATGACCTCCACCCACCTTCAGGCGAACCTGCCCCGGTGGAATCTCGATCTCGTCATGCAGCACGATGACGCTCGCGGGGGTCAGCTTCCAGAATCCCGCAGCGGGCCCGACCGACTCACCGCTCAGATTCATGAACGTCTGTGGCTTTAACAGCAACACGTCCCGATCCAGAAGACGCCCTGAACCCAGAACGGCTTTGAACCGCTTGTCGTTCATTACAACCCCACAACGGACCGCCAGACGGTCGAGCACCTCCCAGCCAATGTTGTGGCGTGTGCGATGGTACTTTTCCCCTGGGTTGCCAAGACCCACCACGAGCACTCGCCCCGGCGGGACCCGTATATCTTTCGACATGTGGAGAGTCCTGCGCCGAAGCCCGGTGGATTATTCGCCCTTCGCGCCGCGCTTACGGACGATTCGGATGACCGGGTAACGGTTGCGGTAGGTGAACTCGCAGCCTTCCGGGGCCGTCATTTCGTCGATGTACAGCGACACACCCAGCTCCAGCGGGGTCACGTCGTGGACGACTGTCGAGGGAATGTCCCTGATCGCGCACTTCAGGCGAACATCGCGCTTCACGATCTGCAAACGGCCACCGGCGCGCTCGCCAACCGACTTGCCCACCGTCGAGACGGGAACGTCCACTTCGATCATCTGCTCGTCGCGCACCACGTAGAAGTCCAGGTGCGTCAGCACGCGCTTGACCGGGTGGAACTGACGCTCCTTGATCATGCACTGGAACGTCTCGGCTCCGAGCTGGACGTTGAACACATTGTTAAAGCCAAACGGCGTGGTCAGGATGGGGTGCAGCTTCTTGGGCTCCACCGACACGACGCGGGCGTCCACACCGTTGCCGTAAATGACGGCAGGAATCAGGCCGGTCGCGCGAAGGCGACGACCCACGCCCTTGTTTCCACCATCACGGGGCGATACTTCGAGGGTAAGCTTGGACATGTTCTGGGCTCCAGGATGTGCGTCATGGGTGGACGCGGATTGGCGCGGCGTTGCCGGGTCAGCTGAACAGTGCACTGACCGATTGTTCGGCATGTACGCGCTTAATGGCTTCGCCGATCGTCCGTCCCACGGTTAACACGCGGATACGGTCGCATTGCTCAGCCGACGATTGAAGAGGAATGGTGTTGGTCACGTAAACGGCGGAAAGATCCGACGTGGCAATACGTTCTACTGCCGGTCCGTTAAAGAGCCCGTGAGTCGCAAAAGCGAGCACTTCTGTGGCTCCGTTGGCTTTCAGCGCCTTCGCTGCGCTGCAGAGCGTGCCGGCGGTGTCGATCATATCGTCGATGATGAAGGCCCGCTTGCCCGCGACATCACCAATGACGTGCATGACCTCTGACACATTCGGACGGGGACGACGCTTGTCGATGATCGCCAGCGGTGCGCCCACGCGCGTCGAGGCCCAGCGCGCGCGCTCCACACCGCCGGCGTCCGGGGCCACGACCACGACATCGCTGTCGGTCTCCATCAGGGCGCGCATCTCGTCCACGAGCACGCGTGTGCCGTACAGATGCTCCAGCGGAGTACTGAAGAACCCCTGGATCTGAGCCGCATGAAGATCCATCGCCATCACGCGATGCACGCCGCTTGCCATCAGCAGGTCCGCCACCAGGCGCGCGGTGATGGGCGCCCGGGGACGATCCTGACGATCCTGACGGGCGTACGCATAATACGGAATCACGGCCGTGATCGAACGTGGGCTCGAGCGCTTCAGCGCATCGATCATCACCAGCAGCTCCATCACGTGGTCGTTGACCGGACGACTCAGCGACTGAATCACGTAAACGTCCTTGCCGCGTACGCTTTCTTCAATCAGGACATGTACTTCGCCATCAGCGAACCGTCCAAGCTTCACGTTTCCGAGCGGCAGCGACAGATACGACGCGACCTCATTGGCCAGCGCGGGGTTCGCGCTTCCCGTCAGGAGGGTGATCGAGTTGTCGGTCGGCTCAACCATGTCGAATCTCGGGCGGTGCCGGACATCCGGCCTGAGCTGGGTTGCTAGGATTCGAACCTAGATAAGCGGTACCAAAAACCGCGGTCCTGCCATTAGACGACAACCCAGGACGCATTGGTTTGCGTGCCCACTTTCACGAGGGCGCGGCGCCATTAGCACTGCTTCGCGGGCTGAGTCAAGGTACAGGGTACGACGATCGAGCTGGCCTTCCTGCAATCGTGTACGCGTTCCGCCGGCTCCGGCTGTTCTTCGCCTCGTGTGACGGCACCCTGAAGATCCTTCCCGGCCCGCTCCGCTTATGATCCGTTCGGTGATGTGCAGATGGTCAACGACCGTCCTACAATCTGCAGGGTGCCGTCACAACGCTCGCCGACCGGGCAGGGTGCCGATGTGTCATCGCAGGGGCGGACACACTTGAGGGCGCCGGTGGCGGACTCTGCGCACAACAGGCCCGTTCCACATTCGACGCCGGGCCCACAGGACTCGCCATCCGTCGCTGCACCAGCAATCTCACACCGATTGTCACCCGCGAGCGCTGGAACGCATCGCTCGCCCAGCGCGCAGCAGCCTGCTCCCGACGGAACCGCTCGACAGATCTGAGGCTCCGGAATGGCACAACCCAGGATCGTGCCGGCGTCGCCTGAACCGCCCGTTGGGTCATTCGATGCGTTCAGCAGCTCTATAAACCCAGCGTCATCGTACACGAGAATCTGCCCTGGGTCACCGCAACCCACCACCAGCGCCAGCAGCATCGCGGGAGCGCTCGCTGACCACCGCCCTGCAAAATGCGCTACCAGGTGCATACCGCAAATCCTGTGCCTGCTGTGACGCAGGCGTTCCCGGGAGGACACTGACCAACACCCAGCGCCGGATCGCAGGGGATCACGCACACAGAGCCGCCGCCTGACGTTCCGACGCAAGTTGTCTGAAATCCGCCCGTTGGCAAACAGTAGGCTCCGCAGGGTGGCGTGCAGATGCCGCTAGCTCGCCCGGGAAGCTGAATGCACACGTCGGGCGAGATGCACGCCCGCGCGTCGTTACAAGGTCCCCAGGTGGGTGCGGTCGCATCGGGCAACAGAAGGCACGCCCCAACACTCTCCTCGGTACCATCGCCATTCACATCCGCGACAAGCGGCTGGCCCGCATCAATCTGCAGCAACGCACACTCGGCGCGTTCACCACACGTATCAACAGGGCAGTCGTCGGGAAAGCAGAGTGCAGCACACACGGCTGTGCCATTGGCGCTGCCCACACAGAGCTCGTTGGGTGCGCAATCTCGCGAGGTGGCACACAGGGCGGCAGGACGGTTCGCCTCCAGCGCCAGCTCACAGAGTGGAAAAGGCGTCGGAACGGCATCCCCGGGGCCGACGTCCAGCAACAACCCAACGTCCGGTGTCCCGGGCGACGGTTGTGTGGTTGATTCACACGCTGCCAGAGCGGCGAGGAACCAGAAGGACCAGAGCCATCGAGTCCGTGGCGTGGTGTTCAAGACGCCTCGCGGACTGATACGCCATTAGTTGGCGATGCAAAGGCCGTTTGCACCCTGCACCGGAACGCAGGAGAAGTTGGGCGGGCAGCCGGCATCTGAACCGGACGTGCATGGCAGAAGGCACTTTTGAGTCTCTTCTCCGCTCTCAAACGATACGGTCACACAGGTGCCAGCGATCCCTTCAATGGTCGGGCAATCTGCGTTCGATGCACAATCACCAGAGCAGATGCTGTCGGCATCCGGTGAGAACCCGATGCAATCCAGACCGGAGGCGCAGAGGTTGTCCTGATCGCAGGTGAGGTAGTCGGTGACATCGCCAGTGGGAGGCTCAATGCAACCACCGAGAGCGGTGTCCGGGTTGCCGTCGCCGTCGAGGTCTACTTCGGCGGGGGTCTGCTCCTCCGTTGCGGGATCTACCGCCACGAGCGGTACACACTGTTCCGTTCCACCACAGGTCTGTCCACACAGATCTGGCAGGCAGATGGTGTAGCAAAGGGGGCCCGGCGTATTTTGCAGCTCGAGGCAGGCTCCGGTTGTTCCGCACGCAGCTTCATCGGCGGGATCACACGTCTGTCCAAGATTTTCCGACACACCAAGCAGATCGCAGGCAGCGGTCAGATCTGTGCCTGCATCCGGTTCCGGGTCCGGATCGGGGCCTGTGCCGGCATCATCTTCAGGGACAACGCCCGTATCGAGCGACGTGTTCGCGTCTTCGTCATTGCCGCTCCCGCCGGCATCGTTGCGAGGACGGTTTGGGTTATTGTCATCGGTCGCCTCCGTCCCCTCTTCCGCGGAGTCATCTGCGCAACCAATAACAATCAGCGATCCCATGGCGAGACCGGAGAGAAGCAACAAACGCAACATCATCTTCGACATGGATACCTTCGCCGTGCTTGAACCGACTCTCTGCAAACGCAGTCGTTGGATTCTTACGTCGAACTGCGGTCAGTGTCAAAGGCGTGTCCCAACCTTTTCGTCATGAGGTTGGGCGGCACCGCCTCAGACGTCTCGTCAGAAGGTCTGCCGCCGTGATGGGACAAAAACGACACACGGGCCGTTTCAGGCCCGTGTGCAATAAAATCCTTCAACCGTTTCAGGCGCTTACGTGCCCGGGCTCCGGATTAGTTCTCGAGGCAGACGCCCATGAAGTCGGGCACCTGGCTTCCGAAGACGCCCGTGCGGCACGAGGTGCCGGCGGTGCAATCTCCCGGGAAGCCTTCGCGGCAGATGCCAAGGCACTCGGCGGTTCCCTGCGCGATCTCGATGCAGAGGGTGTTGTCTTCACCGCAGATGGTGCCTGACTCGGTGCAGCGGTCGCCCACGTTGCCCGGCTGGTCGGTCTCGACGCAGAAGCCGAATGCGTTGCCAAGCAGCAGCGGAACGCCGTTGCAGCTCTGACCGGCGCCGCACACCTGCGTGCCTTCGCCGAAGCCGTCGCAAAGCGGTGAGCAGGTGCCTTCCGTGTCTTCCTCGGTCTCCGACAGGCAGACAGCGAAGTCTGCGCAGCCGCCGCCCAGGAAGCCCGGGTTGCCGCAGGTCTCGCCGCCAGAGGCGACATCTTCGGCAGCCGGCGTCGAGCACTGACCGATGGCCTCAACGGCACGGTCATCACGCTGATAGAACGGCAGGCAGGAGTCGCCAGCGTCGTCGCAGCCCGGGTAGCTTCCTTCGGGACGACGCGGGAACGGCTCGCAGACCTCCTGACAGAAGCCCAGACCGGCGATCGAGATCGGAGCACAGGCGTTTTCGGCCTCACCGACTTCGTTCAGGGTCACGACCGGGCCGCCCTTCGCTGCGTGCAGCAGGCGGAGTGCACCTTCATCGGTGCCGAGCTCGGGCAGTGAGTCGGTCACGAGAATGGCTTCCAGGCCCGACGTCGCAGTGCCTGCAGCTACTGCGGTGTACAGCGTGTCAGCTTCGACCTCGAACACGCCGGTTGCGATGGCGGGCTCGGAGTCCGGGTCGGCGCCAGCGGCGCGGATAGCCAGCGAGTACGAGCCAGCAGCGAGCTCGACGTACGCGCTGTCTGCGCTACCGAGCACGCCCGCGAAGGACAGGCCTTCGCGGACCGGCGTTGCCGATTCCACGGCGATATCAACGATACCGGCTGCGGGCGCCGCGTGGATGGCCACGGCAGCGGCGGAAGCCGAGTCGACGGTGTTCGGGTGAGCGAACGGCACGAGCTCCACGTCTCCACCCACGTTGAAGGCGGAGATGGTGTAGAAGGTGCCGGACGTCAGGGTAGCGGTCAGGGCTGCAACCGGGGGGACATCAGCGGGCACATCGCCAGCGGCAAAGATGTACACCGTGTGAGCGCCAGCCGGCAACTCAACCCAGCCGCCCAGCGATGACACATCACCATAGGCCAGATCTTCGATCGCGGCGGTGGTGCAGCCGGCAGCGCCGCCTTCACAGTCCACGTAGATGTCGACGTTCGGTGCGCCGAACGCGCCGTGGAACGGACGGATGTAAGCGGTGCCTGCCGCGACCGTCTGTGCAACCGGGCCGACCAGCTCAACCGTCGGTGCGCCGTCCACGATCAGGGCGACAGCGGTGACGACGGTGCCGCCGGGGACACCGGCAATGTCGATCGGGCCAAGCGTGATATCGCCTGCGTAGATGTAGCCAAACGAGTCGCCAGGGGCGATGTTCAGCAGCGCTGCAGCGCCGTAATCGACGTCGCTGAGACCAACGCCGAGGTACACATCGACTTCACCGACGCCACCGGCAGCGTGAACGCCACGCAGACCGGTCGAGGGCAGGGTGTCGGTCGCGGTCACATCCGCGACCGTGATGATCGTCAGGTCGCCGTCATCGTCGATGGCGGCGATCGCCGTGCTGGCGGTGCCGTCGGTGGACGTGAAGGCGACAGGAGCGAGGAGTGCACCATCGGCCGAGCGCAGCTCGTACGAGTAGGCACCCTCGGCGAGGGTCAGGTAGTCGCTGGCCTCACCGAAGTCGGTGTCGCCAACCACTTCGGGGCCCGCAGCAGCGCCACCGCAACCGGCCAGAGCGCCGGAGTTGGGGTTGCGGGGATCGCAGAGCGAGGTACAGACGCCCGGGCTGCCTTCGGCTTCTGCCACGCAGATCGAGCCTTCGGCGCACTGGCCAAAGTTGCCCAGGTCCAGATCGCACTGACCGCCGGCCGGAATCGGCGCGGCTGCGATGGGCGTGCACAGCCAGTCGTTCAGGCCAAAGCGGCCCCATGCGGGGGTGCAGGTAGCGCCGGTCGGGCACTCGTCTGCGCTGAAGGGCTCGCAGGCCTGCGCGCAGATACCCGGCTCGTTGTCCCCCGATGTGTCGAGCACTTCCTGACACTCGCATTCGCCGCCTTCGAGGCAGAACTGCGTCTCTTCTTCGGTCGTGCAGGACGTATCTGCGTCTGCGTTGCAAGCCTGCACGCAGACGTTGCGGAAGCAGGTCAGGCCACCCGCGCACTGGTCAGCGCCCGTCAGGTTACCGTCTGCGTCGGATTCCAGCAGGCACGCGTCGCCCACGTCGCCGGGACCAGCGGTTACGCAGAAGCTCGCGCCATTGCCAACCGGGTTGCAGGTGCAGTCGTCATCGCCGCACGCAACCGTCTCACCGAGCGGGGTCACACCCGAGCAAACCGTGGGATCGGGTGCGCCGTCTTCGCCGAACTGCGACGTGCAGTCGCCCGGCACACAGACGCCGTCCAGCACGTCGCCCGTGTTCGGATCGATCGGCGGCTCGGGATCGTTCAGTGCAAAGCAGAACGTGTTGCTGCGGGGCGGGCAGTTGCCGCCTTCCGAGCTCTCCGTCAGCGCGTCGGCGCAGCGCTGAAGGCACTGACCCAGACCCGTGTCGCACAGGAACGAATCCGTGGACTGGCCGTCTTCACTGCACTCCTGACCAACGCGCGTACACGGCACCGGGGTGTCGTCTTCCACACAGCAGCCCGACTCGCAAATGAAGTTGTCACCGAGCGCTTCGCAGTCGCGAGCGCGGGTGCAGGGATCTTCGCATGTCGAACCGTCAGGCGTCGGGCCAGCGTCGGTGTCGTCACCAGGGGTGGTGTCCGGAGTCGTGTCATCCGTGACATCTGGCGTCGTGCCGCCGTCGCCCTCGCCACCGTCGTCTCCGCACGCCTGCATCGAGACCGCCGTGCCTGCCACCAGCATGCACACCAGCCACCTGTTCAAACCACCTTTCATGAGCACTCCTGAGGATCATTCCGTTGGTCTGCGCTTCCGCACTGGAAATGCAAACACTGGACGTTGCAAACCCCCGCTCTCGCGAGGGCAACCAAACCGCGTTCGACAGTGTCTTCTCAAAGCCTGCACCGCCGCTAACGGCAAAACTAGCGCACGGATGTAGAGTAACCCCCATGCCAAGTCAAGCTGTGACGCGGACTTGTCGCACGACAAACCACGCGGTCCGGCAACGCGCCTGCCCCCTTACCGCAACACAACGCTCACACCGTGCGCCCTACCTGTCCTCACCCGCTCGGCTTCACCACGCTCAACAGACCTTTTCTTTTCGCTTGTCACCCACGACACCCCTCACTACACATGCAAAGGTTGATCGTGAGCGCCCGAATCGCTGTGCCGTTCGGATACCTCCGGAATTTGCGGGTCTGTCACATGATTGTCGTTCCGCCCGTACGCTTCATTCTACCCAACCTCTTCACACTCGCCGCCACACTGTGCGGGTTCGCGATCCTCGTCATCGCCAGTGAAGCCACGTCCGCCCGCGAGTTCTTTCTCGCCACGACCCTCATTCCGCTCGCCTGTTTTCTTGACGGCTTTGACGGCCGCATCGCCCGCATGGTCGGCGGAGAGTCCCGATTCGGGGTGCAGTTCGACAGCCTGAGTGATTTCGCCACCTTCGGCGTCGCACCTGCTTTTCTCATTTACCAGTGGGCTCTCGAACCCCTGGGCGTCATCGGCATCGCCGCCGCGTTTAGCTTCACCGCTGCCGCCATGACCCGACTGGCCCGTTTCAACGTCGCGGCTGAACAGGATGGCGGTAAATCTCGCTACTTTACCGGACTGCCCTCTCCAATGGGCGGCATGGCCATCGCCGCGCTCATCTCGCTCGAAACCGGGTTTCTGGGGCGTGAACAAACGCTCGACGCTGCTCGACCGGCCCTCGCCGTGTTCGTCGTCCTGATTGGACTCCTCATGGTCTCGAATGTCCCCTTCCGAACGTTCAAGGATGTGCGACTGACGCGCTTCAATCGTCTGATTCTGACGAGCATACTCGGTGGTGTGTTTCTGGTCGGGGTTCAGTACGACTTCATGTTCGCCCTCTCCGTGTGCCTGTTCGGGTACCTCCTCTCCGGTGTCATCGGGTCGGTGTTCATGCTTCGTCGCCGCGTTGTGGTGCCCGGAAGCGCATCGTCCCTCGTCCACGCCGTCTTTGACGACGAAGATGACGAAGATGACGAAGGTGACGACGACGACGACCTGAACTGAGTCACGCGCCGTCATAACCACCCCGGTTTCAGACGTCTCCCCCGGTATGAGCACCTGGGCAGGGCGCCACTCCGAGACCGCCGCAGCGCTTCTCACAGCGCGCTGCACTTCGTTTCACGACCGCCCTGTCAATCTGTCGCTCTTCGCTCGACCGTCCACGGATCTTCGGGGTAGTCGATCAGCTCCAGCGTCAGGCCTTCGGGTGGAGCGGTCGCCCCTGCCTTCGTGCGATCGCGAGCCTCCAGGACCCCAGCCAGCCAGTCCGCGTCACGCCGCCCTCGGCCGACATCGACCAGGGAGCCCACCAGATTGCGCACCATGTACTTCAGGAACGACGACCCGCGCACGTCCACCTCGATGCTGTAGCGACCGACGCGCTGCACCTGAATACTGCGCAGATGTTTTACCGGGCTGCTGGCGTCGCAGCCCGCCGCACGAAAGGAGCTGAAGTCGTGCTCCCCAACCAGCACCTGAGCAGCAGCATGCATCGCGTCAGCATCCAGCCGATGTTTGATGTGTGCTGCCGTCCACGCATGGAGCGGATCAGGCGCATACGAGTCCTGAATCCGGTACCGGTACCATTTGCCCCGTGAGGCGTGTCGCGGATGAAAATCGTCGCGGACGGTCTCGATACGCTGCACCACAATCTGTGGAGGTGTATGAAAATTCAGGGCTTTGTAGATGTTTTCGAGCGTGTGTCGATCGTCGGCAACGAAGGATGCCACCTGACCTCTGGCATGCACACCCGCATCGGTGCGGCTTGAGCCCAGCACGTCGATGGGTTCGCCGTAAAGGCGGTGCAACGCCTCACGCAAGGCCCCCTGAATGGTGGGGACCCCGTGCTGAAATTGCCAGCCGTGAAACGATGTCCCCAGATAGGCCACCTCGATGCGGTAGCGCATCAGAACTCGAACGCCAGACCAATCCAGAGCTGGTTTTGCGACAGACTCCAGCTGGTCGAGCTGCCGAAGTCATCGACGCGGGAGAGCATGTATTCGGCAAACAGGTACGAGTTCACCACGCCCACGTTGGTCGCAAAAGAGGTGGCCATACCGGGTGAGAACGCGTCCAGCAGCAGATGGACGCCGAACGCGGCATGCCAGCCCGAGGTTCCACCCGAACCCCGGATCGGATCGCCTTCGGTCGCAGGTACTTCGGAGACGTTCTTCTTGGCGTCGCGCGCGGCCCAGAAATAGTAGTCCAGGCCGGCCTTGACCGAGAACGCGAGCGGTACGTTGAAACGACGGTGGAGTACGTCGAACCGGTACACGGCCGAGGCGCGCAATGGAATCACGGTCAACGAGGTTCGATCCGGGCTCTCTTCGCCGTCCTCGGTGACCGCATTGCCACGCACGCGGTTGTATCCGATGTGGAAACCGGCGCCGACGGATCCGAAGCCATCCCAGAACTGGCGATCGTATTCCAGCTCGACGTTGTAGGGTCGCCGACCATCAAAGGCCGTTGCGTATGGGCTCACGCCGCCATCAAACTCATCGTCAATGCCGGGGTTGAAACGCGAGAAGCGAAGTTCAAACGCGTTTTTTCCGTCAGTTGGGGTGTTGAGCGAGATCTCAGCCGATGCCAGCGAGGCGGGCAGCGCGCAGGCCAGCAGACCTGCTGTCAGAAGGTTCTTCATCATGAGCGAGCCCCTCGACGGCGAAGGGTCCAGAGGAGACCCAGAACAGCTGCGGCGCCCATCATGCCGCCATCAGGCACGCGAGCCGAAGAACACAGGCCGCCCTGCTCCACTCCGCCAGAAGCCAGGTACTGCTCGTAGAAGTCGCGTGTGGGTGTGGTGACGGCCTGCTCGACGTTCGAAAGTACGCTGCGATTGCCGTCGCTATCCAGCATGACGACGGCCACGTTGTAGGTCCGATCTACCTGCACGCCATCCGTCAGCGTCACGCTCTCGGTGACAGCCGACTGTGCGCGCGCACCGACCGTCTCTTCCGGAAAATCCCCGGCGACGAGCTCACTTTCGCTGTAGTACACGATGTAGTCGTCGGTCTCGTTATCCGTACTGGGCAGGCTCCATTCGACCGAGATGCTATTTTCGCCCGCGCCGACCGAGTCGAGCGTGGGGGCGATGGGGCGCGACAGGTTCAGGTCGACCGAGATCTGCGAGTTGACAAAGTCGTTCGCGTCGTCGCCAGGGGTGGTGTCGGATGGATTGGTGTAGATGATGCCGAGGATGTACTCGCTGTCGTCGTTTCCGAAACAGGCCTGTGTTTCGGAGATACCGAGCAGGGACTGCAGCGCGATGGTGCGGCTAACGGTCGTTCCGTTCAGATCGTCCGAAGAGGAGAGCAGGATGCAGCCTTCCTGATCGGCATCGACGGTGGTGCTTGTAAACGAGCAGGTTGAGCCGGGAGGCTGCAGCTTGATCGCAAACTTGGTGTTGTTGGGCGGCGAGGTGTTGAACTTCCACTGCAGCGTCACCTCGGGATTCTCATCGATCAGCGTGAGGCAATCTTCGATGTTGACGGTCCAGCGGGCATTGCTGGTGTCTTCGTTGCCATCCTGCAGATCGAGATCGAGGATGTCGCGCTCCGAGACCGCGAACTGCGCAAGGGCCGGCGATGCCACGAGCAGGGCGGCAGTGGTGAAGCCGGCGACGAGGATGCCAGACAGCTGACGCTGCCACCACCCGGACGGGAGTCGTCGGACCACGGGCGGGTGGTGCAGAGAATTCATGGGCGATGGGGTGTCAGCGGGCACGTAAAATCCTTTTCTGGTGCAACACTTCGGCAATCTGAACTGCATTCCAGGCGGCGCCCTTCAGCAGGTTGTCGCTCGCAATCCACAGATGCAAGGTTGCGGGCAGCGAGATATCTTCCCGCACACGACCAACCAGCGTGTCAATTCGTCCTTCGCAGTCACGCGCGGTCGGATATTTCCCCGACGCTGGGTCATCGACCAGCGTCAACCCTGGAAAGGCCGCCAGCGTCGCCTGCGCTTCCGAGGCGGTCATGGGGCGCTCGAGATCGACCGTAACGGACTCCAGATGACCACGCTGCGTGGGAACGCGCACGCAGGTCGCGGAAACCGGAAGCTCGGGAAGGCGCATGATCTTGCGTGTCTCGAAGATCATCTTCTCTTCCTCGACGGTATAACCGGTCGGCGAGAACGAGCCGATCTGCGGGATGCAGTCGAACGCGATGCTTCGGGGAAACACCCTGGGTTGCACAGGCTCGTGCTCCAGAAAGCCGCGTGTCTGCTCCATCAGCTCGTCCATACCGCCCTGACCGGCACCCGACGTGCTCTGGAACGTGGACACCACCACGCGCCTGATGCCCGCGACCTGATGCAGCGCCTGCAGCGCCAGCACCATCTGAATCGTGCTGCAGTTCGGGTTCGCGATGATCGGGTGGCGCGTGTCCAGCAGATCGCCGTTCACCTCGGGGACAACCAACGGAACGGAGGCATCCATGCGCCACGCGCTGCTGTTATCGATCACCACGGCACCAGCGCGAGCGGCGAACGGTGCGAATTGCTTGCTACGGTCACCGCCCGCCGAAAAAAGCGCCACATCGACGCCTTCGAAAGAGTGCTCTGTGAGCTCCTGAACGACGACCTCGCGACCAAAAGCCCGAAGCGTACTGCCGGCCGAGCGTGCACTCGCGAGCGCGACGCACTCCGACACCGGAAACGCTCGTTCTTCCAGCATGCGCAACATCTCGCGGCCGACCGCACCCGTCGCACCCGCCACCGCTACCCGATATCCATGACTCGTCATGTCGGCCTGAATACTGCAAACCAATCCACGTTGCCCGCTACAGGCGGGCGCCGGACCATGACGAGCACAGCCTCGCGTGTCAAGCTCCCCTGCCCGTTCGCGTGACGCAATCGCACACTTCGTGCCCCGGCACGCGAGTGAACCCCTCTGCGTTCGCGCAGCCGCCGCTACTCGTCCGAAGGCGCGGCCGCAGGCACCCCGGGGTCTGGCAGTGGTGGCGAAAACCATCCACCTCCGGCGACGCGGCCGAATGACGCGACCGCACCGCGCGCTCCGACCAGCTGCCGACCCGCCATCTGCAACAACACCGTGTCGCGAGCTCGCCCTGTCCAGCCTCGTCCGTCCGGAGAGAAGATCACGACGTGCGTAGGCGTGGCTTCTTCTTCTTCGGCACCCGCCCCTACCGCCCACTCCACCGCCGTCACGTCGCACGCCGCGCTCGCGTGAGTGACCTGCGCGATCTGCGTCGCCAGCAACAGGCGCTCCTCTTCCGTGACCTGTCCCGTCCAGATCAGCCGGGTGACAACGCGGCGCCGAGGTCCGGCGTGCATGGTCTCTGCACTCCATACGCGCCAGACACGACTCTCCGGCGAACCAAAGTGACGTTCGCCTTCCCGAAGATCAATCGAGTGGGACCGGGCGCGGGAGTAGCCACGCACCTGCCCGTTGTCCCGGCGCGTCGGCCGAATGAAAGCAAAGGCTCGCCACAGACCGGGCCGCTCGAACAGCCACGCCAGCAACAGACACGCAGCCGGCAGCAGCACGTAGGTCAGTAATGTCCCGGACATGGTCCAACTCCGAAGGAGGGCGGCTTAGAGAGCGCTGTGCGACTTCGAACGCTGTTCGGCAACGGGTAACTCCCTACTTGCGCGAAATATGATAAGTGATTATCAGAAAGCCCGTTGCATCTGATGCCCGGTTGCCCTCGTGTTTATCCGACTCCCTCACTCTTGCAAGTCGCGCTCCGCCATGTGGCTCGTGGGCGGTCTTGGATGGCTTGGTCGGGACGCCAGCGCTCAGCAGCCGCCGGAATTCACCACCGCGGATCCCGTCGAGGGCTCGGCTGATCTCCCGGGAGCCTGGGATTTACTGCTGCGTGAAGACTGGGCGGACGACGAAACGGAGGGCACTGCCGAGCCGAACCCGGACAACGACCAGAGCGATCCGGCCGTGACCGATTCAGAGGCAGCATCAACGGAGGCGGATGCCCCCGAAGCTACCTCCGACGCCCCGATGCTCCCGGTCGCAACGCCACCCGAGCTCGCAACAGACCCGGCCCCCGCGAACGATGATGTGCAGGGCGGCGTAGATCTCGGACGTGAGCGAATCACCGGTGCGCTTCGTCGTGACGATCGTCCGGCCTCGGTCCACCGGATCGAGCTCGGTCAGCTCCGGGCCGTTCCGCGACGCAACGCCGCCGAAGCCATGATGATGGCGCCTGGCGTCCTCGTGACCAACGCCGGTGGTGAAGGGCATGCTGTGACCACGTTCCTGCGCGGCTTCAGCGGCGGAGAAGGCGAGAATCTTGAGACCGTGGTGGATGGCATGCCCATCAACGAGATCAGCAACTCGCACAGCCATGGCTATGCCGATACGCACTTTGTGATCTCGGAAGGGTTGCACGCAGTCTCGGTACGGAACGGGCCGTTCGAACCGGACCAGGGCGACTTTGCCTTTGCCGGCACAGCCGAATTTGAACCGGGTGTAGCGGCAGACCGCCGCGGCACGTCCGTGAGCGTCCGTCTCGGTAGTTTCGCCGAACGTCGCACCGTCTTTCTTGTTGCCCCCGAATCGCAGGAGCAGGGCACGTTCGCTGTGGCCGAGCTGCACCGCTCCAATGGCTATGGCCAGAACCGCGCGTCGGAACGTGCGACGGTGATGGCGCGGTATGCACATGGCTTTGATCAGGAAACGTCCGGTGCGGCGTGGTCCGTGGCAGCTTACGGTCACGCGTCACGATTTGATCAACCCGGCGTGGTTCGCGAAGACGATGTCGAAACCGGAAGAATCGACCATTTTGGTACGTACGATCCCAATCAGGGCGGCGAAAGCACCCGGATTTCGCTTGTTGGTCGGTTGCGGCTCGGCGCTTCGGCTCAGCGTTTCTCTCAAACGAACTGGTTGACCTTCCGGAATTTTCGCCTTCGCGAGAATTTCACAGGCACCAATACGGAAAATCGTTACGAAGCCACCACGTTTGGCTCTCGCGGTGAGTTCTCACAACGTTTCTTTCAGTGGTCCCGGGCACATCGCCTGCGCACAGGGTACAGCGTTCGCTACGACAGCGCCCGCACACAACAATTGTCCTTGCGGCCTCGCACAGCGATTCCTTCCACGCGCGTGTTTGACGCGGATGTTCGGCAAATGAATCTCTCGGCTTATACGGGACTGGAATTGCAGGTATTGCCCGGCCTTAGTCTGCGTCCGTCCGTTCGGCTTGATGCGTTTTCGTTTGGTGTCACCGACCTGAATATGCCGACCGAAGACCGCGATGGTGCACGCGAACCCGATCAGACACTTCAATCGCTGGGCTACGCGTGGAATCCTCGGGTCGCCTCGAGCTATCAGCTGCCGGCGAATTTCCGGCTCGATGCGGCTTGGGGTACAGCCACACGCTCTTCAGATGCGATTGCTCTCTCTGACGGTGAAACGGCACCATTTGCACGTTCACAGCAGGTCGAGGCAGGTTTGTCCTGGCTGGCTGCCAGCGAAAACGATTGGAATTTCGCCACCGGCCTCATCTGGGTGTACGCCTCCGTCGACAAGGAACTGGTCTTCGTTCCAGAAGAATCCAGAAACGAAATTATCGGATCTTCGCGGCGAAATGCCATCCTCTCGCAGTCTCGACTTCAGGTTGGACGATGGTTCGACGCCAATGTGTCGCTCGCATGGACGCAGGCGACGCTGGTCGAAACCGGTGAATTGTTGCCCTACGTGCCACAATTCCTCGCGCGTGCCGACATGGTGCTTACCGGCGGATACAGCTGGTTGCCGGAATCATGGGGCGCCAGTTTCTTTGTCGGTACAGGATTTACCGGAATGCCCGGGCGGCCTTTGCCACTGGACGAAACCGGTAATGCCTTCTCTGTCCTCGATGCGTCGGCCGGCGCAAATACCCGTTGGGTTTCGCTGGCCTTCGAGGCGCGCAATATCCTCGACCGAAAATACGGTCAGGAAGAATTCTTCTACGCCAGTACGCTCGGAAGAGAGGGCGCCGTCGCTCCTCGCAGTCCGCAGCGTCACTTTGTAGCGGGTGAGCCGTTCTCTGCATTTCTTACATGCACGGTTCACCTGGATGCACTTTTTTTTCGTTCCTCTGATTCCACAAGCCAGGAGCCCGCGCCATGAACCTCGTTACCGCTATTTCTGCCCGTTTCGCCGAACTTCGTCTTCGTTCTGTTGCTCTCACGGCGTTGGCGCTGGTCGCCGCAGCCGGAATCACCGCCTGCTCGGAAGAGGAGGAAGATGACAGCAACAGCACCGGATTCGCCGAGCTGGTCTGCGAGCCGGCCACCGATGACCACAGCACCTGCAATGGCAACACCGTCGCATTCTGCCATGCTGAAGAAAACCACTTCGACCCTGGCGCCAACTGCGACACCGACGGTCTGACCTGCGTGCGCCTGAGCGCCTCCGAAGCCGGCTGCGTCGATACCGCCGCCAGCTGCACCAGCGCCGACATCATGTGCGATACCGCCGAAAACACCGCCTACAACTGTAACGAAGGACGCCTTGTGGTTGAGCGTTGCGGTTCTGCCGCCACCTGCGAAATGCATGATGGCGAAGCACACTGTGAAGGCGGTGATGACCACGACCACGACCACGAGGGCGAGGATCACGACCATGAGGGCGAGGATCACGACCATGAGGGCGAGGATCACGACCACGAGGGCGAGGATCACGACCACGAGGGCGAGGATCACGACCACGAGGGCGAGGATCACGACCACGAGGGCGAGGATCACGACCATGAGGAAGGCAGCGGCGCAGAAGGTAGCGGCACCGGCGCCTGATCGGTTGTTGCGTGCCTGTCCCTCTTGCTCCGCCCTGTGAATGCCTATGCGCTACGCCCGCCTTGTCCCTCTTCTGCTCCTGATGAGCGCCTGTGCCAGCGACACCGAAGGTGCGCGGGTTTCGTTTCAGCTCATGGCCACCGCCTCGGGCGACGGCGCCCCCTTTGCGACAGAATCCGGTTGGACGATCGACATCCAGCAGGCAGAGCTGATTCTGGGGCCCGTGTTTCTCTTCGACGCCGAACCCATTGCCCGCGCGCCCTGGTCTTCCTGGCTGGTGAGCGAAGCCCACGCGCATGTGCCCACACAGGCTGGGGCCGTGCTCGGCGAGGCCGTTGAACAGGTGCGAATCGACCTTCTTGCAGCGTCGCCGGCGCTGCTCGCCGACGTCTATGGGCAGGCTGGCGTCGCACGCTCGCTCGAAGTGCAGCTGTTCCGCGCCGGAGAGGTCAGCACCGCCGCAACCGGCGACACCGTTGTGCTCGCCGGGCAGGCACAGCGCGAGGGCATCACCGTTCCCTTTGAGTTCCGCTGGTCTCCTGACGCGGGTGCGCCGCTGTCGATTACCAACATCGCGGCGTCGCTCGACCTGAACAGCTCTGGCGCCCAGGTCCAGCTCTCGCTCGACCTGGCGTCGGTCTTCTACAACGTCGACCTGACCGCCACCGAATCCATGACCGACGTCATGGTCATCGAAGCCGGGTCAGAGGCAGGGCAGGCCATCGCCAGTGGTCTCGCGTCGCGATGGAGCTGGTCTGCCGAGGTGATGCCATGAACAGAAAATGCAATCAGATCAGTTTGCTGGCCGCGATCGTCCTCTCTGCTGCACTCACTCAGGCATGTACCAGCGAAGACAACGCCGGTGAAGGAACCGTGTCGATCACCGTCGCTGGTGGCGAAGCCGTGCGCGACGGATTCCCGCACACCGAAGGCACCCGCCTTTACGAATTCGCCGACGGCTGGGAAATCAGCTTTGACCGCTTCATCGTCTCGGTCGGCGGCGTCACCTTCAGCGAGCCCGACGGACCAGCCGTCGCCGAAACGCCCGACGCTGTGCTCGTCGACCTCGCCGCCGAGCCGGACGCCGTGGTGGATGCGTGGGTCATCGAAGGCGTTCCCGCCCTCCGAAATGATGTTCAAATCGACCTGGTTACGGCAAATTCAGCGTCGCGAGTCATAAATGTCTCGGCCGAAGACGCTGCACAGGCCGTCGCCGCCGGGGCCGCCATGTGGATCTCGGGTACGGCAACCCGTGGCGAAGAAGTGGTCCCCTTCGACTTCGTCTTCGATCGTCCCATCGCCTACTCCCGCTGCTCCAACGGCGTGGACGGTACCCGCGGCCTCGCGGTTCCCCGCAACGGGGAGGCACAGGTCAGCGTGTCACTGCACGTCATCCACATGTTCGAGACGGCCCTCGTCGTGCAGGAAAGCGCTCTCCGATTCGACGCCATGGCGGCCATGATCGGCGACGACGGTCTACTGACCCTCGGCGACCTTGCCACCCAGTCCATTCAGACCCCGCTGGGAGCAGATGGACAGCCGCTCACCGACAACGGTGACCCCATCGTCTATAACGACGCTGGCCTGTTGCGTCCGCAAGACTACAACCTCGCGGAGTTTCTGGACTATGCGTCCCGAAACATGGTGCACTTCAACGGCCTCGGACTCTGCGCCGCACGCTGGGCCGACGCAAACTGAGGCCCACCGGGTCGGCGTTCGCGATACCCGAAAAAACAAGGCGTGACAGGGCGTACTACAGCCCTGAAAAAGCCCTCTGATCGAGTGACGCCCGTCGCTCAGCCCTGAAGCAGGCTCTCGACAATGGGCTTGATGTCCTTGCCCGGGAAGCGGCCCTTCAGCTTCGGTGACAGCTTGCCCATCACCTTGCCGACGTCCTTTGCGGTCGTCGCGCCAACCTCGGCGATGACCTCTTTCGCCAAGGCCGTGACCTCATCGGCCGAAAGCTGTGCAGGCAGGTACGTCTCGATGACGGCCAGCTCGGCGCGCTCCGTCGCGGCCAGATCTTCGCGACCGCCCGCGGTGAATGCTTCGATGCTGTCACGACGACGCTTGGCCTGTGTCGAAAGGAATGAGATTTCCTCTTCTTCCGTCGGCTGCTTCTGCGTGTCGATCGCGAGCTTCTTGATGTCGGCGAGCAGCATGCGAATGACGCTCAGGCGATCCGCCTCCCTTGCCTTCATCGCCTCTTTCATATCTGCTGTGAGCTTTTCCTGAAGTGACACGGGTAAACCCCTTTCGATCGGATTGTGAACCATGACCATGACCATTGGCGCGAACGCGCGTCTGCACCACCCCGCGCGACATGGCCTTGCTGGCGGGGCGTTCGTTCTCAGCATGGTCTGTGCCCTGATGCAAGGGTGTGGCACCGAATCTGTCGACGATTCGGACGTTTCCGGCGGAAATGATGCCGGCGGCGGGTGTTCGGGAGACTCCTGCGGCGCTGGTTTTGTCTGCCTCGACGACACCTGTTACCCCGAGGGAACCTGCCTCGACGGTGATGACGACGGCTTTGGCGAAGGCTGCTCGGCCGGCGAAGACTGCGACGATACCCGGTTCGATGTGAACCCGGCCCGCGCCGAAATCTGCGACGACGAAGACAACGACTGCGACTTCAGCATCGATGAAGGCGGCGTTTGCACGCCCTGCAACCCCAGCTGCACCCCCGGCACGGCGCTGTGTACGGGTGAGCAGGTGATTCGGTGCGACGATTCGTCGGGGTGCGCGCGCTATGGCACCCCCGAGACCTGCCCCAGCGGCCAGTTCTGCCAGCAGGGCGCCTGCGTGCAGCGGTGCGAAGATGTCGACGGCGACGGTTTCGGCGTGCGCTGCCCCGACGAACGAGAAGACTGCGACGACACCCGCAACGACGTCTATCCCGGAGCACCCGAGCTCTGCGACGAGCTCGACAACAACTGTGACACGCGCACCGACGAAAACTTTGTGTGCGATTCGCCCACGGAGTGTGTCAGCAGCTGTGTCGCGGGCCCGGCAGAGTGTGTCGCAGGCGGTGGTGCCCGCGTGGAATGCGTGGAAGGTCCGGCCGGCTGCTTCCGCAGCCGCGCGACGGTCTGTCCTGCGGGTACTCGTTGCTCGAACGGTACGTGCAGCGCGACCGTCACATGTGTGGACCGTGACGGAGACGGCGCCGGCCCTGGTTGCGCCACCAGTGACTGCCGGCCCTCAGATCGCACGTCCCACCCGGCTGCCACCGAGGTCTGCGACGGCCTCGACAACAACTGCAACGGTGTCGTCGACGACGGCGGCGTCTGCACCACCTGCGACAACGCACCCATCGAGAGCCCGATCGTCGTCCCGGCCAGCGGCTCGGTCTACCGCGTGTCGTGCGGAGGCGCCGAGTACTTCGCTGTCGATGGCGTGGCGGCCGGAAGCACCCTTTACGTCGTCAGCGGCGGCGCTTCGGATGTGCCGTTGGCGATCGGTCGCGCCGGCGCCACGTTCACCGCAGTCGCCAACGACGAGCAGGTCGGCGGATTCCGCATGGCCCGTTACACAGCCCCTTCCGCAGGGCGGTATTTGATTCGGGCGACCGCGTCTGGCGGCTCGGCGTACCAGCTGGCCGTTGCGGTTGATGACGGCGCGTGTACCACCGACGCTTTCGAACCCAACAACTCGCCGCTCTCTCCCATGGCCATTGGCGCCACCGGCTTTGCGGGCGGACAGGGCATGTGCTCAGGCGAACTCGACTTCTACAGCGTCACCGCATCTCCGGGAACGGTACTGTCGGCCGCGTTGGGCCACGACGGTGACGGCGGCGCGCTGCTCATGACCATCTGGCGTAACGGAACCGAGGTGACCACCTCATTCGGTTCGGCCAGCTCGGACGGCCTCATCAATGGACGCCACACGCACATGCGGCTGGATCTGCCCGGCGAATATGTGGTGGGAGTACGAGGGTTTACCGCTGGCATTACCACGGACTACGCATTGAACCTGCGCGTGGAGCGCGCCGCGGCCTGCACCGACGACAGCTTTGAAACCACCGGCGGACTCGACAACGACACGGTCGCCACGGCGTCCACCGTCGCGGGTGCTTCGGTGTCTGGCGTGCTGTGCCCGGGCGACTACGACATCTACCGTGTGGGCAACAAGGCCGAAGGCAGCCAGATCAGCGGCAGCTTCACCGGGGCCGCCGGCCTTGAGGTGGCTACCCTGCTGAACGGCTGGGGCGCACGTCGTCTGTTCCCCACTCCCGTTTCGACCGCCGGTGAATACTTCATCGTGGTGTTCGGTTCGACTCCGGATGCGACCGGCAACTACACCCTGAACTGGCGCTGAAGACGGCGGAGTTTCATGAGCGAGCATCTGATTCTGCAGGTGGTTCCCCTGCGCGAGCACATCCTTTCGCGCAACGAAGAGACGGTCAATCAGGTGCTGGTGGCACTTCAGCCAGCCCGACAGCTTCAGGTGGGGCCCACCCAGACCAACATCATGCTCTGCCTCGACGACTCGGGGTCGATGTCCGACATGCCGATCGCACAGGTTCTCGCGGCGACCCGCGCCATCGTGGACCACCTGGGGCCGCACGACCAGCTGGGCATCGTCGGGTTTGCTGACGACGCCGAGGTGGTACACCCGCTGGCGTCGCGCATGCAACGTGACAGCCTGTTGCGGGTCACGGATCCCTATGTATGGGCCCACGGACGCCGCGGATACGGCACCAATATGGCGCTCGGTCTGCAACGGGCGGCCGAGGAGCTTCGGCGGCACGCGCAACCCAACCGTGTGCAGCGCATCATTGTACTGACCGATGGTTTTGCGTCCAACCCGGACCAGACCATGGAAATGGCCCGCACAATCTCTCAGGACCGCATTTCCCTGACGGCGCTGGGGTTTGGCGGTGAATTCGACATGAATTTCATGGATCGAATTGCCGCATTTTCGGGGGGAGCCTGCGAATATATTGATCCGCGGCATATGGGTGCTGCCATTTCGAACTTTCTGGATCAGCTCACCAGCATTCAGAATCAGCTTACTGATAATGCCCGAATTACCCTGCGTTTTCGCGGAGACCATCGCATTACGGATTTTTTTCAGACGCATCCGAAGGTCATTTACCACGGCCTGGCGAGGCTTGGCGACGACCGGACGTGGTCGCATCGCCTTGCCGATGTCGAGCGCAAAGCCGGCCTCGAGATGCTGTTTACCATCATCCATCCGCAGGATGCACCTGGCCGCAAGCTCGTGGCTGAAGTCGAGGTTCGTTACGATTTGCCCGGGGCCGGTCTCTTCGATCAGGTGCTGAAGGACCGCATTCTGATTACGTATGGCGACGATGAGCGCGCGTGGTCGCAGGTGGAAGCGCGCGTGCAACGCCGCTACAACGACGCTTTTGTTGAAAAACAACAGCTGCGCGCACGACAGCTCGTGGAAGCCGGACAGACCGATGAGGCCGTAAAGTTCCTGAATACGATCAAGAAACGCGGTAATGACGAAGTAGCGCGCCTGGCCGAA
>Ga0169931_10002230_pt1 | contig 31672 bp, 31 predicted proteins | sample Kivu_15m_20L_FD_129675 | JGI IMG/M metagenome (GOLD analysis project Ga0169931, IMG submission 129675) | Freshwater microbial communities from Lake Kivu, Western Province, Rwanda to study Microbial Dark Matter (Phase II) - Kivu_15m_20L... | ecosystem: Environmental > Aquatic > Freshwater > Lake...
GCGAATCGGCGCATGGACTCATGTTACGGGTGGCGGATGGGGAGGGTTCGGTCGGGCGAACTAGCGTGTTCTCATGGCATCGACGTCGGACCTGTGCATCCTCACCGTGCACGCGCATCCCGATGACGAGGCGTCCAAAGGCGCTCCGACGCTGGCGATGTACCACGACGCCGGAGTTCGCACGGTGCTGGTGTGTTGCACGGGTGGGGAAGAGGGCGACCTGCAGAACCCGGCCCTGCGCGAACCGGGCGGCATCCTGGCCGGACTCGACGACTCCGAGGTGAAGGCGGCCTTGGCCCGCGTGCGACCCCGCGAGTTGGCGGCGTCGGCGGCCATCATCGGCTTCGACGAGGTGGTGATGCTCGGGTACCGCGACTCGGGCATGTTGGACTCCCCGACGAACGCGCATCCGGAGTGTTTCCATCAGGCCGACCTGGACGAGGCCGTGGGTCGCTTGGTGACCGTCATCCGACGCGCCCGTCCACAGATCCTCATCACGTACGGCGACGATCAACGTGGCTATCCGCACCCCGATCACGTGAAGGTGCACGAGATCTCGGTGGTGGCCTTCGCTCGCGCCGGTGACCCCACGTGGTATCCGTGGGCGGGTCCGGTGTGGCAGCCGTCGAAGATGTACTACTCGGCATGGTCGCGCACCCGATTGGTCGCGGTGCACGAGGCCATGTTGCGGCTGAACGGTTCCTCGCCTTACGACGAGCGTTGGCTGAATCGCCCGTCGCACGACGAACGCATCACCACGCGCACACACGTGGCCTCGCACATGTCAGCGCGATCCGGGGCGTTGCGCGCGCACGCCACCCAGGTCGATCCCACGGAGTCGTGGTGGTTCGGACTCGACGACGACCAATTGAGCGAGGTGTACCCGTGGGAGGACTGGATTCTGGCGCGCTCGACCGTGGGCGGACCCACCGACGACGACGTGGAGACCGACTTGTTCGCGGGAATCGCCGATGTGGCGGCCTTGCCGGCGGGGGTGTCCCGCCCCGGTCGTCTCGTCAGCCCCGAGACCGTGGGGGCGACGCCGTGAGTGACCCCCGCACCATTCAGTTCCGGGTCGTGATGGGCAAGAACGACGAGCGCGTCGACGGACCCGACGATGCCGACACCGTGGCCACCATCGCCAAGGCCGACGCCGGCATGGATCCGACGGTGGCGTTCATGCGCGGCAAGTTGAAGATCACGGGTCCGACCGGACCGTTGTTCGACGCGTTGTCGAGCGGACACGCGGCCGAGGTGATCGCCCGACTGGTGGCCGGCTGACGTTCCGGTTCAGGCGCGACGCATGGCGTCGCGAAGCTCGCGATAGCCGATGAGCACCGCACCGGAATCCTTCAACAGCCCGCGCAGAACGGAGTCGTTGACCGCCAGGTCGAGGTCGTCGATCCACTCGGCCGCCGATTCGGTGAGCGCGCGGACCTCGGGAGTGTCGACGCTGGGCTGAATGTGAATCTCGGTGACGCCGGATCGGAGTCGTTCGATCGCGGCGTACACGCGCTCACGACTGCCGGCGCGCCAGTCGTGATCGAAATGATCGGGGAAGACGATGCCTTCCTCGGCGGCCAGGGACCGGAACGGAAACCCGGCCTGCTCGGCGGTGAGCGTCGATGGCAGGCGGATGGGCAGTCGGAACTCGACGGCCATCTCGAGATAAATGTCGAAGAATTCGGGTCGCAAGGTGATGACGCTCAGGTGCGGGGCCAGGTGCGACACGTCGAAGCCCCAAGCGATGGCCCGTTCGATCTGGGCGCGGCACTCGCGCAACACCTCGGCGGGGTCGGCGTGCTCCCAGAGATCGTCGACGCTGCGGGGAAAACCGCCGTCACCGGACAACAGCGAGGGTGCGTGGGTGATGGGACCCCAGCGATAGAGCGGATGCTCGGCGTTGAGGGTGATGTGCACGCCCACGTCCTCGCCGGCGTACATCGTCGCCGCGTGGCGGGCCCACGGAGCCGGGACCATGACCGAGGCACACGTGGCCACCCCGTCGCGAAGGGCCGAGTACACACCCAGGTTCGCCGCGTGACACGAGCCCAGGTCGTCGCACGAGATGATCACCAACTTGGTGTTCGCGTCGTATCCGAGTCGCTCGGCCAGGGTGTCGCTCACGGTGTCGCCCACGTCGTCACGATACCGGCACGAACCGAGCGACGATGTCGGGGGTCGGCTCAGGGAGAGGGCTCGACGGGGCACACGGACCACAGACCGATGCCGTTCGTGCGCGCGGTCTCGGCGGCCGCGGCGAACTGGTCGGCGAACGTGGTGTTGGGTTCGAAGGGGTAGGGGCGGGCCAGTCCTTCGTCGATGAGGACGGCGTTGACGAAGAGGTCGTCGGGCTCCCGATAGACGTACGCCAACAGGCGTCGGTATCGGTCGCGGGAGTCGATGTCGCGCTCGAGACGCACCGGAGTCCCCACGGGCAGCAACTCGGCCAACCGAGCCGAGGCCTCCGGGCCGAAGCATTCCACGGGAGTATCGGGCTTCTTCGTCTCGGGCGTGTCGATGCCGATCAAGCGGACGGTTTCGCCGCGCCCCGCGATGTTCACCTCGATGGTGTCGCCGTCGACCACGCGCTCGACGACCGCGTTGGCGTCGGTTGGTAGTTCGACATCATTCGAACCGCAGCCGATCAGGACCGTCGCACACGAGAGCAACGTTGCAGTTCTTACGAACCGCATCGGTCGGGATCGGTGGAACATCCTTCGGGGTGGGCGTGGTTCGCGGGTCGACGTCCGCGTCGACGCGATCAGATGCGTTCGATGAGGGTGCCGGTACCGAGTCCGCCACCACAGCACATCGAGATGATGCCGTAACGACCACCGGTGCGCTCGAGTTCGTAGAGAGCCTTGGTGGTGAGGATCACGCCGGTTCCGCCGAGCGGGTGGCCGAGAGCCACCGCGCCACCGTTGGGGTTGGTCTTGGCCAGATCGGCGCCGACCTCCTTGGCCCACGCCAACACCACCGAGGCGAAGGCCTCGTTGATCTCGAAAGTGTCGATCTGGTCGATCGTGAGGTCGTTGCGCTCGAGCAGGCGCTGCGTGGCGTCGATCGGTCCGGTGAGCATCAGAACCGGGTCCACACCGACGAGACAACTGTCGACCACCTTGGCGCGCGGCTTCAAGCCGAGTTGGTTGGCCTTCTCGAGGGTCATCATCAACACCGCGCCGGCGCCGTCGCTGATCTGCGACGAGTTGCCCGCGGTGTGAACACCGTTCTCGCGGGCCACCGGATTGAGGGTCTGCAGCTTCTCGAGTGTCGTCTCGCGGATTCCCTCGTCGCGCGCGACGCGGTGGGTGGTACCGGTGGGCTTGCCGTCGTCCCCGAGATCGGGGGCGTCGACCGCGATGTACTGGCCGGCGAAACGATCCTCGGCCCACGCGCGGGCCGCGCGTTGCTGCGACTCGAGACCGAACGCGTCGGTGTCGGCGCGGGTGATGTTCCACTTGTCGGCGATGCGCTCGGCACCCTCGAACTGCGAGGTGAATTCGTAGTGCTCGAAGTAGCTCTTGCTCACGGCCTTGCCGAGCGACTCGAACTCCTTGGTCTTGGGGTTCTTGGTGTACGCGTTCGAGTTGCTTCCGATCGGAACGGTGCTCATCGATTCCACGCCGCAGGCCATGGCGACGTCGACCACGCCCGACGCGATGAGCGAGGCCGCGAGGCCGGTGGCCTGCTGGCTGGAACCGCACTGGGTGTCGACGGTGGTGCACGCGGTGGTCATGGGCAATCCGGCCGACAACCACGCAGTGCGGGTGATGTTGAACGACTGCGCACCGACCTGGCTGACGTTGCCGCCGACGACCTGCTCGATCTCGGACGGATCGATGCCGGTGCGATCGATGAGCGCTTTCTGGACGAGGCCGAGAAGGTCGGAGGGATGCAGAGTGGAGAGTCCACCGTTCTTGCGGCCGACGGGGGTGCGGACGGCATCGACGATGACAACGGTGCGAGGGCTGTGATTCGACATGGACGCCATCATAAGGTCGGGGACATGAACTCTCCCCACGAGACGTCGATTTCCCGCATCAGCCGATTCGAACCGGGAGCGATCGCCCCCGTCGACGCCTTCGGGCATCGCTACTTCCACGTGGTGGGCGCCTCGGTCTGGGTGCACGACGAGCCCGCCGATCCGGACTTCGGGGTGCACTTCTTGGGCACCCTCGACGGTCACGCATGTTGGGGTGTCGACGTTCCCCACGGAAGCGATCCGTCCGACGGTGCCGCCCTCGACCTGTTCAGTCTCTTCGGCCGCGCCAGCGAGGACGACTGGTTGGTGGCCGGCCGCGCGGTCCAGTTGGTCGAGTGGGCACGCACGCACCGCTTCTGCGGACGATGCGGCGAGACCACGGTGATGGCGGCGAACGAACGAGCGATGAAGTGCCCTCGGTGCAACCTGATGAGTTTTCCGCGACTCGCGCCCGCGATGATCACGTTGGTGACGCGTGGCGAACCCGGCCCGGACCAGGAGGCGTTGCTGGCTCGCGGTGTGCAGTTCCGCGCGCCGATGTACAGCTGTTTGGCCGGTTTCGTCGAGCCCGGAGAAACCCTCGAGGGTGCGGTGATCCGCGAGGTGCGCGAGGAAGTGGGCGTTGAGGTCGGATCGGTTCGATACATGGGCAGTCAGCCGTGGCCGTTCCCGCACAGCCTGATGCTCGGATTCCGAGCCCAATGGATCAGTGGTGACATCGTCTGCGATCGCACGGAGATCATGGACGCCAACTGGTATCGGAAGGACGAGCTGCCGAACATTCCTCCGGGCATCTCCATCGCGCGCAAACTCATTGATGCCTGGTTGAGCGAGTGACGTCGACGGGCGAGTAGTTTCGCACCATGACACTCACGAAGAACTCGCTCGGCAAGTTGGGTCTGTGGACCTTCCAGCTCGACATGCAACCGATGAAGGAGGCCCGACGCGCGGCCGCCGCCATCGAGGAGCTCGGGTTCGGCGCGGTGTGGGTTCCCGAAGCCGTCGGTCGTGAACCGTTCGCCTCGTGCGGACTCTTGTTGTCGGCCACCGAGAAACTGATCATGGCCACCGGCATCGCGTCGCTGCACGCCCGCTCGGCGATGACCATGGCGGCGGGTCAGAAAACCCTCACCGAGGCGTTCCCCGATCGTTTCCTGCTCGGCATCGGCGTCAGTCATCAACCCGCGGTCGAGGGGTTCCACGGCGCGTCGTACGGCAAGCCGTACTCCAACATGGTGTCGTACCTCGACGCGATGGATCGGAGCCTGTTTTTCGCCGCCGGGCCGACCGAGGCCCCGGTGCGATGCCTGGCCGCTCTCGGGCCGAAGATGTTGAAGTTGGCCGCCGAGCGCACCCTGGGGGCGCACCCGTATTTCGTTCCCGTCGAGCACACGCCGATCGCGCGCGCGGCGCTCGGTCCCGACGCCTTGTTGGCTCCCGAGCAGGCGGTGGTGTTCAGCACCGACCCCGCCGAGGCGCGTGCCATCGCCCGTGGCTTCATGTCGACGTACATGGGTTTGCCGAACTACACGAACAACCTGCGTCGACTCGGCTGGGGCGACGAGGATCTGTCCACGCCCAATGGTCCCTCCGACAAGTTGGTCGACGCCATTGTGGCCTGGGGAACGCTCGACGACATTCACGCGCGCATCAAGTCGCATCTCGACGGTGGGGCCGATCATGTGTGCGTTCAAGTGCTGTCGGCGAATCCGACCGCGGTGACGATGAACGAGTTCCGCGAACTCGCGACCCTCATCCCGGAGTTGTGACGATCGAGTCGTGAGGTTCGGCGTCAGACGTGCCCGGTGATGATGCCGAAAATGAGCGTCGCCAACGTGTCGCGAATGGTCGACTTGCTCGATCCGCGCTTGGCCATCTCGGGTTGATACCCGAGCAATCGTTCGCACATGGCCACCACTGCGGCCGCGGTCGTGAACGGATCGAGCGACTTCGGTAGGCGACCGGCCGCCACGCCCTCGCGGATCATGTCCTGCAGAGCGTCCATCAACAGCAAGTTGGCCTCGGTGCGCACCTTTCGGAAGTGGCGGTCGCCTTCCTCGGCCTTGAGGTTGCGCACGCGCAACACGGCGTGGTGGGTGTCCCAGAAAGTCATGTAGGCATCGACGAAGTCGCCGGCGCGCCGTAGGCCGTCGGCCTCGGTCCAGCTCGGCTTCAGGTGATCGACCAAGGGCTTCTCGTCCTCGGTCGCCTCGCTGGCCAACTCCAGGATGGCCTCATCGACGTCGTTGAAGTAGTGGTAGAAGGTAGCCGGCGACGTGCCGATCTCGCGTGAGATGTCGACGACACGCAGATCGAGAATGCCTTGCTCGGTGAGCAACTTCGCGGTGGCGTCGAGCAACTTGCGCCGGGTGGCCTGGGCGCGAGTACCGATGACGCGCCCGTCGGCGGCGTGGATGTCGTCGCTCATCTCAGGCTCCGTAGACCGGCGCGGGGACGGGGGCCTCGCGCACCAGATCGGCGACGATCGAACCCACTTCGTGGGGTTCCAATCGAGCACCCTTGTCGAAGACGTGACCGTGCTGCCAGCCGTCGGCCACCGAGATCTGCCCACCGGCGATCTCGAACATGCGACCGGAGATCTCGCACTGCGACGAACCGAGCCACACCACGAGCGGGCTGACGTTGGCCGGATCCATGGCGTCGAACCCCGACTCGGGCTTCTTCATCATCTCGGCGAAGGCCTCCTCGGTCATGCGACTGCGCGCCGACGGAGCGATGCCGTTCAGCTTGATCTTGTAGCGACTGAGTTCGGTGGCACCGACGATGGTGAACGCGGCGATGCCCGCTTTGGCGGCGGAGTAGTTCGCCTGGGAGACGCTGCCGAACAAGCCGGCACCCGACGAGGTGGTGACCACGCGGGCGTCCACCGGCGTGCCGGCCTTGCTCATGGCGCGCCAGTGATCGATGGCGTGGCGCACGGGACAGAACATTCCGCGCAGGTGCACCTTCATGACGGCATCCCATTCGTCGACCGACATGTTCACGATCATCCGGTCACGCACGATGCCGGCGTTGCATACCAGGGTGTCGAGACCGCCGAAGGTGTCGATGGTCTGATGGATCATCCGACCCGCACCGTCCCAGTCGCTCACGTCGTCATCGTTCACGATGGCCTCGCCGCCCATCGCGCGGATCTCGGCCACCACCTCGGCGGCGGGACCCTCATCGTGCCCCTCTCCGGTGAGACTGGCACCGACGTCGTTCACGACAACCTTGGCGCCCTCGGCGGCGAACGCCAAGGCGTGGGCTCGGCCGAGGCCTCGTCCGGCACCGGTGATGATGACGACTCGTCCGTCGCAGATTCCCATGGTCTTGATTCCTCTCGTCGAGATGTCAGCAGGTGATGCCACCGTCGAGAACGACGATGGAACCGGTCATGTAGCGGCCCTCGTCGGAGGCGATGTACGCGAAGAGGTTGGCCATCTCGTCGGGCTCGGCCTGCTCCATGGGGGTCATGATCTTGCCCATGAGCTTGTAGTCGGCGTCGGTGGGCAGGTTCATGAACGATGTGACGATGTTGGTGTTGGTGCCACCGGGAGCGATGGCGTTCACCCGAACGCCCTTTCCGCGGTATTCGTACGCCAGGGCGCGCGTGAGGTTCACGACTCCACCCTTGCTCGCACAGTAGGCGGCGCTCCAAGGTGCACCCATGAGACCCGAGGTGGACGCGGTGTTCACGACGACACCGTCGACACCGGTGGCCGCGTGCGACTTCAACAGGTGGGGCAACGCGAAGCGCGAGACGTAGAAGGTGCCGTTGAGATTGACAGACACGATGCGGTCGAACCACTCGGGCGTCTCCTCGTGACTGTTGGCGAAGTGACCGATGCCGGCGATGTTGCACACGACGTCGAGACCACCAAGTGCCTTGGCCGCCTTGTCGACGGTCTTTTGCACGGCGGTCGCGTCGGTGACGTCGAGGTCGTAGGCGACGACAGTGGCGCCGCTCTTGGTCGCGGCGATCTCGGCGGCCACCTCTTTGGCGCCACGAAGGTCGGCGATGGCCAGGTGGGCGCCCTCGGCGGCGAAGCGCAGAGCGGTGGCCCGACCGATGCCCGAACCGGCACCGGTGATGAACACCCGCTTGCCCTTCAGACGCTTGTAGATAGGGGCCGGCTTGAGGACGGGCTTCTTGGTGGCGGACTTCTTCGTGGTGGAAGTCTTGGCGGCGGTCTTCTTCGTGGTGCTCATGATGCTCCTCCGTACGTGGCTCGTAGATCCTTCTTCAAAACTTTCCCGCTCGGATTGCGGGGCAACGCGTCGACGATCTCCAGTTGCTCGGGGACCTTGTGCACCGACAACTGCGCGCCTTTCAGATACGCGACCATTTCGTCGAACGACAACGTCGCGTCGGCCTTCAGGACCACGACGGCGCAGGCCCGCTCGCCACTGGCCGCATCTGGCAAACCGATGACGGCGGCATCGGCCACCGACGGATGAGCGAACAACAAGTCCTCGATCTCCTTGGCCGAAATGTTCTCGCCCTTGCGGATGATGATGTCCTTCAGGCGTCCAGTGATGCTGATATATCCCTCAGTGTCGATCACGCCGAGATCGCCGGTACGGAACCAGCCGTCCTCGTCGAAGGCTTCGGCATCGAGAGCGGAGTCCAGGTATCCCATGCACACCTGGCCGCCCTTCACGCGCAACTCTCCTTCGACGCCGGGCGCACAGACCACTCCGTCCATGACGGTGCGGATGGTCACGCCGGGACAGGCGCGACCGTCGGTGTTGGCCTTCTTGTCGTCGGGGTCGTCGACGTGGACCATCGTGTTGATGGGGGATTCGGTCAGCCCCCATCCTCCGATGAGCGGTGCGCCGAACGCATCCATCATCTCGGCGTTCAGTGTTCGGGGCTTCGGAGAGCCACCGCCGTTGAAGATGCGCACGTTCGGCAACAACTTCTCACCCGCGGGCAGCTGCCGTTGGGCGTTGAGGTACGTCAACCAGAAGACGGTGCCGGCGCCGGCACACGTGCAACCGTTCTCGCCGAGCCAACGGGGCGTGTTCGCCGGATCGAAGGTCTCGACCATCAACAGCTCGACGCCGGTCTCCATGGCGTTGAACAGCCAGATGAGCCCGCCCACGTGCGTGATGGGGAACACCACCGCCGCCTTGTCGTCCGGACCGACCTGCATGCTCCACTGCATTCCGAGGTTGGCCGCGCCCATACTGGCGTCGCTGTGCTTGGCGCCCTTGGGGTCCGCGGTCGTGCCCGAGGAGTAGAACAACCAACGCAGACCGTTCAGATCGGCGCGATACGGGGGCAGGCCCACCGCATCGGGGTCGGCCTCGGGAAGATCGGGGTCAGCGACGATGATGCGCACCTCGCGACCGTTCGCCTCCACGACCTCACGGGCCATGGGCGGGAAGTCGAAGCCGCGGAACACGCCCGGAACGATCAAGACCTTGCAGTCCGATTGCGCCGTGATGAAGGAGATCTCACGATGGCGGTAGATGGGAAGGATCGGATTCTGGATGGCCCCGAGTCGCGAGAGTGCCCCGGTGAGAATCAGCGATTCGAAACGTGACGGAAGGATCCAGGACACGTTGGTGCCTTCGCCGACACCGATCTGTGACAATCCCGCGGCGACCCGCTCGCAGCGGTTCTTGTACTCGCTGTAGGTCATGGAACGCCCGCGCTCGTCGAACGCCATGCGCTTGTCGGGAGTGGTGACGGCGCGCTCGGAGATCAACTGCCACAGGGTCTTGTCGGTGGTGTCGATGTTCGCGGAGAGATCACGGGCCATGTTCGAGGTCCTCGCTTCAGAACGTGATGACGGCGCGGGCGACCGTTCCGCTCTCGAGTCCGTGCACGGCGTCCTCCCAGTTGGCGACGGGGAACGTCGCGCTCACCAATTCGTCGAGCAGCACGTCGCCTCGGCGGTACAAATCGATGATGTAGGGGATGTCACGCTGGGGGCTGATGCTCCCGTAACGACAGCCGATGATGCCGCGATCGACCTGGGTCAGGCGCCCGTACAAGCCCTTGAATTCGGCGGTCTGTCCGGCGACGCCGATGACGACGACGGTGCCACCCCAATCGAGACATTCGAGCGCGTTGTAGGTGACGGCCGGATGCGCGACGCAGTCGAAGGCCCAGTTCACTCCGCCGGCATTGAACGGCCCGCGACGCATGTCGTCCTTGTACGGCATGATCTCACCGACCGCGGTCACCAGATCCTCGCGGCGTCCGTCGAGGAAGTGCGTGGCGCCGAACTGCTTGGCCAACGACTCCTTCTCCATCACGGTGTCCACCGCGATGATGGTGGTGGCACCCTGCACCTTCAGGGCCTGAATGACGTTCAGGCCCACACCCCCGACGCCGAACACGAGCGCCGACTGGCCGCGCTTCACGTTGGCGCGATTGAACACCGCACCCATGCCGGTGACCACGCCGCAACCGACGAGGGCCGCCGACGTGAGAGGCACGTCCTTGGGGATCTTCACGCATTGCACGTCGCGCACCACGGTTCGCTCGGCGAACGCACTGGTGGCGGCGAAGTTGTAGATGGGCGCGCCGTCGAGGGTGAAGGGCTGGCTCCAGTTGGCCAACGTGGACCGGCACAGCGTGGGGCGGCCATCCATGCAGAACTCGCAGAAGCCGCAGGCGGCCAAGGTGGCCACGATCACGTGATCGCCCGGTTGCACGTGGGTGACGGCATTGCCCACCTGGGAAACGACGCCGGCGGCCTCGTGACCGCACACACCGGGGGAGGGAACGGGGTACAGGCCGTTCATGTAGGAGATGTCGCTGTGGCACAGACCGGCGGCGGCGATCTGCACGATCACCTCGCGTGGCCCCGGTTCGCGCAGGGTCAGCCCGTCGACCAGCGACGTGGTCTTTCCGTCGTACACGATTCCCTTCATGGGGCCCCCTTTTGCCGTCTCGCGAACACCGCGACTCTAGTGCAGGAGCCCCGAAAATCTGACGGCCAGTCAGAATCTGTCGGTCGCCGATCGTGGCAGGGGGTATGTTGGCGAAATGTCCGAAGTGAAGGTGTCCGCTCGGGTCTCGGTCGAGCGACTGGATGGCGCCTTGGGGGCGGTGGTCCAGGGATTGCGGGTCTCCGATTACGCGGACGACGATTTGCGCGAGTTGGCCGATTCCTTGCTGCCGTGGTGGGACGAGCGACTGGTGTTGTTCTTCCCCGGTGCCCACTTCTCGCCGTCGGACCAGTCGCGATTGGCTCGTTGTTTCGGTTCGCACGTGGCGGCCACCACCGAGACGGCCTCGGACAATCGCAACATTCCCACCCTGCGCGACGAAGGGTTCCCCGAGATCCTCGTGATCGATTCCCACACTCCGGGTTTCAACCCCCACGTCACCGCCGTCTGGCACACCGACGTGCCGTTCATCGAGCAACCGCCCAAGGCATCGTTGTTCTACTGCGAGATCGCGGCCGTGGGTGCTGGTGACACGATGTGGAACAACCAGATCGCGGCCTACCGTCGTCTCAGCCCGCCGATGCAAAGATTGGTGGACGATCTCGAGGTGGTCATGGGTTCGCCGCCTCAGACCGCTACGTTCGTCCATCCTCTCGTGCGACGTCATCACACCTCGGGCGAGAAGTCGATCTTCGCCAACCGCGGCTGGACCAGAAGCATCGTCGGAATGAGCGAGGTCGAGAGTCGGCACATCCTCGAGGCGGTCTACGCCATCTCCGAGCGCCCCGAGCACGTCGTGCGTTGGAAATGGACCAGTGGTGACGGAGCGTTGTGGGACAACCGCTACACGATGCACTACGCGGTGGCGGACTACGGCACGCAACATCGACGAGTGCGACGAGCGACCATCTACGACTGAGTTCGCCGCGATCGGCGTCAGACCAGGCGTGCCCGTAGCTCGAACTTCAGAACCTTTCCGCTGGCGTTCAACGGGAGGGCGTCGACGAAAGTGACCCCGCGGGGCACCTTGTAGTTGGCCATGCGCGGACGCGACCATTCGATGATCTCGTTCTCGTCGCCGGTGCGGCCCGCGCGCAACACCACGAAGGCGTGCCCGACCTCTCCCATGCGCTCGTCGGGGCGTCCGACCACCGCCACTTGCGCGACCGTGGGGTGAGCCAACAGGACGTTCTCGATCTCGGCCGGATAGGCGTTGAACCCACCGACGATGAACATGTCCTTCAGGCGGTCGGTGATTGCAAGGTAGCCCCGTTCGTCCATGACGCCCACGTCCCCGGTGTGCAGCCATCCGTCGCCGTCGATGGTGCTCGCTGTGGCGGTGGGGTCGGCGAAGTAACCGGGCATCACGTTGTAACCGCGGCACACGATCTCGCCGGCCGTTCCTCGTGGCACCTCGACGTTGTTCTCGTCGACCACGCGCACCTCGATGTCGTCGATCGCCCGGCCACTGGTGGACGAGATGGTCTCGGGGTCGTCGTCCTGTCGACACATCGTGATGGTTCCGGTGGACTCGGTGAGCCCGTAGGCGGTGATGATGACGTCGAAGGACAGTTCCTCGTGCATACGACGGATCATTTCCACGGGGACCGCGGCGGCGCCGGTGACCGCGAGACGCAACGAGGACAGGTCGAACGCGTCGCGCTCGGGGTGGTTCAGGATGCTGAGGTACAGGGTCGGTGGCCCGGGGAGCGCGGTGATTCGTTCGGCGCCGACGATGCGCAGAACCGCGGGAACGTCGAACACCGCCAACGGCAACATGGTGGCGCCGCGCAACAGACAGGCCAGGAATCCGGCCTTGTAGCCGAAAGTGTGGAAGAAGGGGTTGACGATGAGGTAGCGATCGTCCGCATCGAGTCCGACGATCGCCGACCATTCCCGGAACACCCGGATCGTCTGATCGTGTCGCGACATCACGCCCTTGGGGCGACCGGTGGTTCCGGAGGTGAAGATGATGTCGCAGAGATCATCTGGTCGCACGGCGGCCTCGCGTTCGGCGAGCACCGACGAGGAGACGCCCTCCCCGGCACGGACGAAGTCGTTCCAGGAGGGCCCGGCGATGTCGACCACGTGAACCAACGATGGTGTGGGATGACCGCTCACCTCGGAGGAGTAGTCGATGTCGAGGAAGCCGTTCTGGAGGAAGAGGAACGAGGCGCCGCTTCGTTCGATCACGTAGGCGGCCTCGGCGCCCTTGAACCGGGTGTTGATGGGCACGAGTACCCCGCCGACCATCTGCGCGCCGAGGGCGGCGAACATCCACTCCGGCGAGTTGGGTGCCCACACGGCCACGCGGTCATGGGGGGCGAGACCGAGGGTGATGAACGAACGAGCGCAACGTTCGACCTCGCGGACGAACTCGGAGAAGGTCCAACGACGGTCGCCGTCGACCAACGCTTCACGGTCGCCAAATTCGGCGGCCGCCCGCACGACCTGCGGGATGGTGAGCACGGTTACTTCAGGTGCGTGATGCCGAGCATCTTGATGGCGTTGCCGCGGATCACCTTGTACACCTGCTCGTCGGTGAGACCGAGGGTCTGCTCGTGGGCGATCTTGGCGGTGTGCGGCCACGTGGAGTCCGAGTGCGGGTAGTCACACTCGTAGGTCACGTTGTCCTCACCGATCTCGACGAGCGAGCGCAGACCGTGCGGATCGTCGAAGAAGCAGCCGTAGACGTGCTTCTTGAACAGCTCGCTCGGCGGAACGAGAACCTTGTCGGCGATGCCACCCCAACCGCGGTTGTCCTCCCACACGCGGTCGGCGCGCTCGAGGATGTAGGGGATCCAGCCGATCTGGCCCTCGCTGTAGGCGATTTTCAGATCGGGGAACTGCGTGAAGTGGCCACTCATCAACCAGTCGACCATGCTGAAGCAGCAGTTGGCGAAGGTGAGCGTGGAACCCACGGCGGCCGGAGCATCGGGCGAAGTGCTGGGCATCTTGGAGCCCGAGCCGATGTGCATGCAGATGACGGTGCCGGTGTCGTTGCAGGCCTCGAAGAACGGCAACCAGTAGCCGTCGGCGTCGTGGATGCTGGGCAGGTTGAGGTTCGAGGGGATCTCGCTGAAGGCCACGGCGCGGAATCCCCGCGCGGCGTTGCGGCGGATCTCGTCGGCGGCGGCTTGCGGGTCCCACAGCGGGATAAGGCCGAGCGGCAACATGCGGCCACCCGACTCACCGCACCACTCGTCGTGCATCCAGTCGTTGTAGGCGTGCACGCCGAGCATGGCGAGTTCCTTGTCCTGGGCCTCGTGGAAGGTCTGGCCGCAGAAACGCGGGAAGGTGGGGAAGCACAGCGAGGCCTCGATGCCCGCGATGTCCATGTCCTCGAGGCGGTCCTTCAACTTGTAGCTGCCCTGGCGCATCTCGTCGTAGGTGATTCCGGTGACGGTGACTTCGTCGCGCTCGAATCCGACCGCGGTGTCGAGACGCGTCAGCGGACGACGCAGATCCTCGTAGAACCACCAGTCGGCCAAGGGACCTTCGTCGCCCTTCTCGCCGGGGATCGCGGTGAACTTGCCGCCGACGAAAGTCATCTCCTTCACGGGCAGGCGCTCGATGCGCGGGCCCACGTCGTGGTACTTCTTCGGCAGTCGGTCGGTCCAGACCGTGGCGGGCTCGGTGACGTGGTCATCGACGGAAATGATCTTGGGCAGTTCGCGCATGAGGCGAGGGTAGCACCCGAATCTGACGGTGTGTCAGATTCTGCGCCTGATCCGTCTGAGCAGGGCCGGGAGTACTGTCGGGGCATGGCCGGCACCCCCGATTCGAATCGACGCATGTCCGTGGGCGTGGCCCTGCCCCAGATGGCCCACGGTCTCGACCGCGAGCGACTGGTGGCATGGTGTCGGGGAATCGACGAGGGCCCGTACTCCAGTGTGTCGGCCGGAGAACGCATCACCTTCCACAACCTCGACGGCTTCACCCTGTGCACGGCGGCCGCGGCTCTGACCGAGCGGGTGCGGGTGCTGGTGAACGTCGCGGTGCTGCCGTGGCACGCACCGGCCTTGGTGGCCAAGGAATTGGCGTCGATGGACGTGGTGTCGGCGGGTCGCGTGGAGGTGGCGGTCGGAGTCGGTGGCCGTCAGCAGGACTACGCCGCGCTGGGATCACCCTTCGCGGGTCGCCACCGGCGACTCGACGAGGCCGTGATCGAGATGAAACGCTTGTGGGCCGGGGGTCCGGCGGCCGACGGCGAACGCGTGGGGCCCGCACCCCTGCAAGCCGGTGGTCCACCGATCATGGCGTCGGCGATGGGACCCAAATCCTTGGCGCGGGCGGCCAGGTGGGCGGTCGGAGTGAGCGGCTTCACGCTGCTCGGCGACGCCGCCGAGGCGGCCAAGCTGTTTCGCGCCACGGAATCGGCGTGGAGCGAGGCCGGTCGCACCGATGCGCCCCGTCTGGTGACCGGTTCGTTCGTGGCCCTGGGCGAGGACGCCAAACCGACGCTGCGCGGCTTCGCCGAGGCGTACCTGAAGGTCTTCTCACCGGAGTTGGCCAAGGGTCTCGCCGAAGCCATGCCACTGCACGACGCCTCCGCTCTGAGCGATCTCCTCGACGCGGTGGAAGAAGCCGGTGCCGACGAGTTCATCGTGGTGCCGGCCACCAGTGATCCGCGCATGCTCGACCGACTCACCGAGGTGGTGTCCGCACGTCGGTGAATCGACGGATCTTCGGGAACCGAACTCGGGGTTCGGGCGACGAATGTTGCATGACCGAAGAGGAAATCGAAACGATCGAACGCCAGCAGGCCGAAGCCAGCAAGAGGTGGCGCAATCTCTGGCGAGTCCATTTCTACTCCGGAATCATCGTGGCCCCGTTTCTGGTGCTGTTCGCCATCACCGGCTTGGTGATCCTGTACACCCAACCGATCCAAGACGGGCTTCAATCGGATCTGCGTCGAGTGGAAGCGGGATCCGAGATGGTGTCGTTCGACGTTCAGGCCGAGACGGTGGAGAACGACATGGGCGACGACACGATCGTGTCGCTGACGCCTCCGCGTGACGCCGGCGCCTCGACCGTTTTCGGACTGGACAGTGGCCGCTCGGCGTACGTGCACCCCTACACGGGGGAGTTCCTCGGCGCTGACGATTCTCAGACCACTCTGGTCCGATGGGCGAACACCTTCCACGGCCATTTGAACAACGACAGCGTGACCGTGTCTTTACCCGCCGTTTCCGCATTATGGGACGGAGACAAGGTGATGCGCGACTACGTCGTGGGCGACTTGATTCTGGAACTGGCCGGCACGTGGTTGGTCATCCTCGCTCTGACCGGGCTCTATCTGTTCTGGCCCCGCACGTCCCGCGAAGCGAAATCCGAAGTCAACGGCAAGCGCATGTGGTCGTTCCGACTCGGCAAGAAGGGTCGCGCCAGGTGGCGTGACCTGCACGCTCTTCCCGGTGCGGTGCTGTTCATCATGTTGCTGTTCGTCGCCGCTTCCGGATTGCCGTGGTCGACGTATTGGGGGCCGAACTTCACGGCGCTCGCCAACGAGATCAGTCCGAACACGTGGACCGATGCGCCGGCCAGTGCCGTTGGCGTGAAGGGTGACCTCGATCGTCTCGGGAATCAGATCAATTGGAACACCGGAGACGTTCCGATTCCCGCTTCGTACCGTCCGGAGTCGGGCGCCGAGACGCCGACGCCGCTCTCGCTCGATTCGGTGGTGCAGATCGCGAGCGAAGAGGGCATGAAGCCGAACTACACGATCTACTTCCCGTCGAACGGCGTGGACGACGCCGGCAATCCTTTGTACGGAAGCTTCACCCTGTCGAACTCGTGGCCTCGCAAGACCGGTGAAGCCAAGGACGTCTTCATCGACCAGTTCAGCGGCACGACGTTGGGGCAACAAGACGTCTATGGGTACGGCTCGGTGTCGCGGGCGGTCGACACCACGGTGAGCATCCACATGGGGACCCAGTGGGGCATCGTGTCGCGAATTCTGATGACGCTCACCTGTGTCCTCACGTTGTGGTCGGTCATCTCGGCCGTCGTGATGTATTCGAAGCGCCGTCGCCGGGGAACGCTCGGTTTGCCGCGTCGCCCGGCCGAAGTTCATCTCGGTCGCGGTCTCGTCGTCATCGCCGTCGTGGTCGGAGTCGTGTACCCCCAGTGGGGGGCCAGCGCCCTGCTCATTCTGGCTTTCGACAAGTTCGTGATCCAGCGAAACCGCCGGTTGAAGGTGGCCTTCGGGCAGCGGTCATGATGTGGTCATGAGTAGCCGGACCGGAACGTTCGCATTGCTTGCGGCACTTCTGGTCGCTTGTGCGGGACCGTCAGGCGTCGACGAATTGAAGGTCTCGAATGCGTGGGCCCGGCCGACACCTGCCCAGTCCAACGTCGCCGCGGTGTACATGGGCATCGTCTCGCCGGTGGCCGACGAGCTGGTCGAAGTGTCGACGGATCGTGCCGAGTCGACCTCGCTGCATGTCACCAGTGGACCGAATATCGATGACGGTGCGGGACACGAGAATCACGGTGCGGCTGGTACGGAATCGACGATGGAGGCCGTCGACTTGGTGCTCGAGCCGAATTCCCGCGTGGACTTGGTGCCCGGTGGCCGACACCTGATGCTGGAAGGTCTCGTCGAACCATTGGTCGAGGGAGACACGTTCGAATTGGTTCTCACGTTCCGCGAAGCGGGCGAGCGAAAAGTGAACGTCTTCGTGTCGACGAACGGACCAACCGGCTAACGCCGAGCATGACGGGTCATGCGGAGGTCGGTGCGTATGAGTGAGGCCACCAGGTGGGTCAGGAAGAAGATGGCTGTGCCGAGGACGGCGATGGTGGGGCCGGGAGCCATGTCGAGATGGTATGAGATCACAAAGCCGGTGAACACTTGGAACAACGCCAGCCCGGTTCCGGACAGCACTTGTTGGGCGATCGTCGACGTGAGAAGACGCGCGGAAAGTGCCGGTCCAATGAGCAACGAGACGGTCAACACGATTCCGACTGTGCTGATGCAGACCACGACGCTCATCGCAATGAGGACCAAGATCACACTGGTCTGGTGAGCGACGGCAATGCCCACTTGTCGGGCGTGCAATGGATCGAGCGTGACGAAGGTGAGATCCCGAAAGTTGCTCGTGACGTATGCGAGCACGATGACAACGAGCACCAGAGTGATTCCCAGGTCGGTTGAGGTGACCGTGAGCAATTGGCCGAACAGCAAATGATTGAGAGAAATATTGGTATCGACTCGGCTCAGCGCGATGATTCCGGACGCGAAGAAGCCCGAGGCGACAACTGCGATCACGGCGTCACGAGGCAACGTCGACTTTTGGGTGAAGTAGGCGATGATCAGAGTGACCGTCAGTCCGGCAGCGAGGGCACCGATCAGAATCGCTCCCCGTCCGAACCATGCGAAGGTGAGTGCAACTCCCACGAGAGTCGAATGTGACATCGCGTCGGCCATGTACGAGAGCTGACGGTGGATGATCCAGACCCCAATCGAGGGAGCCAAGAGCGCGATGAGGAGGCTGACCAGGGCAGCGCGTTGGGTGAAGCTGGAAGCGAACGGGTCGAGGAGAAGATCGATCATTTGCTCAACAGATTCGTGAGTGTGTCCGCATCCAGTACTTCACGGGGATTTCCATCGACGAGAAGAGTGGTGTTGATACCGATACATCGGGCGAAGCGACGCTTGACGAACGAAAGGTTGTGGCTGGAGATCAGCACCGACTTTCCACGGTCGGCCAGCATGTCGAACGTGTCGACCAGATCGTCGGCGCGCCCTTCATCGACGCCGGCTGCGGCCTCGTCGAGAAGCAAAACGCTGGCCTCCTGAGCCAGGGCTCGGGCCAACAGCACCCGCTGTTGCTGGCCTCCCGACAGATTCGAGAGCGGTCGGTCGGCCAAGTCGGCTAGGCCGACCTGGCCGAGGCAGGATTCGACGGCAACAACATCGGTCGCGTCAGGGCGAAGTCCAACCCGACCGAAACGACGACGTCCCCCGAGGACGACGTCGCGTACTCGTATGGGAAACGAGTAGTTCACCGACGGGGCCTGAGGTATGTATCCGATCACTTGTCGATCGTGGTGGTGGCAATGACGGCCACCGATCAAGACATCACCCGAGTGTCGAATCTGACCCACAAGAGCCTTCAAGAGGCTTGACTTGCCGGCGCCGTTGGCGCCGACGAGTGCAACAACCTCACCCCCTCCGATGTCGAAGTTGATGTCATGCAACGCTCGGATCGATCCATAGGAGACACTGAGGTGAGCGACGGAAAGCACGGGTCCGGGCGGGGAATCCGAGATTTTCTGCATTCAGACACACTTCAAACCCTTACGCAGTCGTTCCAGATTGGAACGTTGTGCCACGACGTAGGAGGATCCCTCATCCAGGTCTTCCTGGCTGAATCCTTCGATCGGGTCGAGGAGGTCGGTTGTGGCTCCGATCTCGTTCGCGATGATGTTGGCCAGATCGGGGGGCAAGAGGGTCTCGAAGAAGATCGTCGAAACGTTGTTAGCGATTGCGAATTCGGCGATCGCTTCGAGGGACTTGGCAGACGGCTCCTCCTCAGGGTTGACACCGGCAATCGCAACCTGCTGCAGATTGGTCCTTTGGGCGAGGTACTCGAAAGCACGGTGTGAGGTGACCAGAACACGGCTCTCGCAGGTGGCGAGGCCGGCATCGAACTCGGCTCCGAGAGTCTCCAGCTCGGTCACGTAGGCGTCGGCCGCTGCGGCGATCATCTCGGAGTCGAGCCCCTGGACCGACGAGAGCACGGATGCGACCGTGCGCGTCATCGTCGCCATGTTGGCCGGGTCAAGCCATACGTGGGGATCCTTGCCGGAAGCGAGAACCTCTCCGTCGGTCTCACCTTCAGTGCCCTCCAATTGCGGGATGACGTCGACGACGGTGAGTTCCTGGAGGAGGTCCACCTTCTTGGTTGTTGACGGCAAGGAGGAGAGAACCTTCTCGACGCCCGGTTGGAAACCATCGCCGATGTAGAAGACGATGTCGGCCGTTTCCAGTCTGGTCACCTGGCTGGCAGTCAATTCGAGGTCGTGGGCGCCTTCACCGGGCGGGGTGAGGCCGAACACGACGACCGAATCCCCGGCCACGGACCGGACAATTTCCTCGATCGGGTAGAAGGACGCAGCTATCGACAGTTTCGGCCGCTCCACTGTTGCAGCCTCGGTCGAGGACGATGTCGTAGAACTCGCGCACGAGGACAGCAAGAGAGCGCCGACGAGCGAAAGTCCTGTCATTAAGGGCTTGGTTGGGATGTTCATGTCTGGTAGTATACCTGATAATAAGAATCATTCTCAACTAATCAGCGAAATTCAACGGGGGTTTCATGTCGACGACCGACAGCAAAGTGCCGGTCACGGTTGTGACCGGTTTCTTGGGCAGTGGAAAGACCACGCTCGTCAACTACATCCTGAGCGAAAACCACGGGAAACGAATCGCAGTCATCGAGAACGAGTTCGGCGAGGTGGGCGTCGACGACGCGCTGATCATTGATGCCGAAGAGGAAATCTTCGAAATGAACAACGGTTGCATCTGCTGCACCGTTCGTGGCGACCTCATTCGGATCCTCGGCACCCTCATGAAACGTCGCGACAAGTTCGACTACATCCTCGTAGAGACCACGGGACTCGCGGATCCGGCTCCCGTGGCCCAAACCTTCTTCGTCGACGATGAGATCCGCGCTCAATTGCGCCTCGACGCGATCGTCACTGTTGTCGATGCCAAACACTTGTCCATGCATCTCTTTGAAGAAAAGGCGGATGGGGTGGAAAACGAAGCACTCGAACAGATCGCTTTCGCTGACCGCATTCTTTTGAACAAGACCGATCTGGTTTCTGAGGAAGATCTTGTCGAGGTCGAGGGTCACTTGCGGTCGATCAACTCGTCGGCCTCGGTCGTTCGCACTCACATGAGCAAGGTGGACCTCGATTGGGTACTGAACGTGGGAGCTTTTGATCTTCAACGTGTGCTCGAAGTGGAGCCGACATTCCTCGACGATTCGGAACACCTCCATGATCAGTCGATCACCTCAGTGGGGATCGAAGAGGCGGGACAAGTCGATGTGGTGAAGATCAACGACTGGCTCGGGTGGCTCCTCGGTGAAAAGGGAGTCGACATCTTCCGAATGAAGGGGATCCTGAACGTGTTGGGCTCCGACAACCGCTTCGTTTTCCAGGGTGTGCACATGCTGTTCGACGGTCAACCCGATCGAGCCTGGGGCGAGAACGAGGATCGAGTGAACAAGATGATCTTCATCGGTCGTAATCTCGATCGTGACGAGATCACCCAGAGGTTCCGCAAATGTCTGGTGCGTTGATGACACCGATGTCGGTGACCGAGCGGGTTTTGGCGGTTCTTCCTGACTACGTCAACGGCGTCGACGTGTCACCTGATGGTCTGTGCACCGTTGCGGGGTCGGTGTCCGGTCACGTCTGCATCGTCGATGTCGAAGGAGACGTTCGGACCATCGAAGCGCACGATGGTGATGTCGTGCGGGCGAAGTGGAGTCCTTCGGGCCAGTTCGTGGCGAGCTGCGGAATCGATGGAGCCCTGAGAATCTGGGATCGAACTGGGTCATTGGTTGCCGAGGCCCAGCACAAAGGGTGGGCGACCGACTTGGCCTGGAGGGCGGACGGCGACGAGGTGGCAGCCGGTGTCGGACGGCGCGTTGTTCGTCTTCTTCCGAATGGGATGAAGGCGGTTCAGCACGAGGAGCTCCCAGCGTCGGTTGAGTGCGTGACCTGGAGCGAGGACGGTCGCCGTCTCTTCGCTGGCCATTACGGAGGCGTCGCGGTCCTTCAAGGATCCGCGAAGCCGGTGAAGACCTTTCCGTGGAAGGGCGCGCCGCTGGTCGTCGCGGCGTCGTCCGATGGTAGGTGGGTGGTGACAGGGAATCAGGATGCGTCTTTGCACGTCTGGAAGGTGGCCAACGGGTCCGAACTGCAGATGACGGGTTTCGCCACCAAGGTCTCGCTCATCGCGTGGAATCGGAACTCTCTCCGTTTGGCCAACGCCGCGATGAACGAGATTTCCGAGTGGGATTTCTCGGGCAAGGGTCCCAAGGGGAGCAAGCCGATCGGCATGGTGGGCCACTCGGCTCGGATCGTCGGGCTCGGCTACTCGCCGATGGACGACACCGTCCTCGGATCAGCCTCCACCGACGGCTCGGTGTGCTTGTGGCGCCCCGTGAAGACGGGCAGCTCCATGTTTCACAGTCACCACACCTATCGCTCGCTGAGCGCGATGGCGTGGTCGCCGTCAGTTCTCCGGATGGTCTGCGGGACGGCCCTCGGTGAGGTCGTCGCCTTGGATTTCCAAGATGCTGCCGAGGGGCGGCCGTGACCCGCGATCATCGGCCTCAGAAATCGACCCGCCTCTCCGTGCTTTTGTGTCGTGACTGCTGCTGCGGCACGGACAAGAAGCACCCGGATTTCGATCATCACCGACAGGAAATCGAACTTCGAGAGTCGGTTGCCGAGGCCGGCGGGAATCTGCACCGTGTGAAGTGTCTCGATGCCTGTGCACATTCCAATGTCGTCGTTCTGCGCACGCACGATCGGGGCAAGGTGTGGCTCGGTGATTTTGTCGACGACGCGGCGCAAGAGGCCCTGCGTGCCTACGTCCGACGCGGCGCCGTCGGAGACCTCCCCCCGATCCTGGAGGCCCGCCGTTTCGTGCCGTCGTCGGCATCCGAAGAGGTGGAGAATCGCTGCAACCTGCGAGGTATTCCGGTCAATGGATCTTGACAAGTATCTCTCGAAAGCATCGATCATCGACTGTCATGGACAGATCGCCTTCGAGTTGCTCCTCCTCCTCGATGGTGAGGTCTTGGTGAAGAGCCGTCACGGAAGTTTTCAGGTGAATCCGCTCACCCGAGTCGTTTCTCCACCCGAACGAGTCGTGCCCCTGGAAATACTCGAACAGGCCGTCTTGTTCGCGAGGTCCTGCTTGTCCTGATTCAGCCCGACGGGTCGCGCCGCAGATCGAAGATCATCCGTGCCGCCACGACCAACACCAGTGAGGCGAACAGCACGTTCGACAGGTCCTCCGACATGTGGTCCGCGATCACGGCTCCGGCCACCGCCGAGACGATGCCACCGATTCCGACGATGGCGGCCACCTTCAGGTCGATGTTGTCGGCCTTCCAGTTGCGCCAGGTACCCATGATGGAAGTGGGGATGATGACCGCGACCGACGTACCTTTGGCCACCACGTTCAGTTCGCTGAAGAGGACCACCATCGCCGGCACCATCACGATGCCTCCACCGATTCCGAGAAGACCGGCCAGAGTGCCCGTCACCAGGCCTATGAGGATCAGGGCGATCGCCGTGACGACGGTGATCGGATCACGCCCGTCGGCGGTCATGGGGATGAACAGACGCACCGCCGTGGCGATCAACATGGCCGCGAAGAGGTAACCGAGCACCTTGCGTGGAAGCACGTGGATCCACTTCGTGCCGAGAATCGCTCCGCCGAGCGCTCCGATCGCGAGCCACAGTGCCATCGACCAGTCCACGTTGTCGTGGCTCCAGTACGTGACGAGGCTCGCGACCGAAATGGGTAACACGGCACCGAGTGAGGTGCCGTTGGCGAGACGTTGATCGAACCTCAACAACATCACCAGCGCGGGCACGACGAGGATTCCGCCACCGACTCCGAACATCCCCGACAGCAACCCGGCACCCAGACCGATGGCGACGACGCGCCCGACGGAATACTCGGAAGTGGCGGTTGTCATGACACGGTTCTAGCCGATCAGGCCAGAACGAAACCGGATACGCGACGACGGTGGAAGTTCGCGTCTCCGTACGAACGCATGAGCGCCCACGCCTTCTTCATCCACAGTTGCAGGTCCGCTTCCCACGTGTAGCCGATGCCGCCGTGCACCTGCATCGTGCTGCGGCTGGTGCGATACGCGGCCTCGCTGGCCAGAGCCTTGGCCATGCTGATGTCGCGGACCAGAGTGTCGGCTCCGGTGGAAGCCGAGAACGCCGCTCGGTACGTGGGCGCCTTGGCGAACTCGACTTTCAACAGCGCGTCGGACATGAGGTGTTTCACGGCCTGGAAAGAACCGATCGGTTTACCGAACTGCTCGCGCACGCGGGCGTACTCGGCGGCGATCTCGATCATGCGCTCGGAGAGTCCGATGAGATACGCGGCCGACGCCAGGGCCATGGCGTCGAAGGGATCGAGTCCGGCGACCGTCACGTTCGCGTCGGTGCGATCACCACCGGCAACCGTGAACAACCGGCGACCGCCGTCCATGCCGTGGGCGTCGGACGCGTCGAAGGATCGCAACACGTGATCGCGGTGCACGACGAGGTCGGCCACGCCCGCGTGGGCGACGTACGGGGAATCGTCGACCCAGAGGGTGGCGACCGACTCACCTGACACCAGCGCCTCGCCGAACGACGACGTGGCCAACGCCGGAACGGCCACGGCCATGTGTTCGAGCACCGGACCGGGTACCGCCGCCCGACCCAACTCCTGGAAGAGCAGGATGGCGTCGACGAACGAACCTCCCATGCCGCCGGCGGACTCGGGGGCCAACATGGACAGCACGCCCATGCCCGACAGGTGCGACCACAACTCGGGGGAGTGTCCGGCGCCGCTCTCCCAGACCTCTCGCACGTGTGAGGCGGGACATTCGTTGGCGAGGAGTTCGCGCAAACCTTCGGCGAAGAGTCGTTGGTCGTCGGTGAAGGAGAACTTCATGGCTCACATTCCCTTCGGGAGTTGCAGGACTCGGTCGGCGATGATGTTGCGCTGGATCTCGTTGGTGCCGGCGTAGATCGGACCGCTCAGGGAGAAGAGGAAACCGTCGACCCAGCGCTCGAGGGGACCCTCCATACGCTCGGCCTCGGGTCCGATGATCTGCAACGCGATCTCGTGGATCCGCACGTCCATCTCGCTCCAGAAGATCTTGTTGAGGCTGGCCTCGGCGCCGATGGGTCGACCCTCGAGCATCCCGGTGACGGTCTGGTACGTGTGCAGTCGGTATCCCTCGGCCTGCATCCACACGTCGGTGACGGCGTCGGCGAGAGCGGTGTCGGACTTGTCGCCGAGTCGCTTCCAGAGCGCCACGAGTCGATTGACGGCCTCGCTGAATCGGGCGGGGCTGCGCAGGCTGACCCCTCGTTCGAAGCCGGCGGTGGCCATGGCGACGCCCCATCCCTTGTTCACCTCACCGAGCGTGTTCTCGACGGGAACGCGCACGTCGTCGAGGAAGATCTCGGCGAAGCCGGTGTCGCCGTCGAGTTGGGCGATCGGACGAACGGTGATGCCGGGTAGATCGAGCGGGCACAGGATGAACGTCAGACCACGGTGACGGTCGGCCTCGGGATCGGTGCGGAAGATGCCGAAACACCAGTCGGCCCACACGGCGCGGCTGGCCCAGATCTTCTGGCCGTTCAGGATCCAGTCGTCGCCGTCGCGCCAGGCCTTGCTCTTGATGCCCGCCAGATCGCTGCCCGCATTCGGTTCGCTCCACGCCTGGCCCCACACGATCTCCGACGAGGCCATGGTGGGGAGGAACCTCTCCTTCTGCGCCTCGGTGCCCACTTCCATGATGGTGGGGCCGAGTAGGAAGATGCCGTTCTGGTTCACGCGACCGGGAGCACCGGCGCGGTAGTACTCCTCCTCGAAGATGAGCCACTTGATGTAGTCGGCGCCTCGGCCTCCGTACTGCTCGGGCCACGACACGGCCGACCAACGGCCGTCGAACAACTTCTTCTCCCACTGACGATGCAGGGCGAATCCCTCGGCGGTGTCGAAGCTGGGCAGAGGTTCGGCGGGGACGTTCGCTTCCAGCCACGTGCGAGCCTCGAGGCGGAAAGCGGACTCGTCGGCGGTTTCGCGCAGATCCATAAGAGTCAGACGTTAGTCGCCGACCCCGAGAAATCTGACGCTGTGTCAGAAAAGGACGATCGGGCACGCCCCGCGTCGATGACCAGCGGTATCGTCACCCACGTGGGGGACACATTGGGCGCCGGCCCGTCGCGCATCGACGCCCTGGACGGCCTACGAGCCGTGGCCGTGACGGCCGTGTTGCTGTTCCATCTCGACCTGTCGTGGATGTCGGGCGGTTTCCTCGGGGTGTCGCTCTTTTTCACCCTGTCGGGCTTCTTGATCACCCGCTTGTTGCTCGATGAGTCGGCCCGCACCGGACGTGTCGCGCTTCGGACTTTCTGGTCCCGTCGATTGCGACGTCTGTCGCCGGCGGCCCTGGTGGTGTTGGCCGTCGTCGCGATCGCGTCGCTGTGGGAGGTGTTCGACGGGGTCCGGTTGCGCGGGGATCTGGGTGCGTCGCTGGGCTACGTGGCCAACTGGCGTTTCGCCACCGCGGAATCCACCTACGCCGAACTCTTCACGTCGACGCCGTCACCCGTGATCCACTTCTGGAGTCTGGCCATCGAAGAACAGTTCTATCTGCTCTTCCCATTGGTGTTCGTGGTGTTGTCGCGTCGACGCACGTGGTTGCTGCCCGGCCTGACCATTCTGACCGTTGCCAGCGTGGTGGCCGCGATCCTCACCGAATCCCGCAACCTGGGTTACTACGGAACGCACGTGAGAGCCGCCGAGTTGTTGATCGGGTGTCTGCTCGCGGTGGTCGTGGCCCGGTCGGGTTGGACCGAGCGGCGATCGGTCACGTCGACGACGGTCGCCGGTTCGGTCGCTCTCGTCGCGCTGGTGGTGGCGATGGTTTCGGTGTCGACGTCCGACGACTGGTTGTACCGGGGCGGTCTGGCGGCGGTGGCCATGGTGTCGGCGGTGGTGATCCTCGCGGTCGCCCGCGGCGGGGTCCTCGCCCGTCCCCTCGCGACACGGCCCATGGTGGCGCTGGGTCGAGCCAGCTACTCGGTATACCTCGTGCACTGGCCGGTGATCGTGGCCATGAATCCCGACCGGATGGGATTCGACGGCTGGACACTCGACGTGGTGCGCGTCGTGGTGAGTCTCGGTCTCGGATTCGTGTCGTACGCGGTGGTCGAGAATCCCGTTCGAACCCGACGTCTGCTGAAGCGCACCGCGGCGGCCGGCGCCGCGCTGGTGATGTCGATGGCCGGTGTCGCCGCGCTCGTCGTGCTCGTCGACGCCCCCCGGATGGTCGAGCTGGCCGGTCTCGATGCGCCGCAGGAGGTGGTCGACTTCACCACGACGAACCCCGACACCGCCGGCAACGTGACCACGACCATGGTGCCTCCGTTGCCACGAGTGTTGGTGATCGGATCGCAATTGCGCGCGGGAGTGGACCTCTCGCGCTCGGGCGTGACCGTCGAATCGGTGGACGCCAGCACGCCGGGTTGCACGTTCCGCGTCGACGTGTTCCGCGATTGTCCGACCGTCGCCGACGTCTTGGAGACGATCGACGTCGAGTCACCTGACGTGATCGTCGTCGGTGTCGGACTCATCGAGCGTCGCGTGGTGCGCGAGCGCGTCGACGCCTCGGCGCCCGCGTCGACGGACGAGCGGATGGCCGACACGATCGTTCGATCCGGAGAGATGGTCGACCAGATCCTCGCGGGTTTCGCCGGTCGCCCGACCATCGTCGTCGATTACGGTCCGGCGGACGCGTTCCGTGGTGCCCTCGAGGACTTCGATCTGCGTTCGGACTCCCTCGTGGTGTTGCCCGGTGGTGACCCGACGCGGCTGGGAGCGACCGTCGACGAGATCTTCTCGCGCACTCGTGCCGACCTGACGCGCCTTCTGGTCATCGGCGACTCGTCGTCGTTCGGCTTGGCCCAGGCCTTGCACAACGTGGCGGCCGATCGCTTCGAGGTCGTCTGGGCCGGTGGACGCAACTGTCCGTTGGTGGAGGTCGAGCGTGTCCAATGGTGGCCCGACATGGACTTCGACATGTCCTACTGCCCGACGTTCGAGAAAGTGTGGAGTCGCAAGATCGCCGAGTTCCAGCCGCACCTGGTGATCGAGATCGCCTCGGTCCCCGAACAGGCGGCGCAGCGGTACCCAGGGGATCCCAACTGGTACGTCATCGGGGACGACGAGTACCTCACGCGTCACGAGAGCGTGATGGAATCGTTGATGCTGGCCCTCGACGTCGTCGGTGCGACGCTCGTGATGTTCGACAGCCCGTACGTGCACGGTGGTGCGCTCGGTGGCGCGGCCTTCGCCGACGACGCCCGGGTGGACGCATGGAACGCCCTGATGGACTCCTGGGTCGAACGCTGGCCCGGAATCCGTCGACTCGATTGGTCCTCGATCGTGTCCGCCGCCGAAGCCTCCCCGGGTTCGTTGCGTGCCGACGGAGTGCACATGGCGCAGGTGGATCTGGATCGCATCGTGGCGGAGAGCGTCGTGCCCCGACTGCTCGAGGTGCTCGCCGAACGCGAAATGAGCCCCACCGCGACCCCGTGAGTAATCTGACGGCGTGTCAGTTTCCGCCGCCGGGGGAGTCACCCGGGTCCCCGCCGTCGAGGGGTGGTTCACCCTCGACGACGAACCTCATCTGATCGGTGGTCGTTGTGCCGCTTGCGGTACGTACGTCTTCCCCCCTCGCTCGGGCGCGTGTCCCAACCCGAACTGCGACGGTGAGGATCTGGTGTCGACGCCGTTGTCGCGGGTCGGCACGGTGTGGAGTTACACCGAGAACCAGTACGCACCTCCGGCTCCGTATCGCGCCGCGGAACCGTTCGAGCCCTATGCACTCGCCGCGGTTCAGTTGGAGGAGGAGGGCATCATCGTCCTCGGTCAGGTACCCAAGGGGATCATGGCCGCGGACTTGAAGGTTGGTATGCCGATGCAGTTGGAGACCGATGTGTTGTACCGCGAGGTGGTCGACGGAGTCGACACCGAGTTCATGGTCTACGTCTGGGCGCCCGCCGCTCCCACCGCCGCCAAGTCGATCGGAGGACGGTCATGAGCGATCGCGATCTCGTGGTGCTCGGAGTGGGCATGCATCCGTGGGGCAAGTGGGGTCGTGACTTCACCGAGTACGGCATGGTCGCCGCCCGCGCCGCGTTGAAGGACGCCGGTATCGAATGGAAGGACGTCCAGTACGTCGCCGGCGCCGACACGATTCGCAACGGTTACCCCGGTTTCATCGCCGGCTCCACCTTCGCGCAGAAGCTGGGTTGGAGCGGTGCGAGTATCTCGTCGAACTACGCGGCGTGTGCCAGCGGCGCCCACAGCTTGCAGGCCGCCCGCGCTTCGATCCTGGCCGGCTTTTGCGACGTGGCGATGGTGATCGGAGCCGACACCACCCCGAAGGGCTTCTTCGCCCCGGTCGGGGGAGAGCGCAAGACCGACCCCGATTGGTTGCGCTTCCATCTGCTGGGCGCCACCAACCCGGTGTACTTCGCCATGTTCGCCCGCCGACGCATGGATCTGTACGGCGCGACGTCGGAGGACTTCGCGCAGGTGAAAGTGAAGAACTCACGGCACGGCCTGAACAACCCCTACGCCCGTTTCCGTAAGGAGAACGCGATCGAGGACGTGTTGAACAGTCCCATCGTCAGCGATCCGTTGCGACTGCTCGACATCTGCGCCACGTCCGACGGGGCGGCGGCCATGATCGTCACCAGTCGGGAGTACGCCGAGAAGAAGCTGGGCTCGTTGAAGGGTGTTCCGCGCATTCGCGCGGTGAGCACGGTGACGCCCACCTACCCGCAGACGATCCTGGAGTTGCCCGACTTCGCTACCGACTCCACGGCGGTCGTCGCTCCTCCCGCGCGGGGCTTCAAGGACTCCCTGTGTTGGGCCGCCTACGAGGAGGCCGGCATGTCTCCCTCCGACATGAACATGGCCGAGGTGTACGACCTCTCCACCGCTCTCGAACTGGACTGGTACGAGCATCTGGGCCTGTGCGCTCCCGGTGAGGCCGAGGGGCTCCTGCGTTCCGGTGCCACCACCGTCGGCGGTCGCGTACCCGTGAACCCCAGCGGTGGCTTGTCGTGCTTTGGTGAGGCCATCCCGGCCCAAGCCATCGCCCAGGTGTGCGAACTCACCTGGCAGTTGCGCGGTCAGGCCGAGGGTCGCCAGGTGGAGGGCGCCAAGGCCGGTATCACCGCCAACCAGGGTTTGTTCGGCAACGGCTCGTCGGTCATCGTCTCGGTCTGAAAATCACTCACGGATAGGGTTCATTCATGGCTTCCAACATTCCCACCGCGTACATCGTCGATGCCGTCCGAACTCCGGTCGGTCGCCGCGGTGGCGGATTGTCCACCGTTCACCCGGCCGATCTCGGCGCCCACAGCATCAAGGCGCTCATGGATCGCACCGGCGTCGACCCCAACGCCATCGACGACGTGGTGTTCGGAAACGTGGACTCCGTCGGCCCCCAGGCCGGTTGCATCGCGCGCACGTGTTGGTTGACCGCCGGTCTGCCCGAGCACGTGCCGGGCACCACCATCGACCGTCAATGCGGGTCGGCACAACAGTCGGTGCATTTCGCCGCGCAGGCCGTGATGAGTGGGACGATGGATCTGGTCGTGGCCGGCGGCGTGCAGAACATGAGCATGATCCCGATCTCGTCGGCGATGACCGCCGGTCAGGCTCTCGGGTTCGACGATCCCTTCACCGGTTCGCCCGGTTGGACCACGCGCTACGGATCCGGTGAGGTGAGCCAGTTCGTGGGCGCCGAGATGATGGTCGAAAAGTGGAATCTGTCCCGCGAGGAGATGGAGGAGTTCGCCGTCGAGTCCCACCTGCGCGCCATCAAGGCCCGGGCCGAGGGACGCTTCGAGGCCGAGATCGAGCCGTTGAACGGCGTGCAGCACGACGAGGGTCCCCGCGAACCGAACTGGGACAAGATCCGGTCGTTGCCGACGCTCACGCCCGGCGGACGTCTCACGGCGGCCTGTGCGAGCCAGATCTCCGACGGCTCGGCGGCTCTCCTCATCGCCAACGAAGCGGCGGTGACGGCCCACGGTCTGAAGCCCCGCGCGCGCATTCACCACATGAGCGTGTTGGCCGACGACCCGATCATGATGCTGTCGGCTCCGATCCCGGCCACCAAGCGCGCCTTGGCCAAGACCGGCATGTCCATCGACGACATCGACCTGGTGGAGATCAACGAGGCCTTCGCACCGGTCGTGATGGCCTGGATGCGCGAGACCGGCTTCGATCGCGCCAAGGTGAACGTGAACGGTGGGGCGATCGCCCTCGGTCACCCGCTGGGTGCCACCGGTGCCCGTTTGATGACCACTCTGTTGCACGAACTCGAACGCACCGGTGGCCGGTTCGGCCTGCAGACGATGTGCGAGGGTGGCGGCCAGGCCAACGTCACCATCATCGAACGCCTCTGACGAAACCCGCCTGAGAAATCTTCGGCATTCGGACGTCAGGGCATTCGGACGTACGGCAAGCAGTACGGATTCGCGCACGAGATCGCGCTGAGATTGCGCTGTCCGTCCCCAAATTCGGTCCCTTGGTCGAAGATGAGAGGCATGCCGTTCGCGGAAACCACGATGTCGAGATAGTCGCCCCGCGGATCGAAGGTCGAGCCCTGGGGCTGCGTGTTCCAGAGCAGTTCGTAGGCGGACCCACCCGAGACGAAGCAGTCCGTGCTCACGCACTTGAAGTACACGACTCGGCTGTCCGACCCCAGACTGTCGGAGTAGACGCCCACCGGGTATCCGTCGTCGCCGATGTCGAGCGCCAGTTCGTCGACGGTCGACGCCAGCACCTCGGTGTCGGATGCGTACGTGTTGGGGCCGGCCGGCGCGCACGTTTGGACGAGGCAACGCCAGGCGTAGATGGTCGAGCCTCGATACCCCATGACCAGGAGCCCGCCATCCGACGTGAGAACGGCGTCCCCTCCGAGC
>Ga0169931_10002231_pt1 | contig 31665 bp, 23 predicted proteins | sample Kivu_15m_20L_FD_129675 | JGI IMG/M metagenome (GOLD analysis project Ga0169931, IMG submission 129675) | Freshwater microbial communities from Lake Kivu, Western Province, Rwanda to study Microbial Dark Matter (Phase II) - Kivu_15m_20L... | ecosystem: Environmental > Aquatic > Freshwater > Lake...
CTCTCCTCATTGGGAAAGTCTTGTATGAAATTTAGGATATTCATAACCTTCAAATTTTTTGCAAAGCAAGAAGGTCACTTTGTAACCTATTTACAAAATGAAATTACTGGTACGATTAAGGGGATGCGTGGACCGATTTAAATCTTAGGAAAAAAGAGGGGGATTGAATTAGCTTTTTAATCGATCCTCTAAAAAATAGAACGGAAGTAGCGTTTTTACACTTTCGACGACAGCAATTTCCCCGCTCTCGCCCTGCATTACGATGGTGATGTCTTCCTCTTGCTTTAACTCAAATTCGAGCATAGCTTGACGACATCCGCCACAAGGAGCTAAAGGTTGATCGACCAAAAAATGATCGGCTTTAACACTGATCGCGACGGCAACAATCCTTTGTTTTGGATATTGCGCACCCACCGCAAAGAAGGCAACCCTTTCTGCGCATAAACCACTCGGGTAGGCCATGTTCTCCTGATTGGATCCCCAAATAATTTTTCCTGAATCCAACAAAATGGCAGCGCCAACATTAAATTGACTATACGGTGCATGCGCGTTCAATAAGGCCTGTTTCGCTTCTTCCAATAAGTGCACGAGATGACCGGGTAAAGAACTTTTATCTTCATGTATTTGATAGTGTGATTCGAAAGTCTTTTTTAAAATTGACATACGCTATTTGTTAATTGGTGATTAAGTAAATGACTGCGATTTATCATTTATTCAATCATATTGTTTATGTTTGGCAAAGGAAATAAACATCCTGAATGATTTGAAGACGCTAGAAAAAATTTTATCTGAAATTCGACCAATTTCCTTGAAAGAAATGGACAGCGTGGCATTGATGAACAGAACGGATACCAAGTTTCTACTTTCTTTTGAGCAACTTTGGGATGTTTTGTTGGAAGTAGGGGCACATTACCGAATTTTGGATATAAACGGTGTTAGAGCTAACCACTATCAATCCGAGTATTATGATACACCGGATTTTTATTTTTTTAGACGCCATCAACATGGAAAGAAAAACCGATTGAAAATTCGGAAAAGAAGGTATGTTGAGAGTGACATTTCTTTCCTTGAAGTCAAGTTTAAAAGCAACAAAGGGCGAACCGAAAAAGACCGAATGAAAATCCCAGAATTGAACATTGAGTTGACCCAAGAAAATGTTCAGTACATTCATGAAACTTCTCATTTTGAAGAGGATTTAGAGCCTAAGTTAATGAATACGTTTGAGAGGATTACCCTCGTGGATCAGGCGTTGCCAGAACGGATTACAATCGATTGCAAATTGGCTTTTGAAATGAACCAGCAAATACTACAAATACCCAATCTAGTAATTGTAGAAGCGAAACAAGAAAGACAAAATAGACATTCAGTTTTTTTGAGTGCACTTAAACGAAGGTTGATTAGGCCTGAGAGCATCAGCAAGTATTGTCTGGGAGTAGCGCTATTGACCGATCAAAAGTCAAATATGTTTAAAGAAAAAATTAGAAGAATTAAAAAATTAACCAATGGAAATATTCAATATCATCCACAATAATCTAGTAAATTTTACCGACTTTTTCCTGCAATCGTTGCCAACAGAAGTACTTCCACCAGAGAGCGGGGAGGTGGTGGAAAAATTCAAGCCGTTAGGAGCTATGAAGCTAGCGCATTGGGAGGATTTGTTAGAGATGATGATTCGCCTCAGTGTTCACATGATTTTTGTTACTCTATTGGTCCGGTTCATCTATTATCCAATAGCAAGAAGGAAAGATTTTTTGTTCACTTATTTGTTATTCAGCATTTCCATTTTTTTGATGTGTTTCATGTTGGAAAGTGTGAAATTAGAGATGGGATTTGCGTTAGGTCTTTTTGCTGTTTTTGGAATCATCAGATATAGAACAGATGCCATCCCCATCAAGGAAATGACCTATCTCTTTATCGTCATAGGAATGTCGGTGATGAATGCCCTAATCAATAAAAAGATCTCCCTGATAGAGTTGGTATTCGCTAACCTAGCGATCATTGGTCTTACTTATGGATTGGAAAAGGTTTGGTTATTGCGACATGAATCTCAGAAGATTATTTTGTATGACAACATTCATCTGATTCAAACTGCTCGTCACGAAGAATTAAGAGCGGATTTAGAATCAAGAACGGGTATTAAAATCAACCGAGTGGAAATAGGAAAAATCGATTTTCTAAGAGATACAGCTTTGATCAAAATATACTTTTTTGATGACGAGCAACCGTCGCAAATGGATGAGACTTTTTCTCAAAACATTAACGGATAATCAGCACTACAGCTGAGGCTTCCACACCCTCTTCTCTGCCTACAAATCCCATTTTTTCTCCCGTGGTCGCTTTGATACTAACGGCATCACGCGAGATAGAGCATATGTTGGCAATGGCCTCTTTCATTTCTTCGACGCGTTTTAAAATTTTGGGCCTCTCTAGGTTAACCGTTGCATCAATGTTATTGACTTTCCAGCCCTGTTCTTGTATTTTCTCGATGGTGGAGACTAAAAGTTTTTTGGAGTCAATTCCTTTATATTCGATGGCGGTATCTGGAAATTGAAATCCAATATCTCTCAGACCCGCAGCACCCAGCAAAGCATCACAAATCGCGTGTAAAAGTACATCGGCATCGCTGTGACCCAAAGCCCCTTTTTCATGTTCGAATTGAACACCTCCTAACCAAAGTTCTCTTCCTTCTACCAATTGGTGAACATCGTAACCATAACCTACTCGAATGTCCATTTACTCAGGAGCTTCTTGAGATTCGGATTTGTCACCTATGGCAAAGCGCAAACTGAATCGAAGTGTGTTGGCCAAGGGATTTTGCTGGGTTGTACTCACCAAGTAAGACATGTCAATGGTGAGCACTTGATATTTAAGCCCAGCTCCAACGGTAATGAATTGTCTGTTTCCCTTGGATAAGTCTTCGAAGAAATAACCTGCACGAACAGCAAACTGCTCAGCATACCAATATTCAAGTCCTGTGCTGATATTTACCTCTCTCATTTCTTCTCTTCCAATACTTCCCGACACTACGTTACCATTTTGATCAATTTGTCCTGGAGCATCATAGAAAGACTGGATCATGCCAGCTGCAACACCGACATTCCTTTCCATTCCAGAGAGGATTTCGGTTCCTGTACTGTCGTAAATAGGAGGGGTGGGCACCAAAAGTTTGTTCAAATCCAACGTGAAAGTGAGTTTGTTGTATTCATCCATGAAGGTAGTAAATGCACCTCCCAATTTAAGATTCATTGGAATAAAATCTCGGTTGGCCGTATTGGTATAACGCATTTTAGCGCCGATATTGGAGATGTTAACTCCAGCGGCGACGCCTACTTTTTTCCCTTTAATTCGGAGATCGTTGTTGATGAAACTACCGGATAAATCTACCGCACCAGTGCGACCTGGTTTGCTTTCCGCACCTTGTATGTTTGTACTACCTGTGAGATTGGAGTTAACGAATCTGCCTGTAAAGCCAACACCAAAGTATTTATTCAATCGCTGACTGATGCCGTAATCTAGTGCAAATTCTTTTGGGGTGAATTCTCTCAAAGTGGTGCCGTATTCATCTGTGAAGGTGATACTACCCAATGAAAAGTATCGCAATGACCCACCTACTGCGGTGTTTTTATTAAGTTTTTTATATCCAGATAGGTAGGATAGGCTCATGTCGTTGACCAATGATCTTAGCCAAGGCGAATAGGATAGGGAAAATTCCATCGGCTTATCACTGAATGCTAGTTTCGAAAGATTCCAATGAATGCTATTGGCGTCAGGGGATAATGCGACGCCCGCGTCACCTAGCGCACCGCTGCGGGAATCAGGAGCAATCAATAAGAAAGGAACCGCGGTGGTAATCGTATTTAACTGAATTTGTTGTGCTTTATCACTTTGTGATATCAATTGGGTCCGACCTTCTTTTGCGCAAAGAAACAGCGCTATCAATCCCAACCATATAATTTTTTGTAAATGCATTTTCGCTTCAAATATACTACTCATCTTAATAACACCAACTTTTCAAATTTTTCAACTGATTTTCCCTCCGGATTTTTTGCGCTTAATCGGTAAACATATACCCCTTTGCCAATTCGATCACCAAAATCGTCTTTACCATCCCATGCTATACCATCGCTGCGATATCCTGAATTTGTAATGAGCGTGTTAATGGTTTTTACCAGCTTACCACTGATGGTAAATACTTGAATAGTGACTTCCAAGGGTTGACAAGGTTGATTATGTTCAAAATAGAATTGAGTGGATGTGGTAAAGGGATTCGGATAATTCAAGACATGATCGATGATCATATCCGCATTTTCCGCAACTAAAAACGCGATGTCTTTGGAAGTCGAATTGTTGTGAGTATCCCAGGCTTTTACAGTTAGTGTGTGATTTCCAACACTGAGGCTGTTCCATGGATATTGAATTTTACCGCTTTTGTAGGTGTCTAAATCTGATTCAAAATATTCATTGAGAATTACAGGTTGATTGGATTTTGCGTCCAATATGGCCGTTAAATCATGACCAATTCCATTACCAGCAGTGTTGATGCCGTTCTCGTCTCGGAGGATAGCGAGTAAAAGAGGGTCGGCATTGGTGATACCGCCATTCACAAAAGAGGAATCATTCATATAAAGTTCTACCATCGGGCCTTCTTGATTAAGGGAGGCGTTGTTAACAGATCCACCAACACGGAATGTTTGATTACTCCCATGGGCATCATCAACTCCAGAAGTGGCATACATGGACACTCTTCCGAAGCCAATGCTGTAATTGATGTCGTATGGCATAGGAAATGAAAATTCAAAAGTTCCGTTGGTAACTGAAGCTTTTCCTTTGAATAAAATTTTATTATCTACCAAGAAATTTTGAACCACACCGCCATCATTATTTTGAGTGGTGATAATGGCAGGCTTATCATACACAACAGGGTAAACAAAACCATTGAAATTTTTCAAAATATTATCGTTGTTATCTTTGACAACCCCGCTCATTGTTATTTCTTCTAGTGCTTTTAGTGTGTCCGTGAATGCTGTAATAACGATGTCGTTGATTTTATTGATTTCGGCGCTGTATCTTGGGTAGTTCATTTTTAATGCCGGGTCGCCGAGCAAGCTAAAATTAGGTTTACTATCGTTGCCTGTACTCACTCCATTTTTTGTGAGCATATTGATTTTTCCAAGTGTTAGTTCTGGATCGGTAGCGTCGTTGAGCGCGTTGTCATAAAAGGCAAGATCCATTTGAAAATTTTCTCCTGAATAAACAATTCTTGTTGTAGTCAGCATGGCGATGGCCCCACCATTTGGATTCATTATTAGGAGTTCACCAGCTGATTTATAGGTGGGGTCGTCAAAACGAGCAAACTCGCATGTCGCGGTTAAAAAGACCGGTAATTTGTACAGATTGTTGAAGGATTGTATGGTTGGAATATCTAATACCCGCTCATGTGCCCAACCCCTTTCTCCTCCATGTCCAACATAAGTGACCAATAAGGTTCCAGTGTTGATTCTGTTTTTGATGGCGTTTTCTGCTTCTGGATATCTCTCACCTCCAGGTGTTGATTGTTGGGTGTAGGCGTCTAAATATATTTTGGTGATATCATAAGCAGGATGAAACCGTTGAACAATATTGGCCAGAGAATCGCAGTTATTCAAATGCACCTGCTCATAGGCGCCGCCACTTCCGTCCTGATCATCGGATACAAAAGTGAGCACATTGCGCCATGGTCCATAAGGGTTCTGAGAGTTAGCCGCAACGCAATTGTCTTCTATATTTTGAGCGGTGTTTTGCGACAAATAGGCGTTTATTTTTTGTAGACTAATAACCGCTTCATTAGCATCTGCAGCGGGAATTCTGCCAACTCCGCAATCAAGGTAGCCGTTGGGACTTTGATCATCGTCGGCGGTGAGCATAACAAAATAGTCGTCACTTACATATGAATTTGTTGGAGAAAGGGAGTAGTCAGATTCATATACGATCACGTTGTAACCGTTTTGAACCGTCAAACCGCGATTGGTATCAAAGGCTCCATCACCCATTAACAACAAATTTTTCGGTTGTAAATTGGCGTCTCCATTGGCTTTATCGAAAAGCATTTTCATGAATTGTCGAATGGCGGTTACATCTGTATTTCCGGAGGAGAATTCATGATAAATTTTTTGCGGTGTAGTAACAAAAACCACGAGACCCTCATCTCTATGAATTTCTGCAATCTGCTCGGCGACAGAAGTATGCAATGGTGCGGTAACAATTACTAAATCAATATCGGAAAGGGCATGAAGGTCTTGATTTGAAAGCTTACCTACGGCCCTTGGGGCGAAAGTTCCGCCGGGGTTAAAAGCCAAGAATTCATGCAAAGTATCGTGTTGACTTTTCCATGAAACGATATTGTTATTAAAACTAGTGGATACCCACATGGGTTGATAGGGTGTGGATATATCAAGGATTTTAGTATTTGAGTTGGTGTTTTGAAGGTCAAAACGTGCAACAGCAGCTGCAGCAATAGCGGTCGTATCTCGGAGCCTCATTTGATTTCCCGACATCTTCATTTCTCTGCTTACATTAATAGAAACATAATCCATCCATGCATTAGCGTCTGGATTTCCGGGTGAGAATTGAAAATTAGCACTGATCGAACTGCTGGTGGGATTGATGATGCTTATCCCATTTACAGGTGAGGCATATAAGTCAGTCGAAGACGTGCCAGTTGGGGATACATTGGCTGAGCCAGATACACCGCTCACGGTCCAAGATAAGGTAGAGGCAGATCCTACGCTTTTTCCGACTGCCCCAAATTCCATGTGGCCAGTGCCTGTGACATTCGGAAAAGAAAAATTATATTGTGTTCCTGAGCTGGATGAACCTAAAAAGGACTCCCCATAAAATTCTCTTCCCGCTTTTCCAATGTTCACCAATTCATTTTCTACAAAAGCAAAATCTTGAAACACGGTCGCGACATGGTTTTCATTTAGGGTAATAGCAGGTTGGGCCTCCATCCTTAGCGGTTGGGTATCTTCGAGGCGTAAATAGTAATACGAACTGTCTGAGTAGAAATGTTTTGAAGGAAACCAACGATTTTTATTGATGACAGAGTTGTATTTGAGCGCCCAGCTATCTGGACCTAAACCGTAAAACAAAATGTAGTCATTGTTGTTGAATTGTCCGTCCGCTTCACCTTCTATGAAGATTGCGTTTTTAATCAAATCATCGGGTCTGTAAGCGCTATTGTCAGGGGAAAGAAGACGTCCACCGTTCCCGTATAAATTAATGTTTTGAGGATTGATTTGGCTCGGATTAATGCCTAAGTCAATAAGAAGATTACGATCAATTTTATATAAACCGTCTTTAGCAATCGCTATCTGGTACCAATCTCCAGTAGATAAAACGGAATGCTCAGCAAAAGATTTGAATTTGCTTATTTTTCCGGTGTTAGCCGTTTTCTCCTCTATTTCAATAGAAAGTTCACAGGAATGTAATTGTTCAAATTTTCCTGATTGAAATCGAAATGGATGAATAAAAATAAAGAGATTCCATTTTCCATTGAGTTGTTTTACTTCAAAATCCCATTTCCAAAAAGGAGTATCATTGAATGCGAATGAAGGTTTGCTACAGGAGTGAGTGGTTAAATTGTTAAAATTTATACTTTTAACAATGGAATATTCATTTAAAGGAATAGAGAAGGTGCTAAAAGGTATGGAAAGTTCATTTTCTTCTCTCCAAAAGCAATTTTTAGGAATTTTAGACGTTTCATCAAACGCAATGCTGATAGGGAGTTGAAGATTTTTTTGTGAAATCGACGAGTGGAAAAAAAACACCCCGCACAATAGCAGGAAAATTTGACTTAAAGGGAACTTAAATTTCATGTCGCAAATAAAATGACGGATTGCTTAACAAAAAAGTGTTTGATTTATTGTGTAAATTGTTCATAATTCAAACTTTTGTTGTATAATTGTAAATTCGAAGATTAAGCGAAAAAGGAAATCTGCTATGATGAAACATAGAAATATAGGGGTAGGATTAATGTTTTTGGCCATGGTTTGCTTCCAGCAACTAACGGCGCAAGACCCGGAGTTTACTCAGTTTTATGCCAGTCCGATGTATTTGAATCCTGCTTTTGCCGGAACCTCAAAATGTCCTAGGTTGGTGATGAATTATCGCAATCAATGGCCAAGTTTATCCGGAGCTTTTGTGACGAGCGCGGTTTCCTACGATCAACACGTGGACGCAGTGAGAGGTGGTTTGGGGGTGATGTTCATGAATGACCGAGCCGCTCAAAGTACTTTGACCTCTAATACCATAAGCGCCGTTTACTCTTATTTACAGCCAATCGGAAAGAAGTTCTCAATGAAGGGGGCTCTGCAAGTATCTTATTTCCAAAAGTCTTTGGACTGGGGAAAATTGACCTTCGGTGATATGATTGACCCGAGAAAAGGGTTTATTTATGAAACCGCTGACATACCCAGAGGAGGACGTGTTTCTGCGATGGATTTTTCTGCTGGAGTAATCGGATTTACAAAAACCATGTACTTTGGTTTTGCCGCGCATCACCTTACTGAACCGAATGAATCTTTGGTGGTAGGTACGAGTAGATTGCCCATGAAGTATACAGGTCACATAGGTGGTTTGTTTCCTTTCAAAAGGAGCTTTAAAGGGGAGACTTCTTATGTATCTCCAAACATTTTATATAGAAGACAAGGAGAGTTCCAACAATTGAATTTTGGAACCTACGTTAGCAAGGGTCCAATTGTAGTGGGAGCTTGGTTTAGAGGTTTCTTGTTTGGTAATACTTATAGGGATTCTTTCATTGCAACTCTAGGGTTGAAAACAGAATATTTAAATTTTGGATATAGCTATGATATCACTATTTCAGAGCTTACTCCCTCCACTGGTGGTTCACATGAGATATCAGTCATGGTGAATCTCCCTTGTTTGAAAAGTAAGGTGAAAATGAGATCCATGTCTTGTCCATCGTTTTAATAGTGCTTTAGTTTAGGAAATTTAGAAATTAGGAAATCATGAAAAATCGAACAATTCAATTGGTGTTCATGTTGGTAGTAGCAGCTTCAGCTGCCCTCACCGCCTGTAAAAAAAATAATTCTGGCGCTACCGCTTGGGAATACAACAATCCCGAGAATGGTGGATTTACCAAGAACCGTTACACGGAGCAAGAGACGGGTCCAGGATTGGTGCTCATCGAAGGTGGAACTTTCACCATGGGTCGCGTTGATGAAGATTTGAAATACAATTGGGATAATATTCCAAGACGCGTAACAGTATCCTCGTTCTACCTTGACGAATCAGAGATTACCAATCAATACTGGTTGGATTACCTGACATGGTTGAAGTTGGTTTATGGTGATGAATATCCGGAATTGATTAACAGGGCGCTTCCTGATACCTTGGTTTGGAGAGAGAAAATGGAGTACAATGAGCCCTTTGTGGATTACTATCTTCGTCATCCTGCGTACAGAGAATATCCTGTAGTGGGAGTAAATTGGTTGCAGGCCAATGATTATTGTCAATGGAGAACAGATCGAGTGAATGAGTTTATCTTGGTTCGTGAAAAATTATTGAAATGGAACACGGCAGCCCAAACCGCAGATGAACATTTCACTACGGAAACCTATTTTGCGGGACAATATCAAGGCGAGTTAAAGGCGCCAGGACTGAAGGATTATAATGCCAAAAACGAAGATGGTAAAGGTTTCAGAAGAGTCCGAATGGAGGATGGAATGATGTTACCTCGTTACCGCTTGCCAACAGAGGCTGAGTGGGAGTATGCGGCGTTAGGTTTAATTGGTAATTCGTTCCAAGAATTGATTTCCGACAGAAGGGCCTATCCATGGGATGGTCACTTTGTGAGAAATGATGGATCAGACGGTTCTTATTTCGGTTCCATTCGTGCCAATTTTGTAAGAGGGGGTGGTGATTATATGGGAGTAGCTGGAGCATTGAATGACAATGCAGAAATCACAGCACCTGTATTCTCATACCCACCCAATGATTATGGATTGTATAATATGGGTGGAAATGTTTCAGAGTGGGTATTGGATGTTTATCGTCCTTTATCTCCGGAGGATAAGAGTGAATTCAGACCATTTAGAGGTAATGTTTATCAAACCAAAGTCTTAAATAACGATGGAACCATTGCTGATAAATATGATAAGTCTATTTATGACATAGGTGGTGTCGATACTTTTGTAACGCGCTATCAAAGAGAAGCCACGAGAGCTGAGCATTTGACACCTCAGGATGAGCAGCTATTGAATAGTATAAAAACTAAATTAGAGGATGCTACGACGAAGGAAAAGGAAAGAAAGTATGACGAGGCCCAGGAAAAGATGGCGGAAATCATGGAAGAGGTTATAGGGTCTGAAAGCGTGATTGCTCCGGATTTAAGAGATGGAATTGCGGATTATATTACCAATAGCGCGGGACATCAAAAAATGCGTAATGTAAATGTTGAGGAGAATATTGATAGAAGAAATTATCAGCGTGCGGATAACATAGATTATCGAGATGGTGACCTGCAAAGTTCGAAGTACTTTGAGGATGCGGAGAAAGAAACCGATCAAAATCGAATGTATGATTGGGGAAGGACAACATTGGTTAATAACAGATCAAGAGTAATCAAAGGAGGAAGCTGGAGAGATCGTGCATATTATACGATTCCGGGAACAAGAAGATATTTAGATGAGCGTAGATCTTTAGCAACCTTGGGCTTTAGATGCGCGATGACTCGTGTCGGCAGTCCGGTGGGTCTTGGTTCAAAAGGTGAAGAGGACGACTAGTATTTTAAAAGATAATAAATTAAACCCCTGAATTTCAGGGGTTTTTATTTTTGTGGAAATGTCACAAACCAGGAAAAAAATTTGGGAAGCTTTTATCTCTTCCAGACGAGTTTGCACCGATTCGCGAAAGATTGACCAAGGAGTCATGTATTTCGCATTGAAAGGAGCAAATTTTAATGGAAATGATTTTTTACAACAAGCATTGGATTCTGGTTGCTCATGGGTGGTGGGTGATGAAGATCGTATTCAGAATGATCGTTTCATTTTGGTGGAAGATTCCTTGAGGGCTCTTCAGGAGTTAGCGGAAGATTACAGAAGAACATGGCCTTTTCCCGTTTTAGCCATAACAGGAAGCAATGGCAAGACTACTACAAAGGAGTTGATAAGAGATGTTCTTGCCAAAAAATATAAGGTTTACGCTACAAGAGGCAATTTGAACAATCATATTGGAATCCCCCTTACTATTTTGGAGACTCCTAAAGATGCAGAATTGGCCATTGTTGAAATGGGAGCCAATCATCAAAAGGAAATAGAAGGTTATTGTAAATATACCCTGCCAACACATGGAATCATTACCAACATTGGGAAGGCACACCTAGAGGGTTTTGGCGGAATCCAAGGTGTACAAAAGGGAAAACGAGAGTTGTATGATTACTTGTTGGCAACAAACGGAACCATTTTTTGTAACACAGAGCAAGAGTATATGCAAGAATGGGCCACTATTTTTCATCCGGAGCAATATTCGCTCAGCGATTTTCAAGTATTGGCAGAAGAAGAAGGAATGGAAATTAATTGGGAGTCAAGAAAGATTCGTTTTCATTGTCATTTGGCGGGCCGTTATAATTTGAACAACATCTCGGCCGCTCTCAAGATTGGAGAGTACTTTGGCGTATCTCCTGAATGGGCTACTCAAGCTATTTCTGAATACATCCCTCAAAATATGCGTTCCCAAATTCAAAAGACGCAATTCAATGAGCTGATCATCGACGCCTACAATGCCAACCCAACCAGTTTAGAAAACGCAATTAGGAATTTGGCCGATCAAAGCGGACTGGAAAATTTTGCCATCATCGGAGCCATGAAGGAGATGGGAGAGTTTGAAAAGGAAGAACATCAGAGAATAGTGAATTTGCTGATTGATCTGAATATCCATGCCGTTTTAGTGGGGAAGGAATTTGAAGAAGTGAGAGGAAATTTTGAATACTACGCAGTGGTGGAGGAATTGATCGAGGCAATGGCTTCAAAACCTTTGAAGAGTAAAAAAATTCTGATCAAGGGCTCAAGAGGCGTAAGGTTGGAAAAACTATTGCCCTTCTTGTAGTCTGCAGTGTATTTTTGCAAATATGAAAACAAACTTTATTGAAGAGCTTAAGTGGAGGGGAATGTTGCACGATGCAATGCCAGGGACTGAAGAATTGCTCAATAATTCCGTTGTAAAAGGGTACATTGGGTTTGATCCAACGGCAGATTCTTTGGGTGTCGGAAACTTGGTGCAAATCATGACGCTCATGCATTTTCAGAGAGCAGGACACCGTCCGATTGCGTTAATTGGTGGGGCTACTGGGATGATTGGTGATCCATCAGGAAAATCTGCAGAGAGAAATTTGTTGTCTGAGGAAACTTTGCTGCACAATCAGCAATGTCAGAAAAAACAGTTGGAGAAATTTTTGGATTTTACCGGTGAAAATGCGGCTCAAATCGTCAACAATTATGATTGGTTCAAGGATTTTGGTTTTTTAGATTTTATCCGAGATGTAGGAAAACGATTAACCATCAATTATATGATGGCAAAAGACTCTGTGAAGAATAGGATTGATGGCACAGGAGAGGGAATGAGTTTTACGGAATTTACTTATCAGTTGATTCAAGGATATGATTTTTACCATTTGTGTAAGAAGGAAGGTGTGATGCTCCAAATGGGTGGATCAGATCAATGGGGAAATATTACTACTGGTACAGAGTTAATCAGAAGAATGGATGGAGGTGAGGCATTTGCGCTTACTACACCATTGATTAAGAAGGCAGATGGAACAAAGTTTGGAAAGACAGAGGGAGGTAATATTTGGTTAGATCCGAAACGTACTTCCTCTTATAAATTTTATCAATTTTGGTTGAACGCGGCAGATGCCGATGCTCCTGGTTATTTAAAGATTTTTTCTTTGAAGACAAAGAAGGAAATTGAGGACATCATCGAACAACACCAAATCGACCCAGGAAAAAGGTTGCTTCAAAAGTCATTAGCAGAGGAAATTACGGCAAGAGTGCACTCCGAGGCTCAGTTGGAACAAGCTAAGTCTGCAACAGATTTGCTTTTCGGTAGCGCAGGAATTGAAGCTTTAAGAACGCTAAACGATCAGACTATTCAAGAGGTTTTTGAAGGTGTGGGAAGTGGAAGGATGGCAAAATCAACATTGGAAGAAGGATTACCCATTATCAATGTATTGGTGCAATCAGGATTTTTAAGCTCTAATGGGGAGGCAAGACGGGCCTTGCAAGAAAATAGTATTAGTATTAATAAGCAAAAGAAATCTCAAGAATCTTTCATTACTAGGAGTGATTTGCTCAACAATCGATTTCTACTAATGCAGAGAGGAAAAAAGAATTATTTCCTCCTTGATTTTTATTGAAAGAAATTTAGAAAACGAAATAATATCTTTTTTTTGTGATTTGAATGACTTTCATTCTTATTTTTGCACCGCGAAAAAGGAAGATTGACATGCAAGAATTTCATTTTAAGATAAATATGAGGAAAATCGCTTTGCTGATGGCTTTCTCTTGTTTTAGCTTTGTCATTCGAGCCCAACATAGCGGAGAATCTCATTTATCCGAATCCCCAACGATTTCAAGCTCCACCGAGGATTCAACCACTTCAGCGTCACCCAAGATTTCTGAGGTTGAAAACGAGCATGAGAAGTTCAATCCCGGAGAAATGATTATTCATCACATCACGGACGGACATCAAATTCATTTTGTTGGTCAATTGTATATGCCTCTTCCCGTTATATTGTGGAATCACGGACATTTGGATATTTTTTCTTCCTCTGCTTTTTGGGATGGTTTTGATGAGCATGGAGAATTGAAATTTAAACCTTACACCACAGCTTCAGGTGCCACCTACGAAAATCATCATGAGAAGATTGTTATTTTAGGAAGCGGACACGGGGAGCATTCATCACCTTTAGACTTTTCCATTACCAAATCTGTTTTTGGTATGTTATTGATCATGGTATTGATGGTCATCATTTTTAATTCATTGGCTAAAAAATATCGAAGCAATAAGAACAAAGCCCCGAGTGGTTTTCAAAACATGTTAGAGCCTTTTATTTTGTTTATCAAAGATGAGGTTGCCTTGCCTTCTTTGGGGAAGAAAAAGGCTCATCGTTATCTACCTTTTTTGTTAACGGTTTTCTTCTTCATTTGGATGTGCAATCTTTTGGGTTTGATTCCTTTTTTAGGTGGTTTTAACATTACTGGAACTTTGAGTATCACCCTTGTACTGGCTTCTATTGTTTTTATTATTACCTCATTGAGCGGAAATGCGCATTATTGGGGTCATATTTTTTGGCCTCCCGGAATTCCATTCGGAATCAAATTGATTTTAGTGCCAATAGAAATCCTGAGTATTTTTATAAAGCCGGCAGTATTGATGATTCGTCTTACCGCTAATATTACTGCAGGCCATATTATTATTCTCGCTTTTGTTGGATTGGTATTGTTGTTTGGACAAAATAGTGCCATCGCGGGCTATGGTGTCGGAGTGGGCGCGGTGTTATTCATGATCTTCATGTTCTTCATTGAGTTGTTAGTGGCATTTTTACAAGCATATGTATTCACTTTGTTGGCGGCGTTGTATTTCGGAGATGCAACCCAAGAGCACCAACATGAGGATGATCATCATTGATAAGAAATAATTAAATAAAAACCATAAATTAAATACAATGGAACTATTATCAGTTTTATTAGAAGCAGGAATCCAACAAGGATTAGCAGGAATTGGAGCAGGTTGTGCAGCAATTGGTGCTGGTATCGGTGTAGGCCGCATTGGTGGTTCTGCATTGGAGTCAATGGCTCGTCAACCAGAAATAAGCGGTGATTTGCGTGCCAACATGATTGTTGCTGCTGCATTGGTAGAAGGTGTTGCCCTTTTCGCTGTGATCGTTTGCTTGTTGGTGGCTTTAGGTTAATCCTAGCCAACCGCGTACTAATCATTAATAAATAATCTCATGGAAGGATTGTTAAGTGTCTCCGTGGGCACTGTCTTTTGGGCTTCTATCGCTTTTGTAGCGGTGATTCTCATTCTTAAAAAAATGGCTTGGGGTCCTATTCTCCAAACCTTGGAAGAGCGTGAACAAGGTATTGCTAACGCTTTGGCTCAAGCTGAAAAGGCAAGAGAGGAAATGGCAGCATTGAAATCAGGTAATGATCAATTGTTGAAGGAGGCAAGAGAAGAGCGTGATCGTATTCTGAAAGAGGCCAAGGAGATAGGGGATAAAATGCGTTCAGAAGCCAAGGAAAGAGCGCAATTAGAAGGTGCGCAATTGATTTCCAATGCTCAAAGAGAGATAGAGAATCAAAAGAAGGCGGCCATCGAGGAATTGAAGAACCAAGTGGCGAGCCTTTCTATTGAGATTGCTGAGAAATTGGTTCGTGAAAAGCTATCGGACAACGAGAAGCAAAGCGCACTCAACAGTAAATTAATCCAAGATTTGAAAGTCAACTAAGCACATGTCTAGAATTGCTTATCGATACGCGAAATCATTGTTAGACTTGTGCATAGAGCGCAATGAAGTAGAGGCGGTGTCCAAAGACATGGCCTATCTTCATCAGATGATGAAGGAGTCTCGTGATTTCTCATTGTTGCTTCAAAGTCCTGTTGTGAAGGGTGATATGAAGTTGAAAATCATGGATAAGATTTTTGCGGGACAAATCCACAATACGACAACCAAGTTTATTCACTTGATGACAGAGAAAGGGCGTGAGGCGTTTTTGAAAGAAATTTCAGAATCTTTTATTCAACAAGTGAGGTTACATCGCAACGAGGTATTGGCTGAAGTTACTACTGCGGTTCCTATGAATGAGGAAACGAGAAACGCAGTACGTGAAGCAGCCAAGGCCCTTACATCAAAGAGCATTGATTTGACTGAGAAGGTGAACCCTGAATTGATTGGTGGCTTTGTGGTGAGAGTAGGTGACCAGCAAATTGATACTTCCGTAGCGGCACAAATTAAACGTTTAAAAAGAGAATTTTCAGAGAATGAGTACATTCCTGAGTTGTAATAGAGTACAAAATTAATAATTATGGCAGAGGTTAAACCAGGCGAAATATCAGCCATCTTGCGTGAGCAGCTCGCAGGATTAAAAACCCAAACAGATATCCAAGAAGTAGGTACCATTCTTCAGGTAGGAGATGGAATTGCTCGTATTTATGGAATCTCTAATGTTCAATCAGGTGAGTTGATTGAGTTTGAAAATGGGGTCAAGGGAATCGCGTTGAACTTAGAAGAGGACAATGTGGGTGCGGTATTGTTGGGACCAGCAGGAGAGCTCAAAGAAGGTGCCTCTGTCAAGCGTACAGGTCGTATTGCGAGTATCCAAGCCGGAGAGGGGTTGATTGGTCGTGTAGTCAATACTTTAGGAGAGCCTATCGACGGTAAAGGCCCAATTTCAGGTGAGTTGTTTGAGATGCCGATTGAGCGCAAGGCGCCTGGGGTTATTTATCGTCAGCCAGTAAAGGAGCCTTTGCAAACTGGAATCAAGGCCATCGATGCGATGATTCCGATTGGTCGTGGTCAGCGTGAGTTGATCATCGGTGACCGTCAAACAGGAAAGACAACGGTGGCGATTGATACCATTATCAATCAAAAAGAATTTTACGACAAAGGAGAGCCTGTATTCTGTATCTATGTGGCTTGTGGACAAAAGGGTTCTACAGTAGCGGGTACTGTGCAGATGTTACAAGATGCCGGCGCCATGGCTTATACGGTGGTAGTGGCAGCAACAGCTTCAGATCCAGCTCCGCTTCAGTTTTATGCACCTTTCGCGGGATGCGCTATCGGTGAGTATTTCAGAGATACTGGTCGTCCTGCATTGATTGTATATGATGATTTATCCAAACAAGCAGTGGCTTACCGCGAGGTGTCATTGTTGTTGCGTCGTCCACCCGGACGTGAGGCCTATCCTGGAGACGTTTTCTATTTGCATAGCCGCCTTTTAGAGCGTGCTGCGAAAGTGAATGAGACGCAAAGTGTGGCTGAGAAAATGAACGACTTACCAGATAGCTTGAAGTCAAAAGTAAAAGGAGGAGGTTCGTTAACGGCCCTTCCGATTATCGAGACACAAGCGGGAGACGTTTCCGCCTACATTCCAACCAACGTAATTTCTATTACGGATGGTCAGATTTTCTTAGAGTCTAATTTGTTCAATGCAGGTGTCCGTCCAGCGATCAACGTAGGTATCTCTGTGAGTCGTGTGGGAGGTTCTGCGCAGATCAAATCCATGAAGAAAGTAGCCGGTACATTGAAGTTGGACCAAGCTCAGTACCGTGAGCTAGAGGCATTCGCAAAGTTTGGATCTGATTTGGATGATTCTACAAAGTTTGTCTTGGAAAAAGGTAAGCGCAATGTAGAAATATTAAAGCAAGGGCAAAACAGTCCTATGACAGTGGAAAAGCAAGTGGCGATTATCTATTGCGGAACCAAAGGATTGTTGTCCAAAGTTCCGGTAGAAAAAGTAAGAAATTTCCAAGATGATTATCTGTTGTTGTTGGAAAACCAACACAAGGATGTGCTTGAGCAAATCCGCAAAGGAAATATTGGGGATGATGTCACCGCTGTATTGGAGAAAGTAGCCAAAGAATTGTCCGCTCAATACTAAGATTTCCATGGCCAATCTGAAGGAAATACGCACAAGAATTGTTTCGGTAAATTCTACCATGCAGATTACTTCTGCCATGAAGATGGTTTCTGCCGCCAAGCTAAAACGCGCTCAAGATGCTATTACCAAGATGCGTCCGTATGCTGAAAAGTTGAAGGATATTTTGGAGAATGCCAGTGCGAGTGTTGGTGTGGAGGGAAGTGTTTATAGTCAGCAGAGAGAGGAGAAGAATATTTGGGTAGTGGCCATTACCAGTAACAGAGGATTGTGTGGAGGTTTTAACAATAACGTGATAAAGGAAACCAGAAGAGTGATTGCTCAGCATGATAGGAGCAATGTGAAAGTGGTGGCCTTAGGAAAGAAATCGGCTGATTTTTTCCGAAAAACCGCTCAATGGGAGTCTTCCTCAATCAATGATGCCCCAAATGCCATTTTCGATCAACTCAATTTTGAAAACGTATCAGTTATAGCGCAAAACTTGATGTCGGCATTTGCTGAAGGCAAGGTAGATAAGGTGGTGGTCATTTATAATCGCTTTAAAAATGCGGCGATGCAAATTGTAACGGCAGAACAACTATTGCCTGTGATGCCGCCGCAAGCGAAGAGTGATAGTCAGTCAAATGTTGATTTTATTTTTGAACCGAGCAAGGAACAAATCGTGAGCGAGTTGATTCCTAGAAGTTTGAAAGTACAGTTGTACAAAGCCTTGTTGGACAGTTTCGCTGCTGAGCACGGCGCGCGTATGACGGCAATGCATAAAGCCACTGATAATGCGGGTGAATTAGTGAAAGATTTGAAGTTAACTTACAACAAAGCACGTCAAGCGGCCATTACCGGAGAAATCTTGGAGATTGTGGCAGGTGCCGAAGCTTTGAATGGATAACTTTTAAAATAATGAATGTATAAAAGGGGCCTCAAGCCCCTTTTTTCATTTGTTAAAAGCACGGATGGTTGAAGTTTTCGGCACTCGCCGTGCTCGTGCGGTACAAATTCGCTTGGCCCTCCTGACAAGTCTATGTTGTTCGCTGGGACATAATCGATGAACGATGGGGACAAAGAGACATGAGGAGTTTTTTAATTTTTTCGGAGTCTTAATAAACTCAAGCCAACCAACCATGTGTGCTTGTTATGCTTTGCGTTTCCTTTGTGATCTTTGTGCGAAAGTATTTTCATGTTGATCAGCAAAGAGCTTTGCGAGCAAATGTTTTACGCCTTGGCAGTGGTCATTCAAGTGTAATATAAAGCCAAAGGAAATACTTCCTAAAGAAGTTGAATGGAGATATATAACTCAAAATCAGTTCCCCCTCATGGCTTCCACGGGATCCATGGTGGCAGCATTATAGGCCGGAATGAAACCGGCGATGATGCCTACTGAGGCAGAAATTCCAATACCCATGACAATTCTTGCAAAGGGTAAAATAAAATTCATTTCCACAACACTGTTCAATGCGCTAATAGCTCCATAAACAATCAATAATCCAATCGCGCCGCCTATTAAACATAACGTGATAGATTCAGTGAGAAATTGAATTAATATAAAAGTATTTTTCGCTCCTAATGCCTTTTGAATGCCAATCAATGCCGTGCGCTCTCTTACAGAGACAAACATGATATTGGCTATACTAAAAGCACCCACCAAAATGGCAAATATTCCAATGAACATTCCCGCTGAATTGAATACCCCTACAATTTGATCCACCACATTGGTGATCATTTGCGCTTCGATGATGGAAAAGTCGTTGTCTACTCCTGGTTTTACACCCCGAATAGAACGATAATTTTGAATGACTTCCCCCTTCAAATCTCCTGGTGGTGTGCCCACTTTTGCTTTTACAATAATAGCCCCATCTGATTCATCAGCGTTCATCCACCGAGCGGCATAGCCAATGGGAACAAGTACCGTTTGATCCATTCCGTTTCCAAACAGCGAAGCCCCTTCTTTTTTCATTTGTCCGATTACGCTGAGTTTGAGACCAGCGATGGTAATTTCTTTTCCCAAAGGATTGTTTTTTCCAAAAAGTTGGCCCGCCACTGTATTTCCAATAATACAGACCGGTCTGCCCCCATCACATTCTTGCTCTGTGAAGTATCGCCCAGCAGCTATCTTCACTGCAATTGTTTGGTTGTATTGAAACGTAACTCCATTTATATTGACACCTTCTAGGAAGTTGCTTTCATATTTGGTTGTTTGCCCAGAAGAGCACTCAAAACAGATGGCTTCTGATAAGCGCAAACGGGCCTGCAATTGTTGCATATCCTTGAGTGAAGGCTCTCTCCTTTGCATAAACTTCCACCACTCATACTCTTCTTTTCCTTCTTCAGGACCCATTGGCCATTTTTTGATCAATAACACATCTGAACCAATCATCTCTAAACTCTCACGCATATCGGCCTCCATGCTATCGACAATTGACAGAACAAAAATGATTGAAAAAATACCTATGGTTACACCGAGTAAAGACAGAATGGTGCGCAAGCGATTGCTAATCAATGCATGAAATGCCATTTTTATGCTTTCAGAGATGATTCTTAAATACGTTTGCACAATGCTAAACTAATGCAGTTTTTGAAGCGCAATGCAATATAAATTGCCAAACTTTGTTCAAGATTTACTTTACCGCATGAGGCTATTTTTTATCGTTGTGATTTTTGGGATGATGCGGTCTTCCTTGATGGCCCAATGGTCAGTACCCGATACCTTGGTACTTGATTCATTGGCCTTAAAGAGAGAAAGTGTTTCAGGAATGGTGGATAGCATTCCCATTGCGCTGAATGAATATCAAGTAGATCCTTGGAAGGCGCGATTGATTTTACAACCAGGATATGACGTTAGCAAAATAAAATGGAAGTATCAAACATATCCCTTCCGAACATGGATAGGGCAATTTCCACCGCAAAGTCAACTTCGATATAAGAGTATTTCGCGTCAGCAAAAGTCAAGAGAGGACCATGAATCTGGTTTAGGCGGTTTGCAAACCAATGGTTTTATTTCAAGAGGCGTTCAGCTCGGGAACAATCAAAATTTAAATGTACAATCTGGCATGAATCTTCAATTATCGGGATGGTTGAGCGCAGATTGGCAATTAAGAGCAACCCTTTCTGATGCCAATATTCCGATTCAACCAGGGGGCACGTCGGCAAAACTGGAAGATTTTGATCAAATATTAATGGTTTTGAATAACAAAAGGAATGAGGTGATGGGAGGCGATTTTTTTGTCAATGCGGATAAAAGCCATTTTGTGAAATACAACAAAAGAGCACAAGGAATGAAATGGAAGTTTCAAGATCAATCCACACAATGCGAGGTTTCTACCTCATTAACCAAAGGTAGGTTTGCTCGCCAGGTGATTCAAGGCGTGGAGGGAAACCAAGGTCCTTATCGATTGGTGGGAGCTCAAGGAGAAAACTATATTATCGTATTAGCTGGAACAGAGATGGTGTACATAGATGGAGTGAAGATGAAACGGGGCCAAGATGAGGATTATATAATTGATTACAATACAGGTTTGTTGACTTTTATGCCAACAAGAATGATTACAAAGGATAAAAGAATAACGGTAGAGTTTCAGTATTCTGACAAACAATATATTCGTCCTATGCTCACGAGTCAATGGACACATAAGTCGGGCGATTGGGAATTTTTTGGCGGTTATTACCATGAGGGGGACGCAAAAAATCAACCGTTGCAATTAAATCTGTCGGACTCTGCTCAATGGATTTTATCTCAAGCAGGAGATAACTGGACAGAACAGTTTCTGGATGGAAGCTCGGAAGCGGATCAACAATCATTAGGGGTGTTGTATGAAAAATTGGATACACTGGGCTTTTCCAACGTGTGGTGGTACTCTACGGATACCGCCGTTGTTTTGTATCAAGTGACTTTCACTTATGTGGGACTGGGCAATGGGGACTATCGTGAGAGTGGCTACGCCGCGGGAGGTAAGGTCTATCAATGGGTGGCACCTATTTGGGATGGAGCACAGTGGGTGAAGCAAGGAGATTTTATTGATAAGGCGCGATTAACAGCACCCAATCGATTACAATTGATCAATTTCGGTATACAAAAAAAGCAATCTTCCCGAAGAGGAACAGTGCTGTACGCAACAGAGGGTGCTACTTCTATTTGGGATCAGAATACCTTCTCTCAAAAGCAAGATGATGATAATGTCGGATGGATAACGAGGAGTAATATTCAATGGAAGGATACCACCCATCGAATTCAACTTCAAGGTTTTTATGAATTTCAATCCAAACGTTTTCAGAGGGTAGAGCGATTCAGGGAGGTGGAGTTTGATCGCAATTGGAATTTGTTGGGCATGAATATTACAGGCAATTGGCATTTGCTTGGGAGTAGCGCACAGTTGAATTTTAAAAGTCATCGGGTGGATTATCAGTGGGAAAGACTGCAGATTGGAAAGGATTGGAGTGCTCATCGATGGCGATGGAAAGGGACGATGATCAAAACGGATCATTTTCATTGGAAAGTGGATGGATGGTACACCGATACCAAAGGGATCAAAGCATCTAATTTTATTCGCAATAAAGATGATATTCAATGGCAGGGAAAGGGATGGAGGATTTATTATCAAGATGAGTGGGAAAGAAATCAAAGAGCTCCTGAAGCAGCCATTACTCCGTATGCATTTCTAGATTATTGTGTTGGTGTGGGAAGTCAGGATACCACAAGATTTAAGTGGGTTGTATTTTATCGCAACCGGTGGGATGAGTTACCCATCATCAATGAGCGGCCATTGGCGGTGGCCACTTTAGCAGAACATTGGGGTTTAGATTGGGCGATGCAATTGAATGCTCAGACCAAGATAATGGGCACCATTAGTCAACGGCAATTGATGGTGAGAGATGCGGAGCGGTTCAAAGGTCAACCGGAAAAAACCATTTTAGGAAAATTGGCGCTTAACTGGCGCGATCGAAAGGGCACTTGGAGTGTAAATACTTTTTACCAAGTGGGGTCAGGTTTGGAACAAAGAAAAAGTTTTGTGTACATCGAAGTACCGTTGGGACAAGGTAGTTTTGTTTGGATAGATTACAATGATGATGGAGTTAAAGATTTGAATGAGTTTGAAATCCCCGCCTTTGGGTATGAAGCCAATTATATTCGTACACAAGTGCCTACAGCTGATTTTGTCTCCGTGGGAACTACGCAAGCAACGACAAGTTTGCATTGGCACCCACGGGAGGGGTTGGGAAAAAAATGGAGCAATGCGATCAATGTACAAAATGAAACCAAGCATCAGGGAGGGATTCGTTATCGTCCGGGAACAGAAGGTGTAGCCGACACCAGCGTTGTTCAGTCTCTTTTTTTGCTGAGAGACCAATTGCAATGGAATGCCATGGATCCTCGTTGGGGAGCCAGTTTGGCCTATCAATGGAATCAAAGTAAATCAGGTTTAACATTGGGCTATGAATGGAGAGAGGAGCGATTTATATCTCCTCAATTGCGTGCTGGTATTGGAGAAATATGGAGTTTCATGCCCAGTTACAAGAAAGGTTGGAAAACGGTAGCCAGCGATTTTCTAATCAATCGCAATTATCAGGTGGAATATGATGCTTGGTGGCTGCAGGTACAATGGAAACCTTCCAAGGCTTTGTTGATTCAATTGCAGCCGGAGTGGACCTTGAAGTTGACGGAGAGCAATGAAAACGTCGCCATTAAGAGATGTGTAGCGCGCGGTCAGTTTCAAGGATCGCAGCGACAAAATTGGCAGGGAGAAATTGGATTTCATCAAATTGTTTATTCTGGAAATGAACAAGGATCGGTCTATTATGACTTGTTGGAGGGCTTACAGACGGGTGAAAATTTTACTTGGAGCGCCCAATGGCAAACGATGACAGGCAAATTGCAATGGAGTTTGGTGTATAACGGAAGATCCTCTCGGAATCAGGCGGTTATTCATACGGGTACGCTTCAAGTAAAAGCGGTGTTTTAGGAAGTGTATTTTTAACACAATCTTAGTGTGTTATTTACACTTTTTGCTATATTCGTATTCATAAACTAACAAAAACCTATCTGATTATGAAGAAAAATCAATTTTTTTCACAATTGGGTATTCTGCTTTTTTCTCTATTCACAGGGATTCAAAGGACGCGTGCGTTTTGTGGTGGAAGGATCGTTGAATACCGAATTGAATTTCCAGAGCACATTGAGCAGTGGATTGTATCAAGTAGAAATGATCAACGGTGCGTCAAGAAACACATTGAGAATGTCAGTTGTGAGATAATACAACTTGTCTAAATATTAAAAAGGGTCGCGAATGAGCGGCCTTTTTACATTTTAATGAATTTTATTTTAATTATATTCCCTGCATCTTCAATCAATAGGGTGTATACTCCCGCACTCCATTGTGATACATCCATGGAAGATTGGATAAGATCAGAAATCATTAATTGACCCATTGGATTATACACTGTAAAATGTTTTCCATAATGGGCATTGGATAGGTACAAAACATCTAACACTGGATTGGGGTAGATGGTCGAAGCGTCCGTGATTTCCATTAATCCCGTCCCTACTTGAACAGCAAATGTTTGTGTTAAAGTACAACCGATACTATCGGATTGAGTAATGGTGATGTGACCTAGGATATTGGTGCCCCATTGCACATTGGCTGTGCTGTCAGTGGTGTTGGTGATAATCCCTCCAACAGCGCTCCAAGAGTATATGTATTGGCTGTTGAAGTTGACTGAATACAGTGTGGAGCTAAGATTGGCGGTTGAATCAACACCTAATATTTCAGGATATTGTCCGTTGGGCTCCGTGATGGTGATCGTTTCTTCGACAGAACATCCGTTGGTATCTTCCACATGTGCGGTATATGCTCCAGCTGCCAGGCCAACTGCGGTAATGGCCGTTTGAATAGGTTGAGTATCCCATGTTAAGTAATACAACCCTGTTCCTCCAGTCGCGTGAATGCTGATTGCTCCTTCTGCATAGCCAAAGCAAGAATTATGAATGATCGTATCCACTATAATATCTATCGGAGCTAAATCGGCCTCTTGCACGTAGAAGCTATCCACCTCCGTGCAATTGGTACTATCTGTAATGGAAACATAATACCACCCAGGCGCTAAACTGTCAAGGGAAGATGCCGTGTTTCCGTCAGACCATAAAATTTCATAAGGGGAGAAAGGAGTCTGCACGATTAGTTGAAGCGTGGCACTTTGCTCACCGGCGCATGAAGCGGGAGTGATGTTGGCAGTAATTTCGAGCAGTGGACATCCTGGGGGTATGATGCCGGAACAGGTGCAAGAGGAGTCGATGATATCATTGATAGTAGAGGCATTTAGATCATCACAAGTATCATTGATACTGATGCAACTGCCATTGTCAACAGTTGCGGAAGGGTTGAAGTTACAGGCCAATGCATTATTACAACCTGGGATATACAAGACTCCCAAACAACTGCAGTCAATGGCGATCGTATCATTAATCGTTTGTGCATTATTGTCATTGCAAGGTGATCCAATGATGAGACAAGTGCCATTGTCTGTATTGGCCTGCGGATTATAATTACAGGCCGCTGTGTTGGTACAGCCTTGAATAATCAAAGCTCCGATACATTGACAGTTGGCATCAATGGTGTCATTGATGGTATTATTGTTATTGTCATTGCAGCTGGCACCAGTAAATAGACAAGTTCCGTTATCTGCCGTAGCGGAAGGATTATAGTTGCACGCATTGATGTTTGTACAACCTGGCAAATAGTTGGCACCGTTGCAAAGACAGTTTACATCGACAATATCATTGATTGTTAAGCTATTTCCATCATTGCAAGGATCATTAACGTAGAAACAACTTCCATCGTTGACATTGGCCGAAGAATTATAATTACAAGCGGTATTTTGAGTACATCCCTCTATTATGAGAATACCATTGCATTCACAATTATTATTGACTACATCGCTCATTGTATTGTTGTCTCCGTCATTGCACGGTGAATTGGCGTATAAGCAAGTTCCATTGTCTATATTGGCATTGCTATCGAAGTTGCAAGCAGGTAAATCGGTACATCCCAAAATATACAGTAAGCCTTGACAACTACAATTGGCATTGTAGTTATCATTGATCGTGTTGGCATTTTGATCATCGCATGGATTACCAGGGAAAAAGCAGGATCCATCGTATTGGTTGGCTAACGGATTGTAGTTACAAGCATTAGGGCTATTGCATCCCGGTACAGGTATGATATTGCAGGCGCAATCATGAACCCCTAACCCAGAAAATGAATTGTTGGGCAGAGAGTCATATTCGATTAAGACATCGAAAGTCGGTGGATTAACAAATACGCCGTTGGTGATGTTATTCTTTCTCCGCAACGTATGGTTTTCTGAGATGTAAAGAGTGGCACCTATGATGCTGGTACCGTAGGCATTCCAACCACCAAAGCCAGGACCCTCACCTATCCGGCCAAATAGGTCTGCTTGTGTAAGTCCATTGTCTTTCACCAAAGCGATCGCGTCATTTCCTGAAAAGTACATCGGCCAAGTGCCACCTGCACTCAAGGGATTGATAAAAGTGTCCGCAAGCGCTTCTAATTCAGGAAAAATAGGGGCTTCCAATCCAGTGCCAAGAGGGTCTCTTTTGTCAAGAGCTACTACATATACATCATTGGGGCCGATGGTGGCGCCGGTGAGATAAGTGATGTCGCCTGCTATATCGCTTCCGTTGCTGTATCGCGCTAATCCGTAATTGGAAAGATCTACGGAGTTAGAGGTGGGGTTATAAATTTCTATCGCCTTATTATTTCCAAGACCTTCCACATATTCACTGATGAAGAGTTCACTGCATTGACCTGCCGTAATAGTACCTTGACACCAACAATCATTATTCACTACATCGTTAGTGGTAACACTGCTACCATCGTTACAAAGTTGTCCAGCTATGAGGCAGGTTCCATCATTGTCTGTGGCAGCGGGATTGAAATTACAAGCCAAAGGATCCGTGCAGCCAAATACAGTGATTACGGGTGGAAGGCAAGCGGAGCAACTATTGAAACAAACCGTATCGGTAACGTTGCCTACAATGTGCATTCTTGTATTAACGTTGTTATATAGTTGGGTACAGTTGGCTTGAAAATTTTCTGCTTGTGCATTGAGGCTTCCATTAACAAATCGGTAGAATAGTGTATCGCCAATTGTAAAGGCCCCTGAATATTGATAAACATTATTTCCCATAAAATTCATCTGCGTTGAAGAAGGGTTCCATCCCTGGAAATTGGCTTGAATGTGAACACCCGTTGGATTGACAACCTCCTGTGACATATCCACTTTGATGACAACAGGTGTCATCATGGGGGTTAGTCCTGCCACGGTAATGTCATCCATTCGATAAGTGCCATTGACGCTGTTGACAATACCGATACTCCACTTGAATTGGAGGGCAGCTGCATTGTCTGCGTCAGGGGGAAGGGTGATAGCCGTTCCGTTGTTTATGAGATTCCAAATAGAGTTGGGTTCATTATCTAAATATTCTAACGCGTTCCAGATTAATCCATTTGTACTATAGTACAACGTGGGAGACTGACTTCCTGAAGAAGTGAAGTTGACCGAAACACGTGAACCCCATTGTATGCTTATATTATTGAGTCCATTTACATTTATGGGGCTCGTGGTAATTTCGTAGATACCTGTATTATCAGAATTTCTGATCATCAGGTTGTTTCCACCGGAAGCTCCTAAATAACCAATAGAAGAGTTGGTTGAATCACATCTAAACTGAAAACCCCCAATGGTGTTAGCGAGCCATCCGTTCGGAGTTTGTCCTTGTGCCACACCAGTAAAGGATTCATTGGAAACAATGAGTTGTCCAAAGTAAGGAGTGTGATGAAAAAAGGCCAGCACCGTAATGGTGAACATCGCAAAAAGCCTAGAAATTTGCTTCATTTAGCAAAGCAATAGATGAATCGATAAGAATAAGTTTCGAAGCAATTAAATAAGTGTGAATTAAATGTTAGGGAATAAACGGTTAAATATTAAATAGTCATTAGAATAACTTTCAGTTAACAAATTTGAGCTTTGAGAGGAAATTCTTATCAATGAATTAAAAACTATTTAACGGATTGTGATTGCAAACGTTGAAATTTTGCTATATGAAATTGAATGTAAAATCATTGTTAATCTGCTTAGCCTTTGTAGCCGGTGCATGCAAGCCTGATCGAGAGTTTGAGACGCCCGATGATCAAGCACCCATCGGAGGTGCAGGAAATATTTTAGAGGGCACATTACGTGTCAATGAATTCATCACTAAAGGATCATTATTGGCAAGTGATTTGGATACGGTGGGAACCAGTGATTGGTTAGAAATCTATAACACCACCCAAGATACAATTTACCTAGGTGATGGTAAGTGGTCCATAACCGATTCTTTGGAATGGGTAGATAAATGGATTTTACCTGATACGATTATTTTGCCTAATGCTCATTTAGTAATCTTTTGTGACGACAGGGATACTGTCACTACACAGTTACACGCGTCGTTCAAACTATCCTCTGAGGGTGAAGATTTGGGTTTGTATTTTAAGAAAAGCAATGGCGATTATTTAATGGTAGACGGTTTCGGATACAATGCACAGTCGGCAGGAGTTTGTCAGCAGCGCCTTCCTGATGGCACCTCAAACTGGGTGTTTTCCAACAATACTACTCCGGGTTTACCTAACATCCCATAAGATGAGGGGTTTTACAATTTGTTTGTGCTTGTTCCTATTTTCCTATCACGTGTGGACGCAAAAGGCGCTAAAGCCTTTAAAATCCATTTCCACTTCTTTCACTCAGCCATCTGATCTTTTATTCATGAATGATCAGTTTTTTGTTCTAGGAGATAAGTCAGGTTTTTTTATCATGGACGGCCTAGGAAAAGGGGATAGACAAGACTTTCAGGATTTGGATCTAGAGGGAATTACCACAGATGGTCAATGGATTTATCTTTCAGAAGAAACATATCAACGCATTTGGGTTTGGGATCCTAAGGAAAAAAAAGTGGTGAGGGAAATACCTTTTAAGCACGGTGGTGGGCGCAATGAAGGAGTTGAATCCTTGGTGTTTTTACCCAATTCGAAGGAATTTATTTTGGCAACAGAAAAAGATCCGAATCTCTTTTTTAAAGTGGATGAAAACTTTGAAATCATAGAGCAATTTACCATTCCAGGAATCAGTGAAGTGAGTGGAATGACAGTCTACCAAAATGTCTGGTATGTATTGAGCGATGAGGCGAGTACCCTATATCAAGTGGACCTTGGTTCAAAAAGAATTATCCGGGAATGGTTGCTTGCTGTGATCAACGCTGAGGGAATCACCTTCGATCAGCAAGGCAATGCATGGGTGTGTAGCGATGATATGCAAAAAGTATTTCAATTCAAATTGCCAATGCCATGAAGAAATTCGTCATTTTTTTGTTAATGGTTACGTCTGGCATTCATCATGTTCAGGGCCAATTTACCATGGTGTCTAGTGATAAGGTGCTGCAGATTTCGGGATATATATTGCCTTTTGTAAACTACCGATTTTATGATGCCACAGAAACAGATCGGGACAAGAATAGAGTGAATATGGATTTTGCTGTCATTCGTGTGGATGGAATGTCGGGAAAACATATTCATTATGAAATTCAGTTGAACATGCCTGCCATTTACAGTGCTGATTTATCGGATGAGTTCTTAATGCAAAGCACTATAGAATGGAGAACTTCAAAGGATAATTTCAATATTCGAGCAGGTTATGATAAGTTACCCTTTTCAAGGGCTTCGTTGAATCCTCAAACCGCGTCGGCATTTATGCAGCGGCCAGAAGTAGTGAGGGGAAAGACCTTTAATCGAAGAGATTGCGGAATAACCCTTGAAAAGAATTTTTTTAGCAAGAGATTAAATTTTTATGGAGGTGTTTACACGGGACAAGGAATCAATTCTATTGTTGGAGATAATGACCCCAATGGAAAATTCCTGTATGTGGGTCGAGCAGAGGCCAGTTATCCCGCTCGCTCAAGATTTGAAGAATTGGACTTGCATCATTTTCAAGTCCCAAATTTCGCTGTTGGAGCTTCTGCTATGTATTCTGAGAAATCCATTACAACGGGCACGGACTACCCTATTTTGACTGTTGATGGTCAAAAGTTTGCCTACGAGTGGGATGCGTCTTTTTCTTACAAGGGCATTGCGTTGTTAGGCGAATATGTTGTTTATAGAATTACGCCCAAAGACACGGGTTTATTGTTTGGAAAGCCAACCGATTATTATGTGGCCAATGGGTATTATGCTATGGCCAACTATACCGCCAGAAAAATTAATTCTGTTTTTGCATTGCGATATGATGTGTTTAATCCATCAGATTTAGTGCAGTTTGACGCTAGAAAAACTTTAAGCATCGGGTATGATTGCATGTTGGATGGATTTAATTCTGTAATCAAGGTACATTATTTCAAGCGACTAAAAGATGGTACGGTTGATCCTTGGTCAGAAGATCAAATAAGAATAGGATGGCAATATAAATTTTAAGTATATGGAAAGAAAATTACTGGTTTTAAGTTTATTGTTAGTAAGCGTTTTATCATTTGGTCAAACGGTTGTGTTTGATAACAACTTTGATAATCTCGCAGTTCCGGCATTGCCCATAGAATGGATGGCAGTAAGTAATGGAAATATCGGTTTTCGTTCCGATAGTACCAATGCCTCTGGAAACAATGGCGCGAGTGGATTAAATAATCTGGTGATCAGAAATGACGAGAATTTAAATGGGACTTATGAATTGATCACTGAGCCTTTTGATTGTACCCCTTATTCGGGATTATCGGTCATGTGGAGTTCTAGAGTATCGAACAACTTTTTAGCTTCAGGCAGCGAGTTGCCCAGTTTATCCTACTCTCTAGATAACGGAGTCAGTTGGGAGAGTTTGAGTTTTGTGGATAATGTGGCCAACTCTATTTGGTCAGAAGTGAACGCAGGTTCATTGATTGTTTTGCCGTCAATAGCGGATAACCAGGCGTCCATTCGCTTTAAATGGAGCATCAATATCGTTGGAGATGGGGCTACCACTTCTGGTACTTATCGAATAGATGACTTCAGAATTTACGTCAACCAAGGAGCGAGCGTTCAAGAGTCAACATTGGATTGGATGGCTTATCCTAATCCTTGTGCGGAATTTTTGACCATCAAGAGTGGGGATGATATTTCAAATGTGATGGTTTTTGATCCAATAGGGAGATTGAAAAAAGTGTATTGGAATAGAAGTGGAAATGTGTGGACGGCGGATGTTAGAGATTGGGACCCTGGGATTTATTCAATTTCCTCTCATCTTCATGGAAGATCAGGAGTGATAAGAATCATTCACTTATAGTTTATTAATACACAGGTAACAAAAAATCAAAAGAAAGGCCAAATACTTCACAAATCATTCATTTAAAATCATTTTAAGTTTAGAATAAACCATAGAATTTTGCTACGCTTTAATCTTTAATCAACAAAGCCCCATATGAAAAAACTAATTTTTATTTTTACGTTGTTTTTTATAACAACCTTAAACGCGTTATCGCAAACAGTCATTTACAGTACCAACTTTGGTTCTGTTAATGTAACTTCGAGTAACCTTCAAAGTGGTTGGGTTGTAGGTGGTTCTAATCCAGTGAATTTGTCTTTGTCAACAGGTTCGGTATCGAGCACATATACCACTCCTATTTCTTTTTCTGCGGGAGCGAATTTATGTGATGGTGCTGGTAACCCTAATCCAGTAGTAGGATCAGCAACGGCCACTGTTTCTGGAGTTGTTAATACAACGGGCTATTCCAATGTTCAAGTTATATTTGGACACCGCAGAACTAATGCCTATACAGGAACGGTGCTTTTTGAGTATTCCACCAATTCAGGTGCCTCTTGGAATGCTTTGACCTATTCTGTCTCGGCAGCCACAACAACATGGAGTCCTATAAATGGAGGAGTGTGGTTGGATGTGGCCAACGCTGCTGATGTTGAGGACTTGCAATTCAGATTTACTTTTTCTCGCACCAATA
>Ga0169931_10002232_pt1 | contig 31665 bp, 18 predicted proteins | sample Kivu_15m_20L_FD_129675 | JGI IMG/M metagenome (GOLD analysis project Ga0169931, IMG submission 129675) | Freshwater microbial communities from Lake Kivu, Western Province, Rwanda to study Microbial Dark Matter (Phase II) - Kivu_15m_20L... | ecosystem: Environmental > Aquatic > Freshwater > Lake...
ACATCTCCGGCGCCGGCGATCCGCGCTGCAAGATCATGATCACCATGGTCAAGACCAGCCCGAACGCCGCCCCCAACAAGCAGCAGTCGCAGATCCTCGTCCCCATCGACACCCCCGGCGTCCGGATTGTCGGACCGATGAACGTCTTCGGGGACGACGACGCACCTCACGGCCACATGCATATCGAGTTCAGGAATGTGCGCGTGCCCAGGGAGAACATGCTGCTGGGAGAGGGCCGGGGCTTCGAGATCTCACAGCTGCGTCTGGGACCGGGCCGCATCCATCACTGCATGCGCTCCATCGGTCAGGCGGAAAAAGCCCTCGATCTCATGGTGCAGCGCGGCCTGACACGCGAGGCCTTCGGCAAGAAACTGGTTTGGCTGGGCGGCAATGTGGAAATCATCTCCCGGGCCCGTATCGAGATCGAAGCCATGCGCCTGATGGTGCTCAAGGCCGCCAAGGCCATGGACGTGCTCGGCAATCGCGAGGCCCGTATCTGGGTGCACATGGTCAAGGCGATGGTGCCCGAGCGGGTCTGCCAGATCATCGACCAGGCCATCCAGATGCACGGAGCGACAGGCGTCTCCCAGAAGACGCCGCTGGCCCGCATGTATACCGGCCAGCGTACGCTGCGCATCGCCGATGGTCCCGATGAGGTGCATCACCTGGTCGTCGGCCGCAACGAGATACGCCAGTACGAAAACGCCGCGACAAACGAGGATGCGGCGGAAGCTGCGACATTCCGCAGCTAACCTGTCCATGAACCAGCCAGGCCCTGTCAGGGAAGAGATCATCCCCTGACAGGGCCTCAGCGCAGGCTCTGCGAGGCGCAGGGCGGGGGCGGACCGTCATGAGAAGCGGTGGGTTTCATGCAGGCCCTCCCGGGCTGCCGCCCGGCGGGGGCGAGCGCCCCCTGAGCCTGCTGAACGGTCCGATCACGCCCTCGCTACTGGCCTTCTCCCTGCCTCTGCTCATCACCAACTTCCTCCACTCCCTCAACGGCGCCTGGGGCGCGGTCTGGGTCAGCCATACGCTCGGCCAGAACGCCCTCACGGCCGTCGTCAGCGCCAATGTCTTCATGTTCATGATGATGGGGGCGGTGCAGGGCGTCGGGGCCGCCGCCGGGATCGCCATCGGTCAGGCGAAGGGGGCCGATGACACACGCGCCATGAAACGCATCGCCGGGGCGGCGGTGAGCTTCGTCCTCGTCGTCTCTCTGGCCATCGTCCTGGCCGGTGTTACCTTCGCCTCGCAGATCGTTGATCTCATGCGCATACCCGCCTCCGCGCGCGATCCGGCCATCGCCTTCCTGCAGGCGACGTGCCTGTCCATGCCTTTCATATTTACCTATATCTTCTTCATGATGATGATGCGTGGCGGAGGGGATGCGCGCACGCCCTTCATCTTCTCACTGGTGTGGATCGGCCTCTCTCTTGTCCTCGCGCCTGCCCTGCTGACAGGCGCATTCGGCCTGCCGAAGCTGGGCATAGCCGGGGTCGCGATCGGCAATCTTCTCGCCAACGCCGCCGCGCTTGTCCTCCTGATCGTCTATATCTACGCCAGAGGCCTGCCCCTGGCCCTGCGCGGCGGGGACCTTGGCTATCTTCTTCCCCGTCCGGGCCTCCTGGCCATGCTGATGGTTCGCGGGGCGCCGATGGCGATTGAGACCATCATCGTCCAGGGCGCCTACTTCGTCCTGCTCGCCATGGTAAATACGCACGGGGAGGCGACAGCCGCCGCCTATGCGGGCGCCGCCCAGCTGTGGGGCTATGTCCAGATGCCGGCCATCGCCCTGGCGACCTCGATGTCGGCCATGGCGGCGATGAATATCGGCGCCGGCCAGTGGGAGCGGGTCGGCGCGATCGCTCTTCGCGGCTGCCTTCTCAGCATCGCACTCACTGCGGGCGCCACCGTCATTGTCTACGCCCTCGGCGACCTGCCCCTGCGCCTCTTCCTGCCCGATGGCGGACAGGCGCTGGCGATCGCCCGCGAGATCAACTGGATCGCACTCTGGGGCTGGATCGTCCTGTCCGTCACCTCCGGCCTGTCGGCCATTGTGCGGGCCAACGGCGCCATGCTGGCGCCCACGCTCGTCTTCCTGATCACCATGTGGATGCTGCGCGTGCCGTTCGCCCTCGCCCTGCAGCCCGTGATGGGGGCCGGCGCGATCTGGTGGAGCTTTCCGCTGGGAAGCTTCGCCTCCGCTCTTCTGGCCCTGGCGTACTACAGATGGGGCGGCTGGCGACGCAACACGCTGATGGTCTGAGGCGCGCGCCCAAAGGCCTGTGTCCGGCCCGGTCCGCCGCCGGACAGATGATCACCCGTCAGATCCCTGGCGGTGCAGCGATTGCGCGCCGGTCTGGTCTCCGGTCAGGCCGGGCCCGCCCTCTGTTCAGCAAACAGACGCCCGTGACGCCGACGCAATAGCAGACAAGAGGCCCCCAACCTGACATCCTTGCTTTTTCTCACACAATATCATCTAATGTCACATGGGAGGTTCGTGTGAATGGAGAGGCCCGACAACGACCGACTGAGCAAACGCCTGACCTTCAGCCCCGAGCGGTCTGAGGCGATTTACGCTGCGCTGGCCGAAATCGACGCCGTCAAACACGCCTTCAGACTGACCGGCGCTTTGCCGCCCCAGACCATCAGCCGTCTCACTCAATCCGTGATCGTCACTTCGACCGGCGCATCGAACCGGATCGAGGGTAATCGGCTGACCGACGATGAGGTCGAAGCGCTCTACCGCAATTTGCGCATTCGCAGATTCAGAACCCGCGATGAGCAGGAGGTCGCCGGCTATCTCGAAATGCTGGAGCTGATCCTTGCCTCCTACAGGGACATGACGCTGAGCGAGTCCCTTATCCTCCAGATTCATCGCGATATGCTCGTCCATTCGGAAAAAGATGAGCGCCAGCGCGGCTCCTACAAGTTTGGCCCGAACCGCGTAGAAGCCAAAGACCAAAGCGGTCATGTGGTCGGCGTGATCTTCGATCCGACGCCGCCGCATCTCACCCCCAAAGAGATGCTCGAACTGGTCGAGTGGCTTCGTTGGGCCGATGGCGAGGGCTTCAGGCATCCGCTCATCCGCATCGCTAATTTCGTGTTCGAGTATCTGGCGATCCACCCGTTCCAGGACGGGAACGGACGGACAAGCCGCTTGCTGACGAACCTTCTGATGCTCCAGCAGGGCTATATGTTTACGGCGCTTGTCTCCCACGAGAAGCTGATCGAGGTTCGCAAAACCGATTACTATCTGGCGCTTAACCGCGCCCAATCGAGTTGGAAATCGGACGCGGAGGACATCTATCCATGGCTGATCTTCTTCCTGGAGATCGTCAGGGAGCAGGCGAGGCAGGCGCTCGCTCTCATCCAGAGCGATACGATCGACAGTCTTCTGTCCGCAAAGCAGCTCGCGCTCTGGCAATGGGCCCAGACCCGTAACACGCCGGTGTTCAGCCGCAAGGACGCCGTAGAGGCGCTTGGCTTCCCGCCGCGGACGATAGAAGCGATCATCAGGAAGCTGTTCGACCTGAAGCGGCTTGAGCGGATCGGCGCAGGCAGAGCCACGCGCTATCGCGTGCGCTCCTGATCGCGCATCCAGTATGCAGGGTTGGTCAGGCGCCCCGAGGTGCAGGCGCCTCTGGTTGTGGGGGCAGGGGCGCGAAGAGATGGCGTAGCCGGAGGACGGTCAGCCTGCCGCAGGGCGGCGGGTGGCGCCGCTTCATGCCGGTCCGATACTGACACCGCGCGCGGCCTCATCCGGTGAGACCGCCAGCCGCGCCCCCATGCCGCGCCCCCATGTCAGCGACTTAAGCGGACACGATGTCGTGGTGCGCAACACTCTGTTCCGGCGGAGCCAGGTATAAGGGTTGTACATTGCGTCCGCGAAACAGGGGGGGTCTGAGCGCCGGTGCGCCATAGACGCCGCCGGGCGCAGCGATTGCGCGCCAGTCTGGTCTTCTTTCAGAGGAGGAGGCTCGCCAGTTTCTGCCGGTGCCAGGCGCCATCGCCATACTGCGCCGCGTGCCAGATCGCCCGCCTGCGATACAGCTGCGCATCGCAGTCATAGGTGAACCCGAAGCCGCCATGGAACTGAATGGCGCGGTCTGATGCAAACGCGTAGGCGTCATCCGCCGTCGCCTTGGCCATGCGTACCGCAATCTCGGCTGCGCCCTGGTCGGTAAAGGAATGAGCCGCCGCATACAGATGTGAGCGCGCCTGCTCATAGCGGACATAGGCCTCCACCGTCGGATGCTTCAGCGCCTGATAAGAGCCGATGAGCCTGCCAAACTGCCTGCGGGAGTTCAGATAACCGATCGTCAGATCGATCACCGCCTGGGTCCCGCCGCACATGTCGGCGGCGGCCAGGAGATTGGCCGCCAGGTGAAGATGGCTGAGGCCCGCCATCGCCAGCGTCGTGTCCATCAGGTTTGCGGCCGGAACCGACACGCCCGTCAGGTCCAGTTCAAAAGAGCGCCGTGTCTCATCAATCACGTTCTCGCGACGCAGCGCCCCGGCAGGAAGATGACTGCGCTCCACAATCACAAGCGCCGGCGCGCCGGCATAGGTCACGGACACGATGATACAGCCGGCCGAGGCGGCGTCGCCGACCAGGATCTTGCGACCCGACAGGACAAGCCCGCCAGCACCATCGGGCTCTGCTCCGGCCTGCGGGTTCTCCAGCGACCAGTCGCCCGCCTCCTCCGCCAGCGCGACGCTGGCCGCCTCGCCAGCCGCAATGAGCGGCAGAAGGCGCTCACGCTGGGCCTGCGTACCGCCGGCCAGCAGCGCCTGGGCGGCGAGCTGGGTGGACACAAAAGGCGAGTTCAGAAGCGCGCGCCCCATCTGCTCGCAGATGGGAACCACGCAGCCAAGCCCCAGCCCCGATCCGCCATAAACCTCAGGTATCGCCACGCCCAGCCAGCCCAGCCCGCCGATCTCCTTCCAGACGGCCGGGTCGTGCCCGGGGTCCTGCGTCATCAGATGGCGAACGGTCTGTATCGGCGCACGCTCGCGGCAGAACCGGGTGGCGATCTCCAGCAGTTCACCCTGTTCCTCGCTGAAGCCCAGGCGGCCAAGATCGCGAAGGGATGCTGACAGTTTACCTGACATGGCTCACCTCAGCTCTTGGGCAGGCCGAGCACATGCTCGCCGATGATGTTGTGCTGTATCTGCGATGTTCCTCCGCCGATGGTGGCGGAGAAGGAATTGAGATAGGCGCGGGTCCACAGGCCATCATCCACCGCCTGGGGGTCGCCAACATAATAGGCGCTGCGCATGCCGGCCAGCTGCACGGCGAATGCGTTGACCCGCCGTGCAAACTCCGTGTGCATCAGCTTCGATGAGAGCGGCAGGCCCAGCGGCCTGTCAGCGTTCAGCCCGGCAAGCGCCAGCCGCTGCCGGCAGAGGCTGAGGCTCTGTATCTCGATCAGGAAATCAATCATCCGCGCACGCAGGCCCGGATCCTCCAGCGCCGGGCGGCCATTGCGCTGCATGCGGCGGGCAAGGTCGAGCACCTCCATCGCATCCGCCTGGACCGAGACATAGCCGCCCGCCTGGCCGCCGCGCGCCCCGCGTTCATACTCCAGAAGGCGCATCGCAACCTTCCAGCCATCACCCTCAGATCCCACCAGCCCGTCCGCCGGCGCACGCGCATCCGTGAAAAATGTCTGGGTGAAGCCATGCTCGCCGGTCAGCTTGCGAATGGGCACGGTGCGCACCCCATCCGTCTTCATCGGCGTCAGAAGAAAGCTGAGCCCCTCATACTTGCGGCTGGCGTCAGGATTGGTGCGGGCGAGCAGGATCATCCAGGACGCATAGCGCCCCAGCGTGGTCCATATCTTCGATCCGTTCAGCACATAATGATCGCCCTCGCGCACCGCCCGCGTCTGGGCGTTGCCCAGGTCAGAGCCATTATCCGGTTCCGAGAAACCCTGGCACCAGATCACCTCGCCCGACAGAATGCCCTTCAGATGCTGCTGCTTGTGGGCTTCAGTGCCGATATCGAGCAGCATCGGCCCGGTCCAGTTGAGCCCGATGGCGTTGATCATGATCGGGCCGTTATGCCGCCGCATGGCCCGCGTGGCCGCGTCCTGAAAGGCCTGCGGCAGGCCACGCCCGCCATAGGCCTTCGGCCAGGCCGCGCCGAGATAGCCGGCCTCCCAGACCCGGTTCTGCCAGTCCCTCAGGAAATGGAACTGCTGGTCGCTACCCACCTCCATGAAGGTCAGCGGCAGCATAAAACCCGGATCAGGGTTCACATTCTCCCGGAACCAGGCGTCTGCTTCCTCCGCGTAAGCCCTGAGGTCCTGTGGATCGACCTGAGTCATGCGCACCCTCCATCGTCCATGAGATGAGTTCCACACCTCGACAGGCTTGACCAGAGGCGGGTCTGCGGACGTTGACGCCGGGCGTCTCTTCCCGTGTAAGCTGTTCCAGGCGGCGCACCCTCCGACTGTGCGCGCAGGGGAGATGCTCATGCCGGTTCTTCAAACGCGCCTCGACAGGCGCGCCGAGGATTTTCAGAAGAACCGGACGGATATGCTGGGCCTTCTCAGCGTCATGAATGACCTCCTTGAGCAGGCCGGGCAGGGCGGAGGCGAGGCGGCGGTCAGCCTCCTGCGCTCGCGCGGCAAGATGCCTATACGTGAACGTATCGCCCATGTGCTCGACCGCGATTCGCCCTTCCTGGAGATCAGTCCGCTGGCGGCCTGGCGGTCCAACTACACGACAGGATCGGGCTTTGTGTGCGGCATCGGGGTCATCGAGGGCGTCGAATGCGTCATCCTCGGCCATGACCCCTCGGTGCGCGCGGGCGCCTTCAACCCCTTCAACGGCAAGAAACTGATGCGGGGGCTCGAAATCGCCCGCGTCAACCGCATGCCCTATGTGCAGTTCGTGGAGTCCGCCGGCGGCGATCTGTCCGGAGATGACGGGCGTGAGGACCCGGAGGCGGCGATCCGGAGGGAGTTCGGCCATTTCGCGGAGTCCGGCCGGCTCTTCTACGAGATATCCGAGCTCTCGAAGCTGCGCATACCGACGGTCTCGGTCGTGTTCGGCTCATCCACGGCCGGCGGCGCCTACCAGCCGGGCATGAGCGATTACACCATCCTCATCCGCAAACAGTCGCAGGTCTTCCTGGGCGGCCCGCCGCTGGTGAAGATGGCCACCGGCGAGGACGCCGACGTGGAAAGCCTCGGCGGGGCCGACATGCACGCCTCCGTCTCCGGCCTTGGCGATTACCTGGCCATGGATGAACTGGACGGTATCGCCATGTGCCGCGACGTGGTGCGCCACCTGAACTGGCGCAAGCTCGGGCCTGAGCCGCGCCCGGGCTATGCCGAGCCACTTTATGACGCCGAGGACCTTCTGGGCCTTGTCTCGAAGGATCTGCGCCAGCCCGTCGACATCCGCGAAGTCATCGCGCGCATCGTCGACGGCTCCTGGTTTGAAGAGTTCAAGGCCTCCTATGGACCCACCCTGGTGTGCGGCTGGGCCAGCCTGCATGGCTATCCGGTCGGCATTCTGGGCAATAATGGCGCCCTGTTCTCCGAATCGGCGGAGAAAGCCGCCCAGTTCATCCAGCTGTGCAACCAGACCGACACGCCGCTCATCTTCCTGCACAACATCACCGGCTATATCGTCGGCACCGATTATGAGCAGGGCGGTATTACCAAGAACGGCTCGAAGATGATCAACGCCGTCTCCAATTCGACAGTGCCGCACATCTCCGTCATTGTCGGAGCCTCTTATGGCGCCGGCAATTACGGTATGAGCGGGCGCGCCTTCGGTTCACGATTTGTGTTTATCTGGCCAACGGCCAAGATCGCCGTGATGGGCCCCCGGCAGATGGCCGGCGTCATGAGCATCGTGGGACGCGCGGCCGCCCGGCGAAAGGGCGCGCCCTTCGATGAGGAGGCCGACGCCCGGCGCGCAAGCCACGTCGAACACTGGGCCGAGGAGCGCTCAAAAGGCCTGTTTGCAACCTCGCGTGTATCCGATGATGGCATGATTGATCCGCGCGATACCCGCACCGTGATTGCGCTCGCCCTCTCAGCGGCCTGCAACAACACCGTACGCGGAACCAAGGAGTACGGCACGTGGCGCATGTAGCGATGCCTGAGGTCCGTCCGATCCGGCGACTGATGGTCGCCAACCGGGGTGAGATCGCCCGCCGTATCTTCCGCACCGCGCGCAGCATGGGCGTCATGACCGCCGCCGTCTATGCCGACAGCGATGCTGACGCGCCTTTCGTGCGGGAGGCGGACGTGGCGGTCTCGCTTGCCGGACGCACGTCTGCGCAGACCTACCTTGATGTGGAGAAGGTTCTCGATGCGGCGCGGCGATGCGGCGCTGACGCCATCCATCCCGGATATGGCTTTCTCTCAGAAAATGCAGCCTTTGCGCAGGCGGTGATCGACGCCGGCCTCATCTGGATCGGCCCGTCTCCGGATGTCATCGCGCAGATGGGCGACAAGCTCAGAGCCAAGGCGCTCATGACGGCGGCTGGCGTACCCACTCTGCCGGCAGCTGAGATTGGCGCCGGCGTCAGTCTGAAAGCAGCTGCAAAAGCGATCGGCTATCCTGTCCTTGTCAAGGCGTCGGCCGGCGGCGGCGGACGCGGCATGCGCGTGGTGTCCTCTGAAGCTGACCTTGACCTCTCGGTCGAGAGCGCGCGGCGCGAGGCCGGCGCCTCCTTTGGCGATGACACCGTCTTCCTCGAACGCTGGCTTGACCGGGCGCGGCATGTCGAAATCCAGATACTCGGCGACCAGCATGGCCGCCTCGTTCACTGTTTCGAACGGGAGTGCTCCATTCAGCGGCGTCATCAGAAGATCATCGAAGAGGCCCCATCGCCCGCTCTGATCCCCGAGGTCCGCGCCCGCATGTGCGAGGCGGCTGTATCCGCAGCCCGCACGCTCGGCTACACATCGGCCGGAACGGTCGAGTTCCTGCTGAAGGACAGCGAGTTCTTCTTCCTGGAAGTGAACGCCCGCCTGCAGGTCGAACATCCCGTCACCGAGATGATCATCGGCCGCGACCTCGTGGCCGAACAGATCCGCATCGCAGAAGGCGAGCCGCTCTCCTTCTCCCAGGAGGATCTCTCCATCTCCGGTCACGCCATCGAGGCGCGGCTGTGCGCGGAGGATCCCGCGTCCGGCTTTCTGCCCGCGCCAGGTCAGCTCCTCGCCTGGCGGCCATCCGCACAGGGCGCTGCGCGCTTTGACTCCGGGGTCGAGGCCGGCAGTGTCGTCAGCCCCGAATTCGACGCCATGATCGCCAAGGTCATCGTGCACGCGCCCACGCGCCGGGAGGCCGCCGCCCGGCTGGCCCGGGCGCTTGAGACCACCGAGGTCCAGGGCCTCACCACCAATCGCGACTTCCTCGTTGCAACCCTCAGGACCCCCGCATTCCTCGCCGGAGACACCACCACTGACTTTATCGAACGCATCGCGCCGGCCTCTGCGCGTCAGCTTGCCCCTGAGGCCATCGTGCGCGCGGCCATCGCCGTGGCTCTGGAGAGCCAGGCGATCGGGCGCGCGCGCGCGCGGGTGCTCGCCGATCTGCCCTCCGGCTGGCGCAATACCCCGATGCCCATGGAACAGCTCGTCCTCGCGAGCGGGCAGAGCGAGATCCGCCTCAGCTACCGCCGGCAGCGCGACGGGAGCTTCCGTGTACATGTCGATGGGGCCGAACACCGTGTGCAGCTCCTCGCCGCCGGCGCCGGCGATACTGACATCGCCATTGACGGGCTCAGGATCGCCTATCGCATCGCGCGCCATGGCCGCGTCTGGCTCACGCATGGGCCCGATGGCGACATCGCGCTCAGCGAACGGCCCCGCTTTCCCGACAGGAGCGAGGCGGAGGCCGGCGGCAGCCTCAAGGCGCCCATGCCCGGACGCATACGCAGCCTCATGGTCAGCCCCGGGCAGAGTGTCGCAAAAGGCGATGTCCTGCTGGTGCTGGAGGCCATGAAGATGGAGCACCGCATCACAGCTCCCCGCGCCGGCGTCATCGCCGCGCTGCATGTGAACCTCGATGAACAGGTCGCCAACGGCCAGGCTCTCCTGAGCCTTGGCGAAGAAACGGACAGAGCTGATGTCTGAGAGTGTCCTCTATGATGTACGCAGCGGGGCCGCGTGGATCACGCTCAATCGTCCCGAACAGCGCAACGCCCTTTCCGCCGGGCTGGTCAACAGCCTGCATGCCCACTTTGAGGCGGCCAACGCCGATCCGGACGTCAGGCTCATCGTCCTGACCGGGGCCGGCCCCGCTTTCTGTTCGGGCGCCGATCTTAAAAGCCCTCCGGGCAGCGTCGCCGGGGCCGCAGGGGTCAGCTATGGCCTGCCCGACATTCTCAGGCAGATGCTGGAGGGCAAGCCCGTCATCTGCGCCATCAACGGCTCAGCCTTCGCCGGCGGTCTCGGACTGGTTGGCGCATCCGATATCGTCATCACCCGCGAGGACGCCGCCTTCAGCTTCTCCGAGGTCAGGATCGGCGTCATCCCCGCCATCATCTCGGTTGTCTGCATCCCGAAGCTGGGCCCCCATCACGCCATGCGGCTGTTTCTGACGGGCGAACGCTTCAGCGGTCAGGATGCGGTGACCTATGGCCTTGCGCACAAGGCCGTGCCGGCTGACGGCCTCATGGCCGCCGTCGAGGCGGAGCTGGCCCTGCTGCGCCTGGGCGGACCACAGGCGCTCCAGGGCTGCAAGGATCTGGTGCGACGCGTCCCCGGCTGGTCGCTCGAGGAAGGCTTTGCTGAGACCGCGCCGCTGAGCGTACGCTTTTTCCGGTCGCCGGAAGCAGCCGAAGGCATGGCCGCCTTCCGGGAGAAACGAACGCCGAAATGGGCGGAGGAGGCATGAGCAGCGTCATCCGCATAGCCAACTGCAGCGGCTATTATGGCGACCGGCTCAGCGCCGCACGTGAACTGGTCGAGGGCGGGCCCATCGACGTCCTGACGGGCGATTATCTCGCCGAACTGACCATGTCGATCCTCTATGACCAGAGGAAGGAACGCGGCCCCGAGGCCGGCTATGTCGGAACCTTTCTCCGGCAGCTGGAAGATGTCGCCGCCACCTGCCTGGCGAAGGGCATAAAGATCGTTGTCAACGCCGGCGGGCTCAATCCGGCGGCCCTCGCCGCCGAGGTCGAACGCCTGCTGGCGCGGCTGAACCTTAAAGCCCGCATCGCCTGGATCGACGGGGATGACCTCATGCCTGATCTCGCCAGCCTGCAGGCGGCCGGCGAGACGTTCAGCAATCTCGATACGGGCGCCAGCCTCGCCGAGGCCGGCCAGAGCCCGGTCACCGCCAATGTCTATCTGGGCGCCTGGGGCATAAGGGAGGCCCTTGAGCGCGGCGCTGATATCGTTCTGTGCCCGCGCGTGACGGACGCCGCCCTCGTCATCGGTCCCGCCGCCTGGAAATTTGGCTGGAAGCGCGATGACTATGACGCTCTGGCCGGCGCGCTGGCGGCCGGTCACATCATTGAATGCGGGGCGCAGGCCTGCGGCGGTAATTACTCATTCTTCGAGGAGGTGCCGAGCTTCCGCAATGTCGGTTATCCGATTGCAGAGATAGAGGCCGACGGCTCCTTTACCATCACCAAGCATCCGGGCACGGGCGGGCTTGTGTCGGTGGGCACCGTGACGGCCCAGCTCCTCTACGAGATCGGCGCGCCCGCCTATCTCAATCCGGATGTCATCGCCCACTTTGATACGCTCAGGATGGAGCAGGCGGGCCCTGACCGGGTACGCGTGACAGGCTGCCGGGGATCGTCTCCACCGCCGACGCACAAGGTCTGCCTCAACACGCTCGGCGCTTACAAGCAGACCCTCGAGGTCCTGCTCACCGGTCTCGATATCGAGAAGAAGGCCGAGGTCTATCTTGACCAGCTGTTCTGGAATCTCGGTGGGCGCGATGGTTTCGATCAGGTCGATGTCCAGCTGATCCGCTCGGATCATGAGGATCCCTCCGTCAATGAGGCGGCGCACGCCAGCCTTCGGGTGACACTGGTGTCGCGCAACCCTAAACGCCTCGGACGTCTTGTGGCCGCCAAGGCCATCGAACTGGGGCTCGCCACCATACCGGGCAATACCGGTCGCGGCGCCGGCGGGTTTACAGGCGCGCAGACAATCGTTCACTGGCCGGCGCTGATCGACAGCCGCCGCGTCTGTGAGCGTGTCCATATCGGCGGCGCCATGATCGAGGTGGCGCCGACCCAGCGCCTTGATCTTGAGGCGGCGCACGCCCAGCGCGGCGCGGCGGAGGTTCCCGCCTGCCCGGATGGACCCCTGCGACGCATAGCCTTCGGACGCCTGTTCGGCGCGCGCTCGGGCGATAAAGGCGGATCAGCCAATTGCGGCGTCTGGGCGCGCAGCGCTGCGTCCTATGGCTTTCTGCACGCCTACCTGACCGTCGGGCGTCTCAAAATCCTGTTGCCTGACATGGCCGGCTATCACATTGAGCGCTTCGAACTTCCCAACCTCCGGGCGCTCAATTTTGTCATTCACGGCGTCCTGGGCGAGGGCGCCTCAGCCAACCATCGCATCGACAGGCAGGCCAAGTCGCTGGGCGAGTACCTGCGCGCCAGATGGATCGAGGCGCCGGTCTGCCTCCTCGAGGAGGCGCAGCTGCGTGATGAGTGAGGTCCGTCCTCCGACGGGAGCGACGTTATGCAGCCACCGCATTCCCTTGCGGAACAACCCGTCCCGACTGGCAGAGCCGTGTGTGTGACCGCGGCACTGTCCTGTCGCTGGAAGTGTGTTAGTCTTCCTGACCAGCACGCGCCTGTGCGGGTGCGCTGCGGCTGTTTCTGTTGCGGGGGCGCTTATGGAACGGATCACGGGACGTAGTCAGGCTATCCTCGCGCTCTGCCGCGCGGCCGTGACGGCGGGCCTCGCCGCCTGCCTGCTCGCCGGGCCCTCGCTCGGACAGGCAAAGGACCGCCCGCAGGCGCAGGCCATAACGCCGGCTCAGCCCGTCCTCCGATTACCACCGCCCGCAGCCCCGCAGCCGTCCGAGCCGCTGCGTCCGGTTGTCCCCCTGCCGCCTGCGATCATCGATCCGGCGACCATCGATCCGGAGACTTTACGCCGCCTGCGCACGGCCAGCACCCTCTACGGGTTTGCCGACCTGCATGCCCACCCTGCCAGCTTTCTGAGTTTCGGGGGGCAGGAGGATGGGCGACGCGGCATGATGTGGGGACGCCCCGCCGTCGGTGCGACCCGCAACCTCTCCGCCATCGAACGGTTCGCTTCCTGTCCTCATCCCAACCATGCGCCGGGTTTCGATGACGATCCCGTGCGCCATACGATACGCGGCATGGTCATCAGTTCGACCGATGGCCGCACGCGCTATCCGCACGGGCCCAATGCGAGCGGGTCGCTGGAGAACTGGCCAAGCTCCCTGATCCTCAGTCATCAGCAGATCGACGTTCCCTGGCTGCGCCGGGCCTATGAGGGCGGTCTGCGCCTGATGGTCGCCGCCACCGTCGATAATGAGGTCATCACGCGGCTGAACCGTGACTGGGACCTTGGTAAAACCTATGAAGCCGCACGCGCCTTCCTGCAGGGACGCGATCTGCGGCCCTTCCTCGGCATGCCGCGCCCCGGCTTTGGCTATGAATCGTCCCTGCGCCAGATCGCCTTCATCCGTCAGATGGTCAGCGAAAACAGCGACTGGATGGAGATCGCCACCAGCGCTGCAGAGGCGCGCCGGATCGTGTCAGCCGGCAAGCTCGCCATTGTCCTCGGCGTCGAGATGGACACGCTCAGCCCGGAGGAGGCCTCGCGCCTGATCCGCGAGCAGGGCGTGCGCGTGGTGACCCCGATCCATTTCGTCGACAACGCCTTTGGCGGCGCGGCGGCCTACAGCTCGCTCTTCAGCATCCTCTCAGGTCTTATCGGCGCCCCGCAGTCCCCCAGCGGCGCCCCGCAGCCCTACCAGCTGATCGATGACGCCAATCTTGATTTCCGGCTGACCCCTCTGATCGAGGAGATGAACACACAGTTCAACGAGCTCACCGGCTCGAGCCTTCGCTGGCGGCCGGTGGCGACCCCGTGCGCAGCCGATGCGGTCAATCCCGCCCGCTCTGGCGGGCTGGGCTGCGTGGGCCAGCGCAATGCGCAGGGCCTCAGAAACCCTCGCGCCATAGAGGACATGATCCGCGCCGGCGCACTGATCGATCTGGCTCACATGTCCCAGAATGCGATGAACGACACCCTCGCCATCGCCGAACGGCTCAGCTGTCCGGTGCTCAATACCCATACCGGCGTCCGGACCGCGTCCTTCACCCCCGACGCCAGCGAACGCTCCATACGCGAGGAGGAACTGCGCCGCATGTTCAGCCTGGGCGGCGTTATGGGCGCAGGCACCGGACCCGGCCACGGCTGGGAGAAGCCGCAGCGCTTCTATTACAATGCCGGCAACCCCCTGATCGAGCTGGCCGGGGCCCGCAATGACTGGATCCTCGATCTGCGCCAGCGCGAGGTGCGCTCAGGGATCGAGGATGCGCCCGTGTCGGACTACCGGCTGACGCTGCGTATCGGGCAGGATAATGTCGAGGCCGGCAACACGCTGACCGCCACCCTGCGCAACGCCCGGGGCGCAAGTCTGGGAACATGTGCGCTCAACCCCGGCAATGCGGGCGTTGCGGGCGGCGCCATCCTTGGACCGGTGACGTGCCGGACAGAGCGGCCGCAGCGGCTGCTGGACATACACAGCCTCGAGATCGCCCACACAGGAGGCTGCGCCCGTTTTGCCTGCACAGGCGATAATGTCGATATTGATGAGGTGCGCCTTGAGGCCAATGTCGGATCGCCGCGCAACTGGCTGACCGTGCTTCAGCGCACCGGCGGCAGGCAGGGGGAGGTGGTGCGCCTCAAGGGGACAATGATCCTACCGGCGAGCGATGCGATGAGGGTCCTGCGTTCCGAAGCATGGGTCACCCACCTCCTGCCCTCGGCGCGGGATATCGGAACCTTCGCCTCGCTGCGGGTTGCGACCTTCACCAATGAGGATGACCTTGGCGGCTCGGCGCCCGCCAGCATCCATCTCGACCTGTCTGGTCATCGCACCGGCCTGTCGCAGGAACTGGGCGGAGGCGTCGGACTGGCCTCGGGAAGCCTCACCGAGGATACCATCCTCCTGCCGTCGCGGCGCGAGACAAACGAGACGCTGCGCGCGATGACCCTGCGTGTGGGGCGAACAGACACCGGCCTGGTGGACGCGCTCGTGCGCGCCCGCGCCGCCGCTGTCGCCGGTAGCGTTTCGCCGGAACAGATCGATGTCGTCCTGGGCCTCTTCGGGGGCGCCGCCGTCTTTACCGCACCCGTCATCATCGCCGAACCGGTTGCGGCGGGACTGGCGCTGATCTTCTCAGGCCTTCTGGCTGATGCAGGTATCGACGTCTTCCGCGACAACTGGTCGACGCGGATCGGCGTATGGGCCGGAGACAGGCCCGTGCTCGTCGGCTATAACCCTACCCAGCGCCTGACCGGCCAGCAGTCGAGCTCGCAGATTTTTCGCGGGCTGCCGCGCGGCATCGATGCGAGCACATCCTATGGTGGCATTGTCGTCGACTATATGCTCGTCAATGACCTCGATGACGGCCGCAAGCTGATCTTCGAGGTGCAGCTCAGCGATGGCCGCACCTTTAGCCGCTCCGCCGCTCCTGGCGCCAAGGTCGATGCAGGCAAGGAGTGGCGGACCTTTATTCCCTTTACGCAGTCGACGCGGGGCGCTGATCTGGTCTCACTGAGGCTCCGGCGCGCAGATGGAACGGATATCCGCCTGCGCTCCCTCGATCTCGGGATTATCCGTGATCCCGTCAGCGAATGGGCCATCGAATACAGGCGCCTGGCGGGCCTCGCCCCGCAGCCGGGCCAGATCGCCCTCGGCACAGATCTCAGCGGCTTTGAGCCGCTCATCCCGTTCACATCAACGCCCGTGCCTTACCCGATCGATACCGCCGCGATGGCCGGCCGGCCTGATCCGGCGCGCGCCGCCCTCGGGCTTCCCGCCCGGCTCGATGTCGATGTGCTGCAGGGCGGACGGCGACTGAATGTAAAGACCGAGGGCATCGCCACCGTCGGGCAGCTGCCGGACTTCGTTTACGCCGCCGCCGAATCGCTTGATCGCGACCGCGGCGTGGTGGGACCTGAGCTCTTTACCAGCGTTGATGCGTTCGTCCGGATGTGGGACAGGCTCGACACCATCCGGGGGGCCGATCGCTGCACGTTAAGATGATCGCCTGTTCACACCGCCGGTGGCGGATGAGCGCGGCCGGCTGACCGGACGGCCCCGGGTCCTCGCCCGGGGCGGCCAGGCGGCCTCTGATCAGAACCGCTGCGAGGCCCGGAACATAACTGCGGTCACGTTCCGGCCATTCTCGCCATCCGCATCAAAGCGCGACAGGGCCGACACAGCCAGCCGCAGAGGACCCGCTTCACGCGCATAGCCCAGCTCGACGCGCAGCTCAGGATGCTCCGTCGCCAGCGACAGGCGGCGCGTCTCGATCACGGGGGCGCCGGTGACCAGATCGGCGCCGACGCCCAGCGTGAGGTCCATCATTCCTGCACGGCTCATCAGGGGCTGGCCGACCACCAGGCTCATACGGTCGCCCGGCGCTATCGTGTCAGCTGCAGACAGGCTGACGGCAAACGCCCGGCTGGATGTCTCCTCCACGCCCGTCACGAGACCGCTGTCGCGACCGGCCTGTGCGCCGGTCTCAGCCGTGGTCGCCGTGATCCCGAGCGTGACCCGGTCCGTGAGAGCGAACGCTGCGCCAAACCGGGCTGACACCGTGCGCGCATCTCCGGAGACCGCGAAGACCGAGCCGGACGGCTCGCCCAGACGGCTGCCGGATTCCTCCAGAACTGACAGGTCAAGATTGAGCGCGAACCTGTCAAACTGGCGCTGTGCGCCCACCTGGATCAGCGTGGCGTCCTCACTTTCACGGCGCGCTGAAAGAGGCGTTTCACCGAATGTTTCGGCGGCCTGATAGGACAGTCCCATGGTGAAGAGGTGTCCCTCGCCAGGCGCAGTACGCAGCGCAACGCTTGCAGCCGTGGGATCCATGATGGCCGCCGGCGAGGCGAAGTGGGCCGGCGCCGGGGCGGGGCCCGTCAGCGGAGCGGCAAGTCCTTCCATCAGGGGAGAGGCTGCGCCCTTCGTCGCCGCCCATCCCGATCCGTCCGCCTGCAGATACGCCAGCGACATGCGGTCGAGACGTTCGTCATGAGCGTCCGGGGCAAATCCCAGGACGGCCATGCCCCCGCTTCTGTCCGTCTGCCTCAGCTCATCGATCTGACGGTCCATGGACGCGGAGAGAAGCGCCAGCGTATCGCTGCGCGTCGCCAGCTGGGCGCGTCCAAAATCAAAAGAAAAATCACGCCCGAACCCGTCAAAGACGGCGCCGAGGAGCGCCCCGGACCCCTGTGCGGCGCTCATGGCCCCGATGGTGACCGGACTGCTGCTGGCCGCCAGCGCCAGCGGTCTGGATCCGGCTGCACCGACGGTGGTGACCGGACCCACCGGAAGCATGGCGCGCTCAAGGTTGAGGAGGCCGCGTCCATAGATGGCGTCGACGCCTTTGGCCCCCAGATCGGTGGCGCTCAGCAGAAGAACGCTCGCAACGTCCCTGGCGCTGAGATAGGGCCATGCGCTCTTTACAACCGCGGCCGCCCCGGCGACCAGCGGGCTCGCCATCGAGGTGCCGCTCATCATGGCGTAGGTCGAAGGGGAGGAGTGATAGGCCCCGATCAGACCAGCGCCTGGCGCCACGAGGTAAAAGTTGCGGGCATCGCCCGCCCGGTTGGAAAAGGTCGCTATCTGGTTTTGTGAATCGACGGCGCCGACCGCGATGATCTGACCGTTCGCCCAGGCCTCCGAGGCATGCCGCGCCGGCCAGGAGGGATTGGCGGCCCCCTCATTGCCAGCAGCGACGACGATCACCTGGCCGCCCGTCACAGCCCCCTGAAGGGCGTTGCGTATCGCCGTGCTCTGCGACCCGCCCAGGCTCATATTGACAACGAAGGCGCGCTGCGAGGTGGCATAGCGGATGCCATTGGCCACACTGGCGTCGCTCGTGGAGGAGCCTTCAAATACCTTTATGGGCAGGATACGTGCGTTCGAGGCGACGCCGACCATGCCCCTACCATTGGCGCGGGCCGCGGCCAGAGAGGCGACATGCGTGCCATGACCGCTGCTGTCAGGAGCGGCAGGCAACCCGACCTTGCCTGTCAGCGCATTGAAACCACCCGCCAGTGCGCCGGTGAACTCGTTATGATCAGCCCGTATACCCGAATCGACAATGGCGATCGTCACGCCCGTGCCGCGCACCGCCCAGGCGCGGGACGTAAAGGCGCCGACCCGGTCGGCCCCCGACGACCAGGTGCGCTCCTGTGATCCGGGCGCAGGCGCAGTCTGAGCAAGAGCCGGAAAGCCGCAGACAGAGGCAAGACCAGCCGCAAACAGCCCACAGCGCAGGGCTGCGCCCAGATAGCTTCGTGTCATGACCCCAACCCCATCCTGCAAAAGATGCGGGGCAAGGTGTTCCTGGACTGTCGCCAGGCGATGAAAATAATCTGACGAATTCCACAGGATCGCCACCCGTCGCTGTCCCGGAAGGAGACGGTCGGCGCGGCGCATGCGGCCGGCTGTGTCCGGCATGCAATGTCTGCGCCCTGGCCCCGGGCCGCACGCGCGGGGCACGTCACACGACCGACCGCTCAACCCACCCTGGCCGTCCTGGCGCCAGTCCTGAGGTTACCAGTCCTGAGGCCGCCCCTGCTCAGACAGGCCGGCCAGCCGTCTGCTGGCCTGAGGCGGATGTCTGCCCGCCTTGAGAGATCTGTCGACAGGCAGGCAAAGCTGGGGTCCTTATATCGCCAGCGGCCCGGCCCCGTCTCCCGCCGGCTGGGACGGGAGGGATGGCGCCCCCATAAGGCAGGTACGCAGCAACATGACATCTCCTGAGGAAGCCGCCGCGCCTCACCACAAGGCGTCTGCGGGGCGCGCACCGCCCCTGACGCTCAGCCTCATGATGACCGGTAATGTCATTATCGGGGCCGGCGTCCTTGGACCGGCTGCGATGATCAACGCCATGTCGGTCGATCTGGGCGTCAGCGTTACGGCGATCGGCGCTCTCATAGGCTGGGGCGCGGTGATCCTCTGCGCTGGCGCCCCGCTTCTGGGTTATGCCAGCAACCGGATGGGACGCCGGACGCTCCTGGCCTTATCTCTTCTCGTCTATGCGCTCGGACATGCGCTCTCGGCCTTCGCCCCCGATTACACAAGCCTTCTTGTCATACGCCTCATCATGATCAGCGCCGCAGCCGTCTATACCCCGCAGGCGGCGGGCGCGGTTGCGCTTCTGATCCACGACAGCCGGCGGGCGGGGGCGGTGGCCTATGTCTTCATGGGATGGTCCGTTGCGGCCGCCATCGTGGTCCCTCTCATGAGCCTGGCGGCGGACGCCTGGGGCTGGCGTGCGGTCTATGGCGCACTCGCACTCGCCGCCGGCGTCTCGGCGGCCGGTATCGCCTGGCTGACGCCGGCGCGCCTGCATACAGCGCGCATGTCGCTGCGCATGTGGGGGGATGTGCTGATGCGACCGGCCATTCTCCTTCTTCTGGCAACGACGGCGATCCAGATGGCGGGGCAGTTCACTCTCTACCCCTATCTCGCCGCCGAGCTGAAGACGACAACAGGCGCAGATGGCGCACGCGTGGCCCTCGCCCTTGGCCTCTATGGAGGAGCCGGACTTGCAGGCTCCCTCCTGTCGGCGCGCATCGTGGGCCGTATCGGTGCGCCCCGTATGCAGCTGACCTCGCTTGTCTTCATCGCCGCCGGACTGGCCCTCTGGTCGTTGCATGCAACAGATTATGTGACGGCCGCGCTGGCCTGTACCCTCTGGGGTCTGGGGTTTGGCGCGGTCGTCGCCATGCAGCAGGCGCGGCTCATCGCTGTCTCGCCCTCCCATGCATCCGCCTCCGTCGCCCTGAACACGTCAGTCCTCTATCTGGGGCAGGCCCTCGGCGTTGCGGCAGGCTCAGGCCTCGTTGAAGCTGGCGCAGGCGCATGGCTTGGGCCGGCCGGCCTCGCGTTAATCGCCCTTGCGTTTGTGGCGTCCTTTACCGCCTGGCGGCGGCTTAACGCCTGACAGAGACCAGGTCAGGGCTGGGATCGGTGCAGGGGCGCTGACAGCCTCAGGCGTCCGGCGGGGCGGTCAGGAAATGACTTGCAAGCGGCGACCGCCTGACCATACTGGGCGACATCAGTCGGGGCCGGTTACCGCTGTATGCAGGCGCGCTGTATCCGGCGCGACGCACATAACTGACCATGACGTGGCGCGCTGCCGGATCGGGGCCCGGAACATGTACAGACGGTCCGAGGGGATACCGCAACGGCTTCAGGCGGGCCAGCGAAGAGTCCTCCGCCTCATGACGGGCGTGCTCGTCCTTGCCGCGCTGGCCTTCCCCGCGGCGCACCCGCAGGAAACGCCGCGCAGCGCATCCTCCCGTGATCTCACCGGCGTCTGGACGAACGCCAATGTCACGCCCGTCAGCCGGCCGCGCGGCGTCGACAGGCTCGTCGTGACGGAAGAAGAAGCACGCCGGATGGCGGCCTCCGCGCCGATCCTTGGCTTCCCCCGTAATCCGGCCGATCATGTTGATTATGTTGATCCCGATGCGCCGGCCCCTGAAAAAGGATCAACCGATTTCGGGGTCAAAGGATATAACTCCTTCTGGCTGGCGACCGGAGACAGCCTCGCACGCGTCAAGGGCACCTACCGCACCTCCAACATTGTCGATCCGCCAGACGGACAGATCCCTCACAGGGACGCCGCCGCAGTGGCCCGACGGGCGCGGCTCGCGGGCATGAAGTTCATCACCGGGGATGATCCCTATGAGGGGCCTGAGGCGCTCGGTCTCGCCGAGCGCTGCCTCATCGGGTTCAGCGGAGCCTCAGGTCCCGGCATGTTTACGCCCGTCTATAACAACAACTACCAGTTTGTCCTGACGCAGAGCCATCTGATGATACATTCGGAAATGGTTCATGATGCTCGCATCATTCCCATTCATGCCGACAGGCAGGAGGCGCGAGGCGCTCACCGGCCTGCCTCCATCCGGCCCTGGCTGGGAGACAGCGTTGGCTGGTGGGAAGGCGATACGCTTGTTGTTGAGACGATGAACCTTCATCCTCTTCAGGCCAGCGAGGGGCAGATCCCTCTGTCGCCTCAGGGCCGTATCACAGAACGCTTCCTGCGATGGGCGGACGATGAGATCTTCTACAGCTTCACTGTGGAGGATGCTCAGACCTATACCCGGCCATGGACCGTCGAGAACAGCTTTCGCCCGCAGTCAGAGCTTTTTGAGTACGCCTGTCACGAGGGTAATTATGCCATGCCCGGCATACTCGCCGGGGCGCGCAGGAAAGAACGCGCTCAGGCGGGGCGGGCGGAGTAGGGACGCCACGGAGCTGGCGCCGACCGGAGAGGACGACAGAGGGGACAGCCGGAATGACACGCACACAGATCTCAGCAGGCGCCCTGCTCATGCTGCTCGCCCTCCTGCTCGCACCCTCGCTGGCGCGCGTCGGCGCGGATGCTCCGCCACCTGCTGAGCGCATCGAGGACTTTCAGCTTGCCGACCAGGACTATATCGGACGCCGGCTTTACAAGATGCGTGATGCAAAAGCCATTGTTCTGATCAGCTATGCCGATGACCCGATCATCCGGGCGGAGGCGGCCACCTATATGTCGCTGAAGTCCGAGTATGAACCGGACGGCGTCGCATTCCTGATGATCAACTCGGTTCCGGGACTGAACCGGGAGAAGGTCAATCCGGCGGCTGACGCCGCCGGTATCGATATACCGATACTGTTCGACTACGAGCAGCTGGTCGGCGAAAGCCTTCGCCTGAAACGGGCTGCCGAACTGATCGTGATCGACCCGAGAACCTGGACGACCGCCTTCCGCGGACCGGCCGGATCAGCCTCAACACGCAAGGCGCTCGATACCCTCCTCTCCGGTGGCGCGATCAGTCTTCCTGCTGAGACGGTCCGCGGCGGCCTCATCCCCTTTGCAATGCAGGACCCCGCTCGCCGCGCCGCCATATCTTATGTCCGGGACATTGCTCCCATCGTGCAGGCAAAGTGCGCTGTCTGTCACCAGCCCGGCGGCATCGGCCCCATGGCGCTGACACGTTATGAGGAGATCAGGGCGTTCGCGCCGATGATACGCGAAGCGCTCCGCACGCGGCGGATGCCTCCCTTCCAGCCGGATGTGACCGTCGGTCACTGGTCGCCAAACGAAGGGCTGTCCTCACAGCAGCTTCAGACAATGGTTCACTGGATAGAGGCCGGCGCGCCCCGCGGCGAGGGTGAGGATCCGCTGGCGAAGATCAGTTTCAGGGCCCCGGAATGGCCACTGGGACAACCTGACCTGATCATCAGCCTTCCTGAAGTCAGCGTGCCGGCCACGGGCGTCATGGACTATATGAAGCCGGTCGTGGACACAGGCCTCGCTGAAGGGCGCTGGATGAAAGCCAGCGCCTTCCGCGTCAGCGACCGCCGTGTCCTGCACCATGTCACGACAGGGCTGCGCGTTCCCGACGGTTCAGGCTCCCTTGTGACATTGCCAGAGGCAAGGGGCGGAATAGGCGGCCAGGGCCCCGGACGCGAAGTCAATCTGACGCCGCCCGACATGGGTATATGGATACCGGCTGGTTCCTCCATCGCCTTCGAGACGCACTATACGCCCTATGGGCGTGAGACGGTGGAGAAGACGCAGATGGGTCTTTATTTTTATCCCAAGGGGGCCGAGCCGGCCTACCCGATGCGCGTTTATGGTCTCTATGACATGGGCATCACCATTCCGGCGGGTGCTGAGTATCATCCGGAGATCGCCTATACGGATATTCCAAAGGACATGTATCTTTATGGCCTGACGCCCCACGCTCATGTCCGCGGGGGGTCCACGCAGGTCTCAATCGTGTTTCCTGACGGACGCGAGGAGATCATCCTCGCCGTGCCGCATTACAGGTTCGACTGGCAGTGCGAATACTATCTGGAGCAGCCCATCCTCGTCCCGGCGGGCTCACGCATCGTCAATCGATGGACCTACGACAATTCGACACGCAACTTCGCCAATCCTGCGCCCGAGAAGGATGTCATATTCGGCGAGCAGTCATGGGAAGAAATGCTGACCTTCTTCATTCACTACAGGTGGGTAGGCGAAACGGTCGCCGAACCCCTCGACGCCTATGACCGTCTGCTGGCGCAGGGCCAGCTGGTCGGCGTACTCGACGACAATATGGACGGACACCTTGAGCGCGCTGAACTCCGCGGCAGGCAGGGGGAATGGCTCAGGTCCATGTCGGCCTCCCTCGACGCCAACGCCGATGACATCATCGACCGGGATGAACTTGCCGCGCTCAGTCGTCTCAGTCGTAACCGCGCCGCAGTCCCCATACCTGCATCAGCCCTGCCGCCTGCATCAGGTAAATGAGCCGGCCAGGATATGACCGCAGCGCAGGGAATGATGAGGGTGATGCCGGAGAGAGACATGCTGGGGCTGCGACATGCCAGGCCGGCGGCCTGTGGCGCGCTGATCAGTCTGCTGCTGGGCGCCTGCAGCCTGTCGCCGGTTCCCGACGGGCGGCGTGCTGATGTCCTGGCTTCCCCGCAGACCAGCGGGCTGGCTCCCGTTCTGTCCTTTGATCTGAACGATCCTGCGCCGGGCGACTGGCTCCAGTGGGGCCGGACCTATGATGGTCACAATTTCAGTCCCCTCGCCGGGATAAACAGGACAAACGCTGCAGATCTGGCGCCCGTCTGGCGCGCCGAGCTTGCCGGCGGCTTGAGCATGCCGACGCCTCTTGTTCAGGACGGGGTGATGTTTCTTCACACCAGCCCGGATACCGTTCTGGCTCTGGACGCGGCCACCGGCGGGGAGCTCTGGCGGTTTACCCGTGAGCCCGCAGATGTCGCTGCAACCATGAAAATGGGACTCGCGCTCGGAAAGGGACATGTATTCGTTCCAACCTCCGACCTTCATGTGCTCGCACTGGATGCAAGAACCGGCGCCCGGGTCTGGGACCACGAGATCGGGCTCAGCCCGCCGGCGACCAGCCGGAAAAGCTTTGGTCTGCGCAGCGCGCCGCTGCTTGTGGGCAACACGCTCATTCAGGGCGTCACCGCAAGCGGAGCGCCAGGCGGCGGCTATATTGTCGGCCTCGACGCCACAACAGGACTGGAAATCTGGCGCTTTCATACGATCCCACGGCCCGATGAACCTGGCGGAGATACATGGAACGGCCTCGCGCTCGACAGACGCAGCGGCGGTTCCGTCTGGCATCAGGGGACCTATGACAGGGAGCTGAATCTTGTCTATTTCGGTGTTGCGCCAACCTATGACACGGGGCCGCTGCTGACTGCATCCGCGGACGCAGATGCACGGCGGGATGCGCTCTATACCAATGCAACCCTCGCGCTTGCGCCTGAGACGGGAAAGCTGGTCTGGTATTATCAGCATCTGTCAAATGACCAGTGGGATCTTGACTGGGCTTTCGAGAGGCAGGTCATAAACCTGCAGGACGGCGGACAGCGGCGCAAGATTGTGGCCACCGTCGGAAAGATGGGAATTCTCGACGCCCTTGATGCGGCTACAGGCGCCTATCTCTTTTCGATTGACGCCGGCACGCAGAACATCGTGACAGCCATCCATCCCCTGACCGGCGCGAAGACCATCAACCCCGAGCGCCTGCCCGACCCGGCCCGCACGACACTGATATGTCCCGGCCCCTCCGGCGCCCGATCCTGGCCGCCGACGTCCTACAGCGCCGCAGCCGGCCTCCTGTTCATTCCGGTGACCGAGTGGTGCGTGAGGATGGGAAGCGCCGGATACAGTCTCATGTCAGCGCCGGGCTCTGCACTGAGCAGCGCTGATCACCCGGATGCTGCGGCGGACGGCATGATGGCCCGCCTGCAGGCGATGGATGTCAACACGCGACAACTGGCCTGGCGACGCGACCAGGAGGCGCCCATTTCCACCTCCGTCCTTGCCACAGCCGGCGGGGTCATATTTGCCGGCGATCTTGAGCCATCTCTGAAGGCGCTGGACGATCGTGACGGACGCCTTCTGTGGCGTATCGCGCTGGGCTCTGCGCCCAGCTCAAGCATCATCACCTATGCTGTTGGCGACACGCAGTATGTCGCCGTGGTCTCAGGCATGAACAATAATTTTGTCGGTGACCTGTCGCGGCGCTATGCAGCCTTTCGCGATAAACGCGGCCGCCCGCCGGTCCCGCCGCGCGGCCTGCCGGCTGTCGAGGTCTTCGCTCTGCCCGCCGGCGCCGTTCCCGCCGGCAGCAAAAACTGACAGGCGCCGGACCCCACCTTACTTTCATCCCCCCGCTTCCGCAGGAAACACCTGCGCGTGCAGCAGGTCTGCTGTCCGCCGGCGACTATGCGCGCGGGCCTCGTGTCTGAACGCCGTAAGGAGGTCGGCGGCGCACCCCCGGCGTCGCTTAACGGCGCCCGGGCACAGCAAGGCGCTATCCCGTGTCAGGGACGTGAAGGCCCATTCCGGGTTTACGCGAACGTCCGACGAAAAGCAGCAGGCGAGAGGCCCACCCGCGACCGGAACGTCCGGCGGAAAGATGCGCCATCCTCATAGCCGACCCTGGCTGCGATCTCATCAGGCGGGAGAGCGCCGTTTTCAAGAAGGTTCTTGGCTTCTTCGACACGCAGCGCCTGGACATAATCGATTGGCGAACGGCCTGTGACGGCTTTAAAGCGGCGGGCGAATGTGCGGGCGTTCGGTCCGCTGCGTTCGGCCATAGTCTCGACAGGCTGCGGACGCGCATAGTGTCTGGCTATCCAGCGCTGAGAGGCGCTGATCACCGCGTCGGACGTATCGATGCGGAGGTTCATTGCAGCGTAGGGAAGCTGCCCGTGCACATGTCTGTCCAGAAGGTGGACCCGTGCGGTTTCATGCGCCCGCACAGGTTCACAGAACCGGGTGATCAGGTAGAGGGCGAGGTCCTGCCAGGCGGTCACGCCGCCCGCCGTCACGATCCTGTCAGCTTTCTCTGTCAGGCAGAGTATGCTCTCTTTTCTCATTCGCACCATTGGATAATACCGGCTGAAAAGCTCCCCATACGCCCAGTGAAAAGCTGTCTGACGTCCATCCATAAGACGGGCCTCCGCCAGCAACAGCGCGCCGCTGCAGACGGAGGCGATGAGGGCGCCCTGTGCGCGCTATGTCCTCAGCCAGGCGCCGATAGCCGGATAGGCGCCGACCGGCGCGATCGTGATCGGCGTGTACATGTCGCAGACAAGCACCGCATCAGCCCGGGCGACCGCGTTCATGGCGACATGAGGTTCAGCACGCACATCGCCGATACACCGGAATGGCTGACCATCTTCCGATGAAATCTGAACCCGCATCGCTTCCTCGCCCGGGGCGCCCAGCGTCATGTCGGCGAATACGGCCCCAACCGAATAGAGCACATCGTAAAGGCCAGAGAGAACGCCCGGGGAGGACTGTGGTCCCGCGAGCAGCACGATCGTCGGTCTCCGTCGGTCAGCCTTGCGCATGCAGGTCTGGTCTCCCCTCTCCATGAGGCGACAATTCTGTCCGCTATGGCCCGTTCTTGTCCAATCACGCACTTGCCGGCCCACAACAGGCGATTAAGCATCCGCCTCAGGCCAGCCTTGCAACGGTCAGGACAGGGAGGGTCATATGCGACAGGTTTTTCCGCCCCAGCGTGAGGGGGTGCTCTATCTCACGGAAGGCGGTCAGGAGACCGAGATCATGTACAGGCATGGTCACGCGCTTGACGAATTTGCGATGTTCCCGCTGCTCGATGATCCACTGGCGCTCGTAGATCTTCGCCGCATGTACGAACGCTACCTGGAAACAGCGGTACGACCTCAGTGTGCGCCCCTGATGGGCGGCGTCGATTATCGGGCAAGCCCCGACTGGGGCGCAAAGCTCGGATACAGCCCGGACGGCCTCGCGGACATGCAGGCACGGGCGATCGGCTTTCTGAGGGATGTGGCGCAGCCCTTCCGGGGTCAGCTGCCGGACATACGCTTTGCCGGTATCGTCGGCCCGCGCGGGGATGCCTATGAACTCAATCGCATGATCACCGCCGATGAAGCTGAGGACTATCACAGCGTCCAGATAGCGTCCTTGCGCCAGGCTGGAGTCGATGTGGTCAGCGCAATGACGTTTAACAGTCCGGCAGAAGCTGTAGGAGTAGCGCGCGCCGCCGCGCGCGCCGGGTTACCGCTGATCATCTACTTCACGCTGGACAGCACCGGTCGGCTGAAGTCGGGGATGAGCGTTCAGGAGGCGATCGCGACGGTCGATGCCGAGGCCGGCGATGACCAGCCGGACTGTTATGGGCTTAACTGCTCTCATCCGCTCGCGTTCGAACCGGCGCTTGAGCCCGGCGACTGGATCAGGCGCGTTCGCAGCTTTCGTCCCAACGCCGCACTGATGGACAAGCAGCAGCTGTGTCAGATCGGCCATCTTGTTGATGGGGATCCGCCCGAACTCGGCCGGCAGATGGGCGCGCCTGGCGCGCGTTATCCGCACATCGACATCTGGGGTGGCTGCTGCGGTACATGGGACAGGCATCTCGACGCCATCGCCAGGGAGGTCAGGGCGGCCAGAGCCTGAAGGCAGGCGGAGGGTCCCGGGCGTCGCCGCCCGGGACCGCCGTATCAGAACCGAACCCTGCCCGTGACCCTGAGGGTCTGGGTTTCGATTTCCTCGCGGTCAACATCGACCCCATAGTCGGCGCTGATCGCGATGCTGTCGCTGAGGCGGACATCAACGCCGGCCCCGACATCGAGCCACTGATCGTCCTGCGCCACGCCGGATATCGCACGGAACAGGGTTCCCGGCGAGGAGGCGAAGGCCGCTCCGCTGATGACGTCGGCGCGGTCATTGAGCGCCTGAACCGCCGATACCGAGAGGCGCGGATAGATCTTGAGGCCGCCCGCATCGAGGGTTGTGTAGACCGTGCCGCCAAGGCTCGCCGTGCCGAAGTTGGTCGAGCGGCCGGGAACGACAAGGGCCGCCGGGCCATTGGTTTCCGTGTAGCCGTCGATCTCGACATGGGCCCGGTCGAGCGCGAAGCGCGGAATGACGCCGAAGGATCCCAGATCGATCACCGTCGAGGCGGATACGCCAAGGTTCATCGTGTCAGCGCTTGTCGCGCCGCGAATGGACCAGCCGCCGACCGCCCGTGCAAGATCAAGATCGGTTGAGCCGAAGGAGGCGTAAGCATCGACCTGGACGCCGAACGGCGTGGCGTAGCTGGCATAGGCGCCCAGCTGACTGCCTTCGCTGTCGGCCGAGCCCTGCTGACCGGCGATGCGGGTCTCACCCTCAAGGACCTGGCCGGCCAGACCGATAACGAGATCTTTCACGGGGCTGAAATCAACCCCGACCGTATAGGCGGAGGCCTCAAGATCAGCCGACGCGAAGGCGGCTGACGGCCGCGATTTGCCGTCGATCATGCGAACATCAGCGAAGACTTTAAGTCCATCGCCGAGCGAAACCACCGTCTGCGGTCCGGTGTTCATCATCGCGTCGGGCGACAGACCTGCCGCCCCGGCGCCTGACAGGGCAAGGGCTGACATGCCTGCCGCGCCTCCGGCCCCGGCGAGGGCGAAGGTTGCGCCTGCGCCCGATGCGAGGCCAGAGCCCGTGCGGGCCGACAGCATGCGCTGGGCGAACGTATCGCGCATGCTCAGCGCGCTGGCGTCAATGAGATGGCCGGCCGCGAAGTTGTCGTGCGGGGCGATCTGCTCGAGGACGCCTCTGGCCTGCGCCGGCGTCAGCTGGTCGACGGCGCTGAAGAAGCCCGACAGACTGCTGAAGTCCGACCGGCGAAGCGTATCCAGTGCCGCGCCGACCGACGACTGAGCCGATGAGTCGGTGTCAACAAAGCTCGAGAAGGGGACCGCGTCCATTGCGATCTGGAGCGTGTTCCCGCTGACCCTGTGTGTGGCGAACAGCAGTCCAAGCTGCGGGCTGCTGATCGCGCTGAACGCGCCGGTGACCCCGCCACTGGCGGTGGCGGCGGTCCACGTCGTTCCAAACCCGGGCTTGTAGCCGCCAAGGAAGTTGACGGCGATCCCGCCGCCATTGAGGACCAGCGCGCCGTTGATGTTGAGACGGTCGGCGGAGGTGGCCGAGGCGATGTCAACGCCAAGAACGCCAGCCTGCGCAAAGCCGATCGATCCATTGATCGTCATTGTCCCGACCGAGCCAACCGCACCGGCTGTCACGGCGCCGCCAACAACGCCGACGCCGGCCGTCGTTGTCACCGTGCCATTACCCGAGAGCGTGCCGCCGAAGATATTCAGCGCGCGTGCTGTCAGTACGCCATCCACGTTAATGCCGCCCGCGTCGATGAACGAGCTCATTTCCGTGCGCAGGGATGCGCCCGAGCGGATGTTCAGGAGAGATCCCGACGAACGGACGTTAAGACGGTCAATCGTGATCGCCGCCCCGGTCAGGTTCAGCGTTCCAGCCGAGCGCAGGTTGACCTCAAACCAGCGCGTCGAGTTCTGAAGGCCAGCCGTTCCAAGCGTGTTGTTCGGCACGAAGTTGGTGCTGCCCGGACCGGTCAGCGCTCCGCTGTTGACCGGGATCAGCGTACCCGACGACCACAGCGCTGTCGTCATCGTCTCGCTGGGCGCAGCCGGGGGCGCATCTCCTGTCGCCAGAGAGGTGTGCGCGACGCCCGACAGCGTGCTCTCCGTGCTCGCGGCCATGCGTGTAACCGTCCCCTCCAGACCCGGTGCGCCCGGTGCGGGACGCGAGCCTTCAAGGGTCTCAACATAGGACATGTCGTTACGATCCAGACGGCCGGGCATGGCCGCCGAGGCGCCCGGGCCGGCCTCGGCTGTGGGGTCAATCGTGCCCCCGGTGGGCGGGCAGGTCCCGAGGAAGGCGCAGGTCGCAGCCGGCGACGGGCTCGGACGCACCGTTCCCACGTTCGGCGCAGCTGACGACACGCCCAGCGCTGGCGTTGTCGGCAGGCCGTTCACCAGGGTCGCGCCCGACAGCGTGAAATACAGCGGGTCGATTTCCTGGGTCCAGGTGGTCGCATCCGTCCACTCGCGCGCGCCGCCGGCTGCCGTAACGTACTTGTAGGGATTGTTGACGACGATCTGGTCCCAGAACAGGAACAGAGGGTTCCAGCCGCCAACGGTGCCGTAGTTCGAGAAGTTGGTGAAACGCACGAAGTTGTCGTCCGGGTTGCCGATCGATTCATAGACGAAGCGCGAGCCCTGGCTGAGTACGCCCAGCGACACCTCACGCGCGACGCCATTGAGGCTGAACGCGTTGGTGACCAGCGGCGAGCCGGAATCGCCTGCAGCGGTGATCGCTTCATTGGCGACCGCATCGCCCGGGAAGACATCATGGTCGAGGCGGCAGTTGGCGTTCGTGCTGACACAGAGCGGATCGCCCCCCGGTCCGTTGAAGAAGGGGCGCGTGGCGCGCAGGGGATCGTCGAAATCAACCCAGTAAAGATCCTGATAAGTGAGGCCGGGCGGCTCGAGCAGATCGGCGGTGGCGGTCGGATAAACGCCCAGCGCCAGCGTGCGCTCATCACCCAGGAAGCCCAGCATATTGGCGCCCAGGCGCCGGTAATAGCTCTCCGTAGCCGTCCCGCTGGTGCGCACGCCGGTCTGACCATTGCCGGACTGGCCGTACCCGCCAATCGTTACCGGCACCAGGCTGGTGACCGGCGAGAAGAGGAGGCCCAGCCCGTCGCGGGCGTCGCGGCCGAGGATTTCAGAGGGGTTTGCAAAGCCGGCGATCGCTATGTCGGCGGGAAGGAAGGCGCCCTGTGTCGCCGGGTTATTGAGTACGCCGTTACGTGAACGCGGATCCCACCAGACAAAGACCGAGTCGTTCATGACGCGGCCGTCAGCGCCCGGCTGCGGCCCGAAATCAAGACCGAACAGCCAGTTGCGCAGGTTGGCGCGGCCGAAGAGCGGATCGGTTGTGTAGCCGACGGCGGCGCGATTACCAGGAGCGGTCGGGCTGTCATAGGCGCCCGGGGCGAGGCCGTCGGCGCAGTGAGCGGCGAAGAGAACCGTGCGCGGATTGATCAGGAGACCCGTGCAGGTGCCGCCCGAATTGCCCGCTTCATTGCGGATGGCGAGCCCCACCCAGTAGGGACGGTTGTTGGGCGTATCCACGACGGTCCCGGGCGGCTGGGAATTGGGCGTGACAAGCGCATGGGCAGGCGTGATCCCGCCGCTGGCGAGCGCCAGCGTGGCCAGTCCCGTCGAGCACAGGAGAGAACGCAGGGCCGTCGGAGAGGAACGCAGGGAGAGCATGTCGCTTGACCTTCTGAGAGGGAAGATGAGGGGACGCTGGGTCCGCCTGACAGGAAGAATGTAACCGATACCCGATAGAAGAAGCGGGGCCGCTTTTTCAAGGCTTTTCGCAACGATCAGTAACCCTGCGGTCGGCAGTGTTGAAAACAGGTCTCCTGACTTGTGCCAAATCCGTCTGACATCCGACCTGATTGGAAAAATCTGTTTTAAGTCATTGGGATATTTTTCTGGCGTGGGCCGGAATACGTACTAAGTGCTAATCGTGGTCGGATGAAT
>Ga0169931_10002234_pt1 | contig 31645 bp, 29 predicted proteins | sample Kivu_15m_20L_FD_129675 | JGI IMG/M metagenome (GOLD analysis project Ga0169931, IMG submission 129675) | Freshwater microbial communities from Lake Kivu, Western Province, Rwanda to study Microbial Dark Matter (Phase II) - Kivu_15m_20L... | ecosystem: Environmental > Aquatic > Freshwater > Lake...
AGAATTTATTCTGCAACTGAAAATTTAGACGCATTCAACTTTTCTGATGAACCCGATTTTGGTAATTTGGGCGCTACTTATGCAATACAACTTTTGTTTTATGCCGTTTTGTATCATGCCAATTATGGAACTGTGCCTGATGCCGTTGGGATTTATTCACTGCGCAATGTTTCCGCAGGTTTGCAATGCTTGAATTTCAAACAACCTCAAAAAAAGGATCATGCCCATAATCTAAGTCTTGATGTCTATTTGATTCGATTTATGGAAAAGTACATGAAACATATCGCTCAGCAGATACTCGAAACAGAAGTTTTTATTCACGAACCTAAATCGAAATACTGCAAGTTTTGTGGGTCATGATTTGGCTTTTTCTTGTTCTTTTTTCTTTTTTTTGGCAGCTTTTTTCTGTTCCTTTTCCTTCGTTTTTTTCGCTTTGTATTGTTCCTTGGTCAACAATTGAACAGGATACAATTTGTGCTTGCCAGCTTCAATTTCCTTGGCGATCAATTCGATGAGCCAATCTTCTTTGTCTGGATTGTAGGTTGTTTTGGTGTTTTGGTCGAAAAAGAAACCAACGCTTTGGTAATAAGTAGCTTGTAAACCACCGCGGTATTTCTTGATAATCTCAAACACTGACATACCTGTTTCGCGGTGAATCAATTTGACTAGAAGTTGTCCATCAGAAACATACATATCCCGAATGATGTATTCAAAATCGTCCATCAATTTTTCATAGGCCGTTTTGCCATATTTTTTGATTTGCCTTTTCTTATCCAAGGTGGCCACATCTTTTTCGTAATCAGCAAACAATTTTTTGGCGTGAAGTGCAAGTGGATAAATGCGTTTCATTTTATACAACATGCGGTTATAGTTTCTCAAGAACTCAGGGTCTCTAATTTCAACAGCAGGCTTCACCACTGTACCGAATATAGAATCAGCTTCCTGCTGCGAATAGGCTACATTGTGTCCAATAGAAAGGAAAAGCAAACAAAAAACTAATCGTGTCATGGTGCTCAATTTTAATTTGTTAGTCAAAATTCTTGCCAAAACAGCTTGCGCATCAACGGTTTTTAAAAAGGCGGTATTCTAATCCTAGGTTCAGTTGCACGCCTCGTTTTTGATTCATAAATTGCATATAGGCTTGAGGTGCATCGATGTTTTGACTGATATTGAAAAAAAAATCTACGGAGGCGGAAATAAAAAGTCCCCGTTTATAAACACATCGCGCATATTTCAAACCCATACCGAGAAAACGTTGGTTGGTTTTGAAGGAATTAGCATAACGTGTGTTAATTTGTCCAAATGATATGCGCGGTTCCAACAAATCAAATTCCTCAAATAGATTGTATCCTAAATACAGCGCAGAAATGTTGTTTTGTACCTGTTTCCAATTTGTGAATAAAACAGCATCTTCTTGGATGTTCATGCGGTTGTTGCCAAATTGAAAATTGATGCCGAATCTGAAAAAATCAAAGCGCGTTGAAATAGAAAATCCTGATGTAGTTTTTAGGTCTTTGGCGTGATGGTTGTTTCCCATAAAGAACAAGGTGTTTGCATGCACACCGAGTAGTGGAGCATTGGTAGCCATATTTTGCGCGGATAGGCAGCAACTGAAAAGCAATGCGAGTACAATAAATGTTACTTTTTTCATGGTTGAAACAAAATTACCGTTCCGACATCTATTGTATTGAATTCATTGGTTATTGGAAGAATAATATAGGGAGCCGTAAATGTATCCCAACCAACGCTGTGTTGCGCATGCCACGACGTATCTAAAAATTTCAACACGTGATATCTATCATACATGAAAGAAGGGCTGTTTTCAGGCCTTGGCGTTAGGAAATTGAATCTGCCTGCATTGTCAGTTTTAATTAAACGCTGGTTGTTGTATGCTTCGGGTGTTTCACCCAGTATTTCTTTACACAGATACAAGTCGAAGTTGGGTAGAGGATTGTTCAATTCATCAACCAGAACTCCTTCAATAGTTGTTACACTGTTATCGGCATAATCGTTTTGGCAGCGGAATGACAGTAGGAGTGTACTTCCGAGTATTAGAATCAATTGTATTGTATGTCTCGATTGCATGTGATTCATTTTTCCTAAAACAATTGAAGTATTCCAAAAGTTACAAGCAAAAAAAAACAGCCCTAAAGCTGCTTTTCAGAATAATTATTTTTTCTTCTTCTTTTTTCCAGAAGTTTTGTTGTTGGCTTGTCGTGGATTACCAAGTCCAGTCGGACTACCTACACGATCCATCGCACAGCGGAAACCTAAACTGCTTAGCGCCTTGTCTTCATCTAAGAATCTACGTGCACCACCTGAAACCCAATAGGCTCGGTCATTCCACGCACCACCTTTATATACTCTTGATTTATCAGATACCAAGGTCGTCGGCCAAGATGTTCTATTTGCAAACGGAGCAATAGGATTCCCTTGTAAGTCAAATTCTTCATATTGATTTTGATACATCACCAAGTTCGGGTCGCGATTGGCCATGTTGATATCGTTTTTACGGTCGTTGTTGTCATAGTAAATAGAGCTTTCAATATCACCATCTTTGTAGTCGATATAGTCAGCACGACGATAATTCAAGCGACCGATATTTTCTTCTTCTACTTCATTTCTCCATTTCAAACGACCTGGCGTATTCACAACATAATCTGCAAATCCATCACGCAACATTGAAATAATTTCAAAGGCATATTCCGTATCTGGACCTTCACGAAGTTCTTCATCGAAAATATTAGCAAGAATTTCTTCAGTAATTATCATAGATGCTTCAACATCATATTTCAAGTTTTTCAAAGAAATCGCTGAATCTAACCATTGATTCACACGACGTAAAATCTCCAATTCAACTTCATCTTTCTTTTTGCCGCTTGAAATATAGAATTGGTCTGGCGCGAATGCATTTATAACTTCTTGTCCGTTCGCGGTAGGTGCTGTAACTCTATGGTTTGATGCATTTTGCACGCTCATGTGAGGTGGGATTCTAGCATCATCTGGATCATGTTGTGCTGCACTAATTCTCTGAAAGCGAACGCGTTCAAATTCATTCACATATTGCTTCAAACCGTGTACATCAAATTCTACTTGTGTATTTTTGGTATCAATCATACCTGCATTATTCAATACTTTTGTTTTAAACACATTACCTCTGAATGGCCGGAAATCATCAAAATCTTCAGAAGATAGTGGACGGTAAACATCCAAAACCCATTCAGAAACGTTACCAGCCATGTTGTATAAGCCATAATCATTTGGCCAATAGGAGTCAACCGGAGCGGTAACATCGGCATTGTCGTTCAAATGACCAGCAACACCCATATAATCACCACGACCTCTCATAAAGTTGGCACGAATATCTCCACTAAAAGTGGCATCATCTTGACGAACCCAGTGACCATTCCAAGGATATGTTCTTCTGTCAGAAATAACTTCAGGATTGGTCATGTTTCCAATCAAGCCATAGTAAGCAAATTCCCATTCAGCTTCAGTAGGCAAGCGGAATCTTGGCAATAAAATACCATCTTCCATTCTCACCAAACGATCGCCATATTTTCCTTTACCACGTTTCTTTGGACCTTTGTTGTCTGGGTCATAGTCGCGAAGTGGAACAGCACCACCAGCGTCATACTGACCAACCATATACGATTCTGTAGTGAACGGATCATCATCTTGGTAAGGATTTTCTTTCAAAATTCCTTCTTCAATCAAAATCAACTCGTTCACGCGGTCTGTTCTCCAATTACAAAAATCATTGGCTTGCAACCAAGTTACACCAACCACCGGGTAATCTCTGTAAGCAGGTTGACGGAGATAGTACTCTACATGTTTCTCATTGAATCCAAGCGGTGATCTCCAAACGTTTGTGTCTGGCAGCGCATTCTTGTAAATCATTGGGTAACTTTTGTACGTTCTTTTAATCCAGTACAAATACTCCAACCAATTGAAATTCGTGATTTCAAACTGATCCATGTAAAAAGAAGATACAGTAACTCTTCTCGGCACATTGTTCCAATCGAACATAACATCTTGCTCTGTTCGGCCCATGGTAAAAGTACCACCTTCGATAAGAATGAGTCCAGGACCGGCTTCTTGTTCGAAATAAGGCACCTTTTGGAAGCCACCATTGTTTTGATTGTTGTACTCCCAACCCGTAGTGTTGGACGATTCCTTGCTTTTACAAGCCGAAAAAATGAATGCTGTCCCTAATGAAACTAGCGCTAAAAACCTAAGGTTCTTCATGATTCTATACCTTTTGTTTGTGAAAATCAACCGCAAATATACAACAATAACGAAACATCATTGGAATGGTTACATTTTTTTTAGAATGATGGACATGATAATGTTCTGAAGGCAACTTTTCGGTCGTTGCATTTGAGAGATATGCCCAAAGATATTTCATGTGCGCCACCAGATTGATTCGTTAATTTTGAAACGGTTATATCATAACTGTAACCTATTTTGAATTTGTTGAATTGCATGCCTACCAATAATATGAAAGCATCTCGATTTCTCAACCAAGCTCCGAAAGTAAACATGTCGTATTTTACATAGCTACCTATGTTCATTTCCATAAATCCTTTTTGATACCTGAAAATAACATTTGGAGAAATGGTTAATTTATTGCCGTATGCAGATTTTTTGCCAATTGGAATTTCGGCACCGGCATGACCGGTGAAGCGCATGGGTAGTGGACTTCTTCCAATAATCATGGATTCGTTAGGCATATTTAAATGGTTTGCGGCAAATCCAAAGTAGAATTGTTTAGTAAAGCCTATAACTCCTGCTGAGATGTCGAGAAATCCTTTTCTTCCGCCTCTTGGCAAATCATCTGTTTGGTATATGAACCCCCGCCGTGGGTCTATCATATCGCCAAACGTAAGTTTATCCCAGTCCAAAAATTTCATGACGAAGCTGGCTTGACCACCAAACATAACTGTGAACTTTCGATTGATTTTCAAGTGGTAGGAATATAAAAGTCCTAAGCTTGATGTTTGTATCGTGTTTTGTCCCGCTTGGTCGTGCATGGCGATAATGCCAATACCACCATTGATTGCTTTGAATTTTTGGTCATAAGAAAAACTTTGAGTCACGAAACTTCCACTGAGCGATGGCCATTGGTTTCTGTAGTTCATAGAAAAACGTGGGCACAGATGCGAGCCAGCCATTGCCGGATTCAAATAAAGTGGGTTGGCATAAAATTGAGTGAATAAAGGATCTTGTGCGACTACATGATTTGTCTGCATAGTTAATTTGGAAAGTGCTAATAAACAAAATGCGATTGTGCGTTTTGCGTTTAATAGTGCTGTCTGTTTCATAATATTCATTTCGTGTGAGGCACAAATATATACGATTATTGTAGTTTTTGGTTTCGTTTTGATGAACTATCTTTGATAAAAATGCTGAATGTAGGCATTATTTTGATATGCTGGTATAGTATTTTTTCATGCAATCATTTAAATTTAAATGAATTTCTTGGCAATAAATTAAAAAAAGGCTCGTTTTTCCTCAGACTATTTAACGAAATCTAATTTTCTTTGCACCTATGAATCATATTTTGATAAAAGCCTCACAAAGGAAGTCGACAAATGTAATAGCTGTTTTTTTCGCATTGTTTTTCTCGTTGTGTTTTGTACAAAGCGCAACGGCTCAAACCGAACAGATTGAAATCAATTTGAACTGGTCTGGAAATTCCATAACAGCAAGTTTGTTTGGTCAAGACATCGAAATTCCAGCATTGCCTTTTGAATGGGATCAATTCGGAAACCCAATCCACATATTTAAGAAATATGAGAAAAATTGGAACAAGTTTGATGTGAAATTAAGCATTGTGAGTCTTGAGACTACGGCGGCAGCATCGTTTGATGTCAATTTCATGGAAACAAATGGTTTGGTCTTTCCTGAAACGCTGACTTATACATTTAGAACGTCTTCTGATCGAGGAAAAGATTATTTAGGCATAGAGCTTATACCATATATCAAGGAAAATGGTCAATTGAAACGTGTGAAACGCGTTTTGTTTTCAGCCACATTTTCACCTCGGGTACAAGTCGCGGCTCCATTAAAATTCATCACCAATTCGGCCATGGCTTCGGGAAATTGGTACCGCATTGCCATTCCTTCTTCGGGTGTTTATCGCATTGACCACGCTTTTTTAAATTCGAACGGCATCAACACTTCCGGACTCAATCCAAACCACATCCACATTTTTGGAAATGCGATGGGTATGTTGCCTGAAAACAACAATGTACCAAGACCTGATGATTTGGTGAATAATCGAATTCACATAACAGGAGACCAAGACGGTTCATTTGATGCTGGCGATTTGATTCTCTTTTACGCCAATGGGCCAGAAGAGGTGCGCTATGCAGGTAGCAGACTTACGCACATTAAAAACATTTACAATACGGAAAGCTATTATTTCATTTGTATCGATCCCAATAAAACACCTCAACGTGTCTCTCAAGCAGATTTGAGTGGTCAACCTGCCACACATGTGGTTAGTGGAACAGATCAAATTGTGCATTATGAGAAAGACGAAATCAAGTATAGATTAGACAATGGTTCGCTTGTGCCAAGTGGCAAACGTTGGTATGGTGAACTTTTTGATTTTGTACTCGAACATCAGTTCAATTTTAATTTAGCGGGTCTTCAAATTGCTGAGCCTATTGAGTTGAGAACAGTTTATGCGCGTTCTGGCAATAGTAGTGGAAGTTTTTTGAGAGTTTTTCTGAATAACGCTTCAGTAGCCAGTCAAGAGGCAACATTGGGATTGGGCTTAAATTACACCTCAATAACCACGAATCATGTGCTGTCGGCGCCCAATTTATCAATTCTTATGCGCTTGGATAGAATCAATCCTTCGGTAAAAGTTTTTTTAGATAAAATAGAAATTAATTATCGAAGAAGTTTGCAATATACTGGCGGACAGTATATTATTCGCGATAGACAATCTGTAGGTGCTGGAAATGTTGCTGCAGTAAATCTTTCTGGAGCGGTTGCTGCACTGAATATTTGGGAAGTGACCAATCCAACGAATCCAGCCATTGTGAATTTTACAGCTACGGGCAATCAAGCTTCGTTTCAATTTGCAGCCGACAATCAGCGTCAATTTGTGGCATTTACCAACGCATCTGCCTTAAGCCCCAATTTTAAAGGTGCCGTGCAGAATCAAAATTTGCATGCATTGCCAGCGGCGGACTACTTAATTGTATCGCACAAAGATTTTATGCAACAGGCCAATCGATTAGCAGATTTGCATCGTGCTGATGGATGGACGGTGCATGTGGTTGATGTACAGCATGTTTATAACGAGTTTTCATGCGGCATGCAAGATCCAGTAGCTATTCGTTGGTTTGCTAAAATGTTTTACGACAGAGCCAATCAAACGCCAGGTGTTAATCCACCCTTGAATCTTTGTCTTTTTGGCGATGGCTCATACGACCCGCTTGAAGGCAGAAGTGAAGGCAACAACAATATGATTGTAACGTATCAAACGGATAATTCCGAAAGTTATACGTCATCAATTACCAGTGATGGATTTTTTGTTTTGTTGGACAATAATGAAGGTTTCAATGGAGCAGATGGTATGGATATGGGTGTTGGTAGAATTATAGCGACTACCCCAGCACACGCCAAATTACTTGTTGATAAAATTGAGCATTACAAGAATTTTGGTTCACCCCATTTTACCTCTAGCCAAGGTTTGGCTTGCAGCACGCCTAATGAATCCAATAGGGGAGACTGGCAATTGGTGATAACACACATTGCGGATGACGAAGATATGGGGCAGTTTGTTTTGGATCACGAGAGTTATGTCAATTACTACGGTCCGCTTTTCCCTGAATTTAATTCTGAAAAAATTTATTTGGATGCCTACAATCAGGTAACAACTGCTGGCGGGCAGCGCTATCCAAGTGTTTCACCAATTGTAGATTCAAGAATTGAACGCGGCAATTTGATTATGAATTATGTAGGACACGGGGGCGAAACGGGCCTCGCTTATGAACGCATAATCACGATACCTCAAATAGAAGTATGGAATAACATCAACAAATTGATGCTTTTTGTTTCTGCAACTTGTGAATTTACAAGATTTGATGATTTTGCTCGTGTTTCTGCTGGTGAAATCATGTATTTGTCACCAACTGGTGGGGCAGTCGCTATGATGACCACCACGCGAGCTGTTTTTATCAATGTGAATTCTGTTGTGGGTATGCGTTTCTATGAAAATGCTTTCCTCAGAGATGCTGAGAACCGGCCAATTACCATGGGGGAAATTATTCAGGGCACTATGAATACATCGGGCAATGATGTGAATCGTCGTGCTTTTATGCTGTTGGGCGATCCTATGCTTCGCTTGAATTTACCACGACAATCTTATAATATTGTCGTGGATTCGATCAATGGTTTCGACCCCGCTTTGGTACAAGATACTATGAAATCATTAAGTAAGGTTCGTGTTGTCGGGCATTTGGAGGATGATAATGGAAACGTGCTTTCTGGCTTAAATGGCATTGTTATTCCAACCATTTTTGATAAACCTAAGCAAAATCAAACACTTGGTCAGGATCCCAATTCACCAGTTTTGCCTTTTGAAATGCAGCGAAATATTGTTTTTAAAGGAAAATCGACAGTTACGAATGGTCAATTTAGCTTTGATTTTGTTGTCCCAAAAGACATTGATTATAGTTTTGGAAATGGAAAAATGAGTTTATTCTTTTACAACCAAAATGCCGATTGTGCTGCTGCCGATACCCGATTTATTGTGGGGGGAGTAGATCCAAATGGACTGGCAGATTCTCAAGGTCCGGATGTTACCCTATATTTGAACTCACCGAATTTTGTAAGTGGTGGAATGACCAACGAGACCCCTATTTTCTTTGCTAAATTGTTTGATGAAAATGGAATCAATGCAGTCGGAAATGGCATTGGACATGATATTACTTTGATTTTGGACAACAATACCAGTCAGCCTATCGTGTTGAACGACTATTATGCTGCTGATTTAGATACCTATCAAAGCGGTATGGTGCGTTTTCAGATGCCTAAACTTGCACCCGGTCCGCACACCTTAACCTTTAAAGTTTGGGACGTAAACAACAATAGTTCGGAAACGGTATTGGAATTTATTGTTGTGGAAAGTACGGATATGGATTTGAATCATGTATTGAATTACCCCAATCCTTTCACAACACATACCGAGTTTTTCTTTGAACACAATCAACCAGGCACCGATTTAGAGGTTCAAATTCAGATATTTACGATTAGCGGAAAATTGGTGAAAACCATCAATCAGAGCATGACGAATTGCGGTTTTAGAACACAGGGAATTGCATGGGACGGTCGTGATGATTTCGGCGACCAATTGGCACGCGGCACTTATGTTTACAGGGTTTCGGTGAATTCTGCAAACGGAGATCAGGCAGAAAAAATTGAAAAGCTCGTGTTGCTCCGTTAAAAAACCAATTAATTAACTATTTTTGCAAGCTTTATAATAACTCACAATTATATGACACGTAAGTTTTTGTTTTTCATTTCTTTGTCTGCAACATCCATTGGCGTGTTTGCTCAAGGAGGTAACCCAAATCAAGAGCAAGTTGCACGCGATGTTCAATTGAATACCATCACAACAGCCGTTCCCTTTTTGTTGATCAATCCAGATTCAAGAGCTGGTGGTATGGGCGAGATTGGTGCTGCTACCAGTGCTGATCTATATTCTATTTATTGGAACACTTCAAAATTGGCTTTTGCAAAAGAGAAAATGGGTTTTTCTACTTCTTATTCCCCATGGTTGCGTGCCATTGCTCAAGATATGCACCTGTCTTTTGTAACGGGTTTTTATAAAATCAATGACCGTCAGGCGGTTACTGCATCCTTGCGATATTTCTCATTGGGTCAAATTACTTTTACAGATGCCTCAGCGAATAAAATCAGAGATTTTGTTCCTTCCGAATTTGAAACAATGGTGGGTTATGCCTTAAAATTGAGCGATAAAATGGCTTTGGGAATGAATGGTAAATTCGTTTTCTCTAATCTTACTGGTGGAACGCTAGTAGCTGGTGCTAATACACGTCCTGCTACAGCTGGTGCCGCTGATGTTTCTTTCAGCTATTTTGATGATGAGTTGCGTGTTTTTGGTAATCGAGCTCTATTGGGTATAGGTGTTGTTTTGTCGAATATCGGAAACAAAGTGAGCTACACAAATGCTCAAGGTCCGCGCGACTTTTTGCCAGCCAATTTGAGATTCGGTTCGGCGCTTTCATTAGATTTAGACGAATACAACCGCTTTACTTTTGGTGTGGACTTCAATAAATTATTGGTTCCAACACCGCCTATTCGCGTAAATGGTCCTAATAATTCTACTTACAGCGTTGGTATGGACAACAATGTAGCTGTGATTGCTGGAATTTTTCAGTCGTTTTATGATGCGCCAGGAAGACCATTAATTGGTGCTGATAACAATCCAATTATTGAAAACGGTGAGGTTCAGGTAAAAAAAGGCAGTCGCTTTGGAGAAGAATTGCGAGAAATCAATTTTGGTATCGGCACAGAGTATGTTTATAACAAAACAATTGCCGTTCGCGCAGGGTATTTTCATGAGCATTATTCAAAAGGAAATAGACGTTATTTGACCTTTGGTATTGGCTTAAAATACAGCAAATTGGGTATTGACTTGTCGTATATTGCATCACTTGTTCAACAAAATCCTTTGGCTAACACGCTCAGATTTTCTTTGAGTATTGTGATTGACAACAACAGCCGTAAACGTGACAAAATCGAAGACTAATATAATTGTGACGCTTCTCTAGTACTTTGTTTTATTTTTGAAATCATCAAAATATGGAAATCCTTATTCAGTTTGACAAAATATCTGATTGGGGTTTATTGAGCTCAGATGAAGTTCAATTGGTAGAAGCGGCTATTCAAATATCTGAATCGGCTTACGCCAAATATTCTAATTTTCATGTAGGTGTAGCGTTGCTTTTGGAAAATGGCGAGGTTGTTTTGGGCAGCAATCAAGAAAACATCGCTTTTCCCTCTGGTCTTTGTGCCGAACGAACAGCCTTGTTTTACGCAGGTTCACAATATCCAGGTTTAAAAATCATGAAATTAGTGGTTTATGGTGCTGGTGAATTATTGGCAGAGGGCACTCCTGTACCGCCATGTGGTGCATGTCGACAAGTAATTGCTGAGTCCATTCAACGACAAGGAATGGGGTTTGAATTGATATTGGTGGGGAAAAACAGACACGTATTGAAATTCAAAAATGCCTTGGATTTGCTTCCACTTCCTTTTGGATTGTAAAAAAATCATTGAATTAGATGCAGCATTCTCAAAATCCTGAGTTCTTCTAAGAATAAATATAGGAGAAACAATCCAGTGATGTATAATGCCAAATAGTAAGAGGATGTGTACGCCCAAATGTTGTTTCTCAGATACTTGGCAATTAGTGGAAACAGTAGAAGAATATACGCAATAGGTAGAATAGAAAAAACCGACCCCATAATGTTGGCACGTTCGTATGCGGAACCACCGCGCAACACGAGATCTCTCTTTTCATTCATCAAAAAGGTGTGCGTTATAAAAAAAACTTCGTCGGGAGCTATACTGCCTCCTATGCCACCGGTCACCTCAATCATTTGGTTTTGATCGTAATTTATTTGATAATAAGGTTTAGCATGCACTTTTGAAACGCCCATGTATCGGCTATAATTCAGGCGGTGTTTAGTAACGTTCAAGGGTAGATTGTAGTCGAGTGTCATTAAAATTAAACACGCTAGAGATGCATACAAAACAACATTAAACAAGGCATGTCTCCAACCACTTTGGTGCAGTTGGTGTTTTTTGAGTTGCTTGAGGTATTCTATTTTTTCAAATTGCTCTTTCCTTTGTTTCCAACGTTCGCGCTGTTCTTTTTTCGCCTGTTCTTGAGGATCGGAATTATTTTGAGGATTGTTATTCTGTTGAGGTGTTTGTGTTCTAGATCTGCTTTTGGGCAAAGGTCTTTGTCCGGTTATGATTTCATAAGCCTCGGTAATTTTCAAGAACTTGCTATGTGCCTCTTTGCTTGGATTCACGTCAGGGTGATAGCGCTTCACCAAAGAGCGGTAAGCCTTTTTAACCTCTAGTTCATTGGTGTTTTGAGGCAATCCAAGTTGTGTATAGTATCTCGTTGGAATCAAGACAAATAGTTTTTTACGGTCAAGTTTCGGTTAATTTTTCCGCTTTCGGTATATTCAAATCGCTCTAAAAATAGCACTTCTTTGGGTAATTCGTATTTAGTAAGCAAATTGCCGAAAGCATTCAATTCCACAACATGCTGAGATTCTACAAATAAAACGAGTTTTTCACCTAAAGTTTCATCGGGCAAGCCAAAAAAGAAATAATTGAATTCCCAATCCAACACACCTAGCTTTTTCTCCAATTCTTCTGGATGAAGTTTGATGCCGCCAGAATTGACTACAAAATCGATGCGGCCGAGAAAATCGAAATGCGTATTATCAATGATATGCACGATGTCATTGGTCTTAAGCGTCTCAATACCAAGTTTTGGCGCATGCAGTATTAGGGTGTTGTCGCTTGCTTTTTTACCCGAAATGCCTTCAAGAAATTGAAACGGATTATTTTGATTGTCAATTTGCTTTAGCGCAACATGTGAATAGGTCTCAGTCATGCCATAGCTATGAAAAACACGGTGATTGTTAAGAACAATTTTATTTTTTAATGATTCAGAAATCGCTGCTCCGCCCAATAAAACCGTTTTGATTTTCATGAGTTGGCTTGGAAATTCGCGCAGTGCTTTCTCATATTGGTAAGGCGTCATGGCCGCAAAGTCAATATGTAAAACATCAGGATAATCAAAAGGATTGTTGGGTTGGCAAAGTACCACATACATATCATAGGTCAAACTCCGGATTACCATCATTTTTCCGGCAATAAAAGAAAGTGGCAGGCAAATTAGCACAGTTTTTTCGGGTGTAAAACCAAAGAAATTGCCCGTCATTCTTGCACTCTCAATGAGATGTTTTTTCAGGGCACGAATTATTTTTTTTTCGCCAGTTGACCCTGAGGTATTCAATGCTATATGGCTATCTAGGTTTCCCCATTCTGTTATAAATTGTTCAATTTCTTCCAAACAATTGGAATCGATATGCGAAATTTTAAGTCCGCCAATCTTGTTGGTATTATTTTTGCTTAGCATAGCCATGTCAAAAATAAGTTATATTTGTTGACGTAAACAAAAAGTCCGAGATTTTGATTGAGGATAATATAAATCAAAAATAGAACAAACAATATGAAATTAATTACAGGAGTAGCAGTTTTGATTCTTGGATTAGGAATGATTACTTGCGCAAACAGAACAAAAAATGTTGCCAATACACCTTCAAAGCAAAACGACGAACAAGGTGGCATTAAGTTTCGCGACATTAGCTTAGAAGAAGCGAAAAAGGCTGCTAAAAAAGAAAAAAAATTAATTTTTATTGATGCTTATGCCTCTTGGTGTGGTCCATGTAAGATGTTGGATAAAAATACGTTCTCAGACAAATCTGTTGGCACTTATTTCAACGACAAGTTTATTTGTTTGAAAATTGATTGTGAAAAACATCCTGATGGAAAAGGAGTGATGAGCACCTATGGTATCACGGCTTATCCAACCTTGCTTTGGGTAGATGCCGAAGGAAAATTATCAAAAAAGGAATTGGGTTATAAATCACCCGAACATCTGCTTAGAGTGGTGCAGGATATCAAGTAATTTAATTTATGTTTCAGCAAGGGGTCTTTCGAGACCTCTTTTTTTTTCAAAACTTTTCTAATCTTTGTGGGTTTTAAGGTAAACCAAGTACTTTTGCCAAATGAAATCAAAGTCGGTCATTGACACGCGCATATTCCTTAAACTTCTTAAATCAGCAACGCCGTATCGCTTTTTATTTGTGTCGGCTTTGTTGCTTACCATTATTTATGCTGCTGTTAGTTCGGTGCGCCCGCTCTTGATTGGCAAGTTGGTCAGTAAATTTGTAGGCGAGGACTATGAATCGACGGCGCTATTCAATTGGACCATTTTCCTCATTGTGTTGTTGTTTCTTGAGGCGGTTCTTCAATTTTTATCTTCTTATTTATCTTCGGTTTTGGGTCAAAGAATTATCCGCGACTTGCGCAAGCGTTTGTTTGAGCATGTTGTAGGATTTAGACGCAAGTTTTTTGATAAAACGCCAATCGGTTCTTTGGTGACGCGCGTTGTTTCGGATATTGAGGCCATGGCGGAAGTGTTTTCTCAAGGCGTGTTGAGTATTTTAGGCGACGTGTTCATGTTGGTAGGTGTTTTGGCTTTGATGCTCCTTTCCAATTGGAAACTGACCTTGGTCATGCTGATTCCATTCCCGCTCTTGTTCATGGCTACTCGAATTTTTGCGCGTGCGATGAAGCAATCATTCATGTTGGAGCGGCAGGAAGTAAATCGTTTGAATACTTTTGTTCAAGAGCGTATTACGGGCATGTCGATAGTACAATTGTTCAATCGACAGCAGCGCGAAATGGAGCAATTTAGTGAAATTAACGAAAAACACAGAGAGGCGCATATCAAAGCAATTTGGGCCAACTCGATATTTTTCCCCGTAGTTGATTTATTGAGCTCATTATCCATCGGTTTGTTGTTTGTGTGGAGCGTTATGCAAATTGAATGGGTTCGAGGTGAAGCAGATGTGTTTTCTGAAGTTGTGAGTTTCACGCTTTGGATCAACATGTTGTTTAGACCTGTCCGAATGTTGGCAGATAAATTCAATACTTTGCAACGAGGAGTAGTTCGCGCCGAACGGGTTTTTGAGCTTTTGGACATGAACGAACATGTTCAAGATGCGGGTAAAGTGGAGTCATGTGATTTCAATCGCACCATTTCATTTGATAAAATTTGGTTCGCTTACGACGAGGAAAAGTGGGTGCTCAAAGATTTGAATATGCTCATACAGCCAGGAGAAACAATTGCAATTGTTGGGGCAACAGGTTCGGGAAAAACATCTATAATTAATTTGGTGGGTCGTTTTTATGAATTTCAAAAAGGCGAAATAAAAATTGGAGACACAAACATCAGAGATTTGTCGATTGCGTGTTTGAGGTCTAATATTGGCGTGGTTTTACAAGACGTATTTTTATTTTCGGATACCATTTACAACAACATTACTTTAGGCAATCCTGAAATTACTAGAGAACAAGTTATTCAGGCGGCAAAGGACGTCGGTGCGCATGATTTTATTATGAGAATGGATAATGGCTACGATTATTATGTTGGTGAGCGTGGAGGTGGCCTATCTGTTGGTCAACGACAGCTGATATCTTTTATTCGGGCTTATGTATATAATCCAGCTATTTTAATCTTAGATGAAGCCACATCGAATATTGATAATGAATCTGAGGCATTGATTCAAGTGGCGACAGAAAAATTGACCGCCAACAGGACTTCTATTGTAATTGCCCATCGACTTACCACTATCAGTAAGGCCAATCGAATTTTTGTTTTAGATAGGGGTCATGTTGTGGAGCATGGCAGCCACGAAGAATTGATGGCTTTGGGTGGGGCCTACAAAAGACTTTTTGAGTTACAATATAGCAATTTATAAACTTCGTTTTTCTTTAAAAGCTACCTTTCTCATTATTTTTTGTGATATTTGCGCAAAATATTACTTTATGTTACAAATCTCCGAGGAGTCTATCAATCAATCAATTGAATTTATCAATTCTGCAAGCGAAGATGTTTTAAATGAATATTCAGAGCGTTATGCAGATACGCAAGAATCATTAGTGGGTTATGTGTTTCAAACAGCTGCTGAGGACGATGACGATGAGCTTTTGAGTTATTTCGTTTATTACTACACTTTAATCATGCATATTTTCGAAAATGCAGGTAAAAAACTACCAGTTGTGGATGATGCATTTATTGATGCATTCCATGAAGAATATTTGGAATTGATTGATGAATACACTGAAAATGAAGATTTTTCAGAATTGAGTGATTTTATTGGTCAGCCTGTTTTGATTGATTTCTTGTTGCAAGATATTTCTTCTGAAGATGATGAGGGCAATGAAATTGATGAGGACACGCAGAATATATTGAGCATGGTGTTGATTGGTTTGGTTGGTATATTAACCAAAGTAGGCGAAGCATAAATCATGAAGGCTGAGGATATTGTTGAGAAAATGCTTTCAAACGATGCTTTCAGCAAGTGGTTAGGAATAGAGGTTGTGAAAATTGAACCTGGTTATTGTGAGTTGAAAATGAATACAAGAGTGGATATGTTAAATGGTTTTGGAATACTCCACGGGGGTATTGCCTATTCATTGGCAGATTCTGCATTGGCATTTGCAGCCAACTCATTAGGGCGTCAGTCACTCAGCATTGAAACATCAATTTCGCATATCGTTAAGGTGCGCGAGAATGAAAATTTGTATGCTACAGCCGAGCCCATTGTAACCAGCGATAAGTTCTCACATTATCAAGTTAAAGTAAAGAATTCTGATTCTGAAATAGTTGCAACTTTTAAGGGCACGGTTTACAATTTGTCACGTGTTTGGGCATAAAATTTGTTTAGTTAAGGAAAAAATATAACATGAGCGAGGAATATAAGAATATCGTGCCGTTGGACATTGCGGTGAGGAAGGTGTGGTTGAAAATGTTTAAGATGTATAACCAAAAAGCCATGCACTACGGCGTATCTTTTTCTTTGGGATTGGTATTATTGTCTATTGATAAAGAAGGTACACCCAGCACTCAATTGGGACCAAAAATGGGTATGGAGCCAACAAGTTTGTCTCGAACGCTCAAAATGATGGAGGAAGAGGGACTAATTAAACGTATTCCGGATACTGTGGATAAAAGGGTGGTACACGTATATCTTACTCCAAAAGGTGTTGCGCATAGGCGAATAGCAAGGGATGAAGTTATTGAATACAATAGAACTTTATACACCGAAATTAATCCAAATGATATTGTGGTAATGCTTCGCGTTTTAGAGCAAATCAGTAACCTTACGGAATATTAATTTCCAGTTGTCTATTCTCATATATGGCGAGCTTTTCTAAGTAGAGTTGCAGTGGTAATGCTGGTTTTTGTTCAGGCTGCCAATTGAAAATCTCCGACTTTAACTCTTTTTCTGGCACATTGCTCATGTCGTAATACACGCCATCGGGTTCGCCAATATAGGTGACGCGTTGCACCTCCCCACTGTCTAAAAATACTTTGAGTTCGCTACTCACCAAGCGCGACATGCCTTGGCGTTCTACTACGATAGTAGAGTCGTTTTCTTTTTCTTCTTCAATGAAATAAATGGTTTTTGCATTACCGATTACATGCACCATGTTTAATTTGCCTTCGGTGAAATAACCTGTCATGTCTCTCCCAGAAACTTGGTTATAATATTTGTCGGGCTCTACCTCAGAAATGCTGAGTGCCTTTCCTTGAACCCGAGCTGTTTTGATATGCGCACTGTCTTGAATCACTTCCATATATTCCCCACTCATTTGGGTGTTTTCGTCCCATAAAATAGGATTGCCAAACATTTGGCTTATTGAATCTGATTTGTTGTTGACCAGTGAATCACAAATGGCTCGGTAGTCTTTAGAAGCATAGCGTACATTTTTATGGGCACGAATGAAACTTACCTCCTCCAAACTGTCGAGTTGAATGAATATGGTGTCAGCCAATAAATAGCTGGTGTCTTTGTCTTTGAAACTGAAAAACATGGGCTTATCAGTGGCTTGTTTGAATCTTTTTTCGCCGTCTGAAACCGCTTTACCACAAAATATCTCTACTTGCTCTTTAAAATCGATCAGTCGCACATTTCCAGTGCCGATGGCGAAATCCGTAGCGCCTTTATAAACCAAATGGTCGCCACACAAATGCTGTTCGGGTTTGAATATTTTGGCATTCCCTTCAAATGTGCCGCTGTTGTTTTTGGTGTCGAAATAGCCCTTTTGGCAATAAATGACCGTGGAATCCGTGAGTTGATGAATGCGCGTTTGACCAAAAAAATACAGTTCCTCTGTTCGCGTTTTATAGCGCATTGTGTCTGTTTGAATGTGAAATCGGTCATCGGTGAAGACCACATTTTTCCCAAAATTGAACACCTCGGTTTTTCTCGAATAGGTTCCTGTTTTCGAGGTCAGTTTTTCGTTTTTGGTCAAGTTGGTGATAACAGCGCCATTGCGATAGGTCATCGTTTCTTTCTTGGTATGAAATTCTAAGCTATCAGTATCAATGCGGTAATATCTGTCGCGAATACGCACATTGCTCCACAATTTGGCAATATTTGTATTGTCGTTGTAAAATAAGGAATCACAGAATAGATTCAAGGTGTCACGACTGTTCAAATGCACCTTTCCATAGGCATAAACATGCTTTTTGTTGAAGTAGTACACGGCCGAATCACAATACATCAAATTGCCCTGATAACTGAATCGTACGTTGCCGACCAAGGTTTGTTTGCCTTGAACCATATCCATTGTGATGAATTCAGCACCGGGTAGCAATTCCAGCAATTTATCTTGGGCGTAAGCATTACCATTGCACAAGATCAAGGCGATCATGCCAATCAATAAAGTGCAGAAAAATTTCAAGCGGTTTAGAAAGTGCCGTGGTGGAACAAAGTCTGCGCGCGGTCTGGACCCACAGAAACGATATGGATTGGCACACCCAACTTCTCTTCCAGGTAGTCCAAATAGTCCATCAACTCTTTCGGAGCCTGGCTTAAGTCGGTCAATTGGGTTAAGTCTGTGTTCCATCCTTTTAATTCGTCATAAACGGGTTCAATATCCACATCACAAAGGTCGTATGGCATTGTATCAACAAGTTTGCCATCAATTTTGTAGTGCGTACACGCTTTTATGCTTTCAAAGATACTCAAAACATCGGCTTTCATGATGGCCAAGTGAGTAACGCCGTTAATCATAATGGCGTATTTCAAAGCAACTAAATCGATCCAACCACATCTGCGCGGTCTGCCTGTTGTTGAACCAAACTCACGCCCTTCTTGACGCATCGCTTCACCAATTTCCTCGGTGAGTTCGGTAGGAAAAGGTCCTGAGCCCACGCGTGTACAGTAGGCTTTGAAAATGCCCAAAACATTCCCAACTTTATTGGGCGCTACACCAAGTCCGGTGCAAGTGCCAGCTGTTATTGTATTGGAAGATGTTACAAACGGATACGTTCCGAAGTCAATATCCAATAAGGTTCCTTGAGCGCCTTCAGCCAAAACTTTATTACCTTGGCTCAATTGTTCGTTTACAAAAACTTCGCTACTTACCGTTTTTAAGTTTTTCAATTTCTCGATGGCTTCAAACCATTCAGCTTCCAATTCGGCTAGGTTCAAGTCGATATCGCCGTAATGTTTGAGAATATTGAGGTGCTTCTCTTTGAGTGCCTCATATTTTTCTTTGAAATTAGGAGAAAACACATCGCCAACACGCAATCCGTTTCTACCCGTTTTGTCCATATACGTTGGTCCGATTCCTTTCAAAGTTGAACCAATTTTATTTTTCCCTTTGGCTTGTTCAGAAGCAGCATCCAACATTCTATGTGTTGGCACGATGAGGTGAGCACGTTCTGAAATCAACAAACGCTCTTGGAAGGGCACATTGAGAGGTTCTAATTTTTCCAATTCTTTGGCAAAAACAATCGGGTCAATCACAACACCATTGCCAACCAAGTTCATTACGCCACTGTGAAAAATTCCCGAAGGAATGGTGTGGAGTACGTGTTTGATTCCTTCGAATTCTAAGGTGTGACCAGCATTTGGACCTCCTTGAAAGCGGGCGATTACCTGATATTTTGGGGTGAGAACATCGACAATTTTCCCTTTTCCTTCGTCTCCCCATTGAAGACCGAGCAAAACGTCTAGCTTCATGCGTCTTGTAGTTTTAAGTTTTCCAAAGCGTCCTCAACCGTTGCGAAAATGGTAAAGATTGAGTTCAATTTGGTGATGATTAATAATTTTTCTATTGGTTTTGGCACTGCGCAAATAAGCAATTCGCCTCCTTGATTTCTTACTTGAGTAAAGATTTTTAAAATCATGCTGATGCCCGTGCTGTTGAGATGTTTCAGTTGAGCGCAATCCAAAATAAATTTGTTGTAGTCAGCGATTTGATTATCAACTTCGTGTAGAATGCTATCTCCGTCAACGGGTTCCAACAAATTACCAGACGGACGGAGCACCACTACGTCGTTGATGATGGATGTTTGAGTTTCTATGGGCATTATTGGTCTTTTTTGTTTGATGTTCCGTAAAAGTAAAGCGAATGGTGGTTGATGGTAAGCCCAAAAACTTCTTCAACGGTTTGCTTGATGGCTTGCACACGCGGGTCGCAAAATTCGATCACTTCGCCGGTATCTGTGTTGATGAAATGGTCGTGCTGTTTGGAGCTGTGCGATTTTTCAAATTGCGCCATATTGCCACCAAATTGATGTTTGCGCACCAAATTGCAGGCAATCAAAAGTTCGATTGTGTTGTAAAGCGTGGCCCTGCTTACTCGGTATTTTTGATTCTTCATTTCGAGGTACAAGGTTTCGATGTCGAAATGACCGTCGTACTTGTAAACTTCAGAAAGAATCGCAAAGCGCTCGGGCGTTTTTCGATGCCCATTTTTCTCTAGATAAGCTGAGAAAATCTGCGTTACGTTGTGAATCAATGCTTCTTTATCCATCATTTAAAATCAAGCGGTAAAAGTAATGCAAAACTCCGAATCAAAAGGAGGAATTATTAAGAATATATGAACAAAATGAAGTGCTTATAATTTCGTGAATCTACTCCAATTCAAATTTATCTTCCTCCAAATCATGATCTTCCGAAATCACGCGTTCAACACTTTTCACGCCATCAACGAGTTCGAATTTGGAGATAAGTTGTTCCAAGTGTTCTTTGTCGTATACCAAGACCTCGATGATGCCCTCAAACACTTCGCCTGTGGTGTTGAAGCTGATAGATTTCATGTTGACGCGTTGTTGTTTTGAGATAATTTCCGTGATTTTGTTCACGATGCCAATATCGTCGAGTCCTAAGAGTTTAATTTTGGCTATGCGTTCTTCAATGAATTGACTTTTCCATCTCGCTTTGATGATGCGGTAGGCATATTTCGACATCATTTGTGTGGCATTTGGACAATTGTCGCGGTGCACTTTGATTCCTTCGCCCTTTGTAATAAATCCAAAAATATCATCACCGGGCAAGGGATTGCAGCATGGCGCTAGTTTATAATCGAAATCGTGGAATTCTTCACCGATAATGAGCGTATCGTTTTTGTTTGTTTTTACTGGCTGTTTTTCTTTCTCTTTTGTATCGCGTTCCGGCCAAATGAGCTGTCCTTTTTTAACCTCGAGATCTTTGAGCGCCTTAAAGTCAATTTTTCCTTTAGCCACCAAGAAATACAGGTCCATTGCAGAATTTTGTCTGAAATACTTGATCAGGAAATTGATGTTATCACTTGAAAACGGAATATTCATTTGTTTCAATTTCCGCTCCAATGTTTCTTTACCATCAACACTAATAACACGTTTTTCTTCTTTGATGGCCACCTTGATTTTTTGTCTTGCACGGGCAGATTTCACCATTTTCAGCCATTCCTCTTTGGGTTTTTGTTTGGATGAGGTGATGATGTCTATTTGGTCGCCACTTTTGAGTTGATAACTCAGCGGCACCAATTTGTTGTTCACTTTGGCGCCAATGCATGTTTCGCCTACTTTGGTATGAATATCGAATGCGAAATCTAAAATCGAAGAACCCTGAGGCAATACGCGCAACTCACCTTTTGGGGTGAAGACATAAATCTCATCAGCGAAGAGATTCATTTTAAATTCATCAATGAAATCTAAGGCGTTTCGGCTGTCGGAGCTTTGAATGAGGTCGCGAATCTCAGTAATCCAACGGTCGAATTTACTGCCTCCAGATTTACTTTCTTTATAATTGTAGTGCGCGGCGAGACCTTTTTCAGCGATTTCATCCATGCGTTTGGAACGGATTTGAACTTCCACCCATTTGCCTTTCGGACTCATGACGGTGGTGTGCAAGGATTCATAGCCATTGGCACGTGGAATTGAAATCCAATCGCGCAGTCGGTCTGGACTGGGTTGATAAAAATCGGTTACGATGGAATACACTTGCCAGGCGACACTTTTTTCCATGTTTTCTGGCGTGTCAAAAATGATTCGGATGGCAAAAACATCATAAATTTCCTCAAAAGGAATGGCTTTGTTTTGCATTTTGTTCCAAATAGAAGCCACAGATTTGGTTCGCGCCTTGATTTCAAAGGGGAATCCAGCGGCTTCGAGTTCTGTTTTGATGGGCAGCACAAAGCGTCGGATGAATCTGTTTCGAACTTCTTTGGTGGCGTCGAGTTTGGATTCTATTTCTTTGTAAATCTGCGGTTCTTTGTGCATCAAAGCCAAATCTTCAAATTCCGATTTGATGGAATACAAGCCCAAACGATGGGCTAGAGGCGCATACAAAAACAGGGTTTCACTGGCAATTTTTAAGCGTTTGTCGTAGCGCATACTGCCTAGCGTACGCATGTTGTGTAAGCGGTCGGCCAATTTAATCATCACCACGCGCAAATCGTCGGAAATGGTGAGAATCATTTTCCTAAAATTCTCGGCTTGGATGGAAATGTCTTCATCAAAAACCTCCGGAATTTTGGTAAGTCCATCAATAATTTGGCGCACGCGTGTTCCGAACAAATCTTCTACATCGTCGAGTGTAATGTGGGTGTCTTCCACGGTGTCGTGGAGCAAGGCACAAACGGCTGCAGTTGCTCCCAAGCCCATTTCCTCAACACAAATGCGCGCCACGGCAATGGGATGATAAATATACAACTCACCACTTTTTCGACGCATGTCTTTATGGGCTTCTACAGCCACGTCGAAGGCTTTGCGGATTTTTTTGGCTTCATCAGGCGAAATTCTACCTTTGAGGCAGCGCATCAATCCGCGGAAGGCATTGAGCAATTCTTTTCTTTCTTTGGCTGTGTCTATTACAAGTTCCTGTTTGTCCATAGGGCTTCTGTTCAACACAAAAATAGGATTAATAGTGGGTATTAGTTGATGGAACTACAATTTCTTTTCAAAATGAATGTGTTAGTGTTGGTTAATGGCTTTTGAAATGTTTTGATTTTTGATTCATCTTGGATTTCATCCCCTCATCAAACAAACACATCCATCATTCACTTGTTGTGTTTATATTTGTACTTCAATTTAATAGGCAATGCAAATACTTGAGTTTATCTTTCATTTTGGTGTAATCATCGCTGTCTTCACATTTTTGTGGTGGTTCTTGGGCTTATTGCTCTCTTTGATTTTTGCGCCATTTGGACTCACGCCGGGCAAAATATATTATGCTCAAAAAACCTTGAAGTACTTCTTTTTGGTCACGGTGGCTTTTCGCTTTGCCCTCGAAGCCCGCATAGCGCGTAACGCCAGTCTGGCTTTTCGCTTTGCCCACGACGACCGCTTTGGTTTGCAGGGTTTGAAATCCAACATACCTTTCAAAGAGCCATCTATCCCGCTAGAAATTGATGAGGCATTCATTTCAGCACTTATTCTGTTGGCTTATCTCATTGGCAAAACGGAAGCCAAGAACAACCGCGTTAAATTTTATGCCAATTTCGGGAATATGCGTCAAATGCAAGTTACGCCATTTGATAGAAACAAAGAATTGCTTTTGATTGGTTTTGCAATAGCGGTGTATGCCTATTTTGTGTTTTTCCCTGATGGCTCCCATAATGTGATTACCAATTGGTTGGTGGATAGCATTGTGAGCATCTCCGAAACGCCTGTTTTTGGTTGGATTTTTAAGATTATCGGATTTTTCTTTTTGATTATGGTTATTATGCGATTTGTGAACGGATTTTTTGCATTGTTGGGATTAACCTCTCGCCAAAACAATACTCCAAGCCAACGCAACAATGATGATTTTGACGATTATGAAGAAGTTAAGTAGCTTTTTGATTCTTGGGGTTTTATTGGTTATTACCTTGGATTCGTGCAAGAAAAATGTGCCTTTGGAATTTATCATTGAAGGCCAAGTGTACGACAAATCTTTCAACCAAAACCATGATGGCGGTGTTGTGAAACTCTATAAGGTTTTGGCAGCCACCACGCAGGAGATTTTTGTTGCCGAGGAGCCTGTTGTGAACGGTTCTTATAAATTTGTTTTTGAGCGCGATCGTTCTGAGAAATATGTGATTCGGTTTTCAAAAGATGGATATTTCGATGAAATGCACACCGTTTTTTTTAGTGAACTCCAGGTAGGCGAGACGTATTCTTTAAATTTCACTGTAGAGGCAGCTGCGCAGATGAATTGGATTTTTATCGACCAAGCGCCCTTAAATCCGGGTTATTCAGCTGCTGTGCAGAAATTGAATGGCCGAACTGGTGCAGGTGCTTGTCCGAATCAAGCATACGAGTACTACGGTGGATTGGCGCCCGATACTTTAAAATGTGCTGTTGGCGGTAACCAATACATCAAGTTTTATGTGATCAAATTGCCCGAAGTAACCTTGGATTCTGTTTATTGTCCAGCTTATGAGGATAGCTATTACACCATAAACTTTTAGATTTTCACCGAACCCACATCCATCTTTTTTCCGCAATCGAAATGTACTTTCGGACATTGTTTAAATCCATGCGAACCACAAGGTCGACAGGCTAAATTTTCTTGAATCTCAATGATTTCCGAGTCTTCCGCCAAAGGACCAAAACCAAAGGCTGGAACCGTGCTACAATAAAAAACCGTTGTAGCAGCATTCATGGCGCTCGCCAAGTGCATCGGACCTGAATCGTTTACATAATTTCTGCGCGCTTTTTGCATCAAAGCAGCCGATTGCATAAGACTCAATTTTCCACACAAATTGACAATTTTATCTGAATTTGCCTCTTTTCGAATGCGTTCACAAAGCTCGAAATCTGTCGGTGCGCCCAAGAGATAAACGGTGTTTTTGGGGTTCAATATTTGAATCAACTTCACCCATTGTTTTTCGGGTAATTGCTTGGTAAACCAAACCGAAGCTGGAGCCAAACAGTAATAATCGTTCGCCTGATATTCTTGAACGCAATTAAAATCTGCTACAGAAGGAAAAAGTTCAGGTCGTCTGTTTTGAGCTTGCCCAATCAAATGCTGAATCAAAGCTAAATTTCTATCCACCTCATGTTTTCCGCCTTGCAATTCATGTTTCATTTTCGTTTTGAACATAAACGCCCACGGATTTTGAGTAAACCCGGTTATTTTTTTTCCCTTTGAAAATGTCGCCAAAAATCCAGCGTTGAAGTAGCGTTGCACACAAATAACTTCGTGGTGTTTGCGCTTGCGGATGGCAAATAAATTCTCAAAAAGTGAAGCGAATTTTCGTTTTTTGTCCCACACAAACAGCTGCGACACATGCGGATTATTGTTCAATAAAGTCTCATTCCCTTTGCGCACCAAAACATCAATTTCTGCATCAGGCAGGGCATTTTTCAATTCGCGCAACATGGGCGTAATGAGAATTACATCTCCCAAAAAAGCCGTTTGAATGATTAGAATGCGCATGGGGCAAAGATAGGGTTATTCATGGTTTTGCAGGTGTCAGAATTCATTTTGCAACATTGTCTGAATTTGTGTTTCAAGGGTATCAAGATCCTGCGCAGCGTAATAAATTCTTTCAAGCTTAATTCCATGATAAACATGAATGATAAAATTGCGGAACGATCTTGGAATATGCCAAGGATAATCGTATTTATCCAAGATTTCTAAGTCAATATGCTTGATTGCTTCCCCGATAATCAAAAACTGAAATTGAACAGCACTATGCAACTTCACATCGCTCGTAAATTCTTGTTCGCCAACATCTTGAACGAATTCTTTAATAAGCGCAATTGCTTCTAGAATGTGGATGATGCGTTCCTTTGGAGTTGGCTTATCCATATACTTTTATCATGTTTTTATTGGCAGTTTTAAGTGCAAAATCGTTCAATTGTCCTTTTTCAACGATGTCGATTTTTCTTTTGATTACCACCCCGATTTTATGGGCCAAATCGAGCAAATCGAACATGGAGTATTTTTTTTTGGAGTTGAATTCTATCATTAAATCCACATCGCTGTTGGGTTTTTCATGCGTCGTAGCGGTTGATCCAAAAATCCAAGCTGCTGATACGCGTCCATCGATACTCAGTATATCTCGAATGGCTTCAGTCAGCGATTTGAGGGCTTTGGTTTTTGTGATGTTGTATTCTATTTTTCTTTCTGCTGCAATCAGCGCTTGGGTTGCCAATTGTTCATCGTAAAGTTCTGAAACCAAATTATCAGAAATCCATGCGACGAGTAAATCTTCTTTATTGGTTTTGAAATATTCAGCAAGCTGGATGACGTGTTTTCGTTGTGCCTTTCGCTTTCCTCGTTCTATTTTACTCAAAATGGCTTGATCAATACCCAGCACATCGGCAACTGTATTCAACTTGACTCCCATGGATTTACGATGGGCGCGGATAATCTCGCCAAGGCTTTGAGGTTTCATAAGATGAATTTTATGACAAATTTTGTCAAAAATAGTGATTTTTTATTTATTCGAAAATTTCGATTTTGAATTTATTAAAATTCGTTTGGTTGCTGATATGCTTGGTCAGTATTTTTGACCTTTGCTTCGATTAACGTATATTTGCAGCAACCATCAAAAAAAACAACTATGTTTAGATTGACTCTTGTCTTGTTTTTATTCACTTTTTGTTTCAATTCCTTGCTTTTCTCTCAAGCCAAATATGATGCGTCTGTGAAGCGTTTTCTCTTTGATTTGAAACGAGAAGACATCCAAAAACCGTCGGATGCATTTCGCATACAATACGACATCACCGTTTTTCATGGTGAGTTGACGATTGGCGCACTGGCTCAGGTCAATAATAATGATGCCTTGCTTATTTTGCGCGAACTTGGGGTTTATGTTGTGAGTAATGCGGGATCGATTTACACTTTGCGCATTCCTTTGAACAAAGTGGATTTGGTCTTGGGCGTTGGCGGTATTGCGCGCATAGAGATTGGTAGTTCTTTGAGTTTGGATATGGAGCGCGAGTTGCAATCGGCTCGCGTAGATTCGGTGCACAACAATTGGGGAGATTTGCTCGATCAGCCTTATTTTGGAACAGGTGTTGTTGTTGGTATTATCGATTGGGGCTTTGATTATACGCATCCCAATTTTTACGACACAACCTTAACCAATATGCGTTTGGTGCGCGCGTGGGATCAGAATAAAGAGAATGGTCCTAACCCCGCACTATATGGTTTTGGCACAGAATACGTGGGTTCGGCTCAATTGTTGGCTGCCCAAGAAGATACGCTCTATGTTTTTGGTCCGGGTTCGCATGGCACACACGTTGCTGGAATTGCCGGTGGAAGTGGGTCAGGTCAGATTCCTTTTGGTGTGGCTCCCGATGCCGAATTGATTTTCATATCCCTCAAAAGAGATGCGCCTTCTCTGATTGATGGCTTCAATTACATCAAAGATTACGCTGAATCACAAGGCAAACCGTGGGTGGTAAACATGAGTTTCGGTAGTCATATCGGACCGCACGATGGTTCGAGTTTGCACAACATGGGCATAGATAATCTCCACGGTCCTGGTGCAATTTTTGTAGGATCGGCAGGCAACAATGGCAGCAACAATTTCCATTTGGATAAAGATTTTTCGCAAAACAGCGATACACTTTTTACTGTGGTTGGATTTAACAATTCGGTAGCAGAATTTGGTCAAACCTTATCCATGTGGGGTTCGGCCAATTCATCTTTCAAAGTGGCGTTAAGATTTACGGATGGATCGAACAATACGGTTTATGAAACGCCATTTTATTGGACTTCTGATGAACCAGAAATCATTGATACCTTGGACGTCAATGGCAATCAAATCATTATTCGTGTAACCGGTGTATCGGCTTATGAAACCAATGACAAACCAAGTTTTTTGGTGGACATTCGAAATACAAGCAGTTTAAAAACGGTTTTGGTGATGCATTCCGACGATAGCCATGTGCATATGTGGAATATCGTGCGCATGAACAATCGCTACACCAATTGGGGCGTTAATTTCACAAACAATTATCCAAACGCGGTTGCAGGCAATTACAACTATGGACTGGGCGAACCAGCGGGTGTGGGAAAAAATGTAATTACTGTTGGCTCTTATAAGGCTGAACAGTGGAATACACAAGGCACCTCATTTGTTTTTGGTGATATTTCGAGTTTCTCAAGCCGCGGACCAACGGTTGATGAGCGCATCAAGCCAGATATTTCAAGCACCGGACAAGATGTTTTAAGTTCGATTAATTCATTCGACCCAACGAATCAATCTGGCTTGATTTCTCCTTTCGAATTTCAAGGTAGAACTTATGGATTTAAACGACTTTCAGGTACATCGATGTCTGGTCCGATGGTTACAGGAATTGTGGCTTTGATGTTGGAAGCCAATCCTTTACTTTCTGCTTCTGGTGCCAAGGAAATCTTAAAAATGACCGCTCGTTTGGACCAATTCACAGGTGGCATCACTTATGAAGATGGACATTTGCAATGGGGTTGGGGCAAAGCAAACGCCATGGCAGCGGTGATAGCTGCGCAAACCTTCGTGGTTGTTGATGAGGTGACTTGGGTAGAGCAAGCTTTTTCTTTATTTCCAAATCCAACAGCGAATTGGCCAGTATCTATTCAGCTGAGTGAAAATTTGCAAGGACGTAGTGATTTGGTTCTTTATGTTTATGACATGTTGGGAAATAGGGTGCAAGAAATAGCACTTTCTTCGGAAGCTAATCAACAGCTCAACTTGGGCAATTTACAAGCAGGTGCGTATTTGTTTCAATTGCGTGGACCAGCTGTTTTCTCAACCTTTACATTGGTTAAAATTGATTGATGTCACCTGATTTTAATTTCGCTTTCGTTCTCGGACCTTCTGGTCAGCATTTTCTTTGTTTGGATGTAGAATCTGCCTTGGTATTTCATTATGCTGTGGATTGGCAGCAGTTGGATGATTTTGTGCAATCAAATAGTGGAAAATTTATCGCAACCTTGCTGGGATACGATTTGAAGAATAATATCGAACAATTGGAATCGGGCAATCCGAAATTGATGGATGCCCCGAAGTTGATTTATTTTGTCCCGAAATCCGTTTATAAAATTAAAGATACTGCTTTTGAATGGGTGTATGGTGTGCAGCAGGATGCCTTGGTTGCGTCGTTGCTTACCCTCGTTGATGAATTACCTGCTACTTTTCAACTGAATCCGTCGATCACTCGAGAGCGCTACATCCAACAGGTAGAAAGCGCCAAAAATGAAATTCAATTGGGCAATTGTTATGAATTGAATTTCTGCCAAAATTTTGAGGCTCATGGCGTTGAAATTGATGATTCGTGGTTGCTGTTCAAATATTTGTGGCAAAATACGCGAGCACCTTTTTCATCATACTTCAAATGGGAACAATTTGCGATGATGGGCGCCAGTCCGGAACGATTTATTCAACGTTTAGATAACAAATTGATTTCTCAGCCGATCAAAGGCACGCGACCTCGCAAGTCAAATCCTGAAGAGGATGAGGCGATGAAATTGGAATTGTTGAACAACACCAAAGAACGCGCTGAAAATGTGATGATTGTGGATTTGGTACGCAACGATTTGACGCGCGTGGCCAACGTTGGCAGCATCAAGGTGGACGAACTTTTTGGGATTTATTCTTTTCACGCCGTGCATCAGATGATTTCCACGATTTCCTGCGAATTGAGGGAAAATGTGAAACATTCCGACATTATTAAAGCACTTTTTCCGATGGGTTCTATGACAGGTGCGCCAAAAATTAGTGCCATGCAAATCATCGAGCGTTTGGAGAATTTTCAACGCGGTTGGTACTCCGGATCTGTCGGTTTGATTGAACCCAATGGCGATTTTGATATGAATGTGGTGATTCGAACCTTGTTGTATGATGCAGAAAATCAATATTTGTGTTGTCCTGTGGGCAGCGCCATCACGATTTTATCTGAGCCGGATCAAGAATTTGATGAGTGTTTGGTGAAGATAAATCGGATTTTGTCGTTATTTGCATAATGCTTCAACTCAATTTCATCGATGAATTACGCGCTTGTCCGCAGGTCTTTGTGGCTTGCAGTGGTGGCCTAGATTCTATGGTTTTAACTGATGTGTTGCATAAAAATGGCGTCAATGTCCACGTTTTGCATTGTAATTTTGGGCTTCGTGGAGCGGATTCTAACGAAGATGAAATATTTGTAAAACAGTTTTGTGAATCGCTCAAAATCCCTTGTGATGTCAAACGTTTTGATACACTGAATCTCAAAAAAAACAAGGAGCAATCCATTCAGCAATTGGCGCGAGATTTGCGCTATGATTGGTTTGAAAGTGTTGTCAGCGCCTTTCCCAGAGCTTTGCTGTGTACGGCGCATCACCACGACGACGATATTGAGCAAGTTTTACTGCGTTTATTGTCGTCTGGACGAATTTTGGATTTGGGTGGAATTGCGCAGTCACGCGACTACATCAGAAGACCTTTACTGAATACGAAAAAGCTGGATTTGTTGCGTTATGCCCAGGAAAATAAGATTACTTGGCGCGAAGATTCGAGTAATGCAGAAGCGAATTATACGCGCAACAAAATCAGATTGGAGTTTATTCCTTTGCTTAAAGAAATTGACCCGCGCTATGAAAGTGCATTATCGCGCTTGGCTAAAGAAGTGAAGCAAATGCGCATAGAGGCAGATCGATTGTTGGATGTTTTTTTTGAGGCTAGACAAACGCAATTTGGTGTTTATATGTTTGAAAAATTGTGGACAGATCAACTTTCAGTGTACAAAGAACTGTTTTTGGAACGCTGGAAGAATTCATCGGCTGGGGTAGAGGAGTTGGACAAATTACTCGATTCAGAACCCGGAAAACGTGTTGATTTTGAAGATTATTATGTGCTGCGTGAAAAGTCGGCGCTTTGGTTTGGCAGGCATTCGCTTGATGCGGTGAAGCGTCGAGAAATTAATCTGTCCGAAGCCCTAATTTGGGATGGAGCGAATTTGAATGAAGAAGACATTCCCATGATTCATCAAGTGAAAATGGACGATGAAATTGTAATTGACGTTTTGCTTCCAGGGGCAGAATTGCATATGTCGAATGGAAAAAACCGAAAAGTGAAAAAGGTGTTCAATGATCAACATTGGTCGCACAGCAGTCGAAAAAGGGCAGCTGGATTGTATGTTAACGGGAAATTGGTTCAACTTCTTGATTTTGTTGTGTATCGTGAAATTTATTTTGAAGTGGAGGGCGATTCCAAGCTGCGAAGTATTACGTTTGATTAAAATAGACCTTATCATATGCCAAGAAACAACAGCGATTTTCTATTATTTGGTGAGCAAACAGCACGTTTAGCATTTCGAAAAGTTTTGGATTCTGATTTTGACGATTGGCTCCGATTTTGTGCTTTTCCCGATTCTTTGAAGTATATCATGCCGAATAATGAGCGCACGCCTGAAGAAAATGTGATTTCTGTTGGCGGGAGTTGGATGTTGAAGTAAGAAGTTTGACTACCTCACCAAACTAATATTCCCTGAATCTGTAATAAAATCATCTCCTGTGCTGGCGAAAACCTTGTAGGCATAGACACC
>Ga0169931_10002235_pt1 | contig 31641 bp, 24 predicted proteins | sample Kivu_15m_20L_FD_129675 | JGI IMG/M metagenome (GOLD analysis project Ga0169931, IMG submission 129675) | Freshwater microbial communities from Lake Kivu, Western Province, Rwanda to study Microbial Dark Matter (Phase II) - Kivu_15m_20L... | ecosystem: Environmental > Aquatic > Freshwater > Lake...
AAACGGGCGTCACGCAAGAACGGAGAGGTTCGCCGTTGACGAGGACGGTGCATGCGCCGCAGCTGGCGATGCCGCATCCATACTTGGTGCCGGTCAGATTCATGACATCCCGCAGGGCCCAGAGCAGCGGCATCTCAGCTTCGGCATCGACGGTTGCTTCCTTGCCATTGATGGTGAGGACGAACCTGGGCATGACGACTCCGGCGGCGGAAAATGTTTATTGTCGCGAATACTCGCACAATGAGGGGGGGGCGACAATCTTGCTCCTGGCGTGCTGAACCTTGAGTTTCACGAGACTCGCCAGGGAGTGTCGGCCTGTCTCAGTCTTGTCTCAGTGAACCGCTGTTGAGCATTCACGTGAATCGCTGTTGAGCATTCACGTGAACCGTTATCAAAGGGAACCAGCCGACGATTTTCGTCTTCCTTTCGAGAGTACCAATGTGGAGTTGCGCTGCGACCAAGCGCCCGGTCTTTCGACATTGTGATGCAAGGTGCATTACAATCTTAGGGCAGGTTGATGGATGGAGTGTTGTCCTCAACCCGCCCTTTTTTTTGACAAATTCTCCCAGCGTCGCGGTGGCTGTGCGCGCTCGACTGGCAGGGTTGCTGCGGCTTCCGTCGAGGAGCTGGATCGGTGCAGATGTTTTGAATGATTCAGATCAAGGCGCAGGGGATCGCGATGACGGGACGGACTCGCCTCGAGTCGCCGCGTCTCCGGATTCAGGCGCGGCGCGTCCGAGCAACGTGATTCTTGTTGGCATGATGGGCGCGGGTAAGTCCACGATCGGATGGATGCTCGCGCGGCTGGCTGGTCTCGGTTTTCTCGACGGCGATCGTGAAGTCGAACGACGTGCAGGAAAGTCAGTCGCCCGCATCTTTGCTGACGACGGTGAGCCGCGGTTTCGCGGCCTTGAGCGCAAGGTGATTCGAGAATGGCTTGGGATCCGAAATCACGTCCTTGCCGTTGGTGGGGGTGCGGTTGCGGATGATGAGTCGTGGAGTGTGCTGCGCAGCCTTGGAACTTTGGTTTGGCTGAATCCGCCGCTGGAGATCGTTGCGCGCCGCATGCTGAATAACCCGCAACTACTTGCTCAGCGTCCACTCATCGCTGATTTGGCAAAGGTGTCAGACGATCCCGTGGTGCGTGCGACGGAAAGCGCCAGTCGTTTTCAGTACCTGGTGGACCGACTTGCGAACCTGAGTCGAGACCGGGCTGCCCGTTACGGCGAGGCGCCGGTTCGCTTTGACAGTGGACATGAGACACCAGAAACGAGCGCGAAAGTGCTCCTCGCTCAGCTTGAGGAGATTGGTGTTCTGAACGTTGAGCGCAGATTTCGGTTGATGAAGCCTTGGCCGAACTCGTGAATGCGTTGTCGATGGCACGCGGCGTGACGGGTGAACCTGTTGACTGACTGGACTCAAATCTTTGAGAAGCTGCGTCCGCTGCCGTGGAAGCTTTGGGCAATTGTCGTGGCGTCGAGTTTCATTCTCGCCTCGATCGTCTCGCTCGTGATCCTCGTGCTCACCATGCCGGATGGAGCAAAGCGCCCAGTGAGCTCCGGCTCGCCCGTGGCGAACGTTGAAGACCCGGGAGTCGGTGGCGCGACGCTCGACAAGGCGGCCCTCGATCGCATCATCTCCCGCAACATATTCAACATGGACGGTGACAGCTCGTCGACCGATCCGAAACCGGCGCAGGCGAACCAGCAGGTTGCTGAGATTGTGAAGACCGACCTCCCCGTGAAACTCCGCGGAGTGATCTACGGCGGCGATCCATTCTCCGGAATTGCGGTGGTGGAGAACACCTCGAAACAGTCGATCAACAGCTTCATGGTGAGCGAACAACTGGACAAGGATACGACCGTCCTCGAGATCCACGAGGAAAAGGTCATCATCGAGAGGAATGGTCGCAAGGAGTTCATTCCGCTCGATGTTCCGGACATCATGCGGTCACAACGTCGACGCACGCGCTCGCGACCGGCAGCTGGTGACACCGGAGATCCAGGGTCGCGGCCGCTGGCTACCGAACCTCCTCCGGAAACGTACAAGGAAGAAGGATTCTCCCGCGTCGGTGGCGAGATTGAGATCTCTGGTCTGAAGAAGAACGCGCTGATCACTCAGGAACTGCCAACGGTTCTTCAGGATGCAAAGGCGGAGCCGCATACGGTCGACGGCGCAGTTGCGGGATGGCGACTCGAGCGCATTCGCAAGGACTCGATATACGATAAGGCCGGATTTCAGAATGGGGATGTCATCAAGGAAATCAACGGCGTCTCCTTGAACGACGCAGCGCAGGCCATCAAGCTTCTGCAGTCGCTGCGCAACGAAGCAGAAATCGATATTCGTTTCTCGCGCGGTGGCGTCGATCGGTCGGCGAACATCAAAGTCAGGTAAGGGTTACAGGACAAGAATTTGGCACGTTCACTCAACATGACGCGAACCATCGGCGCCCTGGCTGCGCTGCAGAAGTTCCGGCCGCAGGCGTCGGGACTCGGACCGTTTGCGATCTGGCTGGCGATTGTCATTGGTGCGGGATACGCCGCCGCGTCCATCGTTTCGGCAATTCTCATGACAGTCATGATGAAATCAGCGATGCCGGCATTGGCGCGAAAAAGTACCGCAACGTCTCAGGCGGTGACCCTTTCGTTTGGTCGGCAGCCGAACTATCGCGACATCCGCAGGACGATCATGGAGCGGAACATGTTCAACGCCGATGGAACGTTTCCCGAAGAGAGTGCGGTCGGTCCTCGCGACGGCGAGGCTGGTCGTGCCGTGTTTGATCTGAAGGCGCCGTGTCAGAAATCGACGCTCAACATTCAACTCGTTGGCACGATCTACATGGGCACATCAGAGTCGTCGTTCGCGACTGTGCGCGAGCAGGGTTACTCCGAGGCGGACATCTATCGCGTCGGCGACACGATCTTCGGGAACGACGAAACGATCGTTGTGGCGATTGAACGAAAGAAACTTGTGCTGAACAACAAAGGCGTCAAGGAATGTCTGGAACTTGCGCCAGATACTGTGGCGAAACCGAACGACGGCTTTCCGGCGATCGCAGGTGTGCCTGCAACCGATTCTGGATCCTCGGGAGCAGCCGTACCCGTTGACACGGCTGGCTGTGGTGGAACGGTCCAGCTCGAAGGTCCTTACGTGGAGTCCGAACTTGGTGCCGGGTTTGCTAAGATAATCAATGCCGCACGAATGGTCCCGAATACCGTCGACAATCAAGTAAATGGATTCAAGATTTTCTCGATCAATCAGGCGAGCATTCTCGGCAGGATTGGATTTCAGAACGGTGATGTGATCACCCAGGTCAACGACACGAGCCTGAAGTTGCCGGAACAGGGTTTTGCGCTGTTTCAGGCGTTGCAGGATGAGCGTGATCTTCGCATCAATCTTCTGCGTGGGGGTTCAACTCCATGCAACATCAGCGTTCGGATCAAGTGATCCGATTGCTTCGGTCAAAGCGGCGGGAGAGTCAGGATGAAGCGGTTTTCAGCGAGTCAGACAGAGTCCAGAGCGAAGATCAGGGTCGCGCGGACGTTTGATGCTTCGGCTCTACTTGCAGGGGCATTTGCAGCTGCAGTGATCGCGGCGCTGATCGCGTTCGTTCTGCGTGCCGGCAGCGCGAGCGGTCAGGACGAAGGCGCACCGGATGTGCCGCCTCCACCGCCCGCGGATGTCGAGGCGCCACCACCGCCGCCACCGCCGCCGCCGCCGCCGGTTGAGCCAAATCTTCCGCCACCGGAAGATGATCTTCCGCCTCCAGACGCCGGCGTTGAGCCGGTACAAGATTTCCCGGAACCATCGTCGGGCGACCGTTCGGGCGCAAGCTCGGGCGGAGGGACTGCTCGCGTCACTGTTCCGGAGCGACGCGGTGCGGCAGCGATTCCACCGGGTCAGGAACTCGTGAACATCGACTTTCCAGAGCCGACCGAGATCAAGGACATCATCAAGGCCGTTGCTCTCTGGACTGGAAAGAACGTCATCCTTGACCGCAACGTGAACGGCAAGGTGCAGATCATCTCGCCGCGGAAAGTGACGAAAGAAGAGGCGTATCAGGCGTTCCTGTCCGCATTGAATTTGCTCGGGATGACGACGGTTGAAACCGGCAAGGTAATCAAGATCATGCCGGTACGAACTGCAGTGCGGGGAAATCTTCGCACGTTCCTCGGTTCGAAGTGGACGCCGCTGACCGATGAGATCGTGACGCAGATCGTCCCGCTGAAGTACATCGATGCGAAAGACATTCAGGCAACCCTGTCGAGAATCGTGTCGTCGAACTCGATGATCGCCTACGAGAAGACAAATACGCTGATCATTTCGGATTCCGGCTTCAAGATTCGGCGAATTCTCGACATCCTCGAACTGCTTGACGTGCAGACGCAGCAGCCGCAGGTCGCCATCGTGCCGATCCGCTTCTCGGACGCGAAGAGTGTCACGGACAAGGTGAACGAAATCCTGAAGAACACCGGCGGTCGTCGCGGCAGCGGACCGGCTTACCGGATCATGAACGACGAGCGCTCCAATTCAGTCATCGTCTTCGGACCGCCGCGCACGATTCAGGACGTCAAGGCTCTCGTCCGCAAGTTCGATATCCAGCTCGATGACCCGTCGCGACAGTCATCCATCCATATTCGTCCACTTGACTATGCGGATGCGAAGAAGCTCGCGTCGACTCTGTCGTCACTGGCACAGGGCAACAAGGGCGGCAGCGGTGGACTTCGCCGGCCGCCAGTGCGCATCAATAATCAACCCGGCGGTGGTGGATCCGAGGCCGCAGCGGTTGCCGAGCTCGACGACAATGTGAAGATCACCGCGGACGAGCAGTCGAACTCTCTCCTGATTACCGGCTCACGTTCGGCCTATCAGGCGATCAATTCGATCATCCGTAAGCTCGATATTCGTCGTAGCCAAGTGTTTGTCGAAGCCGACATTCTCGACATCAATGCTGACAATCGCTTCCGGTTTGGCACCTCGATTTTTGGCGGCATGCGCGGCGACAAGAATTCGTCGATCATCACGACTTGGGAGGCCGGACCGCTTGCACCGCTGGTGGCGTCGCAGGCGGCCACTGGGACTGGTGCCTCTGGCACGGTTACCGGCGCCGAGAAAATCGCTGGCGTGTTTGCCCAGGACATGACGATCGGTGTACTCGCGGGAGACAAAGTCAATATTCCGGGGCTCGGAGAGTTCTCGCCTGGTGCCCTGATCAAACTGATCAAGGCGGACGCGAACACCAGGGTTCTCTCATCCCCGCACATTCTCACGGCGAACAACGAGGAAGCCAAAATCACGGTCGGAGAGAAAATCTTCTACCGCTCAAGCGAAGTGAATCCGCAGTCTGGTGTGCCGGTGCCCAAGGTCGAAAAGGAAGATGTGGATCTCACGCTCAACCTCAAGCCGAACATTTCAAACTCCAATTACGTCACGATGAAGATCGACATCGAATCGAGTACGCCGCAGATCGATCCTCAGACGGGTTTGCCGAAGGTCAACAAGCGCAAGACCTCGCAGATTCTGACCGTGAAGAACAAGCAGACGGTTGTGGTCTCGGGTTTGGTTCAGTCGACCGAGTTTGAGCGCTTCCAGAAGATTCCGCTGCTCGGCGACATTCCGATCATCGGGTGGCTATTCCGCAATTCCGAGAAAGGGACTGTCCGCAACAACCTCGTGATCTTCCTGACGCCGCACATCATCCATGGCGCCGATGACCTTGCCGCTGTGTATCAGCATCGGGTCAAGGAACGCGATGAGTTCATGGAGCAGATTTACGGTTCAAGATTCCGCAATGACCGCTTCTACGCGATGCTGCCGACACAAGATGATGGCGTCTATCGACCAGACGCGCGGGATGTCGAAGAGAAGGAACGTCGCGAAAAGATGCTGCGCGAAATGAACGAGGACATGATGCCGGAGATGGGTTCGCAGTCCACGTCTCCTGTCGAAGGTTCTCGTGAACTCACTGAACCCGTTACCGTCCCGATGACCGCCGGTGGCGGTGACAGCGGCGGAGGCGGAGGCAGCGTTGAGGGCGGTCCACCACCGCCACCACCACCGCCACCACCGTCGGACGGTGGCGACATGGGCGGCGATATGCCGATGGTTGAAGAGCCACCGCCGCCACCTCCACCGGATGACATGTAGTCTGAGAGATCTTCGGTAGACCCAGTTCGAACGGATGCGAGCGATCATGACGGAACCAACGGACGGCTCAGGAAATTCTACGGGTGCCGATGTGACGGCGACCAAGGGCGATGCTCCTGGTTCCGATTCGCATTCGGGTCCTCGTGTTGATCCAGATGCTTCTCCGAAGTGGAGCAACCTGCCGACGGTTTCCTTTCGCAAACTCCAGCGCAAGACGCTCGGCGAGATTCTGGTTGAGAGCTCGACGATTACTGCAGCTCAGTTGCAGGAGGCGCTCGTCGAGCAACAGGAAGGTGGCAACAAGGAAAAACTTGGCTCCATCCTGGTCAACAAGGAATTCGTCAGCGAAGAGGACATGCTGAAGGCGCTCGCCTTCCAGCTCGATCTTCCCTATTACACCCGGCTTCCGATCAACGACATTGATCCAGCGCTGGTTGACAGCATTCCGATCAACTTTTGTCGCGACAACCGGATTCTTCCGGTCGCTCGCGATGACTTCAACGTCACGGTTGCTGTCTCAGATCCGCTGAATATTTTCCCACTCGACGATCTCCGGCTGATCCTTTCGACCAACATCAACATGATCGTCAGTCCGCCTTCGGTTATCGAGAACAGCATCAACCGCGTGTACGAACGTTCCAACGATGCGTCGCAAAAGGTCATCGATGAACTCAACGTGCCCGAAGAGATTGGCGCTGAGGAAGACCTTGAAGAAACACGCGATCTCCTTGAGTCGACGGACGACGAGAAGCCGATCATCCGGCTTGTTCACGGTCTCCTCGCTCGTGCAGTGAAGGAAAAGGCGTCCGATATCCATATCGAGCCATACGAAAACGAGATCATGGTGCGGTTTCGGATCGACGGATCGCTCCAGGACAAAATGCAGATTCCGCGCCGGCACTCCGGCTCACTGGCTTCGCGCATCAAAATCATGGGCAAGCTCAACATCGCGGAAAAGCGCGTGCCACAGGATGGTCGGATCAACATCAAAGTGGCCGGCCGCGACATCGACGTCCGTTTGTCGGTACTTCCGACAACCTACGGCGAGCGCATTGTCATGCGTCTTCTCGACAAGACTTCTGGTGCCAAGCGTCTGGATCAGATGGGAATTGACCCGGAACTCTTTCCGATATGGCAGTCCCTTATCGAGAGCAAGCACGGGATCGTGCTTGTCACCGGTCCGACCGGCTCGGGCAAGACGACATTCCTCTATGCGTCGCTCATGCACATCAACACGACCGACATCAACATCCTGACGATTGAAGATCCGGTTGAATATCAGCTCGCTGGTGTTGGTCAGACGGAAGTGAAGGACAAGATCGGCATGACCTTCGCGGAGGGTTTGCGCTCGATTCTGCGTCAGGATCCGGACGTGATCATGATCGGTGAGATTCGAGATGCCACGACTGCATCAATTGCGATTCAATCGTCGATTACAGGTCACCTTGTGTTCTCAACGTTGCACACGAACGACACCGCATCAACGGTGACACGTCTGATGGACCTCAACGTGCAGCCGTTCCAGATCTGTTCTGCCGTGCTTGGCGTCGCAGCTGTACGACTCGTGCGGAAACTCTGCGCTTCCTGTCGTGAGGCATATGATCCGCTCGACAAGGAACTCCAGATCATGGGTATTTCCCGCGACGAGCTTGCGGGGCGGAAGATCTATCGCTCAGGTGGTGGTTGCGAGCGTTGTCAGGGTCAGGGTTACAGCGGTCGAATGGGCGTGTACGAGCTCATGGTCATCGACGAGAAGATGCGCGATGCGATTCTGCGGAGCCAGGACTCGAAGATGATCAAGCGCGTTGCGGTCGAGAACGGGATGACGACCCTTCGCGACTCGGCGATTCAGAAAGTGCTCCTCGGTCTGACGTCTCTCGATGAAGCATTGCAGAACACGCAGACTGACGATCTGGAAATGACTGGCGACGCTCCACCGACTGCGTTGGCGCCGGCCGCGTCAGGGACGGCTTGAGATGCCAGTTTACACCTGGAAAGGTTACGACGCCGCCACCGGTTCGGGACGCAAGGGTAAGGTCGAAGCCGAGTCGCCGAAGGCAGCCCGCCAGAAACTGAAGCGCGACAAAATTATCGTCTCCGAAATGAAGGAAGAGGCATCCCTCGACAAGGTCAAGTCGAAGGGTGGCTTCTCCCTTTCTTTCAGCATGGGCGTCAGTGAGCAGGACATCGCGATCATGACGCGCCAGTTTGCGACCCTGCAGCGCGCGCACGTTCCCCTGGACGAGTCCCTTCGCGCTTTGACGTCTCAGGTTGAGAACGTCGTTCTGCGCAATACACTCTCTGCGGTCAAGGATCACGTCTCCGAGGGTAAGTCGCTCGGCGATGCGATGCAAAACTATCCGGGCGTTTTCAATCGGCTCTATGTGAACATGATCCGCGCCGGTGAGTCTTCCGGAACGCTTGGGCTGGTACTGGAGCGCCTCTCCGACTTCATCGAATATCAGGTCAAGATCCGCGGCCAGATCATCGCTGCGATGACCTATCCAATCGTGATGATTCTGGCGACGTCAGGTGTGGTGGCCTTCCTGTTCATAAGCGTCGTGCCGAAGCTGCAGAAGGTTTTCATTTCCCTGAAAGTTACGCTGCCCTGGTACACGCAAACTCTGATCGGCATCTCGAATATTCTGCAAAACTACTGGTACCTCGTGCTCATCGGTGCTGCGGTCATCGTGTTCGCCATCAAGGCCTGGCTCTCGACGCCTGCCGGTCGACGCACATTTGATCGCAACGTTCTCAAGATGCCGGTGTTTGGTCCGATCGTGATGCGCATCAACGTGTCCCGATTCACAAAAACACTCTCGACTCTCCTGAACTCAGGCGTACCGATTATCCGTGCGCTCGAGATCACCCGTAACATCATCTCGAATTCGGTGATCGCAGACGTGCTGGATCAGGCGAAGACTGCGGTGCAGGAGGGTCAGAGCCTCGGAGCGACGATCGAGCGCTCGCACCAGTTCCCGCCGCTCGTGACGCACATGATCATGACGGGCGAGCGAACGGGACAGCTTGAGGAGATGCTCGGCCACGTGGCGACAGCTTATGACGCTGAGGTTGAGCGCAAGGTAAGTTCGATGATCTCGCTGATTGAACCGATGATGGTGATCATGATGACAGGCGGCGCTGGTGGTATTCTCGCTGCACTCATGATCCCCATGCTTGGTGTTATGAGTCAGATACGATAAAGTCATGCACAGCAATTGCTTGAGGAGTGGGAAAAATGTTGAACTTGCGTCGAATTGTTTTGCTTGCGAGAGGTCTTGTGCTTGCTCCGTTTGGCGGGCAACGCTGGCGTGCGGCCACTCGCGGTCAGTCCGGTATGTCGCTGATCGAGATCATCATCGTCGTTGCCCTGCTCGGTACGCTGATGGCGTATCTGGTGCGCAACCTGATCGGAACCTCTGAAGAAGCCAAGAAAGATCAGACAAAGCTCGCGTTCGGCGTGCTGACGCAGGCGCTGCAGCTTTATCAGGTGAACTGCAATCGTCTGCCGACGACCGATCAGGGACTCGATGCACTGCTGACAGCACCCGGTGATTCCAAGTGCTGGCGCGGCCCGTACACGGAAGACAACAAGTTGCAGGATCCTTGGGGCGTCAAGTTTGGGTTCGAATCAGACGGCCGCACGTACAAGATCATTTCCGCTGGTCCCGATGGATCGCTTGGGAATGAGGACGACATCACCTATCCGGAAGCGCCTGCAGGCTGATGATCGTTTGAGATCCCCGACGCCGCTTCGGCGAAGGGGATGACAAGACGCCCCTTCGGGTCAGCGTTTGACGGAGGATCGCAATGCAGCCGTATCGTCATCCCCAGCTCGCCACAGGCGAGCGTCGGGGATCTCGAGTTTCGGAGGTTTCCCGGCGAGACTCCGGCTTCACCCTGTTTGAAGTTGTCATCGTCGTCACGCTGCTTGCGTTCATCGTTTCTCTCGTCGCCCCCAATCTCAACATGCGTACCACCGCCGACGCGCAATCACGAGTTGCTCGTCTGCAGGAGGATGTGCGCGCCGCCTTTGACATGGCCGTGCTTACTGGCCGGCCCTATCGCATGGTGTTCATGCTGGCCAAAGGCGATTATTGGCTCGAGGAAGCCGACAAGGAGCAGTTCTTTCTTGGCGATGAGCAGGTCAACTTTGATCTGAGTGCCGAAGACGAAAAGAACCGTGCCGAGGATTTCGATCAGGGATTCAAGGAGTATGAAGAACTTGCTGGTGAGGCGATTCGACTTGCCGACGAAGATGACGAGATCCCGCCCACGTCGCCGCTTGTCGAGGCCAAGGAGCGCCTGAAGCCGCCGACGTGGAGCAAGGTGGATTCGCTCGAGTGGCGCGAGCGGACTCTGGCACCAACGCTCATCATTCGTGAGATGCAGGCCGAACATCACGCGCGCAAGCAGCTGTTTTCTGAACTCGGCGAAGACGCCCGTGGCATGATCTACTTTTTTCCAAGTGGGCGCATGGAACGTGCGTACATCCACCTCGCATTTCGTGATGGCGATATGGGTATCGATGAAAAGCAGGCAGGTTGGACGGTGACCACGGATCCCTGGATGGGAGTCGCTGAGGCCGTCTCCGGATTTGAAGAAGTGGACATTACGCGTGACGACCGACGCTCCTGACAAGACGAAACACTTTGCGGCACGTGAGCGTCGCGGCGAGCGTAGCTTTACGCTGCTTGAGACGATTGTTGCGCTTGGTTTGATGGTCGTCTTGATCCTTGAAGTATCCAGCGTTCAGGGCAATGCGATCGTTTTCAACAGTTACATCAAGCGCTCCTCGGAGGCGATGTGGCTGGCTCGTCGCGTCATGGCTCAGGTGGAGTACAACTTTGCGATTCGTCCGCTCAAGGATCTCGACACAGCCGTCAAGGATGTACGAATCGAGGATTTTCCTGACTACAGCTACGACCTCGAGATCAAAGACTGGAAGTTTCCCCTGACTCAGCTCATGACCGGTGGACTCGCAGGCGGTGAGGAAGAAGAAGAGAGTGAAGGCAAAGATGGTGGAATGGGCGGGATGGTCAAGCAGCTCATGGAGCAAGTGTTTGGTGAGGAGCTACTGAAGACCGCGCATGTAACCGTCTATTGGCCTTCGGGAGCTCAACGCGACAGTGTTTCGCTGACGTTGCTCATCACGAACCAACGCAAGATCGATGATCTCATCGTAACGCTCAAGCCAGCGTGGGATGAGGCGATTCGGCGCGAAGAGCAGGGCGAACAACCTCCGAAGCCAACACCAACGCCCGGCGCAAGACCGGGCGGCGGGCCAGGAGGAAATCCGCCATGAGCATGTCGCGTCAGAAAGTACTCGCATCAGGCGGAAACGGTTTTTCGATTCTCGAAGTCATCATCACGATCAGCATCCTGCTGACCATGACGATGGCCGTGACGATGATGCTTCGAGCTGGATTTGAAGTTCGAACAGGACTTGCACAAAAGGCGCGCGTGTCGCACCGGCTCAACGTTGCGATGGCCCAGGTCGTCAAGGATCTCGAACACGGCCTTGTGATCTCGGCGAACGATCAGGTTCGCTCGCCAACGGAACGCTCCGTGCGCACAACATTTCGCATCGAACAGGGCAGTGATTCCGACAAACTCGCGTTGACGACGTTGACGCACCGACCGATCACAGCGAACTCGCACACGGGCGATCAGGTCTATGTGGTTTACGAGGTCAAGGACGCTCAAGATTCACCAGGACGACGTCATCTGTATCGCGGCGAGATCAACGTGGCGGCAAGCGATCTCAAGGAAGATCCGCCGATGCAGCTCCTCGCAAGGAACATAAAGCGCTTCAAGGTCGTGGCCTGGCGCGGGGATGATTGGCTCAAGGATCGTTGGGACAGCAATCGCGGCGACACGAGGGGTCGGATGCCGCGCATGCTTCGCGTGGAGATGACCACATGGAACGTGGATCCGCTTCCCGGTGAGAATCCCGATCCCGCGAGTGATGAAGACGTGACGAATGTCGGCACCGTGGTGCAGCCGCCGCTGGCTTTGGGCTTTGCGGATCTGAAGCAGGCCATGTCGACCATGAAGATTTGGTAAGTCAATCGGTGCAGGTGCGAGCGTTGAAGGTGCGCTTGAGGTGAGTGACGTGAACGCCGGACAAGGGAATAGATCCAGAATGTCGACGCTGCGCGAGCGACTGCGCCTGCCCGAGACTATTCTTGGATTTCCAGTTGAGATGCCCGCCGAGTCGACCTCGAATCCATCGAGTCGCGTGCGCCGCGTTCGCGAACGCGGAATTGCGTTGCTCATGGCCGTGATGATCATCGGCCTCATGATGATCTTTGCGTCGGACATGATCGTGACGTCCAGCGTTGAGCTGGCGATGGCAGTGCGGAACCGGGATAACGTCAAGGCGGAGTTCATCGCAAAATCGGCGGCGAACCTGGCGACGTTTACTCTCGCTGCCGATCTTGCCAAGGATCTGTTTCTTGCTGGTCCCCAGTCACCGATGCCGTCAAAGCCGGGGGAAGCTTCGGTCAAGTTCTGGGATTCGCTGAATGCCCTGCCGCCGATCGGTGGACAAAGCAAGGAAGCACTGGCCGTTGTGGCTGAGGGCCTTGGCTTGAGCAGCGTGCTGGACAGCGGCGTTCTGGATCAGATGCAGTTGTTCGAAGGCGACATGAAGATCAACGTTGCCGATGAGCGCGCCCGAATCAACGTCAACTACTGCTCATCCGGCGCGCGCGAACCTTGTACCGTGGTGAAGCTCATGCTGAACGCGCTCCTCAGCTGCCCGGCTGAGCGGTTATTTCTCGAGAAGCGCAAGGTCACGCCAGAGCAACTGGCCGCTCGAATTCAGGACTACGTGGATTCCGACTCACGCGCTGATCCGGACTCTGGTTTCAACGACGAGAATGATCCGTACCAGCGTCGTGCGAACCAGATGCGCGCGAAGAACGCGCCGCTCGACACCCTTGACGAGCTGCGCGTCGTTGACGGGTGGGATGATGACGTGCACGCCGTGTTTTCCAGGTATCTGACCGCCTATCCGTTCTGGCGGAAGCGCGAGGAACGGCCGCGCATCAACTTGACGTCGAGCTCGCGCGAGATGCTGCAGTGCATCTTTCCGGAGGCGCGCGGTGAAGGGGCCGAGAAATTGGCACTGGCTCTGCGTGCTCGCGATGCCGATGGGGAACCGATCTTCCAGCCCGGGCAGAAGATGTCAGACATCCTCCGCGGTCTCGTCGGCTACTCGACGGGATCCGGTCAACCCAATGATCCGAACGACAAAGCGACATGGTTTTCGAAGTGGTCAAACGTCTACCGTGTTTCCACCGAATCAACAGTTGGTGGATCAACCAAGCGGCTGGAAATGGTCGTTGAGCGCGTTATGCCGGAGCCCGCCAAAGGCCAGACGTCCTCTCATCGGATTCTCTACTACAAGATGCTCTGATCAGGACTCAGATGAGCCTGACGCGTCGGACGCGTTGGGCAGATCGGAGATTTGATTTTCTGCCTCCCGGAGGCGAAGATAAGAGCAGGCTCCTTTTCGCCATTTGACTCCGTTTTTCCGTGGGATACACCGCATGCAGAAGGTCATCGGTCTCGATATCGGCAGCTACTCGATCAAGGCCGTCGAGATCGTCAACACGTTCAAGTCCTACGAGATCTCGGCGTTCTACGAGAACGTCATTCCTCAGGTCGAAGAGCTCGATCCGGATGTGGTCATTCCGGCATGCATGGAGCAACTCTTTCGTGAGAACTCGCTCAAGGCTGACCGCATCATCACCGCCATGCCCGGCCAATACATCTCAAGTCGGGTGATGTCTTTTCCCTTCTCTGATGCGCGCAAGGTTGAGACGGCGGTCATGTCTGAGATTGAGGACGTCGTTCCCTTCAATCTCGAAGAGATGATCGTCGATCATCAGATTCTTGGCTCTCAGGGCGGCAAAACCGCGGCGCTCGTCGTCATGACGCGAAAGAATTTTCTGCGCAGCTTTCTTGAGCATCTGCAGCGAATCAATATCGATCCGAAGCTGGTCGATATTGACTCACTGGCCTTCTACAATCTCTCTTCCTACGTGGATTCTGACCCGGAAAAATGTTTCGGACTGGTGGATATCGGTCACGAGAAGACGTCCGTATGCATCGTTCAGAATGGCCTCTTGCGAATGTTCCGGTCCATCAATCTTGGTGGACGCTATCTCTCTGAGTTTCTGGCGCGTGACATCGAAGTCGATTTCCCGGAGGCGCAGCGCGTCAAGCACCGCGTGAGCCGAGTGATCTGTGACGCCGATCAGGGCAATGATCTTGTGGGTGATGACAAGCTCGTCGCCGAGCGAATGACGCTGGCGTCAAATGCCATCGTGAAAGAACTGGGTCGTACGCTCTATGCGTTCAAGACGTGGGAGAAGTCTCCCGTTTCGCAGATCTATCTTTCGGGCGGAACATCGCGGATCCGAAACCTCGACAAGTATCTGCAGGAGCAGCTCGAAGTTCCGATCAGTCTCAATCGTATCGATCAGTCCACTCTCAAGATCAATCCAGCACTTGCTCCGCATATGGCGGTTCTGCCACAGAGTCTGGCGATCGGCATGCGGGCCGTCAGCTCGATCAAGCGGCACTCGCAGATCAATCTCCGTCGTGGCGAGTTCGCCTATGTTCAAAATTACGAAGCGCTGCTCAAGATCTCCGGCCAGGCATTCCGCGTCATTGCCGCTGCTCTTCTTGCGCTGACGGTTTTGTATGGTGTGAAAAGCTGGTTGTACAACCGCGAGATATCGGCCCTGCGCAAGCGTTACGTGGAAGAGTTTGTGAAGATCTTCCCGGATCAAAGGAAGAAGTTTACTGCTGGCAACCTGACGTTCACCAAGTTGCGGTCCGATGCCCGGTCCCATCTGCAGCGTGAAGTTCAGACGAAACAAACATCGGTCGACAACTTTGTTGAAGCGAACGCCAGTTCACCCGCGCTTTCTCTGCTCCGGGACATCAGCGACAAGTTGCCAAAAGAGCTGAAGGTCAACGTAACGACCTACCGGTTTACCACCAGCGCTGCAGGCGGTGGAAAACTGGTTCTCACCGGCGAGACGGACAGCTACGAGTCCGTTGCTGGCGTTCTCGAAGCGCTTAAGGGTGTGTCGACACTGGAAGCGGTTGAGGAGAAGCGTTCGGGCTACAAGCCGGGAACGGACAACAAGGTGATCGAGTTCAGCCTCGAGGCACAATATATCGCGACCGCGGCAAAGGGAGCATGAGGGTTCAAGCCCTCATGAGTTGCGCCTGAATTGAAACTGGTGGTCGCGGTTCAACGGCATCAGGGGAGTCTTTGAAGTGAGTGCTTTGGCCAACATATCCGATCAGATTCGCGGCCAGCTGCAGAGCGGTGTCAGCAAGATTCGCTCGCAGCTGTTTGGCGCAAACAACGAGCGCCTCGATTTTCTCATGGACAGCTTCTACAAGCTGTCTGCCCCGCAGCAATCGGCTGTCTTCGCTGGATTGGTCGGTGTCGTCGGCTTTTTTGTCTTGTTGGCCCTCGGTCTGTACTTTTCACAAGTCGCTGGTCTCAAGAACGATCTCAATCAATCGTTTGCTGCGCTGCATGAACTTGAAGCTCTGAAGGCTGAATACCAGCGCGAGGATGCACGTTTCGATCGCCTGAGCGAGCAGGTCCAAAAACGCACGGCCGATCTGCGCATCAAGCCGTTCTTTGAGAGAATTGGCAACGAACAAGGCGCACAGATTGAAGGTCTCACCGAGCAGCGAGTAGCACTCCCCGAGACGGACGCATTGTCGAAGTCGAACATTCAGGAAGTCAAAGTGGATCTGCGCCTGAACAACATCTCGATTCCACGAGTTCTCAATTTCATTGCCGAGGTCGAAAAGGCGAATAACTTTGTTCGCATCCAGGATCTAACGATTCAGGCGCGTTTCGGGAACCGTCTCTTCTTCGATACCACGATCAAGGCGCGAGGCTACGCAACACGATGAGTGAAACAGACGCTACGCCATCGGTGTCCCTCGCACTTCCGGAAACGGCTGTGCCCGGCATGAGTCGAACGACGAGAGTCGTTGTCACGTCCATGCTCTTTATCGCGAGTTTCGTCTTTTTCGTTTATGTGACGTTTCCTTATGTGGTGCTGAAGGAATCGGTGGCAGCACAGATTTCTCAGGCGACCGGTTACTCGGTGAACATCGGTGAGCTTGGTCCCAATCTGCCGCTCGGACTCTCGGCGAGCAATGTTTCGATTCTCGCTCCTGGAGCTCCGCAGCCGCTGCGTATCGCCGAGGCTGATGTCGAGATTGGCGTGTTCTCCCTGCTTCTCGGTCGTCTCAGTCCGGAGATTGCCCTTCGTTCTGGTACGAAGGGGGAACTCGACGTTGCACTGGACTTTGGTTTGCTCGGTCTGGCCAAGGGTGCTGCGGTTCCGTCGGGCGTCAAGCTTGAAGCTGTGGACTTTCCGATCGACGACGTCGTGGCGTTCGCCCTCCGCGCCGCGGCAAGCGGTGCCAACGTGAACGCAATGGTGGCCCCTCTGCTCACCGGAGTCGGCCTGAGCGGAAAACTCAACGGTGCGGTGAAGTTCAAACTCAATCCGGGGGAACCGGCTCAGTCGAGTGGAACCGCTGAGATCAAGATCGATGACGCGCTGCTCAAGCTCTCGGATCCAGCGCTTGGCCTTCCGGATCAGAAGTTTTCCAAGGCTCTCATCAAGGCCAACCTTGCATCCGGCAAGCTCGTGGTCGACGAAAACTCCGGGTTCGTGGCTGACGAATTGCAGCTCAACCTGAAGGGCGATGTGACGCTCGCGCGCAACGTCAACCAATACCAGCTGCGTCTCGATCTCGGCGTCAAGGTCGAGAAGGACATGAACGAAAAGTTCGGCTGGCTCATCGACGCGGCTGCTGGTGGAACGCCTCGCAATGGCGAGTTGACGATCCAAATGTCTGGTCCGCTCTCGCAGCCAGAGATCAAGCCTCTCTGAATCCATCCGGAATCATTCAAAGTCTCGCGCGTTCCTGGCCAATATCAGCAAGAGAAGTGTGTTTTTTGCGACGAGTTTGCAACTGACGAACTTGGTCGGAATCCAGGACCCAACGAATAAGTCTGGATAAACAGCCGTTTGGCAGCACGGGCCTCTCGTCGAGTTCTGTGCGTTGCACATCAGTTTCCCGCAAGAGCCTTGCGGCTCTTTGACACCGTGGGACGCATTTCATAGAATAGTGAGTAAGCAATCCAAGAGAGATCAAGATTTTTGCGCTGGCATAGCTGCTGGTTGTTCACAGACAGGGCGAACTGATGGGCCCGCAACCTGACGATGTGGTGCGGATTCTCGCGACGATGGTGGATCGAGGTCGCATGGCCATCCACCATCTCGAGACTGGCGACAGCCAGGCGGCTCTTTCGCTGATCGAGGCTTGTCACATTGCGTGGCTCAACTTGCGAGCCATCGATCACCGAGTGGCGAGAGATTTGTGGACGGAGTCCTCCACGGCGAGCGCGAGTGAACTGAGTCGGACGTATCTCGGCATCAGCGATGAGATTTCGCAACGAGTTGCAACCACCATGGAGCGTGATCTGGGATTGCTGACGAGGCTGCGGGCTGCCCGCGAGCGTCTCGTGCATTACCGGGCTGGTGGAACTGGTTCATCAGGAAGTTTTGAACGCGGCGTTTGAACAGCATCGAGTTGAAGAGAGCGCCGTTCCTTTTTTTGTAGCGATTCGCACATTGCATCTCAGGAATCTAGTCACGGGGGTTTTCGCATGGGTTCCACCAGCGGTCAGAAGCAGAAGTTGGCTCTTGTGTTCGGCAACGTGCCAACCGTGGAGGAAGTCGATCAGTATCGATTGCTGAGCAGTCGATATGAGATCGCAGTACTCACATCGGCATCCATCTGTGGGTATCTATCCCAGACGAGCTGGTTCAATGATCTCAGGTGCATTGCGTTGCCGGACTACGATGCAAATCCGACGTACCTTCCGGGACTCGAGAACGCGCTTGCCGGTTTCGACATCGTTGTCGTGAAGGAACGACTTGGACTCTACGCCTACCAGGCGGTGAAGGCGAAGTGGCGCAACCGCTTCCGTCTCGTCGTTCAGGTCGACAACCTGGTGCCGTTCCCGGGCGAGGACGTGGGCCAGATGCGCACGATCCGTCGCGAAGTGACCAACGCAGCCGATGCATTCATCGTCCAGACGGATGCGGCGCGTCAGGTACTGCTCCTTGAAGGCGTCGAAGAGGCGCGCATTCAGACGTTCCTGCCGTGGGTTGAGACCCATGTTCGACGCAATCCAAAGAACAAGGCCAAGGCGCTCGAAACACTCAAGCTCAAGGAAGGCGACTTTGTCGTCGCTCATATCGGGCAAGTAGAGTGGGAAGAAGGACTGTTCGAGTTGGCGGCCGCAGCCAAGCGTGCGATGGCGATGGACAAGTCGCTGCAGCGCCGGTTGAAAATCGTCTTCTGCGGCATCGGTTCTTTTGCCAACGATCTCCGCGACCGCTTCGTCGAACTCGGAATCGATTCCCGAGTTGTCTACGTTGCACCAGGTCGCGAAGCGCACAATGCCATCATTCTCGCAGCTGATGTCCTCTTCTTCTCAGCACACGCTGGTCGTGATCGCCTCGAAGGCGACCCGTATCGCCTGCTGGTCGCGATGGCCAACGAGATCCCGCTCGTGGCTTCGAGATCACCAGTCGTTGAAGAGTTCTGCGGCAAGCACCGCATCGACTTCTGCACCGGATCGATCGAAGGTCTCGCCGATGCTCTGATCAAGGCGACCGATGCAGGTGCCCTGACGAACAACATCATTCGCAAGAATGCTTCGGTCGTCGAGAAACAGTACACCGAATCAAAAGCGCGATCGACGATGGTGGCGACCTTCGCCGCAATCGGAGCGGTCGATGTTTCGGCCGATCCAACCGCACTCGATCAGACGGTCCGCGAGATCGAAATCAAAGTCGCGACGAAGCAGTATCTCGCCGCGATCGACCTCATCGAGCCGATCTTCCGCGCAGGTGCTGTACCGCTGCACCACGAGGCCAATCTCTATCGCTTGATCGGCGACAGCTTTGCCAAGCTCGGCGACCTCGACGAAGGCAAGAAGGCGTATACGAAGGCCACCGAGATCGATCCCTTCATGGCCAAGGCCTGGATTGGTCTCGGGACGATCTGCATTCTTCGTCAGTCGCACGACCTCGCGGTTCTTCAGTTCCAGAAGGCAGTGTCGCTGGCTCCGGACGATGAAATGGCAAATCTCGGTCTCGGTCTCGCGTTCCAGGGCATGGAAGAACTCGACGAGGCCAACAAGTGGGTCACACAGGCTTGCCTGCTGAGTCCAGAAAACACGGCGGCGATCTTCACGCTCGTGAAACTGGCCTACGACCGCGAGAATTTCACCAACGCGGAAGCAGCATTGCGCAGGTACTGTGAGCTGCATCCATCCGATCACAACATGCTCTACACGTTGGCGGGCCTCCTGCTACAGGCTGGTCGCAAGGACGAGGCCGCGGAAATCGCGCAGCGAATCATCGTTGCGGATCCAACGGATGCGCGTACGCAGCAACTGCTCAAGCAGATCCGTCGAAACACGGGTGCGATGGCAACGTCGGGCAGCAGTACCTGATCGTGACTGATGTTCGTGTAGCGGTGGTTCTGGAGTGACGACGATCAGCACGCGTGAGTCAAGACCAATGCTGAAGAAACTTCTTCTGAACAACAGGACTCTGCCGGTACCGGTTCCACTCCGGACGCTGGCAGAGGCATTGTCGTGGGTTGAGTCGGCTCTCGTTCCACCCGGACATACTCTCACTCGAGTTGTGCTGAACGGACGCGTCATCTGTAGTGGTCTCGCTGAAGCGGGATCCTTGCCGCTTGCCGACGCCGGGCAAAGACTCGATGAGCGGACACGTCTCGAGATTCTGGTCGACTCGCCGGTCGATCTGTCGATTCAGGCACTCGATGCGATCCATAACCTCGCTTCTGTGGTCCTCGGAACACTCAAGCCACTCGCGGTTGGACTCTGGCAGTCGAAACCAATCGACCGGCAACCAGAGGTTGAGACTGTTCGTGGCGATCTGCGTCTCGTGCTCGACCTCATGAATCATCTGTTCGGCCTGGTCGACGCCGGCAACGCTGATGCTGCTGCGCTGCAAGGTATCGCGACGATGTTGGCACGTGTGGAGACAGGACTGCAGATGGCACGCGCCAATTCCGACTGGCGGGGAGTCGCCAAAATTCTCCTCAATCGACTCGAGCCGCTGCTCAAAGAGCTTGTCGTCGAAGCTGACTCAATGCAGGTTCGGGTTCTCGCGTCGCGACCGGCTCAGGGCGGTCGCACCGGTGCGCTCGCTGCTGACTCTGGCTGGAGCTGAATCGCGTGGGCACCAAACTCAAGCCGGCTGGTCTCAAAGCCATGCTGCATACCGAACGTAGTGATCTCCGCTCAGCCATGCGCGCTGAGCTTAAAGCCATCGGTGTCACCGATGTGGTCACGCCAACCGACTCGGATGCTTGTATCGTCGAGCTGGTGAATGACGCAGAGATTCCGCTGGTCATTGACTGGGAGCTTGGCGGCGAGGAAGTCGTAAAGGTTCTCTCTGCAGCCCGCGGCCACTTCAAGATCGATACTCGTCCAATCTTTGTCATCGCCCGTCGCGTCGATGAAAACGTTCTGCTGACGGCGTGGGAGTACGGTGTTTCGCATGTGCATACGGGCGAGATTTCGCGCGCTCGCATCAAGGAAGCGTTGCGGAAGCTGATTGCAACAGACGCGATGCCTGAGCGGGAGATCCGGGAGACGCTGATCAAGGTCGCAGAAGCGCGCAAGCGTGACGAATGGGGGATGGCAACGCCACTTCTCCTTGAAATGACCGACAAGTACCCCGACAACCACTTGCTCAAGGTCGAACTCGCCGAGAACTTCATTTTCGAGGAGCTCTGGTCTGAAGCAGGCGCTTTGGTCCAGCCTCTCGCGATGGGTGAGCCGCCGAATCCGCGTGCCCTTCATCTCTATGCTCGCTGCCTCGCCCAATCCGGAAAGCTGTCGCAGGCAACCAGGCTTCTGCAGAAGGCGAAGTTGATCAACCCGCACAATGTGGAACGCCTCATTGATCTCGGCAACATCCTCCTCCATCAGAATCGGGTGGGTGAGGCTCGAGACGTCTTCACTGAAGCTGAAGCCAAGGGCGGTGACAACCAGGACGCCGTCGTTGGTAAAAGCAAGTGCATGCTTCTCGAAGGCGAAGTCAACGAAGCGCTCGCGATCCTCAAGGATATCTCGGGGCCGCGCGAGCTCGCCGCGATTTTCAATACCACCGCCATCCTTGCGATTCATCACGGCACCTTCGAAAAGGGCATGTCCCTTTACGACGCAGCAGTCCGTGCCGTGGGTAAGAACACTCGCCTCCAGGCACGCCTTTGGTTCAACAAGGGCGTCGGATACCGTCGCTGGCGCAGGTCCAACAAGGCGCTGGAGTGCTTTACCCGTTCGCTTGCGCTGGATGCAGGCTTTGACAAGGCCAAACGTCAGCGGGCCGCGGTTGCCGGGGGCGCTAAAGTCCGGATGCCCGCTCGTGGCGCGCTTCCAGAGATCGTGGTCGACAACGGGCCCACAGAAGAGGTGAGCGAGATCGAATTTCCAGCGCTACCGAAGCGAAAGACCCAGCCCGAACAGACCAAGAAAGCCGCTGGCGCCGACACCTTTGACGGCGCATTCGAAGAAGAAGACTGGAGCGACGACGACTTGTGACGCCCCGGTTCCTGGTAATATTGAAAAAATCGCGATTGACCCCCCACTTTTTCGCCCTGCCCGTGTTAGGCTTTTCCTCAGGAAATTCGTTTGAACCGCAGTTGAACCAGCGTTGGCTGGGAAGGTCTGTCGCGTAGCTCTCCCCAGGCTACAGATGGCACCGGAATTTGCCGATCAATGGATATCCGTTGTCGGGGCGGTCACCGATTCTCTTCACCTGAGAGTACGCAGCAACGATGCCTCAGAAATTCTCTATTCGAATCTCCCTGATCGCGTTGTTCGGCTTCGCATTGGCTGCATCGCAGGCCGCTGCCACTGTTCTTCCTGAGAGTTATCCGCTGCGCAGCGCAGCTGGGCCTCTGACGCGCATGGACCCTGGTCTTGAAGCCTGGATTCGCGCGCACTCCGTGCCAGTTTCTGTCGCCACGCTTCCGAAAGCTGAATTCGATCGTCGACTCACCGCACAGGATCGATTTGTTGCGGAGTACCTGCGCCTTGCGCGGGCGGCGGCGACGGCACGCCCGCCTGGAGCGCCTGCAGGAGCGCGGCAGCCGGCCCTGTCGGCCGAGCAGACGGCAAAGGCCTTCGCCTTTCTTGAAGCCAATGCCGACCGTGCGAATGCGGCAAAGATGAATCGCATGCCAGACGAATCTGGAAGCTCCGACGCAGACCGTGAGGGTCGCAGCGGCAGCGGAAATCTCCATCCGATGTATCCCTGGTTTGCGGCATTGCTCATCCGCGAGGGTCGCTTTGAGGGTGATGGCCGGCAGCAGCTTGAGACGCGACTCCGCGAAGTCGCGCCGCAGAGCTGTGCACGGCAGCGGCGTATTCTGGACCAGCTGGTCCCGGACAACATTCGGACGTTGCCGGATGAGCAGATCATGGCGCTCATTACCGACGTTCGTGGATTTCGGAGCACGCGTTTCCGGCGCCTCGCACTTGAGGCGCTAGGTGAGGCGTTGACGCCGGTTCCAGCCGAACGTCGCACCGCCATCGCCCCGGCATTTGGCGCTGCAATTGCTGATGTTCCAGCTTTGGTTGGTCGATTTGCGTGGCTTCCTGAAAGCGATCACAATGCGGACGACGAGGCCGGAACGCAGAGCAAAGCGTTTGCCGAGGTGCGCAAGTCCGCGCGCAAGGGCAGATGCGATGCAGCGCGCGCCGCACTCGTATCGGCAATCGAAAGTAACTCGGCGACCGGAGTCCTGACCGACGCCATCACAGCCGGCACCGCGGTCGAACGCTGCTTCCGCGGCAAGGGCGGTGTCACACGCGCCGCCACTTTCTGGCGAGAGGTTGAACCTGCATTTGGCAGCGAGTTTGGTTTTCCTGGAACTGCCGGCGCGATGGGGCGTCTTGCTGTCCTCGAATGGACTGCGGATCGCCACGACAGCGCGCGAGAGATTCTGCAGAACATGCTGGAAAGATCGCGAGCAGAGAAGTTTCGCGATGGTGAGGCGCGCGCGATTTATACCATGGCGCGCATCGCCGAAGATCTGGATGAACGTGCACGAGCGATCGAACTCTACACGGACTATGCAACGCGTTTTCCTGATCTCGAAAATTTCGAAGCGGCCTTCATGTCTCTCGTCACGATTCGCATGATCGATCGACAGTGGTCTGACGCGTTGCCGGTTTTGCAGAAGGAACTCACCCGACAAGGTGAACTTGCTCTCGACGCGCGCAGCACCGGGCTCATGAGTTTTGCATTGTTCTGGATGGGACGCGCGCATCTTGAGCTGGGGCAGAAGGGGCTTTCGCAGGAAATGTGGAGCCGCCTTGCGAGGGAGTATTACTCGACGTTCTATGGCGCCCTCGGTCATTACCTTCTCGAGAAGTCGACAAAGCAGCAGCTGACCCTTGAACCATCGCGTGGCGCACCGTTTCGACCACAGTCGCTCAGAGCGGCTTTTGCGGGGCGTGATCGCGAAACGTTCGATCGCGTGACGACCCTTCTGCAGATTGGCCAGCAGAACGATGCTGTCTGTGAGGCGAGCGAACTCGACGCATCGGACAATCAGAGTGAAAAGATTCTCGCGAAGTCTCTGGTCATGCATGTGGCTGGCGACTGGCTCGACGCCATCAGGTTGTACGACTCGCTGCCGCGCAGCTTCCGCAACACACTCGCTCCCGGGTTCGAGCGGATCTTGTTTCCGCGGGCCTGGGAACGGGAGATCATGGACTTCTCACGCCGTCTTGGCGTCGACTCGGATCTGGTCTTCGCCCTGATCCGCCAGGAGAGCGTGTACAATCCGCGAGCGCAGTCTCTGGCCGGTGCCCTTGGTCTGATGCAGCTCATGCCGGCCACTGCGCGGCTCGAGGCCAAACGTCTGTCAAAGGGTTACCTGACCACAGCCGAGCATAAGGCGGTCAAGCGTCACGGCGGAATTTCAACGCGCGCGATTCTTGATCCGGAGACGAATCTCAAGCTCGGCATTCATCACATTTCTCGGCTGCTCGCCAAATACAAGAGTCCGATCTTTGTCCTTGCGGCCTATAACGCCGGTCCGAGTCCGACGGAGCGGTGGTCGAGAGAAATCCCGACCGACGATCTGCTCGCATTCATCGAACGCATTCCCTATGCGGAGACGAGATCATACGTGAAGCTCATTCTGCGCAACTACTTCTACTACAAGCGCTGGTATGAGACGCCAAACCCGAAACTAAAGCATCTCGATGTGGTGACATCACCGCTGCTTGCCGTGGCGGATCGACTCCGAATCGACCAGCCGTCAGCTGGCCCTGTAGTGCTCATTCCAGATGAAAAACCATCTGCATCAGGCGGCTTGCCCGCCGAAATTCAGCCGAGTGCCGTGACACCGGGATCGTGACGCCCTCGTCTTGATCCCGATCCCAGCATTATTTCGAAGTTTGTGAATTTTCGCGCAGCTTCGCTGCCCTGAGAGTTGCGGTGGCGACTGCGCTGATCAGCATCGCCCTGAGACCGTGCGATTCCAGCTCATGGATCGCGTTTATCGTGGTGCCGCCCGGGGTCGTCACCTGATCGCGGAGAATCGCCGGATGAAGTCCGGTTTGCTGCACGAGCATTGCGGAGCCGAGGACCGTTTGCGCCGATAGTCTTGCCGCGAGTTCGCGAGGGAGACCCATCTTCACGCCGCCATCGGTGAGCGCTTCGATCACCATGTAGATGTAGGCTGGGCCACTTCCAGAGAGCCCAGTGACCGCATCCAGGTGATCCTCGCGCGCCCAGCTGACCGAGCCAACAGAAGCAAAAATCATTTCAGCGCTGCTTCGTGCTGCATCGCTGCAGTTGCTCGATGGTGCAAGCGCCGTGGCGGCAGCGCCAACCATTGCAGCGATGTTTGGCATGCCGCGAATGATTGCACCTGAGTGCTTCAACGCGGTGGCAACATCAGCGATCGGGACCCCGGCCAGAATCGTCACGACAACGAGAGACGGGGGCAGTGAACCTGCGAGTATCTTTGCTGTCCTCGCCAGATCTTGTGGTTTGATGCAAAGGACAAGGACATCGTCGTTCCCTGCTCCAGCCGTCTTGCGCGAGCCCACGTTGCCCTTTGCTGCCGGCCGCTGGCGCGAACCACTTCCCCACAGTTCGCTGGCCAGACTCCCAAGATCAGAGCTCACGGTAAGTTTCGGGATCTCCGCCTTCAGGTCATGCAGTTTGTTCTCGTGCTCATCGACGGCATAGATCTCGCAGTCCGCTTTGGCGCGATACAGCCCGCGGACAAGCGATGAACCCATGTTTCCCGCGCCGATGATGATGACTCGATGTTTCACGGCATGACTCCCGTAGCGCAAAAAAATGTATCAGGACTTCTGCCGGCGACGGCGAGCGATTTCGGTTTCGATCATGGCAAGCTCGCGACTCGTTTGTCCGGCGATGCTGGTGTTTTCCTCGGCGCGGCGGAAGAGATAGGGGAGGACCGCGGCGACCGGGCCGTAGGGGACATACTTGGCGACGCGATATCCATGATGCGCAAGGTTGAAGCTGATGTGGTTGCCCATCCCCATGAGCTGGGAGAAGTAGATCCGCGCGTCGCTCTTTGCAACCTTCGCCGATTGCATGAGCTCTGTCAGCTTCAGCGCGGAAGACTCGTTGTGGGATCCAGCGCAGATCGCGACATGATCGAGGTTTGCAACGCACAGCGCGAGTGCGGCATCGTAGTCGCGGTCCGTATCTGCCTTGGTCGCCTGAATTGGGCTCGGATATCCCATGCGTTCGGCTCGCGCGCGCTCCTTGGTCATGTAGGCGCCGCGCACGAGTTTGGCTCCGACGATGAATGATTCGACCTTCGCTGACTCGATGAGCTTCGTCAGGTGTTCGAGCTGATCGTGTCGATACATCTGGAATGTCGTGTAGACGATCGCCCGATTGCGGTTGTGCTTGCGCATCTCGCGTTCAGCGAGAAAATCGATGGCATCCTGAAACCAGGACTCTTCTGCATCGACGAATATCCTGGTTCCACCGGCTTCAGCGGCCGCACACATGCGTGCGACGCGATCAGAAATCTTGTTCCACGCCGCGATTACTGCAGGATCAAGGCCGTTGCGTTCACCTGCGGCAAAGGCCTCCACTCCCCTGGCCCGAATGATCTCGCTGACCTTCTCCAGCACATCCGATGCTCCGATGCCGGTCGCCTTGAACACACAGAAGGCCATCTCCGGAGCGCCCCGTGCCCGTTCGACAGTACGGATGATCTCAGCCGTTGCCGCGTCAAATCCTTCCTCGCTGGCCACACTCTCGACCGCGTAGTCGAGCGTGGTTTCGATGCCGTAGCGATGGAGTTCGGCAACGCGCTCCTCGCAGTCGCCAATGGACGTGCCGCCGCAGAACTGTCGAAACAATGTCGGCTCAATCGCCCACGTGATTGGAAGCCTCAGTCCAAGCGCAGTTCCCACGAGCTTGGGTCCGACCTTCACGAGCAGGTTCGAACTCATGCTGCGAAAAATGGCCCACGTCCGACGCAGGGCAAGATCGCTGAGCGATGAGAACGCGACACGCGTGTCCGAAAAATCAAGCGTGTCGCTTTTCGATTGCCGTCGCTTTGGCTGCGATTTCATCGATCCCGCTTTCGTCATGGTTTCTGCCATTCAGCGTTTCGCCGGGCCGGAGGCGAGCAGTTGCGCTCCGGGCTGATTGTGCGGAGCGCTTGCGTCGCATTCCGGTGTGGCAAGGCACGCGCGATAGATTCGCTTGATGGTCGGGTAGTGGTCCAGAACGACGCCGTAGCGTTCTGCGTTGTAGCACTGTGGCACGAGGCAAAGATCTGCCAGGGTCACATGCCCACCAAATGAAAAGCTGCCCGGTCGGCCGCTGTGCAGGAGTTTCTCGTAGACCGCGAGTCCCCGTTCGATCCAATAGCGCGCCCAGCTGGCCTGCGCTGCCGGATCGCTGGAATGCTTGCGCTGCGGCGATAGATTCTGCAGTGGCTGAATGCCCGAGACGATCGTGTTGCACAACTGACGCACACGCATGCGCGATAGTGGGTCCTGCGGCAGAAGCGGCTTTGCGCGCCAGGTTTCTTCGATCCACTCGAGGATGGCCAGCGACTCGCCGAAAGTTTCGCCCGCGACGGTCAGAGCAGGAACGGATCCCGATGGGTTGATCGCAAGAAAATCTGGTGAGTGCTGACCGTTGTGCAGGAGATCGACTGTCTCACTGCGCCAGCTAACTCCCTTGATCGCGAGCGCCCAGCGCACGCGCCAGGAACAAGAAGAGCGCCAATAGTGGTAGAGCGTGAGTTGGTTCGGGTCGGATGACTTGGCTGAGGTATTTGCCATCGTTGGTCTCCTCGATCGGGAATGTTGACGATCAACCATTCAACTCAGCACAACCGGCAAACTGCTGCCAAGCGTTGACCCGTCCACTCTGTTATCAGCCCGCCAGGCGATAAATTCAACGCCTGCTTTGGCCGCCTTGCGGATTCCCTCGCAATAGGCGGGATCAACCGCGATTGCCGGCCGAAACTCCCGACCGTCCGGTCGATTGACGAGGTAGAACATCACCGCCCGCTGCCCACTTTTCACCATGGCGGCAAGTTCTTCGAGGTGCTTCAGTCCGCGCTCAGTCACCGCGTCCGGGAACTGCACGGAGTTGCTCGCGGAGTCGAACAGGGTCGTGTTCTTTACCTCGACATAGCAGTCGCGTCCGCTGGAATGCCCGCTGAGCAGGAGATCGATTCGTGAGGACTTTCCGTATTTCACTTCGCCGCGGACGCTCTGATATCCGGCGAAGAGAGTCGCAAGCTCGGATTTCTTGCCGCTCTCGAGAGCGGCCTTGACCGCAAGTTCCACAACTTTGTTCGGTCGAGACGTATTGACGCCGATGAGTCCACCGTCAGCGATTTCGGTATACTCCCACGTCCAGCGCAGCTTTCGTTCCGCGGATTCGGCCGGTGACAGCCAGACATTCATCCCCGGATCTGCACAGGTGCGCATCGTGCCGGTGTTGGCGCAGTGTGCGACGACGATTTCGTCGCCCATGCGTACGTCTGCAAAAAAGCGCTTATACCGTTTGATCAGCACGCCCTTTTGCAAGGGCTTCGAAAATTTCAGCATCTTCCTTCTCGATCTGGGCCAATTCTGCGGGGCTTGCCAATTGGAAGCCGTACTTGCTGATCTTGGCTGAGTATACATGGTGACGTTCGCGCAGCTGACGCATCGTCTGGCGGTACGCCGTAACGATAACCTGCGTGCGAATCCGGTATCGCATCGGCGAGCCGGCCATCAGTTCTGCGGCCTCCTCGTCCGGTTGAAACACGATGAAGTCGACGTCCGGGTAGCGTTCGGTGAGGTGCGTCAGCGTCGCATGAAATCGAGTGTGCACCAGCGCCTTGACCGTCTGAATCATCGCGTAGACCCCGCCCTGCTTGTCGACCGAGCCGGGGACAAGGGTCGCAAGGGGTTTCAGTGGATCGATGATGAAGACCAGTCGGCATCCGCGCTCGACCACGAGTTCGAGATTGCAGGTCTTCGTCACCTGGCCGTCGATGAACCAGCGACCGTTGATCTGTGAGGGAACAAAGAACGGTGGCAGGGCGCAGGACGCACGCAGCGCCTCACTGACGGGCACATTCGCCCAGGGCGCGCGACCAAACACGACATGCTCGAAGGAATCCTGGTCCGTGGCTCCGACGTAGAGTTCGGAGTCGAGGTCAGCAAACGAGTCGGTTGATCCAAAAGCCGTCAGCGCCTCATGAAAATAGTCGCGGAGAGCGTCGCCGCGAAAAAATCCTGTCGGAATCGCACGCATCGTACGGGAAATCCACTTCTGTGGATCGAGTCCTGCCCAACCGATCGACTGTCGGATGAGTCGGCGCAGAATGTCGCGGCCGGCAAGGTCAAACAGCGTGCCAGCGGTCAGCGGTGGCAGCACCTGCGAGCAGCGATGCAGCGCGCGGATGACTTCGAGAGTCGGAATCTTTCCGGCCATGAGCGCGGCGCCAATGGATCCGCTGCTCACTCCAGAAAACACATTGCAGCTCTTGAGGGCGCGTCCGCCGAACGCACGTTCGAGCGCGTGGATGCAGCCGATCTGAAACAGAAATCCCTCGATTCCGCCACCGCTGAGCGCCATCCCGACGCGTTCGTCGCGAATGACTCCCCGAGTGAGGATGCCGTGCAGCCAGCGCAGGACGTGCGCGGTGCTCCGTGGCGCGATGCATACGTCGCGGACCTGCACGCGTCCGAGCTCAAACGCGCGCATCGCCTGATTGTCTTCCTTCTCCAGAATCGCGACGACCCGGCTCATCGGGAACAGAAAATCCGGTCCCCAGAGTTCTGCAAAGCGGGCGACGTCGTCACGAATTCGCGCAAGTGCGGCGCGCGCCTCGATACCGTCTGGGCCGCGCTCATCGTAGATCAGAAGATCGACGGGATTTTGCCGTAGATGCGGCGTGATCGCGTCCAGGTGTGAGATCAAATGCACGTGCAGGGCGAGCTTGCCGAGCACGGGATGTTCAACGCGCCAGCCGGTTGCGACTGGCGATTTTTCTTCGAGAGGTGTTGCGTCGAGGCGTTCAAGCGCAGATTCGATCTGCTCAATCTGCTTTGGCGACGCGACAAACAGAAGGTGCGAGAGGCTCATTTTTCGACCGGCCTTCCTCTGGCATCGCGATGCCTACTTCCTGGCAGAAAATGCTTTCAGTCTGGTCAGCAGCGTCCCTGCAGAGGCGTACCCCGCGATGTGTTCGCGCTGGCTCATGTCGCCGGATGCGGGCAGAAGCGTCAGCGTCGGCAAACTCATCAGCCCATATTTTTCCTGCAGCGCGTCGTTCTCGTCCGTTGATTCCGTGAGATCAAGCTTCAACACGATCCACTCGCGGTTGAGAAGATCGACAACCGCCGGATCGACAAACGTCGTCACATCCATCTTCTTGCATGCTTCGCACCATTCAGCCCACGCATCGACGAGCATGGGTTTGCCTTCAGCCGCCGCCCGCGCATAGGCCTCTTCCTCAACTTTGATCCAGTTCACAGTTGCAGTTCCTGCTGCGGGTGCGCGGGTGGTGTACCACTGCGTGGCACCGAAAATCCCGAGACCGAACACAAGCGACGGAACGATCATGGCGAGCTTGTTGTTGTGCAATCGCGATGAGACGAGCCAGGCGAGAACGAGCACCGCGCCAAGACTCACGCCGGTAATTGTGATCGCTGGCCACAGTGGGCGCAGTCCCTGAAAGAACTCGTATGCCGGGATACGCAGGTAATAGAAGCCGAGCGCGAACATGATGCTCGCAAAGACGAGCTTCACGAGGACCTGCACGCGGAAGTGAACCTTGACGCGCGACACCTTGGCCGCAGAGGCGCCGAGGAACACGTACGGGATCGCAAAACCCAAACTGTAAGTCATGAGCAACATGGTCGAGTGGGCGACGTCCTGACTCTTGGCGGTGTAGGCGAGCAGGGCCGCAAGAATTGGCCCCGTGCAGGGAGACGCAACGAGTCCGGCGCCGGTGCCCATCAGAAAGACGTTGCCGAGCGAGGGTGGTCCCGAGCCGATGCGCGAACCAATCGCCTGGAGTTTCGAGAAATCGCCGAATCCGAGCATCGAAAGACCGAGGACGATCATGACGACCGCAAAACCGATGTTGAACGTTGGACTGGCGAGCATGCTGCCGAACATTCCGCCGCTCAACGCTGCGAACAGTCCAAGCACGGTGTACGTGGACAGAATGCCAAGGGCGTACATGCTGGAGCTCACCAGCGGAGCCTTGGATTGGTTGGCAAGGAGGCGCACCGTGATCGGAATCATCGGGGCTACGCACGGGGTGAGGTTCGTCAGCAGACCGCCGACGAAGGCGACGAGAAGAATCATCCACAGGGAGAGCGCCTCGCCGCGAAGTTTACCGGCGAGTTTTGATTCGAGATCTTCTTCGGGCACTGGATCCGTCGGCACAGTGTTTGCGGAAACCGTAGAGATCGTCGCGGTGCTTCCGGCACTGCCCGTGACGGCCGCGGGATCCGAAGCGTCCGGAGACGTTGCGGGAAAGGCGGGCAGGGTGACGGTCACTGTGTGCGGAAAGAGGCAGATGACTTTTGTGCATGCCGTGTAGCTCACACGGACGTTGAATTCTTTTTCTGAAAATCCGGTTGGTCCCGTGAACCCAACCGTGAAATCACCACCCGAATAGACATCGACTTCTGAACCAGAGACCGGGTCGATGATCCTTGAGCTCACCGGGCCTTGCATCGATGTCATGACCCAGCCCGCTGGGCCTTCGAATTTCACCCGCTCGACGTAGAGCGTGAACTCCTGATCGGTGCGCAGTCGCATCGATGCCGTGATCCGACCATCA